>Ga0075423_10001363_pt1 | contig 21390 bp, 16 predicted proteins | sample SoiMethybrSBSTD2_FD_80114 | JGI IMG/M metagenome (GOLD analysis project Ga0075423, IMG submission 80114) | Bulk soil microbial communities from a Populus tree surrounding site in Tennessee, USA - Soil MetaG P. TD hybrid SBSTD2 | ecosystem: Environmental > Terrestrial > Soil > Tree plantation... | reverse complement strand
GCTCGCTCGACAGTGATGGCCAACTCATCCTTTGTCGATGGCGGGCAGATCACGCCGATAGTGCCTTCCACCTCACTCAGCAGCGACCGCACGATGTTGATCATGGCGGCAGTCACAGTCGGATTCTCCGGGGCGGCCTCTGACGGCACCAGGAGCCGGGGCTCATGGCCGGTTGAACGTACTGCTGTGGGCAGGTCAGCCTCGGGGAAATCCACGAGGACGACCTTCGCGGCAAGGTCGAAGACCTCCGCTGGGCTGCGATAGTTCGTGCTCAGCCGGAAATGCCGTACGGGTGAAGTCCCGATGATCTCCTCGATCGCACGATCGGCTTCATCGGCGTCTGTCAAGGAGCTCTGCGCCGGGTCGCCGACGATGGTCCAGCTGGCGCTCGCGCCGCGCCGCCTGAGCATCCGCCACTGCATCGGGCTGACATCCTGCGCCTCGTCAACGAGGACGTGCGCGTACGTCTGGTGCGGCAGTTCGAATGGATCTGGCTCTCGTGCCGGGGACAACAAGTCAGCGGTTGTGATGACCTCTGAAACGCTGGAGTCAAGATCAGCAAGATCGGGCACATCTTGATCGTTTTGAATTGGCACCGGGCCGAGGAGATGCACAAGCTCATCAAGCAAGGCGCCGTCCGCCGCCGTCCAATCGCTCATCTCCCGATAGCTCGCGCTGAGCAGCTCGCATTCGGAGTTGGACAAGATCGACGTCGAGACCCGCTTCAACAACTCAAGATCGGCTAGCCGGGACAGCGCTTGAGATGCGCTCACCGCCGGCCACCAAGCATTCAAGAACATCCTGAACGAGGCCAGTTCGGAGACTCGATCACCGAACTCCTCACGTTCGTGATCAGGATCGAGCGCGTCGTCTGAGTCCGGTCTGAAGACCCGCCAGAGGGCGTTCAGCAGCTCCTTCTCCACTGCCTCCCGGCCGGTGTTGAGCTTATGGTGAGCGAGGACGTGAGAACGGATCCGCGCCAGCGTGCCAGCCGGTAGCGCCAATACGGCGCCGTTCACCGTGATTCGCAATTCAAGGGGTATTTCCTGCGGCGGCTCTTGCACCAATCGGCGTAAGACCTTGACCATGCGCAGGCTGCCCTTGATTGCGGCAGTCCGCGGGTCGTCGACACGATCACCGGTGATCCGAACGACGTCGGACGCCAGTGCGCCAATGGGACGCAGTGAGACCGAATCCTCGCCAAGGGAGGGAAGCACGCGCGCGATGTAGTTCATAAAAACCTGGCTGGGGCCGACTACCAAGACACCGCCAGATTCAAAGCGTCGACGGTTGGAGTACAGCAGGTACGCCGCCCGATGCAGGGCCACGACCGTCTTCCCCGTTCCAGGTCCGCCAGAGATCATGGTGAAGCCCTGGTAGGGCGCCCGGATCGCCTCATCCTGCTCGGCCTGGATGGTGGCGACGATGTCTCGCATCGTGTGATCACGAGCCCGGCTGAGCGCGGCTAACAGCGCACCCTCCCCGATCACGACCAGCTCATGGTCGGCGTGCCCACCGTCGAGAAGATCATCTTCAATTCCGACCACGCGAGCGCCCCGGCAGCGCAGTACCCGGCGGCGGATGACGTCCATCGGGTCGCTGGGGGTAGCCCGGTAGAAGGGCTCGGCCGCAGGTGCTCGCCAGTCGATGACGAGAGGCTCATAGTCGGCATCTCGAACGCCGATCCGGCCCACGTAACGGATTTCGCCGTCAGTCCGGTCCAACCGGCCGAAGACCAGCCCTTCCTGCTCGGCATCCAGGACCGCCAGACGGCGGGCCGCCTGGAATGCAAAAACATCACGCTCGTACAGGCCGGTCCCGTCCTCCTCACGTACGAAGGAATTGCGGTCCGACTGATAGAGGGAAAGGCCGGCCCGGGCTACCCTTTGGGCAGACCGGGTCGCTTCGGCTAGCCGCGCATACACCAGATCCACATGGGCCTGCTCTGCGGCGAGCTCGCGCTCGATGGTGTTGGCGGCGGGAGAGGCGCCTTCAACAGGCCCCATAGTCACGCTGTCGGGACCCGGGTCGCGCTGCGCGTGTGTCAAGAAGGAAGATCCTTACTCAGAAGAACAAACATCTGAGTATACGGAAGTTGTCTGGGTCCCCAAAGTCGCTGTGATCAACTGTGTTGAATTGCGACGCTCGCGCTCAGATAGTCGTGGCAGCCGTAGGCAGCGAGAGCGGCCGACAATACGACGTGAGAAGCGTTCGCGCCAGCAGGGGAGAAGGGGCCTGCGGTGTAGAGGCCTGGAACTTCCGTCGTCACCGGTGGGCGGCGGAGCCAGCTGGCGAAGCCATTCCATGCCACCCCGTACGAAGGCCGGGGAAACATCTGTTTGCAGTCATGAACGGTCCGTATCCCGCTGTCGGCTGCCTGACGTAGGTAATTGACGGTTGGCACGCCGGTCTCGCCCAAGGTGATTGTTTCGGTGACTGGTGCGGTAGGCATCGGCACCTGCTGATGGGTGATGTTTGGGGCGGCTGCGGGAGTCAGCTCGCGTAATTGACGCCGGATGCGCGGAGCTGCGGCCAACGGTACGAGTGTGTTGAAGGTCTGCCATGGGTCACAGGTCGCCACCACGGCTGCCGCAGGGCGCTCTCCGTCGCTGGTGAGGACCGCGCTTGCTCGCCGATTGCGGAGCGTGACGCTTTCGATCTTGGAGTCCAAGTGAACTGCCACCTTGCGAAGCGCGAGGCGTGCCGCGAGGGCCTCCACGAGAACGGAAGATCGGCCGACATCGAGCGGCGAATCGGCCTCGAGTGGCTGCACTTGCCATCGCCCGAACGTACGCATGAGGTAGAGCTCCACCGCTGCAAAAGCCGGAGTGTTCTCGGGCCGGGAGCCTGAACGGTACGCCACACTGCGGAGCAAGGCGCTGAGATGCTTGTGATCAATCGAGCTGGCGAGATCAGCGACGGTGGTGCCCGTTCCGAAGCGGCTCGGTCCGAATAGGCTCCGCCGCGCCGTACGGTTCAGTTGACGCCGGCTGCGCAGTTCCGCCTCGAAACCGAGTCCACGAAGGGTCTGCCATACCTCGCCGAAACGATCAATGAGTTGCTGCCAGCGCTCGGCGACCGACCCGCCATAGGCGTCACCGAGAGCTGAGTACTGGCTGCCGCGGTCTGCCGGGAGGCTGAGCTGGGTACCATCGGCGAAGATCATCATCGGCGGCTCGGCGGGCGCCAGGGCGTAGCCCATCCTGGCAAGCTCGGCCTCCAGCGGACGACCGCTCTTGCGGAACAGATCGCGCCATGGAGCGGGAAAACCGATGATCGATGGCGCATCATCAACCGTCACGCCACCCTCGAGCTGATAGGGCGCCCAGGTGCCGCCCAGCCTGTCTGACTGCTCGTACAGCTCGACTGCGTGTCCAGCCTTGGCAAGCCGCGCGGCGGCAGCGAGCCCGGCCAAGCCGCCGCCGATCACGATCACCGGATCAGTCATGGGCCCCATGCGTAAGACAGCAGTTCATGAGAGGAGCCTAGGGGGCGGCGCTCGCAGCCGTACGCTGACGACATGCCAGATCTCGAGCCTGTTGATGAGTCGTGGAGCACCGCCCTGTGCGTAGTCGCGCATCCAGATGATCTTGAATTCGGAACCGCGGCAGCGGTGGCTCGCTGGACTGATCAAGGAAAGAGCGTGGTGTACGCCATGGTGACCAGCGGCGAAGCCGGCATCGACGGCATGGATCCGGCCGAAGCCCGGCGCGTACGAGAGGCGGAGGAGATTGAGTCCGCAAAGATCGTCGGCGTTGACACCGTGGATTTTCTCGGTCTACCCGACGGCGTACTGGAGTATGGGCTGCCGTTACGCCAAGCGATCTGTGCGGCGGTACGGCGGCATAAGCCCGAAATCGTGATCACCAACAATTTTCGGGATAGCTGGGGTGGTCAGGCGCTCAACCAGGCCGACCACATTGCCACCGGGCGAGCCACCCTGGACGCCGTACGTGATGCCGCAAACCGCTGGGTCTTTCATGAGCAGATAGCCGACGGGCTGGAGCGCTGGGACGGCGTCAAAGAAGTGTGGGCGGCCTTCTCCCCGGACGGCATGCACGCTGTGGAGACCACTCAGACGTTCGATCGGGGAGTCGCCTCGCTCGCTGCTCATAAGGCCTACATCGATGGGCTCGGATGGGAGTTCTTTGATCCCGCTGAGTTCTTGGAGAGCGGAGCGCGACAAGCCGGAACTCGGTTCGGAGTACCCATGGCGGCCACTTTCGAGGTCTTCAACATGGGCTGGGGTGGTTAGCGCGGGTCTGCCCCTCGTCGTCGGGCTCTACTCAGGTTGCTGACGGTCTGCATACGTTGCAACCTGTGCACACCGTCAGCAAGCTACGTGCACGTAGGTTTCGATCAGCGCGCGGCGAAGCGGTAGCCCAACTGGATGAACTTGTCGAAGCCGCGGTCTGGCAGGATTCGTTCGGCGAGCAAGATGCCTCGCGCTCCGCCACCGACCACGTACCGGGTATGCGGTTTCGGGCTCTGCACGGCTTTGGCAATGGCCTCTGCAACGACTTCGGGACCAGACGCCAGCGGCATGCGATCAACTGCGCGCAGCGCCGCTCCGATGATCTTGGCTTGTCTAGCGTACGCCGTGTTGGCCGACGTGGCCTCCAGCTGGTCGGCTGCGATTCCAGACCATTCACTTCGGATGCTTCCCGGCTGGATGATCACGACCTTGATGCCGAACTCCGCAACCTCCACGCGGAGGCTGTCGCTGAGTCCCTCGACGGCGAATTTGCTCGCGTGGTACCAGCTCCCCAGTGGCTCCCAGATCTTGCCGCCCATGGAAGAGATGTTTATGACGTATCCATCCCGCTGCGCGCGCATCTGGGGCAGAACGAGCTGCGTAAGACGCGCCAGTCCGAAGAGGTTGACCTCGAATTGCCGTCGGGCCTCCTCGATCGGTACGTCCTCCAACGCGCCGTAGAGGCCGTAGCCGGCATTGTTCACCAGCACGTCGATACGTCCGGTCTCGGCAATGATCGCCTCGACCAGCGCCACCATGGTTGCGTCGTCTGCGACATCGAGCGCCCTGGTGCGGATGCCGCGATCGGCCATATCCGACATCCGCTCGACGCGCCTGGCGCCGGCGTAGACGGTGTAGCCGAGCTCGGCGAGTTGCACAGCGGCGGCCTTGCCGATGCCGGATGATGCGCCGGTGATAAGGGCGGTCTTGAGGGAGTTGTCGGGCATGAGCTGGATCATAGGGCCCTGGATCGTACGGCCCCGGATTAGAGGTCCCCGAAATCACAGCATCGGTCAGTCACAGGACACCGAGCGCATGGGCCACTACTACGGCGGATGCCGCCGACCAGGCCTGCGGGCGGCAGGCAACTGGATAGGGAATCGGCCGGCCTTCGCCGCTCCACAGTTCCGGTAGCCGTTGCTGGAAAGCAATCGAGGCATGTAGCAGGCCCTCGATGAGACCTCCCGCGTACTCAACCAATCCGGCGCGTACCAGACCGGCGATCACGATCGCGGTGTCATGCGGCCATACGGAGCCGCAGTGATAGCTCAGCGGTGCGTAGCCGGCATCGCTGCTCGACATGGTGCGTAGGCCAAGTCCAGAATCTAAGGCTGGGCTTGCCACCAGCCGGGCAATCAGCAGTTCCTCCTCGGCGTTCAAGATGCCGGTGCCTAGGAGGTGGCCAATGTTGCTGGTCAGTGAATCCACCGGGCGCTTGGCGCCGTCGAGCGCGAGTGCCGGATAGCGATCGTCGTCGGTTCCGCACCAAAACTTGGCCCGGAACCGATCGGCCAGCTCCGCCGCCCATGACCGGTAGCGGTTGCCTCCGGGACGCCCGAAGAAATCGAGCAAATCGGCACCGGCCATGGCTGCTTCGTACGCGTAACCCTGCGCCTCACAAACAGCAACCGGGCCTTCAGCGACTGCTCCGTCGTGGAAGCGGATCGAGTCGTACGAGTCCTTCCAACCGTGATTGGACAGGCCATGCCCGCTGGCGTCTCGGTACTCCAGAAAGCCGTCCTCGTCGGCATCCCCCGAGTCAACGAGCCAAAGCAGTGCTTGCTCCAGCGTTGGCAACAACTCGGCAACATCAGCGTCCGGCAAACCGACCTGCCACGCATCGTGCAGCAGGCAGATCCATAGCGGTGTGGCATCGATTGCCCCGTAGTAAACGGGTGGCAACCAGCTGGTACCCAAGCGCAGCGTGGTACGCCGCAGCTCATGCAGGATTTTGCCGGGTTCCTCAGCAGCTGAAACGTCCATCCGGACGCCCTGTCGTCGGGCCAGCGTACGTAGCGTGCCGCGCGCAGGTCCCAGATCTATGGGCAGCACCATCCGTGCTGCCCAAATACTGTCGCGCCCGAAGAGGGTGAGATACCACGGCGCTCCGGCAGCGAAGAAGCCTTCCTCGGGTGCATCGCGCGTCGCCATCCACAGGCTGTTGAGGTCCTCGAGCGATTTGTCGAGCCACGGTCGGAGGGCATGGTCGAGACTCCCGGTATTGGTTTGGTGTGTGATCGTGAGTGGTGGCGCAGAGGGGACAACGACGACGCTGCCGGTGTCTTGGACGCACAGTCGCCACAGCAGGTTGACCTGATCATCGGCGGGTACCTTCACCCGCCAATTGAGAGTCAACCGGTGGCGATCATCAGATGCCGTTAACTCGGCTCCGTCAGCCACCACTGAGAGCGCCATGTCCTCGTGTAACCAGCCGTAGCGATCTCCTGACGGCTCCGGGAACTCAGCGGGTGTGGTGGGCAGGCCGACTCTGATCAACTCCAGGGGTGCGAAGTCGGAGGCCAGTTCAACTTGGACGTCAACGTCGACCGCATCCAGAAGTTGCGAGCTGATCGCCAACGTCTCGGCCAGCTGGCCGGGCTCGACGAGGCGGAACCAATCCAGTCTCAGATGCGCGTCGGCCGCGATACCAACTCCCTCGCCGGCCGTAGGCAGCAAAAAGGTGAACTGGGCGCGATTGCCGTCCAGCAGGGTCGCGATGTGCTCGCCCGACTGACCATTGATGGTGACGGTGAGCCCACTCAGCACTCGTACATCGGCGTGAATCAGACCTTGGACGGTTGGTCGAACGTACGAGGTGACGATCTCGCCGTTGGGTTGGGAAAGCACTTGCGTCGGTGCAGCGAGGACAGTGATCAAGTCATGAAGAAACGGCTGATGCTGCGGCACAGTCTGTGACTCCTGACCTGCTGAGTTGTCAGCCTGAATGTAATGCGATCTGATCATCACCGGGTCGAATTCAGCGGTTGCTTGTTCAGGGCTCGCTGTATCCACGGCTTGGCTGTCCAGAGACCTGCTTCACGCCGCCGCGTCGCCAAAACTTCGCAAGTCCGTCAGCGTAAACTCACTTGACGAGCTGTCGGGCGTACGGTGTAGCGTAGGTCGTGTTCGAACAAGCGTTCTAAAAAGGGCCGTTCCGAAGAGGTCCGTGCTAAGAGGCTCTGTATCGAGTGAGCACTCGGTATGGGGCTGCAATAAGGGCGCCGGGCTTTCTGATGTGCGTCTTCTGAGCAACACAGCTTCTAGGCAACACAGCTTTGAAGCAATACAGCTTCTAATGCAGATGAACCTCGACCCTCATCTGCACCGCGCTGTCTGCGTCGAGGTCGCCAATTCGGGTCGAGACAACAACTCCCGATATCGACCAGAGGACATGACTTTGATGGTCAGCAACGACGACCTGCAGCGTGCCCGCAGCTCACTTGCTGAAGCTGAGCTCGCACCACGGCCCAGTGATCGCTATCTGGCTGCACACCTAGCGGCTCTCCGCGTGGTGGCCGTCGTGCTCAGCCACCGCGCGCCTCCGACGACGGGGCGCCTAAATGGTCGGACACGGAATGGCCGGTCCCAGAACAGTTCGGCGCAGAACGGTCGATCACAGAATGGTCGGCGCCAGAATGCCTGGCGCATGCTTGCCGAAGTCGCTCCCGAACTTGCCGAGTGGGCTGCCTTCTTCGCAGCCACGGAGCCCAAGCGTGATGCCATCCGCGCTGGAGCCACCTCCATTGTTAGCGAACGCGAGGCAGACGATCTTGTCAGGGATGCAGAGGCGTTTCTACGTGTAGTGGAGCGGGCGGTCGGGTTCTCTGCCGGCTTCAGGGCCGGGTTCAGCACCGGCTTCAGGGCCGAGGCGGCGTCCACTCGAGGATTCAGTTCTATGTCGGAGCGCTCCAGCGACGCGGCTTCACACTAGCTGTCAGTGGACCGGGCTATCGTAATATCGAACAATGATTCGATAGGAGGCTGTCATGGCTGCCACGGCACACGCCGCGACGAGAATCGTGATGCACGTGGACATGGATGCCTTCTATGCCTCTGTGGAGCTACGTCGCCGCCCTGACCTGCACGGAAAGCCCGTGATTGTCGGAGGTTCGCCTCGGGGAGTCGTGCTCTCCGCGACATACGAGGCGAGGGCCAAGGGCGTACGGTCCGGCATGCCCTCGGCGGAGGCGAGGCGTCTGGCTCCGCATGCCACCTTCCTTGCGCCCGACTTCGACAGCTACACCGCAGTGTCGAAAGCAATTGTTGCCGTCTTCCGATCGGTCACAGCGGTGGTCGAGTCGGCCTCGATTGACGAGGCCTTCCTCGACCTAACTGGTGCAGTGCGGATGTTCGGCAGCCCGGTGGAAATTGGTGAGTATGTGCGTGCTGTCGTCTCTGATGAACAGCAGATCACGTGCTCAGTCGGCATCGGTCCCACCAAGTTCATCGCCAAGGTAGCCTCACGGGCCGCCAAGCCGGACGGCCTGATTGAGGTATTGCCGGATGGCGTCGTTGCCTTCCTGCATCCGCTCCCCGTAGAGGCGATGTGGGGCGTCGGCAATGCGACCGCCCAAAAGTTGCATCGACTTGGCGTCTTCACGGTCGGCGAGCTCGCTCACACGCCACGTGCCACCCTGCGCCCAACCTTCGGTCCTCATGCCAGCGGCATGCTTAGCGAGCTCGCGTGGGGAAGAGACCGTCGCCGGGTGACTCCCATGGAGCCAGAGCACAGTGTCGGATCCCAAGAGACATTCGGCCGAGACACCGACGACCCGGATACGGTGCGTCGCGAGCTGCTTCGGATGGCCGATCGCACCGCCCGTCGGATGCGAAAGCAACGCAAGCTGGCTCGTACGATCTCGATCTCGGTACGGTTCGCTGATTTCAGCGAGTTGACGCGTTCCGTAACGATGCCCACACCGACTGACGTCACCGACGACATCTATGCGCAGGCGCTGCAGCTCTACGAGCGGCTCGGTGTCGGACGGGCACGGATCCGCCGTGTCGGCGTACGTGGCGAGCAGCTGGTGGACCGGCAGCGGGTGTACTGGCAACCCCAGTTAACCGACCCGGAACGAGGATGGCGGGAAGCTGATCTTGCTATGGATGCGGCGGTCGGAAAATTCGGCCCAGGAGCGGTTCAGCGTGCGATACTGACGCGTCGTTATTAGCCGCCCCGCGGGGTGGTCAATTGGCGGTTTGGGTGTTTCCCATACCCTGCGCCGCAACCTAAACTGGAGCCACATCGCCCAGCTCTGGACGGGACCAGCGAACGATAAGGCATGGTGCACAAATCACGCGTCAGTGGGTATTCAGTATCCAAGCGGATCAGATCTGCTCATTACGCATGAGGGGCGTATCATGACGGCACGCGTACGACGAGACCTTTGGGAGGTGGCCAGTGGCCCTCTCAGATGAGGAGCAACGGCTTCTCGAGCAGATGGAAGCCGCGCTCGCGGCCGAGGATCCCAAGCTGGTCAACGCTATGCGAGGGACCAGCGTACGGCGAGTCCATCGGCGTCGCGCGGCACTTGCCGGTATCGGATTCTTTGCCGGCCTCGGCCTCCTCATCGCAGGTATTTCGATCAATCCATTCCTGAGCGTGCTTGGCTTCGTGATCATGGTTGCGGCGGCGGTGATCGCTATCTACTCCTGGCAGCACGTTGGCGGGAACGCCGATGCCGCTCATGGTCGCGATCGAGCAAAGACCTCCCAGACGTCCCGCGCGCACGAGGGCCAAGGCTTCATGGACAAGATGGAGGAACGCTGGCGGCGCCGCCGCGACGAGGGTCTGTGATCCTCGACACAGCTGAGCAGTCTGACTGCGCTCCAGCACCCGGGCGCAACAATCGTTAGGGCCTGAGCGTCGCTACTGCTCCTTGCGCGTACGCCGGAACAGCGACCGTGGAAAGAGCAGCGCCTTCGCCTTGTGTCGCCAATTTGTGGGCGCGGCGACTCCATGCCGAATGTCAGACGTCATTTTTGGCAGCTCGTTCACTGCACCTCCATCGTCGAACGTCTGCGCATAGCGCGACCGCTCAACCAGCGTGGCAACCCGGCTCATCGACTCAGATTCGTCCTCGTCGAGCCGGGTCGCCATTTCCTGACCAATCGCCCGCGGCGAGCCATCTGGCCAGGATCCGCCATAGTCCACGACGGTGTCTCTGATCTCGGCCCAAGCGGCCTCTACCTGTTCCTCAGCCGGACCGGTTCCGCTGAGCCGGTTACTGCGGCGCCGCACCCGAACAGTGGCCGGCGCCGCCAAGATCAGCAGCAGCAATACCGCAACTGCGGTCCAGACCAAGGTGCGCTCCCACCCGGCACCAGCCGTCTGGCCAGGCACGTTCGGTTGCACGCTAGGCGCCAATGATGTCTCGTCGCCCGGCGACACGTCACTGTCGCTCGATTCAGACGTCGGGTTGGCAGAAGGATCAGAATTGGACGACCCGCTGTTTTGGACCGTCCATGCCGGCGCTGAGCCAGTGACGCTGGCTGGCGTCGGCTCGAACCGGACCCAGCCGAAGTTGGCGAAATACAGCTCCGGCCAGGCGTGCATATCGCGAATAGAGACCGTCCAGCCATCTTCTCCCTGCTCGCCCGGCAGGAAGCCGACCGAGACTCGGGATGGAATGCCGACTACCCGCGCCATCATCGCCATGGCAGATGCGAACTGCTCGCAATAGCCTCGGTGATCTCGGAGCAGGAAGTTCTGCATCGCCTCATATCCGCTGCCCGGTAGGGGCTCGGTGCTGTAAGTGAACTGGTTACTGCGGAGATAGCCTTGAATGGCGGCCGCCTTGGCCGCTGCAGTGTCAGCCTTGGCCGTAATTCGATTCGCTAGCTGGACCAGGTTGTCTGGCAGATCGGGTGGTATGGCTGCGGTCACTGCGGCGTCGGCCGGCGTGCCGGCGACTGCATCGTTCAGCTTGCTCGGGTCGGGCTCGACGTCAACGCTTTCTACCGTGTACGTCAGCCGGCGCAGTTCCTGTGCACGGTTATCGGCGTTCACCACGATCAGCGAGTTGGAATCGAATCGCCAGTCGCCCGGCGCATCGAAGCTTCTTGGCGCGTACGGCAGTGGTAGGTATTGCGAGGCGAAGTCGAGCACCTTGATCGTGGTCTGACGCTTCTTGGACGGCTCCCCGCTCAATCCTGGAATCGCCGGCAGATTCTGTCCGTTGTTGAGCCGGATCTGCACGTTGCTCCAGCCGTTCGAGCTCAGTTGGGGCAGCGAGGCTAGCCGGAGGTAGACACCGCCCGAAGTAGTGGTCTGGTACTGGATGACGTCGCGGTCCTCGGCCTGATTGAGATTCCGACGCAGATCGAGAGTGGGATCGGTCAGCTGCAGCGGACCGCTACCACCCGGTCCATTACCGAAACCGATACCTGGCAAGTACAAGGTTGGCAACACAAAGCCGAGCACCATCGTCGCGATGATCGCCGGAACGGCAAGATACCCGGCAGCGCGCCACACCACGGGGGTTGCGGTGCCGAATCCCTCAGCTGAATCCCGGGAGAGCCCACGCGTCCATCGCGCCGTGGTGTTCAGGCCCTCCGCGATCAAGATCGCTAGATAGCCAACGGCGATGTAGCAGAAGCTGATCACTCCGGTGTCAGCGCCCAAGCCGAGCGCCGGCACCAGAAACAGCGTGGCCGGTGGTGCGATCGCCCAGGCCGGTCTGCCGACTCCGGAGACCAGCAGATCGGTCATGATCATGATGATGCCGATCACCGTCACAAAGATCAGCGTCACGCCGTTGTCGGGAGCCATCGGCGAAGCCTGGGTGCGCATATGCTCGATGCCCGCCGCCCAGAGCGACGGATAGTGCTCAAACCACGGGGTGCTGATGTCGCTTGTCGGGCTGGTGAGGGTAAGGCTTAGGCCCAGCGAATAAAGCACCAAGATCGCGATCTGAGCAGTGAGCACCGCACCGTTGGCCAGACCGGCGCGCCGCAAGCCCAAACTTGCCGCACCTATCGCAACGATCAACACCCAGCTGAAGGCGATGAAGCTGGAGTCCTGCGTTAGCGGTGTTACCGGCAGGCACGCCAGCATGACCGAGATCATGACGGCGACCGTGCTTCGATCTGTGGCGCGCATCTCAGGCCGCCGTGTTCAGCTGTTCGAGAGCGGACCATGCCTCGGCCACGCCCATGCCGCGTGGTACATCGATGACCCGCCACTGGTTGTCCCGCAGGATTTGACCCGCTAGCTCGTGCTGCGCACGTTGCTGCTGGGTCGCAGGCTCGTCTGTGAACGTGTCGACATCGAGCAGCATCGCCAGGCCTTGCGCTCGATTGCGTCGTACCCGGAGCAGCGAGTTGGCGTCACCTGCGGTTATTCGCCCCATGATCGCGATGGCCAGTTGCCCGGGCCGATCGACGGTTGCCGATTCCACGGCGTAATGGATCTTGGTTGTCTGCCGCGGTCTCAGGTCAGTCAGCCTGCTGATTACCAGTTCCTGAGACGCCGAGCTGTGCTGCCCCATGGCGCCGCTGATATGCAACGGTCCGTCGGCCTCATAGATCTCGATGGCAAAGCCGTCGTCGAGGAAATGGATGCCGATCGAGGCCGCAGCCGAGATTGCCCACTCCAGAGAGTTCTGCATGCCACGGCCAGCGTGAGCGCTTGCTCGCGAATCCAGCACAATGCTCGCGCTTGGATCCCATGCCTGCTCTTCGCGACGCACCATGATGTCTCCCCACCGGGCGGTGGATCGCCAGTGAATCCGGCGTACGTCATCGCCCTGCCGGTACTCGCGCACCAAGGCGTCGTCCTGGCCAACCACGCCCACTCGGTGCGGCCGGCTTTCGCCGGTGCTGCCGCCTCCGCCAATCGTTCGGATAGTCGGCAGCGGCACGATCCGAGGAGTGACCATAACTTCACTGGTGGCGACGAATTGCCGATCAAGCTGCACCAGGCCAAAGGGATCGACGGTCCGTACCGTCAATGGGCCGGTGGAGAAACGGCCGCGTACGCGTCCCAGCAGGGGATACTCCACAACCCGGCGCCACCGCACATCCGCCCGATCCACCAGGAATCGCGGCCGGTTACCAAGCTCTCGCGGAACCGAGTCCTCGAGCAACAAAATCCCTGCCGGCAGCCTGCCATCTTGGCCGAGGATGATCTGGCCCTTCATCGGTGAGCCCAGCGGCACCTGGGCAGGCTCGATAGAGCGCTCACACGACATCCGGAGCCGAGCGCGCGAAGCCAAAATGGCGGCGATGACAGGCAGAGTCAGCAGCAGCAAGCCGAGACGCATGACATCACGCTGTCCGGCCGCCATTGCTACCAGTACGACGACGAGGCCGATCGCGACGAAGAACCGTCCACGATGAGTGAGCAGCCGCCACGGACGCGACACGATTGCTATCTCCGGTCAGGAATGTGCACAGATTGGATGGCTTGAGCGATTACGTCGGTCACTGTACGTCGGGCAAGCTGAGCATCAGTCGACGGCAAGACCCGATGCGCCAGCACCGAAACTCCGAGAGCCGCTACGTCGTCCGGTGTCACGTAGTCGCGGCCGGACAGCGCCGCGAAAGCACGACTTGCGCGCAGCAGCTGCAGCGTCGCCCGTGGTGAAGCGCCGAGCCGAAGATCACGCGAGTTTCGCGTCGCATTGACGACTTGGACGATGTAGTGCTTGACAGCTGGGCTGACGTACACCCTCCTGACCGCTTCGATCAGTCCCCGGATAGTCGCGCCGTCGGTAACCGGCTGCAGTGCAGCGAGCGGATCAGAGGAGCCGTGGGATTCCAGCATGTCGAGTTCGGAGTTGGGTGTCGGGTATCCCATCTGGATGCGCGCCATGAACCGATCCCGCTGTGCTTCAGGCAGCGGATAGGTGCCCTCCATTTCGATCGGGTTCTGGGTGGCTACAACCATGAAAGGTGGCTCCAAGAGATAGGTCGTGCCGTCGACGCTGACCTGGCGCTCCTCCATCGATTCCAGTAGCGCCGACTGTGTTTTTGGTGAGGCGCGGTTGATCTCATCGCCGACCACGATGTTGGCGAAAATGCCGCCTGGCTTGAATTCGAAGTCGCGGGTTTCCTGGTTGAACACCGACACACCGGTGATATCGGATGGCAACAGGTCCGGAGTGAACTGGACTCGGCGTACCGAACAGGCGATCGAGCGGCCCAATGCCTTGGCCAGCATTGTTTTGCCTACCCCGGGCACGTCCTCGACGAGCAAGTGACCTTCGGCAAGCAGTACCACCAGAGCGAGGTCGACGGAGCTCCGTTTGCCTTCGATCACGCTTTCCATCGCACGCCTGACCTGGCCCATGACCTCGACCACGTCACTGAGCGAGAACGCCGGGTCGGGACGCCGCCCGATCTCCGCGGCTTTCTCATAGCCCAGGGACATGGGAAAACCCTACGTGTTCTCCACGAGTACCGACACCTCTGCTCGTTTGGCGGCGACCGGAGTCACCGCGGCTCGCTGGGCGGCGGCCATGCAGGCGATTCTGGGTCAACACGCCGACGCGAAATGGCGGGCCGATTTGACGTGCTATGTGGGGGAAAGTGGTTTATAGTGGCGCAAAGTGGAGCCCAATGGATGGATAGGGCGGGCGATGGGTGGAGTGAGGAGAGTGGTCCGTGTTTCTCGGCACCCACACTCCGAAGCTCGACGACAAAGGCCGCTTGATCCTTCCGGCGAAGTTCCGCGACGAGCTTGCTGGCGGCCTGGTGATCGCGAAGTTCCAGGAACGATGCCTAGCCATCTGGCCGGTCAGTGCGTTCGTCGACATGACCAAAACCGTGAGGAGTGCCTCCTCCAGCCAGCAAAGCGTTCGGGACTATCAGCGGATCCTCGCCTCGGGAGCCTCGAACGAGACCCCGGACAAGCAGGGCCGGATCACGATTCCACCCGATCTGAGGTTGTATGCGGGCCTGGACAAGGACTGCGTAGTGGTAGGGGCGATCGATCGCGTCGAGGTCTGGAACCCAGCTGCATGGGAGCAGTACTCCACCGAAAAGGAACCGGCATTTGCCGAACTGAATCAAACCCTCTTCCCCGGGGGCTGAGGAGCACAGCAGCAAGACAGGTAACACGGCTCGTGTAGCGCGGCTTCAACCCGCAGGTTCGACTCCCTGACACAACTTCCCCGGTGCCAGGTAGGACTCCCCGCGGATCTCGGGTTGAAACCCCGTTACACGAGCACACACGGAGGCTCTGCCCCCGTGGACTCCCGCTGGGGGCTCCGCCCCCAGAGCCCCGCTAGTTGAAGGGTCGAGATGTCGGATGAGTTCCCATCCCGAGCTGCACGTACCCGTCATGCTGGCGGAAATCGTCGCGCTGCTGGCCCCCGCCCTGGAACCACCGCTCGCTGATCCGACTGGCCAAAGCGACTGCGTCCTCCTCGATTGCACACTCGGCCTTGGCGGACATGCCCACGCCTTACTCACTGCCTGCCCGCAGGCGCAGCTGATCGGATTGGATCGTGATCCGCAGGCGTTGGAGTTGGCCGCCGACCGGCTCGCTGAGTTCGCCGACCGGATCATCCTCGTCGAGGCGGTCTTCAATGAACTGCCCCAGGTACTCGCCCGGCTCGGTCGACCGAAAGTCCAGGGAATCCTGCTTGACCTCGGCGTGTCCTCACTTCAGATCGATAATTCCGACCGCGGGTTCGCGTACGCGCACGATGCACCGCTGGATATGCGGATGGGACGTCAGGAACTCACTGCGGCCGAGGTTCTCAATACTTACTCCAAGGACGATCTAGCTCGGATCCTGCGGACGTACGGCGAGGAGCGGTTTGCCGATCGAATTGCTCGCCGGATCGTTGCAGAGCGAGAGCGCGAACCGTTCAGTACCTCCGGGCGCTTAGTGCGGCTGCTGTATGACGTTGTCCCGGCAGCATCACGCAAGACTGGCGGCCATCCAGCCAAGCGGACCTTCCAGGCGTTGCGGATCGAGGTCAACGGCGAATTGGGCGCGCTGGAGTCAGCATTGCCACAGGCGATAGCGGCGCTAGCGCTTCATGGCCGAATCGCCGTATTGGCCTACCACTCGCTGGAAGATCGTTTGGTCAAGCAAATTCTCGGGCTAGCGGCTCGGGATCGTGCGCCGCGCGACATGCCCGTCGTCCCAGCTGAGCTGCGGCCACAGCTGCGGTTGCTCACGCATGGAGCAATGCGGCCAAGTGCTGCTGAGGTTGCGCGCAACCCGCGGGCCGCCTCGGCACGGCTTCGTGCTGCTGAACGGATCGCAGAGATGGCGGTGGCGGGATGAGTGCGCTCTGGGCACCCATTACGGGTCGGCGTGACGACACAGTTACGACCCGTCGGCCCCTTCACGCAGTCGCCGAACCGGCGGCGCGCTTGTCACGATTTCCCTTCCTGCTGGTACTGATCGGGATTTTCGGGCTCGGCATGGCAGGCCTTTTGATGCTCAACACCACACTGCAAAGCCAGGCGTTCGAGTCACGTAACCTCAACCGTCAAGCGACTGAGCTCGCCTACGCGCAGGCCGATCTGGAAAACCAGCTTGATGCGCTGCAGACTCCCCAGGAACTGGCACGCCGGGCGTCCGAGCTCGGCATGCGTCCGAATCCGTTTCCGGCCTTCCTCGTGTTGCCCAGCGGCAAGGTCGTGGGCAAGCCCACTCCGGTGGCAGGTAGTGAGGTACCAGCCCTTATCGTCAAGACGCCGGCACAGCTCGCGGTGGAGCAGGCCGCCAAGCGGGCTCGTGCCGAGGCCCAGGTGGCAGCAAAGGCCAAGCGCGAGGCCGCAGCAGCGGATGCCAGAAAGAAGGCCGCCGAGCTGCGGAAAGCAGATGAAGCTAAGCATCAGAAGAAGGCCACCACGACAACCGGAACCACAACCAAGAAAGGCTCCAACGGCGGGGGACGGCAGTAATGGAGGACCAGCATCGTCCCCCTTCGCCGGACCATCCTCATTCTCCAGAAAGCAAAGTCCCAGAACACAACGGCACAGAACACAAGGGCACAGAACATAAGGTCACCGCGCGCAGGCTTCCTCCGCGGCCGCTGCGTTCCCAAGTACCTCGCAGCCACGGCCACGAGCCCGACGCTGAGCGGGCTTCCACGCTGCATACGCGCGGTGTCCGGATCCTTCGTGACGGCACGGTAGCCGCCGCAAAAACGCGGTTCCGGCAGTCACCGCCGATCCGGTTGGTTCGCCGGAAGCCTCCATTACGGTTACCGCTGGCCCCCGCCCACCGCCGGCTGCACGCAATGCTGATCGTGGTCGCTATGGCTCTGTCTCTATGTGCTGGGCGGCTGCTGCAGCTGCAGGGCTTCGACTCCTCTTCGTACACAATCGATGCCTTGACCAGGACATTGCCCTTGCTGCCTGCGCGCGGTGCGATCACTGATCGCAACGGCCTGGTGCTCGCCGCAACACAGCCGGCCGTCGCTGTAACGGCTGATCCGAAGCTCACAGCGCCTGACGCGGCACAGATTGCCGACATTCTCGCCAGTCACCTCGGCATGTCTCAAACAGAGCTCATGCCGCTGCTGACGAAGTCCGGCACGCGCTTTGTCTATATCAAGAAGAAGGTACCTGCACTCACCTACACTGCGTTGGCCGCCGATCTGTCGAGCCGCCACCTGCATGGCATATTCCGGGAAAGCGATCCGATCCGTACCTATCCCAGCGGTTCGGTCGGCGCCTCGGTGGTTGGTTTCGTCGGAGCCGATGGCAAAGGCCTGGCTGGGCTGGAGCGCACTCTGAACACCCAACTTGCCGGTGTCGAAGGCAAAGAAACCTATGAGAGCGCGCCGAATGGCAGCAAAATCCCGCTCGGCCGCAGTTCGATCACACCAGCGCGTAACGGGCTCAGCTATCAGCTCACCCTTGACTCCGAGGTGCAGTGGGTCGCCGAGCGACGGCTTTCCGAGCAGATCGCGAAGACTCACGCAGATTCTGGTTTCGCCATCGTCCTGGACGTGAAGACGGGCCAAGTGATCGCGCTGGCCAACTCGCCGACGTACGACTCCTCGAGGCCGCAGGCCGCCGACTCGGCCGACCGCGGAAACCGAGCAATCTCGGCGCCATACGAGCCGGGGAGTGTGCAAAAGGTCTTGACCTCAGCGGCCTTGATCGACTCAGGCACCGCCAATCCCGACACCCGGGTCGTGATTCCGAGCCGTATCAAGTCCGGCGGTAATTCGATCAAGGACTTCTTCTCGCACGGGGTGCTGCATTACACCATGCGGGGGGTGATCGCGGACTCCTCCAACATCGGCACGGTATTGCTGACCCGACAGCTCAACAAGCAGACCTTGCACGACTACCTTGTCAGTTTCGGACTCGGTAAGACCACGAGCCTCGAGCTGCCTGGCGAATCCGCCGGCATCCTTCCGAAAGCAGTTATGCCTGATAGCCAGCGTGATCGGGTGGCCTTCGGGCAGGCAATTGCCGTCACCGGGATCCAAGAGGCTGCCGCGGTCGCTGGCATTGTCAACGGTGGAATGTACAACCCGCCAACGGTGATCAAAGGAGCCACCGACGGCGAGGGCCGGGCGCTGGCCGTGCCGCCTACGCCGCCGAGGCGGGTCATCTCCGAAGAGAGCTCAGCGCAGGTGCGCGACCTTATGGGGGCCGTGATCGACAGCGTGAACGGTCAGCGGAACCTGAAGCTGGATCGATACACCAGCGGTGGCAAAACAGGCACCGCCCAGCGGGCGGATACCAGCTGTCGCTGCTATCGCGGGTACGTAACCTCCTTCGTCGGCTTTGCGCCCCTCGACGACCCGCAGGTCTTGACGTATGTCGTGATCAGCAATCCGAAGGTCGGCGATACCGGAACGATCACGGCAGCACCGGTGTACCGCGACATCATGGACTTTGCGCTGCCGCGCTACTCGGTCGCTCCTGACGCCAAGCCGCACAAGCCCCTCCCTACGCAATATTGATTGCCTCGCTCGGCAGGCTCGCTGGGCGCGGATCGCGCCTTGGATCGCGCCTACTTCCTCGTCGCTCGCAGACGAAAAAGCGTGTCTGCTCTCTCCTCCTTAGCACGGCGCGTGGCGCGATCCGGGTTTGATTGCCTCGCTCGGCAGGCTCGCTCGGCGCGGATCGCGCCTTGGATCGCGCCTACTTCCTCGTCGCTCGCAGACGAAAAAGCGTGTCTGCTCTCTCCTCCTCAGCACGCCGCGTGGCGCGATCCGGGTTTGATTGCAGGCTCGCTCGGCGCGGATCGCGCCTTGGATCGCGCCTACTTCCTTGTCGCTCGCAGACGAAAGCGTGTCTGCTCTTCCTCCTCAGCACGACGCGTGGCGCGATCCGGTTTGGATTGCTCCGCCTGCTTGTTTGGCGAGCGAGGCAATCAATAGGGGGTTATTGGTCCATGAGGGCCGAAGAGTCGATACCGTCAACAGCGTGTCTTCTGCTCTACGGGGGGGCGTGATTCGGCCGCGCACCAGGCACCAGATTGGTCTGGCCGAGCTGCTCGGGAACCGCATTGCGGTTAGTAACTCGGTGGTGAGTGGCATCACCATGGACTCCCGGCTGGTACGCCCTGGCGACCTCTACGTCGCATTGTCCGGCGCTCATCATCACGGCGCGGAGTTCGCCCGACAGGCCGCCGAGGCGGGGGCCGTTGCCATTCTGACCGACCCCACTGGCGGTCTGCTCGCCCAGGGGCTGCCCCTTCCTGTTGTGGTTGTGGATCATCCTCGACATGCCATGGCAGGGGTTGCCGCCACCATCTACGGCCGGCCGGCCGATGCACTCACGATGTGTGCTGTCACCGGAACCAACGGCAAGACGACTACGACATTCCTGTTGGAAGCCGCACTGCGTGCCGCTGGAGTAGACACCGGCCTGGTCGGCACCGTGGGCTTCCGACTGAACGGCGTGCCACTGGACTCCGTCCCCACCACTGTCACGACTCCGGAGTCGACAGACCTTCAGGCTCTGCTCGCGTTCCTGGTCGAGGAGGGTGTTCAGACAGTGGTGATGGAGGTGTCTTCACACGCATTGGTGCTCGGTCGCACGGAGTCGATCACCTTCGATGTCGCGGCCTTCACCAATCTGGGTCGAGATCACCTGGATTTCCACGGTGACGTGGAGTCCTACTTCGAAGCCAAAGCCTCACTCTTCACTGCCGAGCGGACGAAACAAGCGGTGATCAACATCGACGACCCCAGGGGTCGCGAGCTGGTGAAACGCATCGGTCGCCGCAGTGGAGTCCGGCTCACCACCGTAAGTCTGGAGGACGATGCGGCCTGTCGCGCACTGAGCTATCAAATCCAACCGGATGGGCGAACTGCCGTCCGGGCCGACATACGAGGTCGAGCCCTCGATTTCACTCTGAACCTTCCCGGCGACTTCAACGTTCGCAATGCGTTGACGGCATTGGCAATGGTCGATGCGATCGGCGGGGATTTGGAACGTGCGGTCGTCGGTCTCGGGCAGGCGGAGGTTGCGGGTCGGATGCAGCGGGTTGAGCTCGGTCAGGGAGCGCCGCTGGTATACGTGGATTTCGCACACACGCCGCAGGCGATTGCCGCCGCTCTGCAAGCGGTCGGCGATCCCCTTCGACGGTCCCATCGTCGCATCGTCGTACTCGGTTGCGGCGGAGACAGGGATCCACAGAAACGTGAGCCGATGGGCGAATCGGCAGCCCGCAACGCCGACATTGTCATTGCTACAGACGACAATCCTCGATCAGAGGATCCGAGAGCGATCCGGGAGCAGCTCATCGCTGGGGCGCGAGCCGCGGTACGGCGAGGAGATCTAGCCACCAAAGTGATCGATGGCAGTGATCGGCGCTCGGCGATCCGGCTCGCGCTGGAGATGGCGGGTCCTGGTGACGTCGTGGCGATCCTTGGCAAAGGTCACGAGCTCGGTCAGGAGATAGCTGGAACGGTGTTGCCGTTCAGCGATCCTGATGTGGCACTCGAGGAGTGGGCCGTACTTCATCCGGAGGTTGCTCCGCAGATTAGTCAATGTCAGCAGGGGGCGCCACCGTGATCCCCGTGACGGTCGAAGAGATCGCCACGGTGCTTGGTGCCCAGCTATCTCCTCCCGATCGGGCGCGGGCGGGTCGTCCACCTCGGGATCAGCAGAGCCCCGGCGACCCGACTGGAGTGGTCACCGCGCTGACAGCCGACTCACGGGCCGTGATTCCGGGCGCGTTGTTCGTGGCACTGCCTGGC
>Ga0075423_10001362_pt1 | contig 21402 bp, 21 predicted proteins | sample SoiMethybrSBSTD2_FD_80114 | JGI IMG/M metagenome (GOLD analysis project Ga0075423, IMG submission 80114) | Bulk soil microbial communities from a Populus tree surrounding site in Tennessee, USA - Soil MetaG P. TD hybrid SBSTD2 | ecosystem: Environmental > Terrestrial > Soil > Tree plantation... | reverse complement strand
GTCCGCGCATCACCCCTGCCCCGCCATCGTGCGCCTATCGTGCCACAAAACTGGCGGCGCAACGCGCGGCGGCGTGGGCTCCCTTGATTTCAATCGGTGAAACGTGGAAGATTCGAGGCAATGAGCAGGCCCACGCTGGCCTCCGTTGTGACGATTGATCCCGACGTCACGTTCCGCGAGCTCGGCGGTGAAATCGTGATCCTCAATCTCGAGACCGGCGTCTATTTCGGACTCGACAAGGTCGGCGCGCGAATCTGGCGACTCATCGAAGATCACGGAGCTCTCGGTACGGTGTTGGCAATGCTTCGCTCCGAGTACGACGCGGCGCCGGCGGTTCTCGAACGTGATCTTCTCGAGCTCGTCGACCAGTTGTGCGCGAAGGGACTGACGCATGTCGCCGTGCAGCCGGCTTAGCGCGGGGCCCAGGCAGGCGCTTCTCCGCATCAGCGGGCTGTCGCGTCACGACTGGGCGCTCCTCCTCGGCGCACTGATCCTCTTGCCTCTCGTGAGCGCAGGTCTACGCCTCTTCGGACTGCGGCGCGTGCTCGTTCTCATCGCCGCCATACCAGCGGCACGCCGTTGCGTCGTCGCCGACGGCGTCCGAGGCGCCACGCGCACGGCCTGGCTCGTCGACGTCGCCGCCCGCGGCCTGTGGCCGAGGCCCGCCTGTCTCGCGAAAGCGGTCGTTGTCTCGTCATTGCTCAGACGGCGCGGTCGGGCGGCGCAGCTGGTCGTCGGGGTCGCCAAGACTGGCGGGACGCTTGAGGGACACGCCTGGGTGGAGCTGGGCGGTGCCGCCGTCGGCGCGAGTCACGGGCTCGCGCGCTACGCCGTGCTGGCCCGCATACCCGACCGGCCACCAGATCTCGCGACCTTCCTCCGAGCCGAGCGCACGCCGTGAGCGGTCTGGCCGGCGTCTACAGTCTCCACGGTCGCGCCGTCGACGCCGGGCTTCTCAGGAAACTGACAGCCGCGGTCGCTCACCGCGGCCCGGACGGCGAGGGCTACTGGACGGACGGTCCCGCTGGCCTCGGGCATCGCATCCTCCGAACGACGCCGGAATCGCTGAGCGAAAAGCAACCGTTGCTCGACGAGAGTGAGACGCTCTGTCTCGCGCTCGACGGTCGAGTCGACAATCGTGACGAGCTCGCGGCCTGGCTGCGCGCCGCGGGTGTCCACTTGCGGACCGACTCCGACGCGGAGCTCGTGCTGCAGTCGTACGGTCTTTGGTCCGACGGCTGCGTCTCGCGGATCGTTGGCGACTTCGCCTTCGCGATCTGGGACCGCCGGCGCCGCCGGCTCTTCTGCGCCCGCGATCCGCTGGGCATCCGGCCGCTGTATTACTGCATCTACGACCGAACCTTCGTATGGGGTTCCGAGCTTCGCCAGCTGCTCGACGTTCTGCCCGTCGGCCCGCGGCCGAACGAGGGAGTGGTGGGTGAGTATCTGAGCAGCCGCCTCGTCGATCTCGAGGAGACGCTCTATTGCGGGATCCTACGACTGGCGCCCGGCCATGTCCTGACCGTCGACGTCGGCGGCGTCCGGACGGCTCGCTACTTCGACGTCGATCCTCGCCGTGAAATCCGGTACTCGACGGACGACGAGTACGCCGAGCACTTCAGCGCAATCTTTCGAGAGGCTGTGCGCTGTCGGCTTCGGAGCCTGAGTCCCGTCGCGTTGTTCCTGAGCGGCGGGCTCGACTCTTCGGCGATCGTCGGGGCTTCGGCTCGGCTTGCGCGAGACGGCACGGGCCACGCGCCCCGGTTCGAAGCATACTCTCTCGACTTCGGGTATGCGGCCGCGGACGAGCGAGCTTGGGTCGACGACGTTGCCGAGTTGTGGCAGTTGTCGGTGACGCATGTGAGCGCGGACGCCACCCGTGCGCCGGCGTTGGCCACGCAGGTCGCCGCGCTCCGAGACTTTCCTGATCTGCCCAACACTCATCCCTGGGGACTCTTGCTCCATCAGGCGCGCGAGCGGGGCAGTCGCGTCGCGCTCTGGGGATATGGTGGCGACGAGTGGCTGACCGGGGATACTGCGCACTGCGCCGACCTGCTCCGCCGGCTGCGTCTGCTCGCGCTCGCGCGTAGGATCCGCGACGACATCCGCTCGCTCAATCGGCTGGGTGGCCCGCCGGTCGGCCTCGGCGACGCGGTGCGGTCGTGTGTGTTTCCGCTCGTTCCGCGGCCGGTCAAAAGGCTGGTGCGGCGACTGCGGAGATGGGACGTTCCGAACTGGATCGCACCGGACTTCGCCCGACGCGTCGCGCTTCAAGATCGGCTCGCCCGGGAGGTCCCCGTGCCTCGGTTTGCGACGCTCGCCCAACGCGCGATCGCTCGTCAGCTGCAGAGCGGGTGGAGCGCCGCCGAGTACGAGATGGTGGACCGATTCGAGAGACGCCAGTCGATGGAGAGCCGATTCCCGTTCAACGATCGACGTCTCATCGAGTTCGCCCTGGCGCTGCCGGAGGAGCAGCGATGGCGCGGTACGGAGACCAAGTTCATCTTGCGTCGGGCGGCGTGGGATCTTCTCCCGCCTTCCGTCGCGCGGCGCGCGACGAAGGGCGACTTCACGTTCCTTTTCGCCGAGTCGCTCGAACGTGAGGGCGCTGCCGAAGTCTTCCCGCGGCTGCGCCTCGAGGCCGATGGATTCCTCCTCGGCGCGCGAGTGCGCGAGATGTACGATCGCCTGCGCCGGGGCGACCTCGGCTGTCTGGGACCGATCTGGATGATCTTCGCGACCGAGGTGTGGTACAGAACCATGTTTCCCGAGTCGCGCGCGTGGCTGACTTACGAGGAGAAACCATGACGGAAGAGCCGGCGAAGGACGCGACGCCAGAACCTCCCATGAAGAAGCTCTACGTGAAGCCGTGCCTCACCGAGTACGGACCCGTCGAGAAGCTGACGCACACGGGCACGCAGACCCTCGGCGATGCGGGCCCCATGATGATGGCGTGCTTGTGAGACGTCGTCGCCCGAGCGCCGCGATCATCTGATGTCACTCGTCCTGGACGAACACCGGCAGTATCTCGCCGACGCCAATCGCCTGTCCGCCTTTCGCCAGGCCATCGAGGAGGTCGTCACAGCTGGCGACATCGTGCTCGACCTCGGCGCTGGCACTGGGATCCTCGGGCTCATGGCCTGCCGCGCCGGAGCGAAGCGCGTTTACGCGGTCGACGAGGGCTCGATCATCGGGCTCGCCCGGGACGTTGCTGAGGCCAACGGCTTCCGTGACCGGATCTGCCACATCAAAGGGCTGTCGACCCGAGTGGACCTGCCCGAGCGAGTCGACGTCGTCCTTGCCGACCAGATCGGACGCTTCGGGTTGGAGTCGGGCATCCTCGAGTATTTCGCGGACGCCCGGACGCGTTTCCTGAAGCCGGACGGCGTGATGGTGCCCGGCGAAATCAGGCTGGTCGTCGCGCCCATCGAGAGCCCGGAGCTGTTCGGCCAGATCGAGTTCTGGACGGGGACGCCGGACGGCTTCGACTTCCACCACGCCTGCACGATCGCCGCGAACACCGGCTACCCCGCGCGGTTCGATTCGACGCATCTGCTAGGCGCTCCCGCCCGAGCGATCGCACTGAGTCTCTCGACGGCTTCGATGAATGCCTTGAGTGCCGAGGCCGTTCTCGTGGCAGCGCGACCGGGGACGCTGCACGGGATCGGCGGCTGGTTCGAGGCCAGGCTTTCGCCGGGAGTCACGCTCACCAACTCCCCGCTGGCGGCTCGGCCGATTTTTCGGAGGCACGTATTCTTTCCGATCGCGCGGCCGGTCGCGCTGGATGAGCTCGACGAAGTCCGCGTCACACTACGGATCCGCCCAGCCGGGATGATCGTAAGCTGGACCGTCGACGTGAGGGGTACCCCTGGCGCGCGCGGACCCGCGGCGGCCAGCAAGGGACGGTTCGCCCACTCCACGTTCCAGGGGATGCTGGTCTGCCGGGAAGACCTGGACCGGACCGATCTCAGGTTCGTGCCGCGTCTCTCGCCGTGGGGCGAGGCCCGCCGCTCTGTTCTCGAGCTCTGCGACGGCCGGCGAACACTCGCCGAGATCGAGCGTGAGCTCCAGCGTCGTCATGCCGCGCTCTTCCAGTCGTTCGCCGAGGCAGCCGCCTTCGTCACCGAGGTCGTCACGCGCTACGCGGTGTAGGGCGTGACCGGCTATTCGGCGTTTGGCCTGATCCTTTCGAGCAACGTCCGACTGCCGGGGCTCCCGAGAATCACGGGCGAGTCCGCCGACTGCGTGCTCGCGCTACGGCGCGGTCCCCTCGGCGATCGAGCAATCGGTCGCGGGCACACGCTTCGACAGCCGAACGGAACGGTCTCGCTGACCATCGACCGCGGTCGATCCGGATATCTCGTGAAGTTTCCCGGTCTCGCCGTCTATCTGATATCGCCCGACGGGCGCCATGTGAGCTGCTCCCCGCGGGGTAACGCCCGACCGCAGACGGTCGCGCACCTCTTTTTGACTCACGTCCTGCCGATGGCGCTCAGCGTGCGAGGGCGCCTCGTCCTGCATGCGAGCGCCGTCGCGACTGCTCACGGCGCCATCGCGTTTCTCGGAGCGGCGGGGCAAGGGAAGTCTACACTCGGCGCCAGCTTCGTGCGGCGCGCGTTCCCGCTCATTGCGGACGACGGCCTCTTGATCGACGACGACGGCCGAAGCCTCGTCGTCGTTCCCAGCTACCCCGAGATCAGGCTGTGGCCGGATGTGCTGTCGGTGCTGGACCACAGGCGGATGCGGCTGGACGACGTCGAGCATCGAGCCGGCAAGAAGCGGCTCCGTGTCGATGGCCAGTCGTGGCCGTTCAGCCGGGAGCCCGTGCCGGTACGACGGATCTACGTCATTGACCGAACGGAGCCGAGCGTGGGCGCTGGCCCGATCAGCATCGTTCCCGCCAGACCGCGTGACGCGTTCATCGAGCTCGTCAAGCACACCTATCGTCTCGATCTCGACGATCGAGCCCGCCTGCGCCAGGAGTTCGCGTCGATCGGGCGCATCGCGGCGCGCGCCGGTCTCGTGTATCGACTTTCCTTCCCCCGCGACCTGTCTCGACTGCCGGAAGTGCAGGAGGCGATCCTGGAGCATTGCGGGACGTGAGCGTTGCGGTGTCGCCCACCGCCGACCTTTCGCTCGCCCGCGAGGTACGGGCGCTCGTGGGCGCCATTCGGTGGTTCGTCGGCGCCGGCACCGAGGAAGATCTCGAGAAGCTGGTCCGCGGCGGCTTGCAGTGGGACGCGCTCCTCGAGCAGGCGCGACGCGAGGGCGTCGCTGGAATCGTGGCCCAGGCGCTCGAGGCCCTTGCGGGGCGCGAGGACACGGTTGCGAACCTCGATCGCTGGCGCGCCGAGACGAGGGTCGTCGCGGCCAGCAACATGGCAGCGCTGTCCGAGCTCGCTGCCTTGCAGGCGGCCATGCGCGAAGACCGCCGGCAGATGATCGTGCTGAAGGGGGCGGCACTGCTCGACGACGTGTATCGAGGTTGCGTGGCCCTGCGCCCGATGGGCGACATCGATCTTTTCCTGCGCCCGTCCGACGTGCCCTGGATCGCCGGCTGGCTGCGACACCGCGGTTACCAGCCGGTCTCGCCCTCCTCTCCGTTCTTCTCCCGGGGTACTGTCTCGTTCGATTTGCACACGGAGATCGTGGGGAGCGAGTGGGTCGGGCGCAAAGCGCGCGCCTTTCACTTCGACCCGGTCGCGCTCTGGCGGGAGGCGGTCCCAAAAGACCCGGCCGATGCGACGGTGCTCGTCCTCTCTGCCGTTCATCTTCGCCTCCAGCTCGTCGTGCACGCGCTAAAGCACTCCTATTCACGCCTGATCTGGCTGGTCGACCTGGCGCTCGTGCTGCAGGACGCGCCCTGGCCATCCTTGCTGGAACATGCTCGGGCGTCGGGAGCGGTGCGGCCCCTCGCGTACGCGGTCGCCGCGCTCGACTGGTTGCTCGATGGCGCGGACGTCTCGGAAGCGGTGCGTCGTCAGCTGCCCGCCCTCGGCCCTCTGGAGCGGGCATTCATACGCGTCGTCGCAAACCGACGAGGCGTGGAGACGCCGGGCGAGCTAATGGTGGCTCTTTCGATCCCTGGGGCAATCGCAAAAGCGACGTACCTGGCGGAGCTCGTCATCCCCCGGCGACATGTTTTGGCGCGGCACTATCCGATGACTCCCCCCTGGCTCTTGTATCCTCGCCGGGTGGTTCGTCTTGCGAGTCTCGGCCTTCAAGAAGTCGGAAAGCTCCTTTCTCGGCGGGAGAGGTGAGCCGAGTCCCCCGATGCGCTGGCTCGTCGACGGCTACAACGTCATCCGGCGCGATCCGGAGCTTCGAGCGCGCGAGGCCGAGAGCCTCGAGGCCGGGCGCCGGGCCCTCCTGCACCTGATCGCGCGAGCCCGGAGGCCGCCTCAGGACGAATTCACGGTGGTGTTCGACGGAGCGCGAATCGCCGCCGGCGGTCCGACGCCCGGGCGGATCCGCGTGATCTTCTCGCGGCCGCCCCTGACGGCCGACGACGAGCTCATGAGGCTGGCCCGGCAGCTCAGAAGCGGCGCGATCGTCATCAGCTCGGACCGCAAGGTCCAGGACGCGGCGCGCCGGGCGGGGAGCGCCGTGCTGACCGCCGAGCAATTTCTGGAGGCCCTGGACCTTCCGCAGGGCTCTCCAGACCCTGCCGGAAATCCCCATATAAAGGATGAAGCGGAGGAGGACGAGGCTCCGGCAAAGCGCGGCAACCCCCGCCGACTTTCCAAGAAGGCGCGCATGGCCCAGCGGGCTCTCGGGAGGCTCCGCCAACCTTGACCCCTACGAACGTTTCGTGGAGAATTGGCGTGTGGCGGTCATGACTCGACACTATTTCATCGTTGCGCGCGACCAGACGGGCCTCTGCGAGTACCTGATCCGCCAGTTCAAAGCCGAAGAAAACGTCGAGGTGTTCCTCGACCGTCGATCCGGGCGTGACCGCCGCGTGGCCGAGGCATCGGGGGAGTCAGTCGAGCGGAGGAGCGCCGACCGCCGCCACCAGCCGTTCGTCGACACGCAGCTGAGATCGCTCGGCTACGCGATGTTCCGCGTTCAGTAGCTCGCTCCGCGCCGCGTAGTTTTCATCCCACGACCGTCTCGAATTCTTGACACTCGTCGACCCGCGGTGACACCGTGTCGGCGTGCCGCTCCGCCGATGGCCACTGGCGCTGCTGCTTCTGCCGCTGCTCGCGGTCGGCGCGGCCGCCGCGGGCACGATCGAGGGCACCGTCGTCAAGGTCGTCGACGGCGACACGATCCACGTCCAGCTCGCCGATCGCATCGAGAAGATCCGCTACATCGGTGTCGACGCGCCCGAGCTCCATCATCCGGTGCGGGGTGAAGAGCCAGGTGGCCGCGAGGCCGCGCGGGCGAACCGCGACCTCGTGGACGGCCGTCGCGTCCGGCTCGAGCTCGACGTCAGGACGCGAGACCGCTGGGGACGACTCCTGGCGTACGTGTGGGTCGGCCACACGATGGTCAACGCCGAGCTGGTTCGACTCGGCTACGCCCAGGTCATGACCGTCCCGCCGAACGTCCGCTATCAGGACCTCTTCCTCGCGCTGCAGCGCGAGGCGCGCGGAGCGCACCGCGGGCTCTGGCGCCACGCTGCCGAACGGGATGCCTGGCGCGCGGTCGTGGCGGCGATTCGGCCATCGTGAGGTAGCGCAGGACTAGCTCGTCGCGGCGATCGTGGCGGCGCCGAGATCGCATCCCCGGAGCCGATTTGCGCCTCACCCGTGGCGACCCGTATCATACGTGGAGTCACTTCAAGAGGAGACCCATGACGATCAAGCGCGACTTCACCCTGGACGCCAAGTACCGCCAGGAGGAAGGTCAGATCTTCCTCTCCGGCATTCAGGCGCTGGTGCGTTTGCCCCTCGACCAGCATCGCGCCGATAAGCGCCGCGGGCTCAACACCGCGACGTTGATCTCCGGTTATCGCGGCTCGCCGCTCGGCGGGCTCGATCTCACACTCGAGCGCAACCCCGATCTGCTCCGCCAGCACAACGTCGTCTTCCTCTCGGGCGTCAACGAGGACCTCGGCGCGACGGCCGTCTACGGCAGCCAGCTCGCGAATCTGTTCCCGCAGCCGAAGTACGACGGCGTGCTCGGCATGTGGTACGGCAAGGGCCCGGGCGTCGATCGCACCGGCGACATCTTCAAGCACGCCAACTTCGCCGGCGTCGGCAAGCACGGCGGCGTGCTGGCGCTCGGCGGCGACGATCCGCTGTCGAAGTCCTCGACGATTCCGTCGCACTCCGAGGTAGCGTTCTACGACGCGCTGTTCCCGGTGCTCTATCCCGGCACCGCGCAGGAGATCCTCGATCTCGGACGCCTGGGCTTCGAGCTCTCCCGCTACTCGGGTCTCTGGGTCGGCTTCAAGATCGTGACCAACGTCGCCGACGAGATCGGGACGGCCGAGGTCTCGCCGGACCGGATCGTCGTCGCCGAGCCCAGCTTCCTCTATGAAGGACGCCCCTGGCAGGCGCGGCAGACCCCGCTCCTGATGCCGCCGTGGGGGCTCGAGGCCGAGCGCGAGATCCACTATGGACGGCTCGAGGCGGCCAAGGCGTTCGCCGCCGCGAACAAGCTCAATCGCATCACCTTGCCGACGCCGAATGCCTGGCTCGGCCTCGCGGCCCCCGGCAAGACGTACTACGACCTGCGCGAAGCGCTCGCCGAGCTCGGCCTCGACAACGCAGCGCTCCGGCAGTACGGCATCCGCCTCATGCAGATCGAGATGATGTTCCCGATGGAGCCGGGCACGGTCCGCGAGTTCGCCCGGGGCCTCGAAGAGCTGATGGTCATCGAGGAAAAGCGCGCCTTCTGCGAGCTCTTCATCCGCGACATCCTCTACAACCAGACCGAGCGCCCGCGCGTGATCGGCAAGCAGGACGAGCAGGGACGCCCGCTCGTGCCCGCCGATGCCGAGCTCGACGCGGACCGGATCGCCCAGATCCTCGCGACGCGCCTCGAGCGCCGCATTCATCTCGACTCGATCACGGCGCGCGTGGCGCTGCTCGAGGCGCTGCGCCAGCGGCCCGCGCCGCTGACGATGGCGCGTCAGCCGTACTTCTGCTCGGGCTGCCCGCACAACCGGTCGACGGTGCTGCCCGAGGGCTCGATGGCCAGCGCCGGCATCGGCTGCCACGGCATGGCGCTCCTGATGGACCGCCGCACGATGGGCCTCACGCACATGGGCGGCGAGGGCGTGCAGTGGGTGGGCATCGCGCCCTTCACCGAGACCAAGCACCTCTTCCAGAACCTCGGCGACGGCACGTTCTTCCACTCGGGCTCGCTGGCGATCCGCCAGGCAGTCGCCTCGAGCGCCAACATCACCTACAAGATCCTCTACAACTCCGCGGTCGCGATGACGGGCGGTCAGGACGCCGCCGGCGCCATGCCGGTGCCCGAGCTGACGCGCTCGATCGCCGCCGAGGGCGTGAAGCGGATCATCGTGATGACCGACGAGCCGGACAAGTATCCGAAGACCACCGTGTGGGCGCCGGGTGTCGAGGTGTGGCACCGCGACCGGCTCGACGAGGCTCAACGCCTGCTGCGCGACGTTCCCGGCGTGACCGCGCTGGTGTACGACCAGCGCTGCGCCGCCGAGAAGCGCCGCCTGCGCAAGCGCGGCCGGCTGCCGGACCCCGAGATGCGCGTCTTCATCAACGAGGCGATCTGCGAGGGCTGCGGCGACTGCGGCGTGAAGAGCAACTGCCTGTCCGTGCACCCGGTCGAAACGGAGTTCGGGCGAAAGACCCAGATTCATCAATCGTCCTGCAACAAGGATTATTCGTGCCTGAAGGGCGATTGCCCGTCGTTCCTGACGGTGGTGCCGCTGGCCGACCCGCAGAAGAAGGAGCGGCGCGTCTACAAGGTCGAACGCGTCCTGCCGGAGCCGGAACACAAGGTGCCGAGCGAAGCCAATGTGTTCATGATGGGGATCGGCGGCACGGGCGTGGTGACCGTGAACCAGATCCTGGGCACGGCGGCGCTGCTCGACGGCAAGCACGTGCGTGGTCTCGACCAGACCGGGCTCAGCCAGAAGGGCGGGCCGGTCGTCTCGCATCTGAAGATCCTCGACCGGGCCACGCAGGTCTCCAGCAAAATCGCCGCAGGCGCCGCCGACTGCTATCTCGGCTACGACATCCTCGTGGCGACCGCGCCGCAGAACCTCGATCACGCGCGCCCCGACCGGACGATCGCGGTCATCTCGACGAGTCAGGTGCCGACGGGCGCGATGGTGACATCGACGGCCGTCGAGTTCCCCGAAGCCAACGGCCTCATCACGTCGATCAACCGGGTGACGCGCAAGGACGAGAACGTCTATCTGGACGCGCTCGGCCTGGCGGAGACGCTGTTCGACGACCATATGGCGGCCAACATGATCGTGCTCGGCGCGGCCTATCAGGCCGGTGCCCTGCCGGTGAGCGAAAAGGCGATCGAGGAAGCGATCGCGCTCAACGGTGTCTCCGTGCAGATGAACAGCCAGGCGTTCCGCGTGGGCCGGCTGCTGGTGGCCGATCCAGCGTGGGCGCGCACGGTCGTCCGTCGCCGGCTCGGGGCCATCGAGGCGGCACTGGAGCTCTCGGCCCAGGCGCGGAATCTGGTGGATTCCGTCGGCGCCACGGGCGAGCTCACGCGCCTGCTCGAGATCCGCGTGCCCGAGCTGATCGTTTACAAGAGCGCGGGCTACGCGCGCGGCTACGTCCAGTTCGTCAAGCGCGTGCGTGAGGCCGAGGCCGCGCAGGTGCCCGGCGAGTCGAGGCTCTCCGAGGCGGTCGCGCGCTATCTCTTCAAGCTCATGGCGTACAAGGACGAGTACGAGGTGGCGCGTCTCTCGCTCAAACCCGATATCGGCCGGGCGCTCGCCGAGGAGTTCCCGGGCGGCGTCAAGCTCGCCTACAACCTGCACCCGCCGCTGCTCCGGGCGCTCGGCGTCAAGCAGAAGATCAAGCTCGGTCCGTGGTTCGGGACGGTCTTCGGCGTGCTCGCGCGCATGAAGATGCTGCGCGGGACCCCACTCGATCCGTTCGGCTACGCCGCCGTGCGCCGGGTCGAGCGTCAGCTGCCCGGCGAGTATCGGTCACTCATCGAGAAGGCGCTGGCCGGTCTTTCGCCCGAGAGCTACGAGCGCGCGGTGAAGCTCGCGGAGCTGCCCGACGTGATTCGCGGCTACGAGGACATCAAGCTGCGCAACGTCCAGCAGTTCCGGGACGAGGTACGCGCGCTGGGCTTCTGACCGTTCGTCCTGCTGGTGCGCGCCACGGCGCGTCCTGGAGACAGACGCGATGACCAATCTCGAACGGCAGATGAAGGCGTTGCAGAAGCACCTGAAGACGCTCAAGACCGAGGCCGACCGCGCGCGCGGTCAGGCGCGGCGTCGGCTGCGCCGGATCGAGCGACGCACCCGCGTCGAGGTGGAGCGCATGATGCGGCGTGCCGAACCCCGCGTGCGCGAGGCCGTCGCCCAGGCAGCCCTGCTGAGTCGTAGCTTCAAGGTCGGCGTGCGGGCCGGCACCGCCGCCTATCGGGCAGGACGGGCCCCCAAGCGCTGAATCGGCTTCAGTCCTGATCGCGGGCGCGCTCGCGCTTGAGCGCGCCCCGACGCTTCTTCGATTCGATCCGCCGCTCGCGCGCCGCCGCCGTCGGCCGGGAGGCCTTGCGCGTTCGCGGCTCGCGCAGCGCCGCGACCACCAGCCCGCGGATCCGATCGAGCGCGTCCTCGAGGTTCCTCGCCTGGTTGCGCTCGGCTTGGCTCGAGACCATCAAACGGCCGTCCGCGTCGAGCCGGTGGCGACAGAGCGTCGCGAGCCGCGCGCGGGCGGCTGCCGAGAGCCCTTCGATCGCGTCGAGGTCGACGCGCACGTCGACCTTCGTGGCGACCTTGTTGACGTTCTGGCCGCCCGGTCCGGAGGCGCGCACCGCGCGCACTTCCAGCGCCCGCTCGGGCACGCGCACCGTGCCGTTGACGACGATCGCGCGACTCATGCATCGATTGTATCGCGGCGACTTCGGCGGGCTCGCACTGCCGCTATAATCGAATCCTGTGACCATCGCTGAGCGCCGGCGCCTCACCGACGTCGCTCGCGGCGCGGCCCCTGCTGATCTGTACGTCCGCGGCGGGACCTTGCTCAACGTCTACACGGGCGAGCTCTACCGCGCCAACGTCGCCACCCGCGGCGAGCGCATCGCGTACGTCGGCGTGCGCGAGGAGATGATCGGCGCGCGCACGCGCATGGTCGACGCGACCGGCCGCGTGCTGGTCCCGGGCTATATCGATCCTCACGTGCATCCCGCGACCTTGACCACGCCGTCGGCGCTCGCGCGCTTCGTGCTGCCGCTCGGCACCACGGCCGTGATCGCGGATACCTTGCAGTTCTGGGAGCTCGGCGGTCTCGCCGCCTTCCAGGCAGTGGCCGACGCGCTGCTCGCGGCGCCGCTGCACTTCTACTGGATGGTGCGCCCACACGCGCAGAGCCGCGCGCCCGGCGAGTGGCGGCGGTTCGGCGTGAAGACGCTCGCGAAGGCGATGGCGCACCCGCGCGCCCTGGCGGTCGGCGAGGTGACGCGCTGGCCCGACGCCTGGCGCGGCGACGCCGAGCTCCTTCGGCGCCTGGGTCTGGCGCGGAGCGGCCGCGTGGAGGGACACACCGCGGGCGCCTCGGCCGAGAAGATCCCCGCGATCGCCGCGGCTGGTTTCACCTCCGACCACGAGCCGATCACGGCGCAAGAAGTGCTTGATCGCGCGCGCCAGGGCATCGCGGTGATGCTGCGCGAGTCGTCGCTGCGCCGGGATCTGGTCGGTCTGCTCGACGCGCTCAAGACGGCGCCGGCGCTCGCGTCGCGGCTCATGCTCACCAGCGACGGCTCGATGCCGGCGTTCCTCAGGACCCACGGCTTCGTCGATCACCTGATCCGGGTCGCGCTCGAGCGGGGCGTGACGCCGATCGACGCCTACCGGATGGCGACGCTCAATCCGGCGACCTACTACGGGCTCGACGCCGACCTCGGCGGCATCGCGCCCGGACGCTACGCGGACGTCTGCGTGCTCGACGATGTGGCCGAGCCGCGGCCGTCGACGGTGATCGCGCGCGGCAAGGTGGTGGCGAACGGCGGTTTGCTGGTCGGCCGCGTGTCGGAGCCGTCGTGGTCGCGTGTGTTCAAATCGCCCGAGGCGCGCCTGACGGTCCGGTGGCGCGCGCGTCCCGACGATTTCGAGCTGCCGCGCCGCGACGCCTACCCGGTGATCCAGCTGGTGAGTGCCGTGATCAGCCGGCTCCACGAGCGACCGCTCCAGCCAGGGGATCTGCACGCCGCGCTCCTCGACCGGGCGGGGCGTTGGGTTGCGCCCGGTGTCGTCGCGGGCTTCGCCGATCGGCTCGACGGCTTCGCGACCACGAACAGCACCGACTTCAACATCCTCGCGCTGGGGCGGCGGCCGGAGGCCATGGCCCGAGCCGTCAATCGTCTGCTCGCTCTGCACGGCGGCATCGTGCTCGTCGACGACGACCGGATCGTGTACGAGCTAGCCTTGCCGCTCGGCGGGATCATGGCGCGGATCTCCGTCGAGGAAGCGGCCCGCTCCGAGGACGAGCTCCGCCGGCATCTCATCGAGCGCGGCTACCCGTATCACGAGCCGCTCTACTCGCTGTTCTTCATGGCCGCCGATTTCCTGCCGACCGTCCGGCTCTCGCCGCGCGGCGTCTGGGACGTCAAGCGCGGCCGGGTGCTCCTGCCCTCGCGGCGACGGCGATGAGCGACCGACCGCCCCGGCGCCAGCGACGACTCGCGCTCGGCGTGCTGCTGGCGGCGGCCGGCCTGGCGGTGGCTGCGTTTCCACTCCGAGCCACCTGGTGGGGCGGTTGGATCCTGGCGATCGCCGAGGCCGGCATCGTCGGCGGCCTGGCCGACTGGTTCGCGGTGACCGCGATCTTCCGCCGGCCGCTTGGCCTGCCGATCCCGCACACGGCGCTGATCCCGTCCAACTGGGAGCTGATGGCCGCAAGGGTCGGTACGATGGTCGGCAGCCGCGTCCTGACGAAGGAGTACGTCGCGCGCGAGATCGAGAGCGTCGACGTCGCCTCGCTGATCGCGCGCGGCGCCGAGCGGCTGACCTCGCGCGATCTCGACGTGGCCACGCGCGAGCTGGCGCGCTGGCTCGCCGCCGAGCTCTCGCCCAAGGCCGCCGGCGAGATGATCACGCGCCTTCGCGATCTGCTGCTCGACCGGCCGGTGAGCCCGATCCTCGCCGCGGCGCTCCAGATGGCCCATCGGCACGGCTGGGATCAGCGCGCGGTGACGGCGCTGGCCGGCTCGCTCGCCGAGGCGTTCGATCGTCCCGCGTTTCGGGCGACGGTAGGCGATCTGGTGGACGACCTCCTCGCACGCTACCGGCAGCAGATGGGCGTCTATCCGAGGTTCTGGATCGCCGTCGCGAGTCTCCTCGGGCTGATCGATCGTGAGCGCGTCCTGTCGGCCCTGCAGGCCGGCTTGCGCCAGGTGGCCACGGAGCCGGACCATCCCGTCCGCCAGCGCCTTGCCGAGGCGATGGCGGAGCTGCCCGGGCGCCTGCGGGCCGACGGTAGCCTGGCGGCGCGACTCGAGGCCGCCAAGCGCGATTTCCTCTCGACGCCGATCGCCACGCGCGTGCTGGAGGACAGCGCCGCGGCGCTCCACCGGATCCTCCTGGCCGATCTGGAGCGGCCGCGCTCCGAGGTGCGCCTCTGGATCGTCGAGCGCCTCGAGCGCGCGCGCCGCGCGCTGGCCGCCGACGAAGAGCTCCGGCGACAGCTCGACCGATGGGCCAAGGCTCGCGTGCTCGAGATCGTCGAGCGCCACCACCAGCGCATCGCGGAGTTCATCGAGAACGGTGTGCTGGCGCTCGGCCCCGAAGGCGCGGTGCGGCTCATCGAGGAGCACGCTGGGGACGACCTGCAGTACATCCGCGTCAACGGCACCGTCGTCGGCGGTCTGGCGGGCGGCCTGCTCTACGCCGTGCACCTGCTGTTGCGACTGATCTGAAGCCGGAATCGCCGCTCCCGAGCGGTCGGAAACCGGTTTGTCCGCTCCCGCGTTTTCACGTTACACTCCGATTCGCGGAATCCTCCAGGAGGTGTCAATGTCGCGCGTTCGCCTCGCGTTCCTCTCGATCACGATCCTGGCCCTCGCCGCGATGGTCCTCGCGCCGGCGCCGAGCCAGTCCCAGACGCCAAAATCGGGCGGCGTTCTGAACATGATGCTGCGCGAGGACCTGTCTCAGGGTTTTTCCATCCACGAGACGTCCACGATCTCGACCGTGTGGCCCGCCATGCCGTGCTTCAACAACCTCGTGCTCTTCGACCCGCTGAAGAAGACGGAGAGCGCCGAGACGGTCATCGGTGAGCTGGCCGAAAAGTGGTCGTGGCAGGACAACTACCGGAACCTCGTCTTCTTTCTGCGCAAGGGCGTGAAATGGCACGACGGTCAGCCGTTCACGTCCAAGGACGTGAAGTTCACGTTCGACATGCTTCGTGAGGCGCCCGACGCGCCGGCCAAGCTGCGGATCAATCCGAGGAAGGACTGGTACTCCAACATCGAGGCCGTCGAGACGCCGGATCAATACACGGCGGTGTTTCGTCTGAAACGGCCTCAGCCCTCGCTACTCCTGATGCTCGCATCCGGGTATACCCCCGTTTACGCGGCCCACGTGCCGCCCGCGGACTACCGGTCGAACTGCGTCGGGACAGGACCGTTCAAGGTCAAGGAGTGGCGGAAGGGTGAGTACGTCGAGTTCGTGAAAAACCCGGACTATTTCGTCAAGGGCCGGCCCTACCTCGACGGGCTGAAGTACTTCGTCATCCTCGAGCGGGGTACCCGGCAGGCGGCGATCCAGGCCGGCAAGCTCGACGTGTCGTTCCCCGGCGAGACCAGCAAGACGGCCGCCGAGCAGCTCAAGAAGGCGGTGCCGCAGCTGGTGATCACGCCGTTCAGTCAGAACGTCGCCGACAACATCATCATGAACATGAAGAAGCCGCCCTTCGACAACCTGAAGGTGCGGCTGGCGGTGAGCCACGCGATCGACCGCCGGGCGCTGATCCAGGCCGTGCAGCAGGGCGGCGCCGTGGTCGGGGCCGGGCTCGCGCCCAAGCCGTGGGGTTTCTGGGGCCTCGCCGAGAAGGACCTGGTCGGGCTGCCGGGTTACGGTTCGAAGCCCGCGGACGAGAAGGCGGTGGCGAAGAAGCTCATGGCCGAGGTCGGGTTCACTCCCCAGAAGCCGCTGAAGGTCGAGATCGTCACGCGGGCGATCGCCGTCTACGTCGACATGGCGTCGTTCGTCATCAACGAGCTCAAGCAGGTGGGCATCGAGGCCACGCTCAAGCAGATCGAGACGGCGCAGTGGCACGCGACCGCGACGCGCGGCGACTATCAGATCGGCGCCAACCTGACGGGCGTCGGCCCCGACGACCCCGATGCGAACTACTACGAGAACTACGCCTGCGGCTCGCCGCGTAACTACAGCTTCTACTGCAACGAGCAGGTGATGAAGATGTTCGACGCCCAGTCGCAGGAGCTCGACCCCAAGAAGCGGCTGGCGCTCAACGCCGCCATTCAGAAGAAGCTCGAGGCCGATGCCGCGCGGCCGATCCTCGACTGGAAGCTCGACTACTTCACGGTGTGGCCGCACGTGAAAAATCTGATCCCGCACCAGTCGATCTACAACTTCGGCCGCATGCAGGAAGTCTGGAGCGACAAGTAGCGCGGGGGGCGGTGGCGAGCGCGTGAAGACCTACGTCCTTCAGCGGCTCGTCATCGCCCTGCTCACCCTGCTGGGCATGTCGATGGTGATCTTCACCCTGCTGCGCCTGGCGCCCGGCGACATCGTCGACATCCTCTTCTCGACCGCGGGCTACGTGAGCCCGTCCGAGAAGCAGGCGATCATGAAGGAGCTGGGGATCGACCGGCCGTACTGGGTCCAGTACCTGGACTGGATCCGCCAGATGCTCACCGGCGATCTCGGCAAGTCGTACCGCTACGATCAGCCGGCCTGGCAGATCATCCGGCCGCTCGTGCCGGTCACGATCGAGCTCGCCGCGCTCTCCACACTGTTCGCGGTGCTGATCGGCGTGCCGACCGGGGTCATCAGCGCCGTGCGTCAGGACACGACGCTCGACTACCTGCTGCGCGTCTTCAGCCTTGCCGGACTCTCGATGCCGGCGTTCTGGCTCGGCATGGTGATCATTCTCGGGCTGGTGACGTGGTTCGCGTGGATCCCGCCCCTCAGCTACGTGAGCCCGACGCAGGACCTGAAGCTCCACGCGGTGCAGTTCCTCTTGCCGGCGCTCGCGGTCGGCTACCGCTCCTCGGCGCTGATCATGCGCATCACGCGCTCGTCGCTCCTCGAGGTGATGCGCGAGGACTACATCCGCACCGCGTGGGCCAAGGGACAGACCGGGCGCGTCGTCATCTGGCGGCATGCGCTGAAGAACGCGTTGCTGCCGGTGGTCACCGTCATCGGCATCGAGTTCGCGTTCCTCATCGGCGGTCTGGTGGTCACCGAGACCGTGTTCAACCTGCCGGGGGTCGCGCGCTTCCTGGTCCAGGCGATCCTGTGGCGCGACTATCCGATCGTGCAGAACCTCGTCATGTTCATCGCGATCGTCGTGATCCTCTGCAATTTGCTCGTCGACATGCTGTACGGCGTGCTCGATCCGCGCGTGCGCTATGGCGGTTAGCCGGGCCGAGCTCACGGTACCGGCGGGCGCCCGGGCCCGACCGGGGCGATGGACCGCGGCGTTGCGCTTCGCGCGCAAGAAGCCGCTCGGCGCCGCCGGCGGGGTGCTGATCTTGCTGATGCTGCTGACGGCGATCTTTGCCGAGGTCTTGCAGACGCACGATCCGATCGCGACCGACGCGGCGGCCACCCTGGCGGCGCCGAGCGCCGATCACTGGCTCGGCACCGACCACCTCGGACGCGATATCTACTCGCGCATCGTGCACGGCGCGCGCGTCTCGCTGATCGTCGGCGTGGCGTCGACCCTGCTCGGCTCGGTGCTCGGCGGAATCATCGGACTCCTGTCCGGCTACGCCGGCGGCACGACGGACATGGTGACGCAGCGGGTCCTCGACATCCTCCAGGGGTTGCCGCTGCTGGTCCTGGCGCTGGTGATGTCGGCCGCGCTCGGCCCGGCCGTCCACAACGTCATCATCGCGATCTCGATCCCGATCATCCCGCGAGCGGCCCGCGTCATCCGCTCGAGCGTGCTCTCGATCCGCGAGATGCAGTATGTCGAGGCGGCGCGCTCGCTCGGCGTGCGGCATTTGCGGATCGCGTTTCGTCACATCTTGCCGAACACGATGGGGCCGTTCATCGTGCTGTGCACGGCCCAGCTCGGCAGCGCGATCCTCGTCGAAGCGACCCTGTCGTTCCTGGGACTCGGTGTCCCCGAGCCGTATCCGTCGTGGGGCCGGATGCTGTCAGTCTCGGCCGCCGAGTACGCACAGAAGGCGCCGCACCTCGTGCTGTTCCCGGGCATCGCGATCAGCCTCGCCGTGTTCGGCTCGAACCTACTCGGCGACGCGCTCCGCGACACGCTCGATCCGCGCTTGCGGGGAAGCGGCTAGCGGGCGATGCTCGCGGCCCAAAGGAGACACGCAGATGGCTGACTCGAGGCTTGCCTGGATGCCTGCGACCGAGCTGGCGACCCTGATCAAGAACAAGAAGGTGTCGCCGGTCGAGGTCGTCGCCGCCGCGCTCGATCGCATCGAGAAGCTCAATCCGCGGCTCAACGCGTTCGTCACGGTCACCGACGCGGCGGCGCGGCGCGAGGCCCAGGCGGCCGAGCGCGCGCTCGGCAAGCGCAGCGCGAAGCTTGGCCCGTTGCACGGCGTGCCGTTCTCGGTGAAAGATCTGGTCAACACCAAGGGCGTGCGCACGACGTTCGGCACGCCGTTCTACCGCGACAACGTGCCGGCCGAGGACGCGCCAATGGTCGAGCGCATGAAGGCGGCCGGCGGCATCATGCTCGGTAAGACCAACACGCCGACGTTCGGCTGGATCGGCGCCACCCACAACCTGGTCTTCGGGATCACGCGCAATCCGTGGAATCTCGAGCGCACGCCCGGCGGCTCGAGCGGCGGCGCCTCCGCGGCCGCGGCCGCCGGACTCGGGCCGCTGCATATCGGCACCGACGGCGGCGGCTCGATCCGGATCCCGGCCTCGTGTGCCGGGATCTTCGGCCACAAACCCTCGTACGGACGCATTCCCACGCACCCGGCGAGCGGCGCGTGGAGCCTCTCGCACATCGGGCCGCTCACGCGCACCGTGGCCGACGCCGCGCTCATGATGAACGTCTGCGCCGGCCCCGACGAGCGCGATCAATACTCGCTGCCGGCCTCGGGCGAGGACTATCTGAAGACCATGCGCGGCGGCGTGAAGGGATTGCGCGTCGCCTACACGGACGATCTCGGCTTCGTCGAGGCGGTCGATCCGGAGGTGCGGGCCGCGTGCGCGAAGGCGGCGCGCGCGTTTCGCGAGCTCGGCTGCAAGGTCGACGAGGTCAAGCCCGGATGGCCGTCGCCGCGCGAGGCCTGGGGTGAGATCTTCTGCGGCGGGATCGCGACGCGGATGGCGCCGTATCTCGATCGTCCGAGCGACCTCGAGCCCGGCCTGCATCGCATCATCGAAGCCACGCTGAAGAACCCGCCCACGAAATACGTGCAGGCGTGGTTCGACCGCCTGGCCTGGTGGCAGCATCCGCGCGCGTTCTTCGAGAAGTACGATCTCTTGCTGACGCCGACGATCGCGTGCCCGCCGTTCAAGGTGGGACTCGACAACCCCGCGGAGATCGCCGGCAAGGCCGTCGAGCCCTACGCGTGGATCCCGTTCACCTATCCGTTCAACATGACCGGCCAGCCGGCCGCCTCGGTGCCGTGCGGCTTCACGAAGGACGGCCTGCCGATCGGGCTGCAGATCGTCGGCCGCCGGTTCGACGACGCGACCGTGCTGCGGGCCTCCGCGGCTTTCGAGCGCGCACGCCCGTGGGCCCAGCATCGCCCGGTGCTGGAGTAGGGCAGTGGAGCGGCTCCTCTTCATCGTGTCGCAGGGGCGGCGAGAGCTCTACGAGTCGCTGCGTGTCGTGCTCGGGCAGGAGCGCGGCGTCGAGGTGATCCTCGATCGGCGCGTCGTCAAGCGCCGGCGACACGAGATGCCGCCGGCGACCGAGCGACGTCGGTACGGTCGGCGCGGCCGTCATCTCGAGGACGCCGAGCTCCAGGTACGCGGCTGGACGGTGGTGCGGCTTCCCTAGTCGCGCACCGGCGCGAGTCGTAGCACCGGCCCGACTCGCCGCACCGGTTCGCGCCGTCTCGATCTTCGGACATTGACCTGATCCGCGCGCGGGGCGACGCTCGGCCCCGTGCACCTCGCCGACTTTCTCGTCGCGATGGCGATCTTCGGCGGCATCTCCGCCGCGATGTTCACCGTCTTGCAAGAAGGTCTTCGCGTCTACACAGTCGGTGTCGCGCGCGCCGAATCTCAGCAGAGCGCACGCGTCGCGGTCGAGCGCCTGGCCGGCGAGATCCGCACGGCCGGTCTCGGCCCGCGCCCCGCGTTGTTCGCCGCGATCGCTGTCGCCGAGCCGACTCGCATTGTGCTGCATCGCGATCTCGACGGTGATGGTCGCATCGACGGCGCCGGCGAGACGATCACCTGGCGCCTGAGTGGCGCGACCTTGCGTCGTGATGCGGGCGCCGGCGCGCAGCCGGTGATCGACGGCGTCCGGAGCTTCATGCTCGAATATCTCGACGGCGCGGAGCGGCCCGTCGGGAATCCGGACGAGGTTCGCACGGTCGTGATCAGCCTCGTCACGGAGGCCGCCTGGGATCTGGCCGATCGCTCGATCGCAACGACGCTCACGACGCGCGTGCGCTTGCGCAATCGCTGACCGCGTCACCACTCGGGTGTCGTGCTGAGCCGAACGACGACCAATGGGTGATGTCTTTCGCGAGATCGCGCGCCGCGTGATGCGGCCCTGGCGTCGCGTGACGCGACGCTGATCCCGCCCGCTCGATCCACGCGGTTGCCGCCCGGGGTCCCGAAGCCGAGCACCCGCCCAGCGCGGTTCCCGGCCTGAGGTGGTCCTCCGCTAGATCCCTGATCGGGGCCCCGTGCAGACCCCCAATCGGCCCTCCAGGGGGCGATCCCGCCCCACCCACCATTCCGGGGGTAAAAGTGGGCCTACATCCCCAACCGGTCGTCAGAGGGCATGTTGGCCTAATTCCGCTCAAAATCGTCCCTTTTACCCTTGACACGGGGTTTCGGGTAAAGCTAATCTCGCTTTTCGAGTGGGGCAAAGTGGGATGAACGCTTAAACAGTGATTGCCGAATCCGGATATGTTTAG
>Ga0075423_10001361_pt1 | contig 21424 bp, 22 predicted proteins | sample SoiMethybrSBSTD2_FD_80114 | JGI IMG/M metagenome (GOLD analysis project Ga0075423, IMG submission 80114) | Bulk soil microbial communities from a Populus tree surrounding site in Tennessee, USA - Soil MetaG P. TD hybrid SBSTD2 | ecosystem: Environmental > Terrestrial > Soil > Tree plantation... | reverse complement strand
TAGAGCTCGTTGAAGCCCATCGCCACGCCGTTGCCGCCCATGGCGTTCATGGTCTCGACGAAGATGGGGTTGCCCATCATGCGGACCTTCATCCCCTTCAGGTCCGCGGGCTTGGTGATCGGCTTCGCGGCGTAGACGTTGCGCGTGCCTGCGTCCATCCAGCCCAGGCCGATCAACCGCGCGCTCGAGGCTGAAACCTTGTCGAGCAGCTCGGCGCCGATCGGACCGTCGATCACCTTGCGCATGTGCTCTTCGTTGCGGAACATGAACGGCAGGTTGAAGACGTTCAGGTCGTCGACCACCGGTCCGAGCGCGCCGACCGAGACGCGCGCGATCTGCAGCGCGCCGACCTGCGCCTGCTCGATCATTTCCTTTTCGCCGCCGAGCTGCATCGAGTGGTACATCTGGATGGAGATACGGCCGTCGGTCTCCTTCTCGAGCTTGCGGCCCATGCTGATGATGGCCTCGATGGTCGGGTAGCCGAGCGGGTGGACGTCGGCCGCCTTCCATACCTGCTTCTGCTGAGAGTGCGCCGGCAAGGCGGCCACCATGAGAACTGCTCCGGCGGCCGCGCCGACGAATTTCCGGCGAACCATGGACTGAACCAAGGAATCCTCCTCTGGTAAGATTCGTCAGTCATCATACAACCGTGCCGAATCACGTCAAGATCAGGCCGCTCGCCGCGGAGCGAAAGCTCTCGCGGGGGCTGTTCGATCAGCTCGCCGAGCAGATCAAGAGCGGGCGGCTCGCGCCGGGCGCGCGGCTGCCGACCGAGCAGGCGCTGACGCGCGCCGCGCGCGTGAGCCGCACCGTGGTGCGCGAGGCGGTGGCGGCGCTGCGCGCCGAAGGGCTCGTGGTCACGCGCCAGGGCGTGGGCGCTTTCGTCTCGGCCGAGCCGCAGCACGCGCCGTTCCGCATCGAGCCCGAGCGCATGCAGACGCTCGCCGACGTCCTCAATGTCATGGAGTTGCGCCTGGGCGTCGAGATCGAATCCGCCGGCATCGCCGCCGAGCGCGCCTCCAAACTGCAGCTTCGCGCCATCGCGGCTGCGTTGAATGCGATTGAAGAGGCAAGCGCCGCCGGCCGATCGGCGGTCGACGAGGACCTCGCGTTCCACCGCGCCATCGCCGATGCCACCGGCAATCCGGAGTTTCCGAGGTTCCTCCAGTTCATCGGCCGGCACCTCATCCCCCGGCGCACGGTCAGCGGGCTGCCCGAGCGCATGGGAGGGCAGAAGGCCTATCTCGCGCTGATCCAGGAGGAGCACCGGCGCATCTTCGAGGCGATCCGCGACCGCAACTCGGGCGCGGCGCGCGAGGCGATGCGCCGGCATCTCACGCGCTCGCTCGAGCGCTACCGCAAGCTCGCCGCCGAGCGCCAGCAGGCTGCGTGAAGATTCTGCTCACGCATTCGCCGGAAGCGCGCGAGCTCTATTACGGCCCGCGCGCGCTCGCCGGACTGCGGGAAGTGGGCGAAGTCCGGCTTCACCAAGGAAGACGACCCCTCGAAGGGGAGGCGCTGATCGAGGCGGCGAGCGACTGCGATCTCATCGTCTCCTACCGCCAATCGCCGGGACCGGCGGCGCTGTTCGAGCGCCTGCCGAAGCTGAAGGCGTTCCTGCGCTGCGCGATCGACATCCGCAACGTCGACGTCGCCGCGGCGAGCAGGGCCGGCGTGCTCGTCACCCAGGCGAGCGCCGGGTTCGTCACCTCGGTCTCCGAGCTCGTGATCGGTCTGATGGTCGACCTCTCGCGTGGCGTCACCCGCTCCACCATCGAGTACCGAAGCGGCCACGTGCCGAAGGCAACGACCGGGAAGGAGCTCAAGGGAAGCACGCTGGGCGTCATCGGCTACGGCGCGATCGGGCGCGAAGTCGTCCGCATAGCCGAGGCGCTCGGCATGCACGTGCTGGTCAACGATCCGTACGTCAAGGACGTGGAGCAGACCCCCTTCGATGAGCTGCTCGGGAAATCCGACTACATCGTGCCGCTCGCAGTTGCGACCGCGGAAACCGAAAATCTTCTCAACGATGGAGCATTCTCCAGGATGAAACGCGGCGCCTACTTCATCAATGTCTCGCGCGGCAACCTGGTCGACGAGGCGGCGCTCGAAGCCGCGCTCGACTCCGGGCAGCTCGCCGGCTGCGCCATCGACGTCGGCCGCGCGCCCGACCAGATGCCGACGCCGCGGCTCGCCGCACGTCCCGACGTCATCGCCACGCCCCACACCGCCGGGCTCACGGATCCCGCGATCGAGCACCAGTCGCTCGAGACCGTGGCGCAGGCGGCCGAGATCGTCAGGGGGCGCGTGCCGAAGGGCGCGGTGAACGCCGAACACTGGAAGAGGAGGCCATGAAGACCGTGCTGATTACCGGCGCTGCCGGCGATGTCGGCTCCCACCTGCGGCGCGAGCTCGCGGGGAAGTACGCCCTGCGCCTTTCCGACAAGAGAAGCCTCAAGCCCGGCAGGGACGAAAAATTCATCCGGGCCGACATCTCGAAGATGCCCGACGCGTTGAAGATCACGAAAGGCGTCGACGCCGTCGTCCACCTCGGCGGCTATTCGGTGGAGGGCCCCTGGAAGGCGATCCACGAGGCGAACATCGTCGGCTGCTACAACATCTTCGAGGCCGCGCGCAAGAACAAGGTGAAGCGGATCCTTTTCGCCACCAGCAACCACGCGGTGGGGTTCTATCGCCGTGCGCAAACGATCGACCACCGCGTCTACATCAAGCCCGACGGACGCTACGGCGTCTCCAAGGTGTTCGGCGAATCGCTCGGCAGCCTCTACGCCGACAAGTACGGCATGGAGGTGTTCCTGATGCGCATCGGCAACGTCAATCCCCAGCCGCTCGACAAGCGGCGCCTGTCGATCTGGCTCAGCCCGCGCGACCTGGCGCAGCTCGTCCAGATCGGCATCGACCATCCCGACGTGAAGTTCGAGATCGTCTACGGCGTGTCGGGCAACAAGAGGAGCTGGTACGACAACTCGAATGCCACGCGCCTGGGCTACCGGCCGCTCGACAACTCGGAAAAGCACGCCGAGGAAATCCTGGCGAAGGAGAAGGAAGGCGATCCTGTGGCCGAGCTGTACCAGGGCGGCATCTTCACGGTCGCCGAGGAAGTGCCCAACCCAGCCGCCGCGCCGAAACGAGGAGCGAAGAAGTGAGGATCACCGTCCCCAAGGGTGCTTGCGACACCCACATGCATTTCTACGACGGCGCGCTGAATGCCAAGCCCGGCACGCCCAATCCCGGCCATTTCACCGTGCCGATGTATCGGGAATTGCAGAAAGCGCTCGGACTCGAGCGCGTCATCGTCGTGCAGCCGAATGCCTACGGCGACGACAACACGGTTACTTTGAATGCAATGAAGGCCTTGGGCAAGGAGGCGAAAGGCGTCGCGGTGGTGAAGCCCGGCGTCGCCGATCAGGAGCTCGACCGCCTCACCAAGGCCGGCATCTGCGCCATCCGCATCATGACGCTGCACGGTGGCACGCTGGGCTTCGACGTCATGGACGAGCTCATGGCGCGGGTGCATCCGTTCGGCTGGCACGCCAACATCCAGCTCGACGGCCGCGAGCTGCCGAAGTACGAGGCGCAGATCGAGCGCCTTCCAGGCAAGTTCGTGATCGATCACACCGGCAAGTTTCTGGAGCCCGTCCCTCCCGAGCATGAGTCCTTTCGTTCCCTTCTCAGGCTTGTCGATACCGGACGCTGCTGGGTGAAGCTCTCGGCGCCCTACGAGACCTCGAAGACCGGGGCCCCGAAATACGAGGACGTGGGGAAACTCGCCAAGGCGCTGGTAAAGAAAGCGCCCGAGCGCATGCTCTGGGCGTCGAACTGGCCGCATCCTGCAGTGCGGCCCAAAGTGCCGGACGATGTCGAGCTCCTCGAGCTGCTCCTCGACTGGGCGCCGGACGAACTCACGCGCAGGAAGATCCTCGTCGACAATCCCGCCGCGCTCTACGGCTTCTAGGGTCGCGCTGGCCGATGCGGTTGGGGTAGGGCGAGTCATCTCGCCGCGGCGGTCTGCTCCAGCCTGATCTGCGCCGCCCGCGCGCAGCCCTGCATCACCTGGAAGTACCGCTGCACCCAGTCGGCTCCAATTTCGTACGGGTGCGGCCCGTCGCCGCGGCCGGGATGGTTTCCCGGTTTGTACGGCAGAGTGTGATACACAATCGCGCTTGTCGCCACGGAGGTCCCATGGGAAGAAATACCAATCGCAATCTCCGCAACCGCCGCCGCTGCCAGAAGCGCGCCAACAAGCTCGCCGTGCTGGCGAAGCAGGCCAACAAGGCCGCGAGCAAGAGGTAGAGGGAAATTTTTGTTCTACCCTCTTCTGCGAAGCGGAGTCGCGATGTAGGCTCATCACATGCGCGCGGCAGCGTTCGCTGCATTCCTTCTTGCGCTTGCGTGTGTGTTCGCCGGCGAGCCAGCGCTCGCCCATCACATCCGCACGCACGTTGGGGTGGCGGTCGGGTTTGGCTATCCGTACTGGGGACCCTGGAGCCCTTGGTACTACCCGCCGCCTTACTACTATTACCCGCCCGCCGTCATCGTCCGCCCGCAGCCCGCGCCCCCCAAATGAGAAAGGTCGCCCTCGTCGCCGCAGCCTCGCTCGCCGCGGCGTGCGCATCGCCGCCACCATTGCCCACCGCGCCGAGCATCCTCGTCCTGCCCGGAACCGGAAAGAGCTTCGACCAGTTCCACTCCGACGACCAGGAATGCCGTGGATTCGCGCTGTCCGAAGTCGGGAAAGGCGCGACGCAAAGCTCGGACGACTCGTACGCGGCGACGATCCGGCTTCAGCGGCACTACGACAACGCTTTCGCGCAATGCATGTTCGCGCGCGGCCACAAGGTGCCGGTCAGCGGAAGCTACTCGGGTCGCGCGCAGCCGGAGCGCGCGGCGGCGCGCACGCCGCCGCCTCCGCCGTCCGGTGAGCCGCCTGCCGAAGTCCCGCCAGACTATCGCTCCAAGTAATCGCCGGACCCACGGGGACGGCCGAAAGACCATAGCAGCAACAGCAGGCCAACTGTGCCGAAAGTCCAGTAGTCGGCAGGCATGGGGCCGAGCCAGTTCCTGTGCCAGGGCACGAATTGCGGCGCGAAGCGGGCCAGCCCGAAGGCCGGGTTCATCACGAACCACAGCCAGTCCTCGACGATCCAGAACAGCGCCAAAGCGCCGAGGATGCGCAGCTCGATGCGCCAGGACCAGCGCTGCAGGAGCACCGCCGGCAGATGAAACGCGAGCGCCATGAACGAGAACACCCACGCGTGATAACCGGTCATCGGCCGCCCGCCCCAGAACCAGTCGAGCAGCCAATGCTGCTCGATGCGCCAGGTCGGCAGGGAGGCTGCCCAGCCGGCAGCGCCTTCCACCTGGATCTCCACCTGGGCGAAAAACAGCGCCAGCAGAACGACGTAAAGCAGGACTGCAAGAATCGAGGCGGCGCTGGCCTTGCCCGCGGTCACAGGCGCTCCAGCACGAGCTGCAGCACCTTCGCGGCTGCGTGCGGCCTCGCATGCGTGCGCATGCGCTCGCGCATGGCCGCGAGCCGCTGCGGTTGCTCCAGCAGCAGGCCGACCTTGTGCTCGAGCGCGGCAGCGTCGACCGCTTTCAATGCGGCGCCGGCTTCGAGCAGGAAATCGGCGTTGCGCTCCTCCTGGCCGGGAATGGGCGAGACCACGATCATGGGCAGGCCCATCGCCAGGCATTCGGAGCTGGTCAGGCCGCCCGGCTTGGTGATGGCGAGGTCCGATGCCGCCATGACGCGCTCGATGGTTCTGGTGAAGCCCATGGGGTACAAGCGCCCGGGGTGGCGCCGTGCGATCGCCCGCAGATCCTTCATCAGCTTTTCGTTGCGGCCCGCGAGGGCGACGATCTGCAAGTCGCGGGGCAGCGCAACCAGGCGCTCCGCCAGCTTCTCGATGCCGCCGACCCCGGCGCCGCCGGACATCATCAGCAGCGTCGTCTTGCGCGGATCGAGGCCGAGCTCGGCGGCGCACTCGTCGCGGGACAAGGCCGCGGAGAACTGCGGCATGATCGGAATGCCCGTGACGAAGGCCTGGGTCGGCGCGATGCCGCGCGCCGCGATGCGCGAAGCGACTTCCTCGCTCGCCGTGAAGTAGCCCTGCATGTGCGGATGGATCCACATGCCATGCACGTCGAAGTCGGTCACCTGCACCCAGACCGGAGGCGTCGCCCGCCCCTTTCCAATGCGGCGCGACAGGAGCTCCGCAGGCAGGAAATGCGTGCAAATGACCGCCTGCGGCGCCAGGCGCGCCAGCTCGGCGTCGAGCTTGCGCGTGTTCATCCGCTCGATGCCTCTGCGCAGCCGGTCGAGCGGCGATTTGGCAGTGCGCCGGTCGGTGCGCTGAAACAGATAGGCCCACAGCAGCGGCATGTTCTCGACCAGCTTGATGTAGGAATCGGCGTAGACCTTGCGAAATCCCGCCGGTACCAGGTCCATCACGTCGATGTGAGTCGCACGCAGCTGTGGAAAGTCCTGCTCGGCCGCCGCGCACAGGGCTTGCGCCGCGCGCACGTGCCCGGCGCCCGCCGAAACGCTCAGAACCAAGATATGCCCTTGTCGCATCGGGTGGAGACTACGTCGCGAACGGCTTCGCGGCCTCGCGCGTTGAGGTTGGTGGATACCGGCCGCTGTTGGGTCGAGCTCTCCGCGCCCTACGATACCTCGAAGAGCGGCTCCATGGCCTTTAGGTCGGACGCCGCCGCGCCGGCCCATGCATCCGCTCGCACAAAGACCCGAGCAGTGCAAGTTCTAGACCCAAAAGAATAGAAGCGGCGCCATGACAAAGTGCTTACTGCTGGCGGTTGACGCGTTGTTATCGTCACGAGGGCTGGCGGCGTGGGTTGCCGCACACACACTCGGGAGGACAATGAACAGCATCCGTTGCGCTGCTCTGGGGGGATTGTTGGCGCTTGCCGCAGCGGCGCACGCCGATTCCCTGGAGGCTCGGCTGATCATGGGCATATATCCGGGCGTGGAGCTGGGTCAGACCGAGGCCGCCGACGTTCTTGACCGCTACCTGCCGCTCGCGGACTACCTGAGCGCCAAAACCGGCATCAAGGTGGTCGTGCTCCCCGTCAAATCCGCCGAGCGGGCGATGAAGCAGATGGTCGAAGGCGTGGGCGTGTACAAGCTCTTCTTCGGCCCGCCGGTGCTCGCCGCCGACGCGATCGAAAGAGCCGGCTTCCTGCCCGTCGTCGTGGAGCAGGAAAGGATTCGGGCCGTGTTCGTCGTCAAGTCGACCAGCACGCTGCAAAGCCTGAGCGATTTCAAGGAAACGACGCGCGTGGCGATGCCTTCCCCCAAGCTTGTGCTTTCGGTTCTCGCCGCCGAGACGCTCGCTCAGGGGAAGGTCGCGCTGCAGCCGACCGGGCGCCAGCACATCGCGTCCTCCGACGGCATCCTCCTCGCGCTGGACAGCGGTCTAGCCGACGTTGCAGTGATCGGCGAGCGCGCGGTGAAGAAGCTGATGGCCGACAAGTCATTCACCTATCGGGTCGTCGGACAGACGATCGACGTGCCGGGTTTCACGCTGATTGCGCACAAATCCGTTTCGGACAAGAGCCGCGTCAAGCTCCGGCAGGCGGCGGTCGCCCTCGACACGGACGCTTCCCCCCTCGCCGCTGAAGCGCGCGCGCGCTTGCGGACCGGCGCCTTTGCCGTCGCGAAGGACGACGAATTTCAGGCGCTGGCGCGCATGATGACGAGGTGGGCGCACTAGGGGTTCAGTCGCTGTTGGCGCGGTCTGGCGCATTCGAATCGGGCCTCAGCAGCGCTGCAGGAAGCGCGCGATCAGCCGGTTGACCTCGTCTGCGGCCTCGATCTGGGTGAAGTGCCCGGTATCCGGGACGACTGCGATCCTGGCGCCCGGAACCGAGCCGCGGATGAGATCGAGATAGGGCGTCGACTGGCCCGCCTCGAGCGGCGAGCGGCGCATTTGCGCATCGCGCGTCGTGCTCTGGATCGCTAGAAGGGGCGCGCGCACCGCGCCGAGCGCCGCGTCCATCGCCGCCGCATCCCATCGCGCCATGGAAGGCCACAGAAGCGGTCCAAACTCGGCGCTCTGCCGCAGTGCGCGCGCCACGATCGCATCGGCCTCGGGCGAGGATTTGAAGAACATCTGGCGGAAGAGGTGCTCGGCGAATGCCGGGTAGCCGACCTTATCGATCGCTGCGTGCGCTGCCGCCTCGGCGGCATCGGCATCGCCACTCCCCGAGCGGCTGCCATCGATGAGTACGATGCCGCCCACCCGCTCGGGGTCGTGAGAGGAAAGAAGGCGGTTGGCCTCCAGCACGACGCGCGTGCCCATGCTGTGGCCGACCAGGATGCAGCGGTTCAGCTCGAGGTGATTGGCGAGGGCGGCGACGTCGCCGCCGTAGTGCGCGATCGAGCATTCATGCGGGCGGCCCGGCGTCTCGCCGTGGCCGCGAAGATCGCAGGCAACGACTTCGTGGGTTCGAGAGAAGAAGTCGAGCTGCGCGCGCCAGTCGGCGTGGTTGCAGGCAAAGCCGTGGACGAAGAGGAGCGGCGGGGTGCCCTGCCCCGCGCGCACGAAATGCACCGGCTACTCCGCTTCGGCTTGCGGCTTGTGCGCCGCGGCGAGCTTCTGCTGGAGCTGCGGCGGCGCCGGCTCGTAGTGGCTGAACTCCATGCTGTAGGAGCCGTGCCCTGCCGTAAGGGACTTCAGCCGCGCGGGAAAATGCTCGAGCTCCGAGAGCGGTGCCTGGGCGGTGATCTGTACCGTCCCGGGACGCGGCGTGTCGGAGCCCTTGATCTGGCCGCGATGGCCCGAAAGCTCGCCCGCCACGTCGCCCATCTTCGTCTCCGGGGCGAGGATCTCGACGTTCACGATCGGCTCGAGCACGATCGGGCGCGCCTTGCCCAGAGCGTCGAGGAACGCCTTGCGCCCGGCCGAGACGAACGCCACCTCCTTCGAGTCCACCGGGTGGCTCTTGCCGTCGTAGACGATCACGCGCACGTCCTGCAGCGGATAGCCGGCGATGTAGCCGCTTTCGAGCACCCCGCGCACCCCCTTCTCGACCGCCGGGATGAACTGGTTCGGGATCGCGCCGCCCTTGACGCTGTCGACGAACTCGAAGCCGGTGCCGCGCGGCAGCGGCTCCACCTTGAGGAACACTTCGCCGAACTGGCCGGCGCCGCCGGTTTGCTTCTTGTGGCGACTGTGACCCTCGGCTCTCGCCGCGATCGTCTCGCGGAACGGGATCGAGGGCGGCCGGGTGTCGAGCTCGAGCTTGTACTGCGACGCCATCTTCTCCAGGATCGCCTTGAGGTGCATCTCGCCGAGGCCGCGCATCACGGTCTCGTTGGCGTGGGAGTTGTGCTCGATGTGGAAGCAAGGGTCCTCGGCCACGATCTTGTGCAGCACGTCGGAGACTTTCTGCTCGTCGCCGCGCTTCTTCGGCTGCACCGCGAGGCCGAACACCGACATCGGCAGCTCGAGGGGCCTGGCGTGCACGTGCGCGTCTTCGGCCGAATCGTGCAGCACGTGATCGAACTGGATGTCGTCGATCTTGGCGATGGCGCAGATGTCGCCCGGCAGCGCCTCGTTCACCTCGGTCTGGGTCTTGCCGCGCAGCATGTAGAGGTGGCCGGGCTTGATCGGCTTCCTGCCCTCGCCGATGAAGAGCTGACCGCCGGAGGTGAGCCGTCCCTGGTGCACCCGGAACACCGCGATGCGCCCGATATAGGGGTCGATCTCGATCTTGAAGACGTGGGCGAGGGCGTGCTTCTTCGGGTCCGGCTCCGCGCGCAGCTCCTCGGTCTTGTCGCCCGTGGTCTTGAGGTAAACCGGCGGGTTGCCTTCAGAGGGATTGGGCAGGAGCTGGGCGATGACGTCGATCAGCTCTCCGATGCCGGCGCCGGTTTTCGCCGACGTGAACACCACCGGGATGAGATGGCCCTCGCGCAGCGCGCGCTCGAGCGGTCCGTGCAGCTCCTCGGGCGTCACCTCCCCCTTCTCGAGGTAGGTCTCCATCAGCTTCTCGTCGACCTCGACCACCTGGTCCACGAGGCGCCGGTGCGCTTCTTCCACCGACGAGAAGTCGGCTTCGCCCGATGGCGCGAAGAAGCAGTCGGAAACCTTGCCGCAGTTGCCGGCCGGCAGGTTGAGCGGCAGGCATTCCTTGCCGAAGGTCTGCTGGATGCGCTCGAGCAGGCCCTCGAGGTCGACGTTGTCGGCGTCGATCTTGTTCACGATGATCAGGCGATCGAGACCGCGGCGCGCCGCCCACTGCATGAAGCGGCCGGTCATCATCTCGATGCCGTTCTGGGCGTTGATGACGATCCCGGCGGTCTCCACCGCGGCAAGCGCCGGCAGGGCGTTGCCGAGGAAATCGGGGTAGCCCGGGGTGTCGAGCAGGTGGATGCGGGTGTCTTTGGTCTCGAAGCTCGCGACCGCGAGCTTCAGGGAGTGCTGCAGCTGCTTCTCCAAGGGGGTGTAGTCACATGCAGTGGTGCCGCGCTCGACGCTGCCGCCAGCGGGGATTGCCCCCGCTTTTGCGAGCAGCGCCTCGACCAGACTGGTCTTTCCAGACCCGGACTGGCCGACAAGCGCTATGGTCCTTATACGCTCGATCGAATTTGACACGGGTTCTTCCTCCTCGCCAGGGAGTTATAGCAGCAACGCGCCGCGGTATGTAAGGGCCCGGAGGGGCCCGCAGGGGCCGCCCGCTACCGCGGGACGTGCCGGGGCGAGGACACCGCGAGGAAAATCTCGCGTAAAAACAAAAGCAGGGACGCGATCAGGGCCAGCATGGCGAAGACGAACATCGCGCCGATGGTGTAGGACAGGCTAACCCTCACGAAGGCGCCGATGAAGGCGCCCGCGATGAGCAGGCACACGAACAGCCCCGAGGTCACCGCGGCCGTGATCGCGAAATAGACGAAGCGGATGCGCCGGGCAATGACCGCGAGCTCCTCGCGCGCGAAGGGCTGCTCCTCTTCCGGCATATCGGGCAGCTGAGCTTCGAGATGGCGGCGGCGGTCGACCGCGCGTCCCAGCCGGATGTTGAGCGCCGCGATCACCGTGCCGATCGCCGTCAACAGGAACACCGGGGCGACGGCGAGCTGGATCACCGTGAAGATCTCGGGAACGTGCGGGTCAACGTCCATGCTTGGACTTTGACATGTTTTGACGGCAGCCGCCGTGCGGTCGCACTCCACGGCGGTCCTTCAAAGACTGTCAGGGCGGCGCAATTTGTGAGAAACGGCAAGACCCGGTGCTAGAACGCTGCGCAAGATTGGCCGAAGGGAACCGGGGGAAAAGCGAACATGGAAACCGTCATTACGATCAGCGGCGCGGACAAGGCGGGCTCCTTGGCCGGGCTGGTGGTGTTTCTGAACCGCAAGGGCTACGCAGTGAAAGGGCAGAAGATCACCGAGCTGCCTTCGGGCGCGCGCCTGATTAAGGTGAGGCTCGGCTTGGCGCAGCTCGACAAGGAGCGGTTGTCGGCCGAGATCAAAGCGCTCGACCCGCTCTACAGCCTGCTCAGCGTAACGTTCGAGGACGGCTCGCGCGGAAAGTCCCAAAGCCCTGCGCAGTCGGCGGCGGATCTCATCAGGGAGATGGCGCGGCAATTTCCGGGCATCGTCATGCTGGTGCGCGCCTACGGCGGCGCCTTCGGCGCGCAGGCCCGCGACGTGGCCCTGTTCGACGCGGGCAGGAAGCTGGGCGGTTTCCACTACCGCAAGGAATGGAGTTTCGGCAGCCCTCTCAGGATGCCAACGGCGCTGCACCGCGCGCTGGTGCCTGCGCTGGAAAAGTTCTGCACGGTTGAAGCGACCGACACGCAGGTCGTGCTGCCGCAAAGCCCGTTCTGCGGCACCGGCGAGCTGATCGTATGCTGCGATTTCATCACCGGGTTCATGCAGGGCTTTCTGGATGCGGGCCCGCACAGTACGCAGACGCAGGTGCAGCAGGTCGCATGCAAGGCGAAAGGGCAGGCTCACTGCGCCTACCACGTGGCCTACCAGAGTTGAAGCATTTCACGATCACCAGCACGGCTACGGAACTTTGCCCGTCCGGGACTCTGCGGACTGCGATGTCGGGAATTGTACCCAGGGGTGATTTTTGGGGCATGTAGGACGAATTGCCAAGACACGGTGCTAGATCCCCGGAACAATTCGACTGGAGACCGGGCAACAAGGGACGAAAAGGTGGAAACAGTCATTACGATCAGTGGCGCCGACAAGGCAGGCGCGCTCGCGGGGTTGGTGGTGTTCCTGACCCGGAAGGGCTATACCGTAAAGGGCCAGAAGGTCTCCGACCTGCCCTCTGGCGCCCGGCTCCTGAAGATTCGACTCGGTCTCGCGCAAGTCGACAAGGAGAAGCTGGCGGCCGAGATCAAGGCGCTCGATCCGCAGCTCACCGTAATCAGCGTTGCCTTTGACGGGGAGGGCGCTGCCGGCAAGGCGGCAGGGCAGACCCCGGCGCAGTCCGCTGCGGCGCTCATCAAGGAAATGGCAGCCCAGTTCCCCGACATCGTCGCGCTGGTGCGGGCGTACGGCGGCGCTTTCGGGCTGGAGGGCCGTGCCCAGGCGTTGCTCGACGCGGGCAAGAAAATCGGCGCGTTCAACTACCGCAAGGAATGGTCGTTCGGCAATCCGCTGCGCATGCCGGCGGCGCTGCGCCGCGCCCTGGTTCCGGCGCTCGAAAAATTCGGCACCGTCCAGGCGACGGATACGCACATCATGCTTCCGCAGAGCCCGTTCTGCAGTGCGGCGGGCGAGATCATTTGCTGCGACTTCATCACCGGCTTCATGCAGGGCTTCCTCGACGCCGGTCCGCTCAGCATGCATACGAAGGTGCACAAGGAAGGCTGTCGGGCGAGCGGGGAAACGCACTGCGTCTACTCGATCGCCTACGAGAGCTGATCGATAACAACCTGGAAAAGGGAAGGGGGTAGCAAATGCACAACGGCATTCATTACGAACCGATTCTGGTGGTGCTGTCTTACGTGATTTCGGTGCTTGGCTCGTACACGGCGCTGCAGCTCGCCATCGCCATTCCGCAGGCGCGCGGCCGGCTCGCGGCGCTGGGCTGGACACTCGGCGCGGCATTGGCGCTGGGCGGCGGCGCCATCTGGTCGATGCACTTCATCGCCATGAACGCGGCCGACATGGGCATGCCGGTGTCCTATGACGCCAAGCTCACGTTTGCCTCCCTGGTGATGGGCGTTCTGGCCTCCGCCATCGGCCTGTACGTGGTCGGGCGCGGCGAGGGCAGCAGCGGGAAGCTGCTCATGTCGGGCGTGGTGACCGGCCTCGGCGTCGCGCTGATGCACTACACCGGGATGGCAGCGATGCTGATGCCGGCGACGATCGACTACGACCCGACGCTCTTCTACGCCTCGCTCGTGATCGCCGTCGTGGCGGCCGCGGTGGCGCTGTGGCTCGCGTTCAACCTGCGCGGCAACCTGCAGCGCTTCGGCAGCGCGATCGTCATGGGCGTCGCGGTCTGCGGCATGCATTACACCGGCATGTACGCGGTGAGGATGACCCCGGCCGCGGAACCCGCGGCGACCGGCATTTCGCTGCCGCCCGCGACCCTGGGTCAGTCCGTGTTCATCGTTTCCGCGGTCGTGCTGGTGCTTCTGCTCGCGTTCAGCGCGTGGAAGTCGCAGCGCACCGTGATGGCCGATCTGTAGCCGTTCCCGGCAGCGATCATGAGCGGGCCCGGGGCATTCGCCCCGGGCCCGTTCTGCTTATTTCTTCTTCGCGTCGTCCTTCTTCTCGAGCATCTCGGCGCGCTTCTTCAGCGTGTCCTCGAGCTTGGACTTCGGGACCAGCAGCACATAGTTCGAAAGCAGCTTCTCGCGCGGCAGCCGCTCTTCGATCTTCTTGATCCGCTCGGCATCCTTGTCGTTCTTCTGTAGCGTGCCGGAAGAGCTGAAGCTGACCGGATAGTTGTCGCCCTGGAGCTTGCCCACACGGATGGCGTAGGTGAGGCCGTCGAAGCTGCTCGCCTGGATCGAAACCGGCTGCTCGAGCGTCGTGCCCGGGGGCGCCACGTCGGCGAGCTCCAGCAGCCCGAGCGAATACGAGGCCGCGTTCGCCTTAGTCACCTCGAGCTTCTCGTCGGGCCGCGCCCCGGCGAGGCGCCAGTCGGCGTTGTCGCCGTCGCGCTCGATGCGGTAGCCGCCGCCCTCGGGATAGCGCACCTCGAGGGTCTTCACTTTCTCGACCTTGAACGAGGTCCGGTCGATCCAGTCCGAGCTCTTGGTCGTGGCCTGCGCGAGGGGGTCGGACACGACGTAGACCATCTTCGGCTCGCCGGGCAGCGCGACGAAGCGGCCGTCGGCGCGCGCCTTGTCGGGGTTGTCGACTTCGCGCTTGAAGTACTTCTTGCCGACGATGAGCTTCGAGAGCGGCTTGCCGTCGGCGGCGCCGAATTCCACCTGGGTCCCGCTGTCGTCGAGGTTGAGCCGCGCGCGGTCCTTGTCCCCGATCGGCTCGCTCTGGCCGACCTTGAGCGAGAGCGCCTGCACTACGAAGTCGCGTACCTTCGCCACATCGGCCGGGAAGTCCCCGCGCTCGGGGAGCACCCAGCGGTCGTCCTTCTGCCTCACGGTGAGCGTCCCCTTCGGCTCGACGATCCGGATGGACGCGACCTCGGCGGCCTTGAGGTCCTTCAGCAGCGGCCGGCCGAGCGTGTCGCTGTTCGCGGGGCGCTGGCTCGCCTCCTGGTACTGGTAAAGCAGCGCGCCGCCGCCGAGGACCACCAGCAGCACGACGAGGATCGCGGCGAGCCGGGCGTTCATACGGCTTTCCTTCTCCTCCCGCCAACGAACGCGACGAGCAGCCCGATCAGCGCGACGAGGAGCGGCATCGCCACGATGTTCGCGACCTTGGTCCAGAACACGAGGCTCTCGGCGTCCTGGCGCAGGTTCTTGCGCACCTCCTTGAGCTGCAGCCGCGCCTCGGCGACGGTCTTGCGGAAGCGCTCGAGCTCGGCCTGCTGCTCGGCAGAGAGGATCTGCCCGGATTTGCCCGCGGGCCCCTGCGCCTTCTGCAGCTCCTGCAGCTTCGCGGTGGTTTTCTGCACCTCGTCCTCGAGCGCCTGGATCTTGCCGAAGTACTGCTTCTGCGCCTCGGCCTCGAGCTCGCGCACCACGGTGAGGGGCCTGAACGCGCCGGCGCGGCTGCGCAGCGAGATGAACTCGTCGCCCGCGGCGAACTGCTCCACCATGCCCATGGCGAAGGCCAGGTTGCCGTTGGAAGGCACCACGACCTTGCGGCCGAACACGTCCTGGACGTCGACCGCCGCGCCGTCGGCGAGGAGATCGACGTCGGCGACGAGGATCAAGGAATTTTCGTTTGCCGACTCCCTCAGCGCCGGGGTGTTCGGAACCGGCTTTGAGGCTTCTTGCTTTTCACCCTGCGGCTTCTCCGCATCCTTTAAGCCGTCCGGGAAGGCGGTCTTGAACTTGCCGGTGAGCCGCACCGCGAGCGGCATGGCCTTGCCCGAAGGCTTGAACGCCTTGGTCGCATCGTCGCCGGACTTGGTGGCGTCCATGTTATCCACCAGCATGGAATTCGGCGAGCTCCTGACGAGCTCGGTGACCTTGATGCCTTCCTGCGGCTTGACCTCGAAAGCGCCGCCGAAGGCATAGAGCAGGGTCTCGATCTGGCCGGTGACGATGTCGTCGCGGCTGAACGCGGTGCGGTTGAGCGAGAGCACCGTGGGCGTGTAGCGCTGTCCCCCGCCGGAGCCGAACACGACGTCGCTCACCACCTTGCCCGGATCCATTGTCAGGCCCCAGGCCTTGAACAGCGTCGGCAGAGTGGAGCTCGAGGGCTCCGGCGGAACGCCGGGCATGGTCGGGTTCTGATCGAAGTACGCGTAGGGGTCGACAAAGGCGATGAGCTTGCCGCCGCGCAGCACGAACTGATCGAGGGCGTATTCGGTTTGCGGCTGCGCGTCGCGCGGATGGATGAGCAGCAGGACGTTGATGTCCTTGTCGATCTCCTTCGCGCCGATCGGCACTTCCTTCACGTCGAACTCGCGCTTGAGCTCGGTCGCGAGCACCCAGGGTTCGGAGCTCTGGCGCGTGAACGGGTTGAACTTCTCGCCGAGCACCGGCAGCCCCGCCATGAGGCCGATCTTGGGCCGCTCGGGATTGCCCACGCGCGCGATGGCGCGGATGAGGTCGTACTCGAGCAGGCGCTCGCGCTGCGGCGAAACCGCCGGGATCGCCTGCTTGCGATCGAGCTGGCTCACCGCGACGCCGAGGTAGAACTGCTCGCCGGTGAAGAGCTGCTGCGGCTCGATGCCGTCGAGCTGCGCCGCGTCCTCTTCCTCCGAGTCGGGCTTCGGGTTGTAGCGCTCCACGATCAGGTTGGAGCCCGCCGCCTGCTTGAACTCGCGCAGCGTGTCTTCCACGCGCTGCGCGAAGCCGCGCAGCGGCACCGGCACGCCTTCGCCCTGCGACACGTAGAGCTTGATCTTCACCGGCGATTGCAGCCCGCGCAGGATCTTTTTCGTGCCCGGGGAAAGCGTGTAGAGGTCGCCGTCGGTGAGGTCGACGCGCGCCGGGACGCGCGAGACCAGGAAGTTCACGGCGACGAGGATGAGGAGCAGCGCGAGGAGGCCGATCGCGGAATAGATCAGTGGCTCGTATTTCTTCAGTTTCATGTCAACCCGCTCGGTGTCCGCGGATGATCAGGCCGGTCGCGAACAGCGCGAAGCCGATCACGGACAGGAAGAACACCAGGTCGCGCAGGTCGATCACGCCGCGCTGGAAGCCGTCGAAGTGCGTGACCACGGAGAACGCCGCCACCGTGTCGACCAGCGCGGGGTTCGCCCAGCGCGCGAGCAGATCGGTCACCGGATTGAAGCCGGCGAGGATCAGGAACAGGCACAGCACCACGGAGAGAATGAAGGCGACGACCTGGTTGCGCGTCATGGCCGAAGTCATGCAGGTGATGGCGAGGTAGGCCCCGGCGAGGAAGAAGCTGCCGAGGTAGCCGGCGACGATCATGCCGTTGTCCGGATCGCCCAGGACGTTCACCGTGATGACGGCCGGGAAGGTGAGCGCGAGCGCCACGCCGATGAAGATCCACGACGCGAGGAACTTGGCGACGATCGCCTGCCAGGGCGCCACCGGCATCGTGAGCAGGAGCTCGAGCGTCCCGGAGCGGCGCTCTTCGGCCCACAGGCGCATGCCCACCGCCGGCACCAGCACGAGGTAGAGCCAGGGGTGCCAGCCGAAGAAGGCGGCGAGGCTCGCCTCGCCGCGCTCGAAGAAGTTCCCCGCGGTAAAGGTGAAGAAGCCGGTGAGGAGCAGGAAGATCACCAGGAAGACGTAGGCCACCGGCGAGCTGAAGTAGCTCACCAGCTCGCGTTTCACGATCGTGAATACGACTCGCATGCCTTTAACACCCCAAACAGGGACGGACCATGCCTGCTCTTGTTCCCAGGGTGGTCATTTCTTGACGGTGTCGGGAAGCGTGATGCGCCGGAAAACCTCGTCGAGCTCGCCGCGCTCGCTGTACATGCCCTCCACCTTCCAGCCGTGGAGGTTGACCATCTCGACCACCTCCTGGGCGAGCTGCGCCTGCCGGGACTTGTCCTTCGGATAGATGCGGAAGGCGCCGTTCAGTTTCTCCACCCGGCCGAGCTCGGACAGGCGCTCGGCGGTCGCGCCGCGCGCCTGCAGCGTGACGGCGCCGGCGATCTCGGACATGGCGCGCAGCTCCTCGGGCGTGCCGTTGGCGACGATCCGGCCGCGGTCGATGATGATGGCCCGTGTGCACGCCGCGTCGACCTCCTCCAGGATGTGGGTGGAGAACACGATCGCCTTGTTGTTGCGGCCGAGCTCGCGGATGAGGTTGCGCACCTCGTGCTTCTGGTTCGGGTCGAGGCCGTCGGTGGGCTCGTCCATGATGAGCACGTCCGGATCGTGGATCAGCGCCTGCGCGAGGCAGGTGCGGTGCTTGTAGCCCTTCGACAGCGTGTCGATCGACTGGTGCAGCACCGCGTCGAGAAAGCAGCGCTCGATCACGCGGTGCAGCCCCTTCCTGCGCGCGGCTCCGGAGAGGCCGCGCAGCTCGGCCGCGAAGTTGAGAAAGCCCTCGACCGTCATGTCGGGGTAGGCCGCCGCGTTCTCCGGCAGGTAGCCGATGAGGCGCTTCGCTTCCAGGGGCGACTCGGCGACGTCGAAACCGCCGACGGCGACGCTTCCCTCGGTGGGCGGCATGAAGCCGGTGATCATCCGCATGGTGGTCGACTTGCCGGCCCCGTTCGGGCCGAGGAAGCCGAGCACCTCTCCGCGCTCGACGGTAAACGAAATACCGTCGACCGCCCGTTTCGCCCCGAAGGACTTCACGAGGTTGTCGATCCTGATCATCAGGCCTGGCGCTCTAGTGGTTCAAGGGGCGGTTCAAGGGGGCGGATTATCGCCCAAAAACGCCGGGGTGCCGGCCGGCGAGGCATCGGGCGACGCGATTTTGCGTTACAGTTTTTCCTTCTCATCCCATCCCCCTACGCCTCTCGAGGAGAAACGAATGACCGCATTCAGGTACGTGCGAGACGTCGCGCTCGCATCGCTCATCATCGGCGCAAGCGCGTGCTCCATGGCGCAGACGCAGACCCAGTCCGGCACGACGTTCGAGCCGACCGTCGGCCAGGCCGGCAAGGACGTGGTCTGGGTGCCGACGCCGCAGGCGCTCGTCAACAAGATGCTCGACATGGCGAAAGTGACGCCGAACGACACTGTGTACGACCTCGGCTCCGGCGACGGCCGCACCGTGATCACCGCGGCCAAGCGCGGCGCGCGCGCGTTCGGCATCGAGTACAACCCCGACATGGTCGAGCTCTCCAAGAGGAACGCCGCGAAGGAAGGCGTCACCGGGAAGGCGAACTTCCAGCAGGCGGATCTCTTCAAGACCGATTTCTCGCAGGCGACGGTGATCACCATGTTTCTGCTTCCTGACATCAACATTAAGCTGCGGCCGAAGATCCTCGGGATGAAGCCGGGGACGCGCGTGGTCTCGAACAGCTTCACGATGGGCGAGTGGAGCGCGGACGAAACCGCCACGGTCGGCGAGGGCTGCAGCTCCTGGTGCACCGCTTACCTGTGGATCGTGCCCGCCAAGGTCGACGGCGCCTGGCACCTGCCGCAGGGCGAGCTGGCGCTGAAGCAGGACTTCCAGAAGGTGTCGGGCACGCTGACCTCGGGCGGCAAGACCGTGCCGCTGCAGGACGGCAAGCTCCGCGGCAGCGAGATCACGTTCCGCGCCGGCGGCGTCGACTACAAGGGCAGGGTCAACGGCAAGCGCATCGACGGCACCAGCGCGAGCGGCGCCTGGAGCGCGACCCGGGGATAGGCGCGTCCATCCCCGAACGAGGAGGCGTCATGCGTTATTTGGTTCGCACGATACTGGCGTTGGCCGTTTCGGCGGTGTCGATAACGGTCGGAGCCCAGGCGTATCCCGCCAAGCCGGTGCGCATCGTGGTGCCCTTTGCGCCCGGCGGCGGGTCGGATTTCATCGCGCGCTTCATGGCGCAGCGGCTCACCGAGGGCTTGGGCAAGCAGGTAATCGTGGAGAACAAGCCCGGCGCGGGAGGGGTGCTCGGCATCGAGCAGGGCATCAAGTCGGCGCCCGACGGCTACACGCTGACGCTGATCGCCTCGAGCTACACGGTGAATCCGAGCATCTATAAGCTCAACTTCGATCCGGTGGCCGACATCACGCCGATCATCCAGATGTCGCAGGGGCCGCTGCTCATCGTCGCGCGGCCGTCGCTGCCGGTCAAATCGACGAAGGAGCTGATCGCGCTCGCGAAGGCGAAGCCTGGCCAGGTCAATTTTGCATCCTCCGGCCAGGGCAGCGTGATCCATCTTGCGACCGAGCTTTTCGACAGCATGGCGGGCATCAAGATGAATCACATCCCTTACAAAGGGACCGGCCCCGCGCTCACCGACACCATCGGCGGGCAGACCGACGTGTTCTTCAGCAGCACGGCAACCGCGATGCCGCACGTGCAGTCGGGCAAGCTGCGCGCCATCGCCGTGACCACGGCGAAGCGCATCCCCGCGCTGCCCAATGTCCCGACCGTCGCCGAGTCGGGCCTTCCTGGCTACGAGGTCGTCCTGTGGCACGGGCTGATCGGCCCCAAGGGACTGCCGCGTCCGGTCGTCGAACGCATCAATTCGGAAGTGACCAAGACCCTTGGCCTCAAGCAGACCGCCGAGCAGCTGCAGAGCGACGGCGTGGCCCCGGCGGGCGGCACGCCGGAGCAGTTCCTCGCGCAGATCAGGAAGGAAATCGAGGTGTGGCGCAAAGTCGCCGCCTCCGCCGGCGTCAAAGCAGAGTGAGGCCTGAAGCCGTCCTTTGACGTCATCGTCATCGGCGCCGGCGCCTCGGGACTGGCGGCGGCCGATGCGCTCGCGCACGCAGGGCGCTCGGTGCTCGTGCTCGAGGCGCGCGATCGCGTAGGCGGGCGCTGCTGGACACGTCGCATGCCGGGCCTGGACATCCCGGTCGAGCTCGGGGCCGAGTTCATCCACGGCGAAGCGGCCGCGACACACGCGCTTCTCGCCCAGGCCGGCATCGCCGCGGTCGACTCGGCGCGCGAGCAGCGCTATCTCGATCGGGAAGGGTTCCGGCGCATGAACGCCTTTTCTGAGGCGCAACGCGCGGTCCGCAAGGTTCCCGAGTTCAAAAAAGACCTCTCATTCGCCGCGCTCCTCGCCCGTACGCGGGTCAGCGCAAGGACCAGGACCTTCGCGCGGATGATGGTGCAGGGCTTCGATGCCGCCGATCCCGCGCGCGTCAGCGCCCGCTCGATCATCGAGGAATGGGGCGAGGGCGGCTCGCTCGGCGCTGCGCAGCCGCGCCCGCAGGGCGGATACGGCGCGCTCCTCGATTGGCTCGCGCATTCGGTGGTTGCGCACGGTGCACGGCTGCGGATCGATTCCCCCGTGCGAGCGGTCGAATGGAAGCGCGGGAACGTGCTGGTGAAGGGCGATGCGTTCGCATTCCGGGCGAAGCATGCCGTCGTGACGTTGCCTTTGGGTGTGCTGCAAGCCAATCAAATTCGTTTTTTCCCTTCTTTGAAGGCAAAGCGAGGTGCCTTGAGCAAGCTCGCTTCCGGGCCCGTGATCCGCGTGGCGATGCGCTTCCACACCCGGTTCTGGGAGGCGCGGGCGCCGGAGATCGCGTTTTTCCACGTTCCGCAGGCGCCGTTTCCGACCTTCTGGACGCCGCTGCCGATGCGAGCGCCGCTCCTGACGGCGTGGGCCGGAGGCCCGAAGGCCGCGCGCCTCGCCGGCCGGTCGAGGGATGCGCTGCTGGCGGCGGCGCTTCGGAGCGTCGGCATGGTGTTTGGACGGGGAAAAGCCAAGGAAGCGTTGGCGGCCTCGCTGGTCC
>Ga0075423_10001360_pt1 | contig 21424 bp, 20 predicted proteins | sample SoiMethybrSBSTD2_FD_80114 | JGI IMG/M metagenome (GOLD analysis project Ga0075423, IMG submission 80114) | Bulk soil microbial communities from a Populus tree surrounding site in Tennessee, USA - Soil MetaG P. TD hybrid SBSTD2 | ecosystem: Environmental > Terrestrial > Soil > Tree plantation... | reverse complement strand
CCGTCACGTCGGCGACGGCACCCGATCGGTACGAGGTGCAGGACGCGGGCGAAGGTCTGACGAGGATCCGCATCGGCGATCCGGACCAGGAGGTCACCGGCGACCACACGTACGAGATCCGGTACCTGGTCGAGGGCACGCTGAATACCTTCGATGACCACCTCGAGCTCAACTGGAACGCTGTCGGCGACCAGTGGGACGTCGGGATCGACCGGGTGGACGTGACGGTCCGAGCGCCGGCGGGCATCGAGCGCGTCACGTGCTTCGCGGGGGCGACCGGTTCCACCGACCCGTGCGCCGCGGCACGCTCGGACGCGTCCTCCGCGACGTTCCGCGCGAAGGGGCTGTTCCCGTTCGAGGGGATGACCGTCGTGGTCGCCCTCCCGCGGTCGGCCGTGTCGCCGACCCCCACCCCCATCCTCCGTGAGCGCGCGACCTTCGCGAACGCGTTCCGCGTCACGCCCGTCCGGGCGGGAGCCGCCGCCGGCTTGGCGGTCCTGTTCTCCGGGAGCATCGCGGGATTGCTCTGGTCGACCGGCCGGGACCGCCGGTACCGGGGATCTCCGATCGACCAGGTGATGGGTGGGAACGCGGGGGACCAGCCCGTCCCGTTCGGCGACGCCGATACGAGCGCGCCGGTCGAGTTCGCTCCACCCGATGAGCTCCGGCCCGGTCAGATCGGGACGCTGATCGACGAGCGGGCGAACACCCTCGACGTGACCGCGACGATCATCGATCTGGCGGTCCGGGGGTTCCTGACGATCCAGGAGATCCCGAAGGAGGGATGGTTCGGCAAGCCGGACTGGCGACTCGTGAAACTGCAGAAGGACTCGACCGAGCTGCTGCCGTTCGAGCGGTCCTTGCTGGACGGGCTGTTCCGCGACGGAGACGAGGTCCTGATGTCCTCGCTGCGAACGACGTTCGCGGAGCGCCTCGGCAAGGTGGAGGAGGAGCTCTATGCCGACGTCGTCCGCAACGGGTGGTTCCTCCGACGACCCGACAAGGTCCGGACCACCTGGCACGCGCTCGCGGTCCTCGCGCTCGTCGGCTCGGTCGTCCTGACCTGGATCCTCGGGCGCGTGTGGCATCTGGGGATCCTCGGCGTGCCGTTCGCCGCCGCGAGCCTGTTCCTCTGGTGGGCTGCGAAGCGGATGCCCGCCCGGACGGCGAAGGGCACCGCGACGCTGCGTCGTGTGCGGGGGTTCCGGACCGTGATCGAGAAGGCGGAGACGAACATGTCCCGCTGGGCCGAGCAGGAGAACGTGTTCACCCGCTACCTCCCGTACGCGATCGTCTTCGGAGCGACCGAGAAGTGGGCGAAAGCGTTCGCCTCGCTCGGCGATCCGCCTGCCGATGCGACGAGCTGGTACGTGGGCACCAGGCCCTTCGTCTACGGCGAGTTCGCGCACGCGATCGACGGGTTCACGGTCGCGACGTCCGGGATCATCGCGTCGACACCGGCCGGGTCGGGCGCGAGCGGGTTCTCGGGTGGCGGGTTCTCGGGCGGCGGTGTCGGCGGTGGTGGCGGCGGCTCGTGGTAGCCGCCCGTAGCATGGCCTCTCGATGCGCATCGTGTTCAGCGAGGACGGCCGCGACTTCCAGCGGCGGGACTGGAGCGACCTCGTCGACCGGGACCCCGCGGGCACGATCTTCCATCGACCCGCGTTCCTGAAGATCTACTGGGAGGAGTTCGGCGAATCACCCGATCACCTGCTGCTCGCCTTCGCGGAGGAGGACGACGGCACCCAGGTGGCCGCCGTCGCGTTCGAACGGATCGATGAGGACCTGCGCTTCCTCGGCGGGACGGAGGTGACCGACTACATGGGACCCGTGGGGGTCCCCGACGCCCAGCCGGAGGTCGCGAAAGCGCTCGTCGGCGCGCTCCTCGACCGGGACGACTGGCGCTCCGCCGATCTGCGCGGCCTCGCCGAGGACGAGGCGTGGCTCCGGCTCCTCCACGACGCGGCATCCGCGGCCGGCCTGAGCGTGGTCGAGGACGACGATCAGAACGGGACGGCCCCGTTCCTCGCGCTCCCGCCGACGTGGGACGAGTACCTCGAGGGCCTGCCCGCGAAACTCCGACACGAGATCCGCCGCAAGGCGAAGAAGCTGGAGGCCGACGCCGGCCCGTTCCGGATCGTGACGGCGGGCGGGGACACGATCGGTCCGCTGCTCGACCGCTTCGTCGAGCTCCATCGCATGAGCGAGGGACCGAAGGGCGTGTTCATGGTGCCGGGGATGGAGATCTTCTTCCGCCGGCTCGCGGAGGCGTTCCTCCCGGACAGGGTCTTCCGGCTCACCTTCATCGAGGTCGGGGGCGAGCTCGCGGCCGGCACGGTCGGGTTCGTGTGCGATGGGACGTATTCGCTCTACAATTCCGCGTTCGACCGGACGTGGGGAGCGCTCGCGCCGGGCATGGTGCTCGTCGGGGAGGACATCCGGATCGCGATCGAGGACGGCTGCACGGCGTTCGACCTGCTCAAGGGGGACTACGCGTACAAGTACCGGTTCGGCGCGGTGCCGCGTCGGATCCGGCGACTCGTCTGGCAGCGACCCTGACTACGGGTACGCCCTGATCGTCCTCAGGATCAGATCGGCGACGTCGACGTCGCCCCCCAGAACGACCGTTCCGGCCGCGAGGACGTCGTCGGGAGAGAGACGCTTGCCGGCGACGAGCGCGAACTGCGGAGCCCGGCCCACGATCAACGCGTCGGGCTTGTGATCGGGGTCGGGGACCTCGCCCGCGCCGAGCCCCCAGTGCCACGAACCCTCGCCCGCGCCGCTCACGTCGATCTGGACGCTCCGGCCGCGGAGATCGACGCCGATCTGTCCGAGCGCCCACGGCAGCATCCGTACCGCGAGATCGATCGTGAGGTGGACCGGCCAGTGCTGCCAGCCGATCTGCCACCCCTGCGCAACGCCGTTCGTCGCGCGCATGTCTTCCCCGTGCAGGAACCATTCGATCACGCGCGACTGCAGGAGGTACTTCGGCGCGATGTCGCCCGCGATCCATGGATAGCGGGCGTCGCGCCACTCGTCATCGTCGAGGCGGGCCGCGTACTCGAGCAACGATTCCGCTGCACGCCCCCAGACATCGAGGAGCTCGCGCGTCTCGCTCCCGGCTCGCCGCGCGACCGTCCACGCGTTCCAGCCGTCCACCGTGAACGACTCCTCGCCGAGCTGTTCCCTGTAGGCGTCGAGCTCCTCCGCGGCCTCGCCGGCGACGAGCTGTGCGGCGGCCGTGTCACCGGCGCCGAGGTGCGCCATGACGTCACGGTTCCACCATCCTGCAGCGGCGCTCGGCAGCTCCCACGTATCGGGTTCGGCGAACTGGATCATGCGGCCGAGGCGTTGGCGTTCCGCATGAGCCATGCCCAGCAACGCTTCCCGACCGATCGCCACGCGCGCGTCCTCCCGTCCGCGGCCCCGGCCGCTCCGGCGGAGCCAACCCGGGCGAAGTGTACAGTCGCGCGATGCGCGTCCTGGTGTGCCCGGACAAGTTCCGCGGGACGCTCACCGCGCGCGATGCGGCGGTCGCGATCGGGCGCGGCTGGCGTCGCGCGAGACCGGACGACGACGTCGACATCGCGCCGCTCGCAGACGGCGGCGAGGGCACGCTCGACGTGCTGGCGCCCGTCGACGACGCGTCCGCACACAGGATCACGACGACGGTGAGCGGGCCGCTCGAGGGTCCCGTGGACGCGGTCGCGGGCGTCACCCGCAGGACCGGGATCGTCGAGATGGCGCGCGCGTCGGGCCTCCAACTGCTGCGGGAGCACCGGCGGGACCCGCGCCGGACCACGACGAGGGGAACCGGCGAGCTGATGCGCGCGCTCCTCGACGAAGGCGTCGAGCGGATGTTGGTCTGCCTGGGCGGCTCCGCCACGAACGATGGCGGAGCCGGCATGGCGCGCGCGCTCGGCGTGCGCCTGCTCGATGCGAGCGGGGACGAGATCGACGAGGGGGGGTCCGCTTTGCTGGAGCTGGCGCGGATCGACGCCCGGGGCGTCGATCCGCGCCTCGCGTCGGTCGACGTCGTCGGGCTCACCGACGTCGACAATCCGCTGTGCGGACCCAGAGGAGCGAGTGCAACGTTCGGTCCGCAGAAGGGCGCCTCGAGCGACGACGCGTGGGAGCTCGATCGTGCGCTCGGCCATCTGGCGGCGATCGTCGCGAGGGACCTCGGCGTCGACCTCCAGCACGAGCCCGGCGCCGGTGCGGCCGGCGGACTGGGTTTCGGACTGCTCGCCTTCTGCGGCGCAACACTCAGACCTGGCGTCGAGGTCGTGATGGAGGCCGTGGATTTCGAGGAGCGGATCGCTCGCGCCGATGTCGCGGTCACGGGCGAGGGGTCCTTCGACCAGCAGTCGCTGCACGGCAAGGTGCCCGACGGCGTCATCCGCGCCGCGGCGATCGCAGAGGTCGCGGTCGCCGTCGTCTGCGGGCGCGCGACGGTGCACCCCGGCGGCGTCATGGTGCTATCGCTCGTCGAACGGGTCGGCCCGGACCGCGCGCTCGACGACCCGGTCCGCTCGGTCGAGCTCGTCGCCGCGGAGGTCGCGAGCCAGGTCACGCTGGGGGTCGCGACGTGAGCGGCGCGGCCGGCCGCTTCCTGGAAGCGGCCGCCCGCGCGGACCTCCGGGTGGACGTCCGCCACTTCCTGGAGGGCACCCGTACCGCCGAGGACGCGGCACGAGCGATCGGATGCGACGTGGCGCAGATCGTGAAGTCGCTCGTCTTCCTGGCCGATGAAGAGCCGATCCTCGCGCTCACATCCGGCAGGAACCGGGTCGACGTGGGGCGACTGGCCTCCGTGACCGGTTCCTCGGCCGTCCGGAAGGCGACCGCGGAGGAGGTGCGAGCGGCGACGGGCTACGCGATCGGGGGGACGCCGCCCTTCGGGCATACCCGCGCGCTCCGGTCCTTCGTCGACGAGGCCCTGATGGGCTTCGACGTCGTGTGGGCGGCGGCGGGGACCCCGGCCGGCGTGTTCCCCCTCACGCCGGACGAGCTCGTTCGGGTCTCCGGCGGATCGGTCGCGTCGTTCGTTGAAACCCGATCCGCTGGGTAGGGTTCGCCGTCGCCCCCGGGTACAATCCCCCCGTACGAACCAACGTCCTACCTGGAGGACCGATGCTGACGTTGACCGCTGCCGCCGCCGGCAAGGTGAAGGAGCTCCTCGTCGAAGAGGGGCGCGACGACATCGCGCTTCGCGTAGCCGTTCAGCCGGGCGGATGCTCCGGGCTCCGCTACGCGATGTACCTGGACGACCAGGTTTCGGACAAGGACTCGACGGACGAACAGCACGGCGTCCGCGTCGTCATCGACAAGATGTCGGTGCCGTACCTGTCGCAAGCGACGGTCGACTTCATCGACTCGCTGGAGCAGACGGGGTTCACGATCGACAACCCGGCCGCGCAGGGCGGATGCGCCTGCGGCCACTCGTTCCACTAGCCGCCCTCGGTATCGGCTCAGCTGGGGTCGTACGAGAGGTTCGACCTGAGCCAACGTTCCGCCTCGGCGACGCTCTCGCCCAGCCGGCGCGCGTACTCCTCGACCTGATCCTTGCCGATCCGGCCGACGTTGAAGTAGCGCGCCGCAGGGTGCGCGAAGTACAGCCCCGAAACGCTCGCCGCCGGCAGCATCGCGCCCTGCTCGGTGAGATCCATGCCCACGTCGCGCGCGCCCAGGAGGTCGAACAACCGCCGTTTCAAGAGATGGTCGGGGCACGCCGGGTACCCGAACGCCGGACGGATCCCGCGGTAGCGCTCCGCGATCAGGTCCTCGCTCGTGAGTTCCTCGTCGGGCGCGTACCAGGAACGGCGCACCTCCCGGTGCAGCCACTCCGCGCTCGCTTCGGCGAGCCGGTCGGCGAGCGCCTTCACGATGATCGCCCGGTAGTCGTCGTGCTCGGCCTCGTAGCGCTTCACGAGCTCGTCGCAGCCGAGGCCGGCCGTCACCGCGAACGCGCCCAGGTGGTCGGCGAGCCCCGTCTCCATCGGGGCGACGTAGTCCGCGAGCGAGCGGTTCGACTCGCCGGGACCACGGTCGGCCTGCTGGCGGAGCATCGGCAGCGTCACCCCGTTCGCGAGGACGATGTCGTCGCCCTCGGCGTTCGCGCGCCAGAAGCCGTACGAGCCGCGAGCCTGCAGCGACCCCGCCTCGACGATCTCGTCGAGGAGCTCGTCCGCGTCGCGCTTCAGCTCGCGCGCCTGGGCGCCGTACGTCGTGTGGTCCAGGATCTGCGGATAGGACCCCTTGAGCTCCCAGGCCGCGAAGAAGAACGTCCAGTCGATGAACCCGCGGAGCTCCTCGAGCGGGGGCTCGACGGTCCGGGCGCCGAGGAACGGCGGCACGGGGACATCGTCGCCGGACCAGTCGATGGGCGTCCTGCGTTCCCGCGCGACGCGATAGGGGAGCAGCGGGGTCTTCTCGCGCTCCTCGTGCTGCGCGCGGAGCTTCGCCTGGAGCTCCCGGTTATCCGCGTCGAGGGTGCGCTTCCGCTCGGGGTCGAGCAACGACGACACGACGCCGACGACCCTGGAGGCGTCGACGACGTGCACGACCGGCTGCGTGTACGCCGGAGCGATCCGTACGGCGGTGTGCTGACGCGAGGTCGTGGCGCCGCCGATCAGCAGCGGCAGCTCGATGCCGCGACGCTCCATCTCCTTGGCCACGTGGACCATCTCATCGAGCGACGGCGTGATGAGGCCCGAGCAGCCGACCACGTCGCATCCCTCTTCGAGGGCCGTCTCCAGGAGTACATCGGCCGGCACCATCACGCCGAGGTCGATCACGTCATAGTTGTTGCAGCCCAGTACGACTCCGACGATGTTCTTCCCGATGTCGTGGACGTCGCCCTTCACGGTGCAGAGGATCACCTTGCCCTGTGGCCGCGCCGAACCACCGGCCGCGATCAGCTCCTTCTTCTCGTCCTCCATGAAGGGCTCGAGGTACGCGACCGCTTTCTTCATCGCCCGCGCGCTCTTGACCACCTGCGGCAGGAACATCTTCCCGGCGCCGAAGAGGTCGCCGACGATCTGCATGCCGTCCATGAGCGGCCCCTCGATCACCTCGAGCGGGCGCTCGTACTGTTGCCGGGCCTCCTCCGTGTCCTCCTCGATCCATCGGTCGATCCCGTGAACGAGGGCGTACGAGAGCCGTTCGCGGACGTCGGCGTCGCGCCAGCCGAGGTCCTCCTCCTTGGCGATCTCGGAGCCGTGCACGCCCTCCGCGAAGCGGACGAGCCGCTCGGTCGCGTCCTCCCGGCGGTTGAAGATCACGTCCTCGACGTGCTCGAGGAGGTCCGCCGGCAGATCCTGGTAGACGTCGAGCTGCCCGGCATTCACGATCGCCATATCCAGTCCCGCGGCGATCGCGTGGTACAGGAACGCCGAGTGCATCGCGCGGCGGACGGGCTCGTTCCCACGGAACGAGAAGGAGAGGTTCGAGACGCCCCCGCTCACCTTCACACCGGGGCAGCGGCGCTTGATCTCCCGGGTCGATTCGATGAACGCCTTCGCGAACTCGTTGTGCTCCTCGATCCCGGTCGCGACCGCGAGGATGTTCGGGTCGATGATGATCTCGCTCGGGTCGAACCCCGCTCGCTCGGTCAGCAGCCGGTACGAGCGCTCGGCGATCTCGATCTTGCGCGGGACCGTGTCGGCCTGGCCGCGTTCGTCGAAGCACATCACGACGACGGCGGCCCCGTACCCCCGCACGTGTGCCGCCTTCGCGAGGAACTCGTCCTCGCCCTCCTTCAGGCTGATCGAGTTGACGACCGCCTTGCCCTGAACGCACTTCAGGCCAGCCTCGATCACGTCCCACTTCGACGAGTCGATCATGATCGGGACCTTCGCGATCTCGGGCTCGGTCGCGATCAGGTTCAGGAACCTCGTCATCGCCTCGACGCCGTCGATCAGGTCCGTGTCCATGTTCACGTCGATCAGGTTGGCGCCGTTCTCGACCTGATCCCGTGCGACGTCGACGGCCGCCTGGAAGTCACCCGACTCGATCAGCCGCGCGAAGCGTTTCGAGCCGGTGATGTTCGTGCGCTCGCCGACCGTGACGAAGCCCGTCTCCGGGGTGATCCGGAATGGCTCGAGGCCGGAGAACGAGGTGAACCGTTCCGGTGCGGGCAGCGCTCGCGGGTCGGCGCCGTCGATCGCGGCCTTGATCGCGCGGATGTGGTCCGGGGTCGTGCCGCAGCACCCGCCGACGAGGTTCACGAGGCCTGCGCGCGCGAACTCGCCCAGGAGGTCGCTCGTGATCTCCGGCGTCTCGTCGAAGCCGCCGAACGCGTTGGGGAGGCCCGCGTTCGGGTAGCTCGCGACGGGGACGGTCGCGACGCGGGCGAGCGCCTCGACCGAGGGACGCATCTCGCGAGCGCCGAGCGAACAGTTCACACCCACGATCACCGGGTCGGCGTGGGCGACCGACAGCCAGAACGCCTCGACCGTCTGGCCCGAGAGGGTGCGGCCGCTGCGATCGACGATCGTCACGGAGATCCACCTGGGGATCTCCGGGGCGACGTCGATCGCAGCGGCGATCGCGGCCTTGGCGTTCAGCGTGTCGAAGATCGTCTCGATCAAGAGCAGATCGACGCCTCCGTCCCGGAGGGCGCCGATCTGCTCCGCGTACGCCTCGTACACACGGTCGAACGTGACGGTGCGGAACGAGGGGTCGTCGACCTTAGGGGAGAGCGACAGCGTGACGTTCAGCGGGCCGAGCGACCCGGCGACGAGGCCGCCGTGCTGCTCGGCCACCTCGCGCGCGACGCGCGCGCCCTCGAGGTTCATGTCCCGGACCGCGTCCCCGAGCTCGTAGTCCGCCTGGCCGATCGACGTCGCCGTGAACGTGTTCGTCGTCGTGATGTCGGCGCCGGCCTCGAAGTAGGCCTGGTGGATCTCCGAGACGATGTCCGGGCGGGTGAGGTTCAGCAGGTCGGGGTCGCCCTTGACGTCGCGAGGGTGGTCACGGAACCGATCGCCCCGGAAATCCTCCTCGGTCAGCCCTCGTCCCTGCAGCAGGACGCCCCAGGCGCCGTCGAGCAGCATGATGCGCTCGGCCAGCGTCGCCTCGAGGCGGGATCGCACGTCCATCGTTCACCAAGAGTATCGGTCCCGACCTGTGCTTCTCGTCTCTTCCCGCCCCGGTTCGAGACCCGCTAGGCTCCGCGCGTGAGCCAGAGCGGCCCCGACGCGTTGCTCCGGGAGCGCCGGCCGATCGGCGGGAGCCGGCCGGAGGTCTCCGCCGTGCGGACCAAGCGGGAAAGCGTGGTCGCGCTCCGGGGGGTCCCGCTCTTCGCCGATCTCCCGAAGCGGGCGCTGCAGCGACTCGCGAAGGCGACGGACGAGCTCACCTTCGAGCCCGGCGAGAACCTCGTCGAGGAGGGCATGCTGGGCGAGACGCTCTTCGTCGTGCTGCAGGGCAAGGGGAAGGTCGTCCGGCGAGGCCGCCGCGTGGGGTCCGTCGTGCCCGGAGATTTCTTCGGCGAGCTCTCGACGATCGACGGCGGCCCGAGGACCGCGACCGTCGTCGCCGAGACACCGATGAAGGTGCTGCGGCTGTTCCGCGCGACGCTCCGCAAACTCCTCGACGAGGATCCGGGGCTGTCGATCAAGATCCTCGACGGCATCGTGCGGAGGATCCGTCAGGTCGAGCGCGGCGGCTAGCGCACGGCGGAGGCGTCGACGAGCGCGTCGAGCTCGGCGACGGTCGCAGCGTCGAGCTCGACATCCCCGGCGGCCGCGTTGTCCCCCGCATGCGCGGAGCTGCGGCTCCCGGCGATCGCGCTCGTCACACCGGGCTGGGCCAGGTTCCAGGCGAGCGCCAGCTGCGCGATCGAGATCCCCGTGCGCTCGGCGATCGGACGCATGCCGTCGACGATCCCGAACGCCCGGTCCAGGTGCGCGGCCCCCGTTAGGCCCTCGCTCGCCCGCCAGTCGTCGATGCGGTCCGCGTCGGCTCGGTCGACCGCCCCCGTCAGCAGTCCCGCGCCGAGCGGCGAGTAGGTCACGACCCCGATGCCGGTCTCCCCGCACCAGCGGATCAGCTCGCGGTCGTCGGGATGGACGAGCGAGGATTCCTGCTGCAGGGAATCGACGTGCCGGATCGCGAGGCACCGCTCGATCAGCTCGCGGTCGAAGTTCGAGACGCCGATCGCCCGGACCGTCCCGGCGTCGAGCAGGCCGACCATCGCGCCCCAGGTGTCCTCGACAGGGACACGCCCGTCCGGCCAGTGCAGCTGGTAGAGATCGATCACGTCGATCGCCAGCCGTCGGAGCGAGCCCTCGCAGGCGGCCTGGACCTGCTCGGGGCGGAACCCCGTCCCGGCCGGCTGGGGAGCGACCTTCGTGGCGACGAGCACGTCGGCTCGCCGATCGGCGACCGCCCGGCCGACGAGCGTCTCGGAGACGCCGTCCCCGTAGACCTCGGCCGTGTCGACCCAGTTCATCCCGGCGTCCAGCCCTGCCCGGATCGCGCCGATCACGGACGCCTCGGACTCGTTGGGCCCCCAGTCGTCCCCGCCGGCCTCCCACGCCCCGAACCCGACGACGGAGAGCTCCGGACCGCGCGCTCCCAGCCGCCTCGTCCGCATATCTCCATCCAATCACAGCGATCCGTGTGGCATCCGGGGCGCCGCTCCCGGTCGGTCACCATGCCGCGCGCTACGCTAGATGCAACGGACCGCAGGCGCGCGGCCGGACCATCGAACCGATACCCGATGAAGGAGCAGATCGGCCTGCTGGCCACCGTCCGATGAGTAAGACCATCGAGGAACGCGACCATGTGGTCGTCCGCTTCGCCGGGGATTCCGGCGACGGGATGCAATTGACCGGCGATCGCTTCACCAATGCAACGGCGATCCTCGGCAACGACCTGGCGACCCTGCCGGACTTCCCGGCCGAGATCCGGGCACCGGCCGGGACCGTCCATGGGGTCTCCGCGTTCCAGATCCAGTTCGCATCCACCGACATCACGACGCCGGGGGACCATGCCGACGTCTTGATCGCCATGAACCCTGCCGCCCTCAAGGCCGACCTCGACAAGGTCGCCCGTGGCGGCACGATCATCGTGAACGAGGACTCGTTCATGCAGCGCAACCTCGACAAGGCGGGGTACGACTCCGACCCGACGACCGACGGTTCCTTGGACGCCTACCAGGTCTACCGGGTGCCGATGACGTCGATCACCGTTCGGGCGGTCGAGAGCCTCGGGGTCGGCAAGAAGGAGGCCGAGCGGGCGAAGAACATGTTCGCGCTCGGGCTCGTGAGCTGGATGTACGGCCGTCCGGTCGACGTGACGCTGCACTGGCTCGAGCAGAAGTTCGGCGGGAAGCCGGAGATCTACGAGGCGAACCTCGCGGCCTTCAACGCCGGGTACAACTTCGGCGAGACGACCGAGCTGTTCGCGCACCAGGTTCACGTCGACGCGGCGCCGGCGGCGCCGGGCACCTATCGGAACGTGGCCGGAGCGCAGGCGCTCGCCTGGGGGCTGATCGCGGCCGCCCGGCGGAGCGGCCTGCCGCTGTTCTACGCGAGCTACCCGATCACGCCGGCCTCGGAGCTCCTCCACGAGCTCTCCAAGCACAAGAACTTCGGCCTCCTCACGATCCAGGCGGAAGACGAGATCGCGGCAGCCAACATCGCGCTCGGCGCCGCCTTCACCGGTCAGCTCGCCGTCACCGGGACGAGCGGTCCGGGGATCGACCTCAAGTCGGAGACGATCGGCCTCGCGGTGATTACCGAGCTCCCCATGATCGTGGTGGACGTCATGCGCGCCGGCCCTTCGACCGGGATGCCGACGAAGAACGAGCAGGCCGACCTCCTGCCGGCGATGTTCGGCCGCCACGGCGAGTCGCCGATCCCGATCGTCTCGGCGGCCTCGCCGGCCGACTGCTTCGAGGTCGCGATGGAGGCCGCGCGGGTGGCGGTGCGATACCGGACGCCCGTGTTCCTGCTCTCCGACAGCTTCCTGCAGAGCTCGTCGGAGCCGTGGCTGTTGCCCGACGTCGACGACCTGCCGAGCTTCGAGCCGAACTTCGCATCCGCGAACGGAGAGTTCCTCCCGTACGCGCGTGACGACCGCCTCGCCCGGCCGTGGGCGATCCCTGGGACCCCGGGGCTCGAGCACCGGATCGGTGGGCTCGAGCGAGAGGACGTCACGGGGGACATCAGCTACGACCCGGAGAACCACGAACGGATGACGGAGCTCCGGCGACGGAAGGTCGAGGGCATCGCGGACGAGCTCCCCGAGCTCGGGGTCGACGACCCGACCGGCGATGCGGAGGTCCTCGTGCTGGGATGGGGCTCGACGGCGGGCACGATCCGCGCCGCCGCCGGGCGGATCCGCGCGAGCGGGACCGCGGTCGCCACGGCGCACCTGCGGTGGTTGAACCCGCTGCCGGTCAACACGGGAGACGTGGTGACGCGGTACCGCAAGGTGCTGATCCCCGAGCTCAACTCCGGTCATCTGGCGTTGCTGATCCGGGGCCGGTACCTGGTGGACGCCAGGTCGTTCTCGAAGGTGCAGGGACTCCCGATCTGGGCGGACGACCTGGAGGACGCGATCCGGAGGTTGATCGATGAGTGAGACGAACGGCGAGTCGTCGGGGTCCCGCGTGGCGACCCTGACGAAGAAGGACTTCACTTCCGATCAGGAGCCGCGCTGGTGCCCCGGCTGTGGCGACTACGCGATCCTCGCGGCCGTCCAGGGGTTCATGCCCGAGCTCGGTGTCGAGCCGCACAACACGGTGTTCGTCTCCGGGATCGGTTGCAGCGGCCGGTTCACGTACTACATGGACACATACGGGTTCCATGGGATCCACGGACGCGCCCCCGCGCTCGCGACCGGCGTCGCCGTCGCCAACCCGGAGCTGAACGTCTGGGTCGTGACGGGTGACGGCGACGCGCTGTCCATCGGCGGCAACCACCTGATCCACGCGCTCCGGCGCAACGTGAACATCAAGATCCTGATGTTCAACAACCAGATCTACGGGTTGACGAAGGGCCAGTACTCCCCGACGTCGGAGGAAGGGAAGGTCACGAAGTCGACCCCGTTCGGTTCGGTCGATCACCCGTTCAACCCGGTCGCGGTGGCGCTCGGCGCAGAGGGGACCTTCGTGGCGCGGACGGTCGACAACGACCGGAAACACCTGACGGACACCTTGCGTCAGGCGGCCGAGCATCCCGGCGCCGCGTTCATCGAGATCTATCAGAACTGCAACGTATTCAACGACGGTGCGTTCGACCTGCTGCGGGACAAGGCGCAGGGGGTACACAACCAGATACGGCTCGCCGACGGCGAGCCGATCGTCTTCGACGAGGGCACGAGGTGCGTCCGCGTCGGCGAGAACGGCCGGCTGGAGATCGCGCCGGTCGAAGCGTCGGACCCGGCGTCGATCGTCACGCACGACGCGCACGGCCGCCCGTCGCTCGCGTTCGCGCTCGCACACCTCTCGCACGGACCCACGGAGCCCACGTGCATCGGCGTGTTCCACGAAGAGGAGCGCCCGACCTACGGGGAGGCCGTACGGGCGCAGCTCGATCGAGCCGTCGAACGGCTCGGTCTGGGCGACCTCGGCGCCCTGTTGCACGGCGGGGACACCTGGACGGTCGGCTGACCGTCCGACGGATCTCGGGTCAGTTCCGGCGCGCGAAGAACGTGGCGAGGCCGTAGCCCGCGGCAGCGCCCAGGAGCAAGCCCAGGACGAGGCCGATCGTGCTCCCGCCGCCCCCGTTCCCGATCGCGGCGCCGACGGCCGCCCCGATCACCACCCAGACCGGCATCGGCAGGCTCGGTCCGCGCGCGTCCGTCACGACGGCGCCTTCCGCGGCCGCTGCAGGGTGGCCATCGCTTCCCGGGAGCGGCGCTCGACCTTCCTGAGGCCGTCCACGACCTCGGGGAGCGTCGAGAGGAACCGCTCGACGTCCTCTGCGCTGGTGCCGGGGCTGAGGCCCACGCGGAACCCGCTCGTTGCGGGTAGTCCGATCCGCTCGAGGACCGGTGACGGATCCTCGGGCCGGCCGCTGCTGGGTGATCCCGACCCGACCTGGAAGCCTCGATCATCCAGCGTCATCGCGAGGGTCGCGGGGTCGATGCCGTCGACGGCGAACCCCACGAGATGCGGCACGCGGTGCGTCGGGTGTCCCAGGACCGTCGCGCCGGGGACGTCGGCCGCGATCCGCTCGCGGATCGCGGCCGTGAGCGCCCAGTGGCGTGCCGCGTCGTCGGCCATCGTCGCGCTCGCGGCGGCGAGCGCCGCCGCGAGCCCGGCGATGCCCGGCGTGTTCTCCATCCCCGAGCGGCGCTTGCGCTCGCGATCGTCGCCGCGGGGGAACGCGGCGACGCTCACGCCGCGTCGCACGTACAGCGCTCCGACACCGGGCGGCCCACCGAACTTGTGGCCGGACAGCGACAGCAGGTCGACCCCGAGCGCGCCCACGTCGACCCGGAGACGACCCACCGTCTGACAGGCGTCGGTGTGGAAGCGCACACCCGCCCCGTGGGCCAGGCGCGCAGCTTCCGCGATCTGCTGCAGGCTGCCGATCTCGTGGTTCGCGTGCTGGACGCTCGCGAGCAGGGTCCCCGGACGGCGGACCTCGGCCGCGTAGCGATCCAGGTCCAACACGCCCGAGGCGTCGACGGGGACGATCGTGACGTCGATCCCGTCGCGCGCGATCACCTCGCAGACGCCGCCGACGGAGGGATGCTCGATCGCGCTCACGACGACGTGAGTGCCGCGGTCCCGGAGCGCGCGAGCGCATCCCCAGATCGCGAGGGACACGGACTCGGTGCCTCCCGACGTGAAGACGATCTCGTCGGGCTGCGCGCCGACCGTCTGGCTGACGGAGGCCCGAGCCTCGTCGAGGCGCGCGCGCGCCGTCCTCGCGGATCCGTGGATCCCCAACGGGTCGCCGGGGTCGTCGAGCGCCTCGGCGATCGCGGTGCGCGCCTCGGGGCGGAGCGGCGCGGCCGCGGCCGCGTCCAGGTAGACGACGGGCTGCATCGGCCGAAGCCTAGCGGGCAGCCCTCCGGATCACGGGGTCGCGGGCTCCTTGCCCTGCAGGTACAGGTACCAGTACGCGACGCCGGCGATGATGCCGCCCGCGATCGGGCCGACGATCCAGACCCACCAGTTCGTCCATGTCCCCGTGATGAGCGCGGGGCCGAACCACCGAGCTGGGTTCATGGCTGCGCCGGTGATCGCCCCGACCGCCAGGATGTCGATCGTGATGACGAGGCCGATCGCGAAGCCACCGATCTTGTTCCACGCGCCGCGGTCGTCGATCGCGGTCGCGAACACGGCCCAGATCAGGAAGAACGAGGCGACCGCCTCGACGAGCACCGCCTTGCCGATCGCGTAGCCGGGCATGACGGCCGGCGTCCCCCCGTTCACGGAGTCGAACGCCGGCCCAGGAGAAAAGTACTTCAGCAGCGCTGCGGCGGCGACGGCGCCGGCGAGCTCCGCGACGATGTAGACCGCGCTCCGTCTCGTCGGCATCTTGCCCGTCACCCACAAGGCGATCTGGATCGCGGGGTTGAACACCCCGCCCGAGATGTGGGCCATGAGCGAGACCATGATCGCGATCGCGAGCCCGTGCGCGAGCGCGATCGCGAGGAGGTTGCCGTTGCCGGTCGCGATGATCGTTCCGGCCCCGAAGAAGATGAGCGCGAACGTGCCGATGAACTCCGCGACCGCTGCTTTGCCGGTGCTCTCCACGGGTCCTTCCTTCCGCGCGTCGGCGTTCCGACGGAACGCTAGCCGAGCGACCAGCCCCGGGCAAAAGCCGAGAAGGGGCCGTGGTAGCCTGCCCGACCGTGGATGTCGTGCTCGTGTCTCCCGACGCTCGGTCCCGTGAGCTGATGGCGCTCACCGTGCGGAGCATCGAGCGACGGCTCGGACAGGAGCTCCGGTTCCGAGCGGCGGCGGACGGCGACCTCGGGACGCGGGTGACGCTCCGTGACCGCCCGGAGATCGTCGTCGCGGACGAGCTCGCCTCCCGCGCGGGGGCGTTCTCACTCGCGAAGACGCTGCGCGACGACCGGGATCCGTACACGGGGGTGATCGTGATCCTGCTCGAGCGACGGCAGGACGCGTGGCTCGCGCGATGGTCGGGTGCGGACGCGTGGTTCGTGAAGCCGGCCGACCCGTTCGAGGTCGCCGACCGCCTCTGGGAGCTGCTGGAGGAGAAGGGCCTCGTGCCCCAGGAGGTTCGCGCGTGAGGATCAAGGGGACCTGCAAGCGATGCGGCCGCGAGTTCCTCGTGGAGCAGGCGATCGAGAACGGAGGCCGGTGCCCGTGGGACGGTCAGCCGTTCAGCGCGGACTACGCGATCGTCTTGGTCGATGCGCTGCGAGCCGCGGAGGAGGCCGGGACGACGCTCGAGCGGGCGCTCGAAGCCATCGCCGACATCCACCCGGCCTTCACGTACGACGTCTCCTCGGTGACCGGCGAGATCTCCAAGCAGGTCGCGCGCGTGCAGGAGAACCTCATCACGCAACCGTAGGACGGAGCACATGGGCTTCAACGCGATGCAGCCGGGGAAGATCAAGCGCGGCGACCTGCTCTACCTCGTCGTGGCGTTGATCGTGATCGGCCTGCTCTTGGCGTGGGCCTTCTTCGGGTCGTGACCGACGGGACCGACCTCTCCCCGCTCCCGTTCGGCTACCTCACGACCACCGGGCGCATCACCGGCCGGTCGCATCGCATCGAGATCTGGTTCGCGTTGGACGGCGACGTCGTGTATCTCCTGTCCGGCGATGGTGATGGATCCGACTGGGTCCGCAACATCCAGGTGACGCCGGACGTGGTGTTCGAGATCGGCGATGTACGTCGACTGACGAGGGCACGCGTCGTGCAACCGGGGACCGACGAGGATGCCACCGCCCGACGGCTGCTCTTCGAGAAATACTCGGGCCCGGGGGAGGACCTGGAGGAGTGGGCTCGAACGTCGTTGCCGGTCGCGATCGAGTGGTCACCCGGCTCCGGGACCTCGTGACGGGATCGCGTCAGTCCCCGTCGAAGCCCAGCGAGAACATCCGTTCCAGGTCGTGACGCGAGTAGACCTGGAAGGCGATCAGCGACTCCGTCCTGACCACACCCTCGATCTTCGCGATGCCACCGGGGATCACCTTCGCCAGGTCGTCGTGCGCGGCCACGCGCACGATCGCGACGAGGTCGAACTCGCCCGCGACCGAGTACACCTCGGAGACCCCTTCGACGTCGGCGATCGCCTGCGCGGCCTCGCCGATCTCGTCGATGTCGCACTGGATCAGGACGACCGCGTGCACGCTCACGTGATCCGCCTCCTCACGCCCGCTCGAGGACGACCGCCAGTCCCTGCCCACCGCTGATGCACAGCGTCGCGAGCCCGAGCGATCCGCCGGAGGCGCGCAGCTCGTAGGCGAGCGACAGGATGATCCTCGCCCCGCTCATGCCGATCGGGTGCCCGAGGCTGATGCCCCCACCGTTCACGTTCAGGCGATCGCGATCGAACTTGAGCTCCCGCTCGCACGCGATCACCTGGGCGGCGAACGCCTCGTTGATCTCGATCCGGTCGAAGTCGTCGATGGTGAGGCCCGTCGTGTCCAGGACCTTCTTCGTCGCGGGGACGGGGCCGATACCCATGATCTCGGGCGGGACGCCGGCCCAGCTCCACGCGAGGATCCTCGCGAGCGGTTCACGACCCTCCGCGCTCGCACGAGACGCCGACATCACCACCATCGCCGCCGCACCGTCGGTGAGCCCGCTCGAATTGCCGGCAGTGACCGAGCCGCCCTCGCGGAACACGGGCGCGAGCTTCGCGAGCCCTTCCAGGGTGGTGTCGGGTCGGGGATGTTCGTCTTCCGTGACGGCCCGCGTCTCGCGACCGATCGTCGCCTCGACGGGGAAGATCTCCGCCGCGCGGCGCTCGGCGCCGGCCGCCGCCTTCCGCTGGGATCCGAGCGCGAAGGTGTCCTGTTCCGATCGCGTCAGGCCGTAGCGGTCGACGAGGTTCTCCGCCGTCTCGCCCATCACGAGGCCGCAGAGCGGATCGAGCAACCCGTCGCGGTACATCGCATCCACGAGCTTCGTGTCGCCCAGTCGGTGTCCGCGGCGGGCCTCGGGGAGCAGGTACGGGACCTGCGTCATGTTCTCCATCCCGCCCGCGAGCACCACCTCCGAGTCGCCGAGGGCGATCTGCTGCGCCGCGAGCTGGACGGCCTTCATCCCCGAACCGCACGCGATGTTCACGTTGTACGCGGAGACGTCGACCGGGACGCCGGCCCGAACGCTCACCTGTCGGCCGGTGTTGGGGCCGTTCCCGGCCTGCCGCGCGTGTCCGAAGATGGTCTGGTCGACCTGCCCCGGATCGACGTCGGCGCGCCGCATCGCCTCGGTGGCGGCGAGGGTCCCGAGTTCGACCGCGGAGGTCTCGGCGAACGATCCGAGGAACCTCCCGATCGGCGTGCGTGCACCCTCGACGATGACGGCGGACTCCATGCGAACCAGTTTACCGGCGGCGTTCGCGGCGCCCGCTCTCGCGCAGCATCCGCAGGATGCGCGAGAGCGCGGCGCCGCCGTCGACCGGTTCCGAGGGGGCGACGTCACAGGCCTCGACGCGCGTTCGGCGCCGGCACACCCACGAGCGGAGCGCGGCGAGTTCGTCGGCGCGCTCGCGCGGAGCGGGCGACCCGATCGGGTCCGGCGGTGGTTCGTCGCTCCGCGCGAGCGCGCCGCCATGGAGCTCGAGCCGTTCGCCGGACGGGCCGCGGAGGACGAGTCGGCCGGCCGTCAGCCAGCGGTCGACGCGGAGCCGCCACAGCGACTCCGCGATCGACCGCAGCCGGTCGCGCGCGAGTGCGGCTTCCTCGAAGCGCTCGTCGGCGGCGAGTGCCTGCATCCGTGCCTCGAGCGCCGCGAGGAGCCCGCCGGGGGAGGTGAGGGCGTGAGCGAGCGACCCGGCGAGCTCTCCGTAGCGCTCGAGGCTGGTCCGGCCGACGCACGGCGCGAGGCAGCGCCCCATGTCGGCGAGGGCGCACGCAGCGAACCTGGTCCGCGGAGCCATCGCGCGCGTGCACCGGCGGATGGGGAAGACGTCCTCGAGCGCGTCCTTCGCCTCGCGTGCCGCCGAGGCCGATGTGAAGGGGCCGAGGGCGACGCATCGCTCGCCCGCGGGCGGGGCGCGGACGACCTTCAGCCGAGGCCAGGCTTCGGTGAGGTCGAGCTTCACGTAGGCGTAGCGGCGCCACCGCTTGCCGTGGCTGTTGAACCGCGGTTCGTGCCGCGCGATGAGCCGGGCCTCCAGCACGAGCGCCTCAGCCTCGCCCGCTGCGGTCGGGATCCCGCGGACCGTGGTGACGGCGTCGAGCAGGTCCTGCACCTTCTTCCGCTCGTCGCCGTAGAAGTACGAGCGCACCCGTGTGCGCAGATCGACCGCCTTGCCGACGTACAGCACGCCGCCGTCGCGACCTTCGAAGACGTACACCCCCGGAGCCCTCGGCAGCGTCTCCGCGAGACGGATCTTGCCGAAGTTCGGTCGACCGCGCGCCGTGCAGGCTTCCCGGAGGTCGCCGAGCGTCGTGATCCCCAGTCGTTCGCCGAGCTCGAGCAACCCCGCGAGCACCTCCGCCGTCGCCTCGGCGTCGGCGAGGGCGCGGTGGATCGGCGTCGCGCGCGTCCGGAAGTACGTCGACAAGGTCCGCAGACGGACGTTCGGGACGTCGGGCCACACGACGCGCCGGGCCAGTCGCGCGGTGCACACGGGCGGCCCGGGGAGCGGCTCATAGTCGAGGCGGAGGAGGTTCGCGTTCACGAAGCCGAAGTCGAACGAAGCGTTGTGCCCGACGAAGACGGAGCCGCGTGCGAACTCGAGGAACGTCGGCAGCACGTGCTGGATGGATGGAGCGTCGCTCACCATCAGGTCGTCGATCCCCGTGAGGTGCGCGACGTACGGCGGGATCGGCTGCCCGGGCGCAACGAGCGACTCGAAGGAACCGAGCCGCTCGCCGCCGCGCATCGAGACGGCGCCGATCTCCGTGATCGCGTCCTCCAGGGGGGACCCGCCCGTGGTCTCGAGGTCGACGACGACGAACGTCACCTCGCCGAGCGGGACGCCCTCGGCGAGCGTCGTCTGCAGCGGCTCGAGCAGCATCCGCCCTCCGTCGGCAGGGGCCGCGCGAGGAGGGCGAGGGTATCGAACATGTGTTCGGCGGTCAAGTCCGAAGACCTGCGGAGAGGCCGGGGGTCCGCCGCGGAACGCGGCGGGCCCCGGCCCTGCATCGGTGCAGCGTCCCGCTAGAGGTCGAACACCACGGTGCGCTTCGCCCTCGTCTGCGTCGGAGAGCCGGCGAACTTCGCCAGGAGCCGGAACTTCCCGTGGGCCGCCGGTCGGTTGAAGACGGCCCGGTAGCGGCCCTCGGGGATCGTGTCGCCGTCGCGGTCCCTGATCTTCTTGACCGTGACGATCTTCACCGTGAGCCGTACCCACGAGCCGTGCACCTTGCGGAAGAAGGCCACGCGGACCTTCGCAGCCGGGGTCCCGCGCTCCAGCAGGCCCTTCACGATCACGGAGCTGCGGGTCAGCCGCCGCTTCAGGGTCAGGGTCGTGTGCTCCTTGTCGTCGTTCTTGATCGTGCCCGTTCCGACGAACTTCAGGCCGAGCGAGGCGCCGCTCGGGCCTGAGAGCGTCACGTCGAACGTCTGGTCGGCCTCGAACGCCGTGTCGCCGTTCACGAAGACCGTGATCGTCTTCGACGTCTGGGACTTCGTGAAGTTCAACGTTCCGTTGCCGCTGAGGTAGTCGGACGTCGGGGTCGCGTCGCCGCCGCCGGTCGCCCAATCGACGGACGCCGGAAGCTCGGTCGCCCCGGTCTTCGTCACCGTGAACGTGAACGCGGTCGTGCCGCTGTTCCCCTCGTTCAAGGAGACGTCGTCGATCGTGAGCGTCGGCGCGGCGTCATCGTCCTGGATCGTGCCCGTGGCGGTGTCGGCGCCCGCGGCGATCGTGGCCCCGGATGGGTTCGAGAGCGCGACGGTGAGGGTCTCGTCACCCTCGTAGACCGCGTCTCCGTGGACCGTCACGTCGATCTGCTTCGTGTCGTCACCTGGGTCGAACGTGACCGTCCCGGTCGCGGTCTCGTAATCGAGCCCGGCCGTCGCGGTGCCGTCGGCCGTCGTGTAGTCGACCGTGACCGTCCCCGGTGAGATCGCCGACAGCGTCACATCGAACGACAGGGTCGTGTCGCCGGCGTTGCCTTCGAGCACGCTCGCGTCGTGGACCGAGATCTGTGGGACCGCGTCGTCGTTCGTGATCGTGCCCTGGCCAGAGTCGTCGAGGAGGTTCGCCGTCCCGGTCACGTTGGACAGGTCGACCGTGAAGGTCTCGTCGGCCTCGTGGGTCGTGTCCCCGTCGATCGTGACGTCCACAGGCTTCGTGGT
>Ga0075423_10001358_pt1 | contig 21438 bp, 23 predicted proteins | sample SoiMethybrSBSTD2_FD_80114 | JGI IMG/M metagenome (GOLD analysis project Ga0075423, IMG submission 80114) | Bulk soil microbial communities from a Populus tree surrounding site in Tennessee, USA - Soil MetaG P. TD hybrid SBSTD2 | ecosystem: Environmental > Terrestrial > Soil > Tree plantation... | reverse complement strand
GTTGGGCTCGGCGCTCCAGTCCGTGTGCCGATGAAGCTCCCAGTCGGCCTGCCAGTGCGGGTAGTCGTGGGGCTTCACCCAGTCGCCCTGCTCGAGGCACACCACCTCGATGCCGGCCCCGGCCAGCCGCCAGGCAACGGCGGCCCCGGAGGCACCGGCGCCGATCACGAGCACGTCTGGGCGATCGTCGGCGGCCATGGCGTCAGCGTGAGACCGATCGAGACTGTACTACGAACGCGGCCGCTTGGAGCGGCGCGCGCGTCACTTCGCGCGGATCTCGGCCAGCAGGCGCTCGGCGGTGGGCCGATGTCGCATGACCCAGTCGGCGATGTAGCTCGGCTGCCGCTCGTCGATCACGCGCTTGAGCTCGGCTCGCGCCTCGTCGTAGCGGCCGAGCTCGATCAAGCAGCGGGCCAGCTCGAGGCGGGCACGCGTGAAATGCGGGTCGAGCGAGAGGGCTTTGCGCTGATAGCCCTCGGCTCGCGGTACGTCGCCACCGAACACGCCGGGAATCTCGAGGTAGAGCGATCCGGCCAGCGACAGGCCCGGCACGTGATTGGGATCGATATCGAGGACGGTCTGGACCTCCTGCTTCAAGGTCGACAGGAGAAACGCGGCGCGCAGCTTGCCCTTCGTGATCGCCCAGCGGCCGAGGTTCGCCGCGTACCAGAGATGCGCCTCCGGGTTGCGCGGCGCCATGTCGATGGCGCGCTTGGCGACGTCGCGGCCGCGCTCGTAGCTGGCCAGCTTGGCCTCGATCGTCGGGGCCCGGTAGTCGGCCCAGATCAGATGGGCCCAGGCCAGGAGGAGCAGCGCCTCCAGGGTCGGCTGGCGAGCCACCTGGGCCTCGAGGAGATCACGCGCGCGATCGATCCGCGCGAGATCCTCGTGAAAGGTGGTGACGTCCTTCCATGCTTCGAGAACCGGGCCGCTCGGCGGCGTCGCCGCCCGGGCCGAGGCCGGCCCCAGGAGCAGGAAGCACAGGATTGCGCGGGCGATCGGACGGGTCGGCTCGAACCACTGTCGATCTCGGCGGGCCATGTGATACGCCTCGGAGCGTAGCACGGCCGCGAAGATCAGGGGCGCTGGGTGAGGATCGTCTCCACGCTGTGCACGTGACGAACACCGTCCTGGGCACAGGGAATCAGGCCTTCCTCGTGGCGCAGGATGATCCAGCCGCGGAAGGCGTCGCGCAGCTCGTCCGGAGTGAAGTAGTGCACGACCTCGTTCTTCTCGCGATAGATCCGGCGCTCGGTGAAGACGACGTGCGCCTGATGGCCGCCCGGGCGCGTGAGCCCGCGCAGGCGCTCGAATAGCGCGCCCCGCTCGTGGCGGTCGACGTAGTGAATCGAGCCGCAGGAGAAGACCAGATCGAAGGGACCGCGCACGGGCAGATCCGGGAGCGCCGCGCACACCCACGGGACGTGGACGCCACGGCGCTCCGCGAGAAGCTGAGCCTTGTGCAGGCCGTCGAGCGACAGATCGACGCCGACAACCTCATGGCCCTGCTCGGCCAGGAACACGCTGTCGCGGCCCTCGCCGCAGCCCAGGTCGACCACGCGGGCGGCGTGACCGATCAGCTCGGCGGCCTCGCGGGCCAGCGCCGACGGTCGCGTGCCCCAGATGAAGCGATCGGGCGTGGCGACGTACACGCGACCCCACGGGCTCCACGGCGGCGCCTCGAGGGTCGCGAGCCGTTCGCTTTCGCCGTCAGCGCTTGGGTTCGGTCTCATCCCGGCCCAGTGATTCTAAGAGGGTATGCAGATCGTTGGCGTGATCCTCTTCTTCGGCCAGGATCTCTTCGAGCATCCGGCGGGTCGTCGGATCGTCGTTGCCCAGGAACCGGATCATCTCCGAGTACGACTCGATGACGATCCGCTCGGCGACCAGATCTTCCCGGATCATGTCGATGAGCCCCTTGCCCTCGACATACTCCGAATGACTGCGGCCCGCAAGGACCTCCGGGTTCAGGTCCGGCTCGCCGCCGAGCTGCGTGATGCGCTCGGCGATCTGGTCGCCGTGCTTCTGTTCGGCGGTGGCGTGCTCGAGAAATTCTTCGGCCACGGCGCCGGCGTGAATCCCGGCCGCCATGTAGTAGTGCCGCTTGTAACGCAGCACGCAGACGATCTCCGTCGCGAGCGCCTCGTTCAGGATGCGCACCACCGTGCCGACGTCTGCCTTGTAGCCCTCGGTCACCGCGCCCTGCTCGAGGTGCGCGCGCGCCCGGCGGCGCAGCTCCTTGACGTCACTGATGAACGATCGCGGCTTGATGACCAGCGACTTGTTGTTGTCCCTGGACACGCGAATCTCCTTCCTACAACCGACCCGTTAACAGCAGCACGATCAAGACGAGCACGATGATGCCCAGCCCACCGCTCGGGTAGTAGCCCCATCCCGAGCTGTACGGCCACGTGGGAAGGGCGCCGATGAGCGCCAGGACCAATACGATGATGAGAACTGTCGAGAGCATGTTCGTCCCCCCTGGTTTCGTCTGAGCAAAAGGTGTTGCACCAGGAATGCCAACGGGATTCGCGCAACAAGGACGCAGGAGTAGACGCGTCCCGCGCACCGCGAGCGGAAAAATTTACCAGGTAACTCTTACCGCTGATCGCCGCACGAAGCTACGGCATATGTCTTGCTCCGCTCTCGCATGTTCGACGAAAAACCGAAAGGAGGCGACACCTATGAATCAGGACATTCTCTCCGGCAAGTGGAAGCAGATGCGCGGCGAGGTCAAGCAGTGGTGGGGCAAGCTCACCGACGACGACCTCGATCGGATCGACGGCGCGATGGACAAGCTTGCCGGTGCGTTGCAGGAGCGATACGGCTGGGAGCGTGACCACGCGGAGCGCGAGATCAAGAAGCGCTTCGACCGCTTCGACACCGAGACGCGCGACCCGGCCCGTCGCTAGCCGTAGCGCGCGGTAGCCGGAAACAGCGAGAGCGGGCGGTCACTCGGACCGCCCGCTCTCTTTTCGACCGCTGCTACGTGGCTTGGCTAGTTGGTCTTCGCCTGCGCCACGGTGAGCTCGTTCTTCACCGACTTCACGCCGTCGACCCGGTGCGCCATCTCAGACGCCTTCGCGCTGGCCGAGATCGTCGGCACCTCACCGCTCAGCACCACGACGCCCGCGTCCGCGCGGACGTCGACCTTCTTCATTTGCGGGTCCTTGCCGAGCGTCGTCTCGACGGCCTTGGTGATCTGCTTATCATTGGCCTGGACGGTCTTGCGGGCCGCTGGCGCCACGACCTGCAGGTCGTTCTTCACGCCCTTCACGCCCTCGACGCCCTTGGCGATCTCGGCCGCGGCGGTCTTCGCCTCGTCCGAATCCACCTTGCCGCGCAGGAAGACCTGGCCGTGCTGCGTCTCGACGCGCACGTCACGACCCTTGACTCGATCGTCGGCGAAGAGCGCGATCTTGGTCTTCGAGGTCAGCCAGCTGTCGCTGACCGCGCCCTTGGCCTCGCTCGTGGTTTCCTTGACCTTGTCGGTGGCCTTGTCCATCTTGTCCGAGGCCTTGTCCTTGACGTCCGAGGCCTTGTCCTTCATGTCGGCCGCACCCGCGACCAGCGGGAGCGTGAACAACATGGCGGCCAGCACAGCTACCCCAGTCTTGAATTGGCTACCCATCGTGGTTGTCCTCCGGTTCGTTGTATAGGACCCCGGTCACACACGGGTCCGATTCGCTCGCCTGCCCCTGTATGAGCAATGCGCTTGCCAGGAGCGCAGAACCGCGCTCGCGCGAGGGGAAAATCGGCGATTTCATCAGGGATTTCGGGTACGACGACGACGGTGGCAGCGCCTTGGAGCGCTGTGACTCATGGGGGGTAGAAGTTACAGGGCCACCCTGTAGAAGCTACCGACTTTCGCGCCCGCCGACGATCGCGTCTCGCGGCTCTTGTGACGTTGGTATCCGCCTTGCTCCTGACCCAGTCGATACCTGAGATCGAAAAGACGTCGAACGGGAGAACTTGATGACCACGCGCTTGGGCCCAGCACGAATCGGCCTTGCCTTACTCCTCACCATCACCACCGGTTGCGCCGGCGTTCCGCCGCACCTGGAGCTGCCCACCCTCGACATCAAACAGCCGGCGTTCGCGGCAACGCTCGGGGCCTACACCGGCACGACGGTGGTCGGCGGCAACCGCGTCGAGATCCTGTTGAACGGCGAGGAGATCTTCCCGGCGAAGGTGGCGGTGATTCGCAAGGCGCGCCGCACGATCAATTATGCGCAGTACGTCTTCGAGGACGGCGAGCCGGCCCGGGAGATCACCGAGGCGCTCGCCGAGCGCTGCCGCGCCGGCGTGAAGGTGAACGTGCTGCTCGATGCGGTCGGCGCGCTCGCGATGCCGTCCCAGTTCCGCGAGGAGATGACGAACGCCGGCTGCCGTGTCGAGAGCTATCGGCCGCTGAGCCCGTTCGCGATGGATCGCGTGAACTACCGCAACCATCGACGGATCCTCGTCGTGGACGGCCTGGTGGGCGTGACCGGCGGCTCCGGCATCAGCGGCAAGTGGAGCGGCAACGGCCGCCAGGAAGGCCACTGGCGCGACACGGACGTGCTCCTGGAAGGACCGGTGGTCGAGCAGCTCCAGGGGGCGTTCGCCGAGAACTGGCTCGAGACGACCGGCGTGGCGATCGGCGGGCCGGAATACTTTCCACGCCGCCGTCTCGAGGTCAAGGGCGCCGTCGACGCCCAGGTCGTGCGCAGCTCGCCCGCCGGCGGCAGCACCTCGATGTACACGATGTTCCTGCTCGCGTTGGCCTCGGCGCAGCACACCATCCACATCACCAATCCGTACTTCGTGCCCGACGACAAGATGATCGACACCCTGATCGGCGCCGCGAAGCGCGGCGTGCAGGTCACGCTGATCATCCCGGGGGCGATCGACCACAATCTGGTCCGGCAGGCCAGCCGCTCCGAGTTCGGCCGGCTCCTGAAGAACGACATCGAGATCTACGAATATCGGCCGGCGCTGCTCCACGCCAAAACCATGGTCGTGGACGGCATCTGGGCGACGGTGGGGAGCACCAATCTCGATCGTCGCTCGTTCGCACTCAACGAGGAGCTGAACGTGGCGATCTACGACCCGGAGACCGCACAGCGACTCGAGCGTATCTTCGAGCAGGACCGCGGCAACTCGCGACGCGTGATGTACAAGTACTGGAAAAACCGAGGCCTGGCGAGCCGCTTCCTGGAGTTCCTGGCGCTGCCGCTCAAGGAGCAGATGTAGTCGCGCGGCGCGCGCTGGAAGGGTCGCCGCGGCTCCTGTAAGCTCGAATCAGTGGTTCTGCGGGCGGCGCGTCACGGCATTCTGCTCCTCGTTCTGGCGTTCGTGGTCAGCGCATCGGAGGCCTCCCCGCAATCAGCGGTCAGTGCCTCGCTCCCGGCGCCGACCGTCGTGGCAGGACTCCAGCACGCGCCGCGAGTGGGCAAGACGTTCCGGAACCTCGACCCCGAATATCACCGGGCCTCGATCTGGATCCGCGCGCGCTCGCTCATCATCGGCGGCACCTGGCTCATCGGCGAGCGACGCGTCGCGGCGCTGCCCAGGGTCACGCCCGACGTCGCCGCGCTGCGCCGCAACACGAGCCAGCCGACCGTAACCTGGATCGGTCACTCGACTCTCCTCGTCCAGCTCGACGGCGTGAACTTCCTGACCGATCCGACGTGGGCCGGTCGCAGCGGCCCGTTCAGCGGGCTCGTCGGCGTGGGTCGGTATACGGCGCCGGCGATCTCGTTCGACGATCTGCCGCACATCGATTTCGTACTGATCTCGCACGACCACTACGATCATCTCGACGAGCCGACCGTCCGGCATCTCGCCGCCAAATTCAACCCGCGGTTCGTGGTACCGCTCGGCATCAAGGCGTGGCTCGCGGATCGCGGCATCACGAACGCGGTCGAGCTCGACTGGGGTGAGTCGGTTACGATCGACGGTCTCACCGTCGTCTGCACGCCCGCCCAGCACGGCTCCGGGCGGACCCTCGTCGATCAGGGCCGGCGCCTCTGGGCGTCGTGGGCGGTGCTCGGCTCCAAGCGCTTCTACTTCGCCGGCGACACCGGCTACTACCAGCACTTCAAGGAAATCGGCGACGCGCTCGGCCCGTTCGACCTGGCCGCGTTGCCCATCGGCTCGTACACGCCGCGCGCCCTCGCCAAACCCGTGCACATGTCCCCGGAAGAGGCGCTTCAGGCCTGGGTCGATCTTCGCGCGGCCAAGTTCCTCGGCATCCACTGGGGCACGTTCGAGCTGGCACGCGAGCCGTACGACGAGCCGCCGCGGCGCATCGCCCAGGAGGTCGGCCGTCTCCACCTCGACGCCGACAAGGTATGGATCCTCAAGCCAGGCGTGACCACCGCCTGGTGAAGACGCTTGCGCGGAGGGCCTCGGGCACGGCAGACTCCCGCCGATGATGATGCACGCCGAGTGGGCCGCCAAGCTGCAGGCGGTCTTCGAGCTCACGCCGACGATCCTGACCGTCACCGGTCTCGACGATGGTCGGATCATCGAGGTCAACGATGCTTTCCTCCAGGCCACGGGCTACGAGCGTGACGAGGTTATCGGACGCTCGGTACCCGAGATCGCGGTCTGGGTCGATCCAACGCAGCGTGAAGAGGGCCTGGCGACCCTGCGGGCGGGCGGCTCGATTCGCAACGTGGAGGCGCGCTTCCGGACCAAGAACGGCCGCGAGCTCGTGGCCCTCGCGAACGCCGACGTCGTCGTCATCGACGCTCGCGCCTGCATCCTGACCGCGCTGATCGACATCACCGACCGGGTGCACGCCGAGGCGGCGCTGCGCGACAGCGAGCGGCGCTTCGCCCAGCTCTTCCACGCCAACCCGCTGCCGATGACCATCGTGAGCATGCGCACCCATCGGCATCTCGACGTCAACGAGGCCGCCGTGCGCCACAGCGGCTACACGCGCGAGGAGATGCTCGGACGTACCAAGCCCGAGCTCGGGTTCGGGGTCGCGACGGATGAGCGCGACGACCTGCTCCATCGGCTCCTGGCCCGCGGCCAGGTGCGGGATTTCGAAGTCACCTTCCGCAAGAAGAACGGCGAGGAGCGCCAGCTCCTCACGAACTCCGAGGTCATCACCTACGAGGGCGAGCCCGCGGTGCTGAGCGTGTCGGTCGATATCACCGAGCGCAAGCTTCTGGAGGCGCTGCGCGAAGCTCGCCGCGAGGAAGCCGAGAGCCTCACCCGGACGAAGGACGAGTTCCTCGCGAGCCTGAGCCACGAGCTGCGTAATCCGCTGGGCGCGATCACCAGCGCGCTGGGCGTGCTCGATCATCTGGCGACGAGCGGCGAGCTGCGCAACGTGGTCGGCATCATCGAGCGCCAGACCAGCCGCCTGACGCGACTCGTCGACGACCTGCTGGACGTCGCCCGGTTAACTGCGGGCAAGATCGCGCTGCGGCGCGAGGCCCTCGATGTGCTCGAGGTCACCGAGCGGTGCGTCCGTGCGATGCGCGATGTGGGACGCATCCGCGACCATCAGGTGGTCGTCGGGGGCGAGCCGGTCACGGTCGACGCCGATGCCGCGCGCCTCGAACAGGTGATCAACAACCTCCTCGACAACGCGCTCAAGTACACCTCACCCGGCGGGGACGTGCGGCTGACGATCACGCGGCTCGGCGACGACGCCGTGCTGACCGTGCGCGACACCGGCGAAGGGATCCGGGCCGAGCTCGGCGCCCGAGTATTCGAGCGGTTCGTTCAGGAGCCGCAGGCGCTCGATCGTGCGCGAGGCGGGCTCGGTCTGGGATTGGCGCTCGTGAAGCAGCTGGTCGAGCTGCATGGCGGCTCCGTCTCCATGACCAGTGCCGGGCCCGGACACGGCAGCGAGTTCACGGTGCGGCTGCCGGTGCACACGGGGGGTCGCGAGGCCGAGCCCGAGAGCCAGCCGGCGTCCAATCCGGTGACCGGCCCGCGACGGCGCGTGCTCATCGTCGAGGACAACGACGACGCGCGCGAAGGGCTGCGCATGCTCCTCCACTTCGCGGGCCACCAGGTCGAGACGGCCGAGGACGCCATAAGCGGGCTCGAGAAGCTTCGGGCCTTTCGACCCGAGATCGCCCTCATCGACATCGGGCTGCCCGGCGTGGACGGCTATGCGCTGGCGCGCACTGCCCGCCAGACCCCGGAGGGACGCTCGACTCGTCTGGTGGCGTTGACGGGGTATGGCCAGGCAGAGGACCGGCAAAAGGCCCTCGCCGCTGGCTTCGACGCCCATCTGACGAAGCCTGTCGACCCGAGCCGGCTGGACGCCTTCCTGGCTACACACTAGCCCGCCTCAGGTGTTCGCCTAGGTTACACAGTCGGCGGATCTTACACGGTCGGTCAGGGAGAATTTACCTGCCTTCCGGATTGCACCTTCGCGAAACCAGCCACTTTTTGAGCGTTTGGCGCTGGCACGAGCCTTGCGCTTAGAGCCGGCCGTCCAGCGGGACGAGGAGGCCAGTTATGGCACTTGATCCGGTTTGCATGATGGAGATCACGCCCGACTCCGCCGAAGCCCAGCTCACATACGAGGGCGAGACGTTCTACTTCTGCTGCGATGAATGCAAGCGAATCTTCGATGCCGATCCCGAGACCTTTCTCGACGAGATCGAGCCCGTCGGAGATCCGGCGCACCGCCAGTAGCCGCGGCGTCGGTGGAAGTCGCCGGCCCAGCCCCCATGCGCTCAACAGGGCGCGGGGCACGTCCGTCGCTGCTTTCGTTGGCACGTGAGCGCTGGGTGACGGCCGAGCGCCGACGAGAGAACGCTCGTGAAAGCCGAGACAGAATTTCGTACGTTGCTACAAGTTTTGCCCGCCGGGGCCTACACCTGCGACGCCGACGGGTTGATCACATATTTCAACGAGTATGCGCTCGATCTCTGGGGCCGCGCCCCCAAGCTGAACGACCCCATCGATCGATTCTGCGGCGCCCTGAGACTGTTCGCGGCCGACGGGACCCAGATACCGCCAAACAAATCGCTGATGGCGCGCACGCTCCGGACAGGAGCCGAGTTCTCCGGCTGCGAGGTCATCATCGAGCGTCCAGACGGGCAGCGTCGCGCTGTCCTGGCGCACGCCAATCCGATCCGCGATGAGTCCGGTGCCGTCCGCGGCGCCACGACCGTGCTGGTCGATATCACGGATCGTAAGCAGGCCGAGGATGCCTTGAAGACAGCGGACCGCCCCAAGAACGCGTTCCTGGCCCTTTTGGCCCACGAGCTGCGCAATCCCCTGGCGCCCATTCGCAACGCCGTCCAGATCCTGAACCGCGAGGGCCAGCTCGCGCCCGAATCGCAATGGGCGCTGTCCGCGATCGAGCGTCAGGTGCGGCAGATGACGCGCCTGATCGACGACCTCGTCGACGTGTCCCGGGTGACCAGCGATCGGCTCGAGCTTCGCAAGGAGCGCGTCGATCTTGGGGAAGTGCTCCGCTCTGCGGTCGACGCCAGCACCGCGCCGCTCAAGGCGGGCGGCCAGGAATTCGCGCTGTCGCTCCCCGCGGATCCGATCCATGTCGACGCGGATCCGGTACGGCTGGCGCAGGCGGTGACGCATCTTCTGAACAACGCGACCAAGTACACCGAGCGCGGCGGGCACATCTGGCTCACCGCGGAGCGACGCGGCCACGACGCGCTCGTCACGGTGCGGGACACCGGCGTCGGCATCGCGCCCGCGATCCTGCCGCACATCTTCGAGCTGTTCACGCAGGGCGAACAATCGCGTGCGCGAGCCCTCGGGGGACTCGGCATCGGCCTCACCCTGGTCAAGCGCCTGATTGAAATGCACGGGGGGACGGTTTCCGCCGAGAGTGCCGGCACCGACATGGGAAGCACGTTCGTACTCCGTCTACCGGTGAATGAGTCCCAGGCCCAGCAGCCCCACCCCGAAGGCGCCCCGACAATGCGCACGTCTCCACTCCGGATGCTGATCGTCGACGACAATCGCGATGCCGCGGACAGCCTGGCGATGCTCCTGCGGATCAGCGGCCACGACATCCGCACGGCGTACGACGGCGCCGAGGCACTCCAGGCAGCGAAGGAGTTCCGGCCCGACGTCGTCCTGCTCGACATCGGCTTGCCCAAGATGGACGGGCATGAGGTGGCGCAGCAGCTGCGGCAGGAGCCGTGGGGCCGCCGAATCTGCCTGATCGCCGTCACCGGCTGGAGCGAAGAGACCGACCGCGCGAAATCGAGGGCGGCCGGCTTCGACCACCATCTCGTCAAGCCGCTCGATACCGCCCAGCTCGCCCAGCTCCTCGACGACGTAGCACGCTCGGCGCGGAGCTGAGGCCATGAACGGCGCCGTGAGGGTCGCCGCGGTTGGCGACCTGCATTGCAAGGGCACCTCACCCGGCTCCTTCCAGACGCTCTTCTCGCGGGTCGCCGAGAGCGCCGACGTGCTGGCCCTCTGCGGCGACCTCACCGACCGCGGCCAGACCGACGAGGCCCGCGTCCTCGCCAAGGAGCTTCAGGCCGTGAAGATCCCAAAGATTGCGGTCCTCGGGAATCACGACTACGAATCGGAGGCCGCGGCCGAGGTGATCGCCATCCTCGCCGAGGCGCATGTCACCGTCCTGGACGGCACCGCGGTCGAGATCGCCGGCATCGGCTTCGCGGGCGCGAAGGGCTTCGGCGGCGGCTTCGGCGACCGCGCGCTGCAGGCGTGGGGCGAAGGCGCCACCAAGGTGTTCGTGCGCGAGGCGGTCGACGAGGCGCTCAAGCTCGAGTCCGCGCTGGCCCGCCTGCGCACGCCGGGTCGCGTCGTGCTCCTGCACTACGCGCCGGTCGTCGAGACGGTCGATGGCGAGCCACACGAGATCTATCCGTTCCTCGGCTCGAGCCGGCTCGAGGAGCCCATCAATCGCTACGCCGCCAACGTCGTCTTCCACGGCCACGCGCATCGCGGCCAGCCCGAGGGCAAGACGGCGGGCGGCATTCCGGTCTACAACGTCGCGCTGCCCCTGCTGCAGCGCCTCTATCCTGACCGGTCGCCGTTCCGGGTGGTCGAGATCCCGGCGATGCCCGGCGAGCCGGCGCCGCCGCCGGTGACCGTCAGTCGCGGGCCCACGCAATGAGCCAGGCGACCTTGCCCGATCCCCGCGTTCCGCGCCGGCGGCGCGAAAGCGCCGTGGCCACCACGAGGAGCTTGCGCTTCTACCGTCGGGTCTTGCGGGAGCTGACGGCGGCCCACATCGACTTCCTCGTGGGCGGCGGCTATGCGCTCGAGCGCTATCTGGGCATCGGCCGGCTCGTGAAGGACCTCGATCTCTTCGTGCGCTCGTGCGACGTCCAGAAAGCACTCGACGTGCTGGCGGAGCGCCTGGGCTGCCACACCGAGCTCACCTTCCCGCACTGGCTCGGCAAGGTGCGGCGCCGCGGCGACCACGTCGACCTCATCTTCAACGCTGGCAACGGCGTCTGCGCCGTCGACGACGATTGGTTCAACTACGCGGTCCCGTCACGCGTGCTGGACGTGCCGGTGCTCCTGTGTCCGGTCGAGGAGATGATCTGGTCCAAGGCCTTCGTGATGGAGCGCGAGCGGTACGACGGCGCGGACGTCGCGCACCTGCTCCACGCCTGTGCCGGCTCGCTCGACTGGGATCGCCTGAGCGTGCGCTTCGGCCAGCACTGGCGGATCCTGTTCGCGCATCTCACGCTCTTCGGGTTCATCTATCCGTCCGAGCGCCGGCGCATCCCGGAGGCCGTGATGCGCGAGTGCCTGCGCCTCCTGGACCACGAGATGCGCCGCGCGTCGTCCCGGCGGATTTGCCGCGGGACGTTGACGTCCCGTGCCCAGTATCTCGTCGACCTCGAGCTCTGGGGATACGAGGACGCGCGGCTCGCGCCGCACGGGAGCATGAGCGAAGAAGACGCTTCGATCTGGACGGCGGCCATCGACGCGCAGGCGAGCCGACCGCTCGGCGAGCGACCGCGCGAGGACGCCGCGTCCAACGAAGTCAACGCGTAGCGCCGGCGGTGGTGGGGCGCGTGGGGGTGCGGTAGGGAGCGGCCGGACCACGCGGCACGCGTTCGCTATCCCGCGGCGGCTGGGCTCCAGCCTGGCGCGCGACTTCCGACGCTCGCTTGGAGGGAATGGGTCCGCTCGCCCCCTACCGCACCCCCACGCACCCCACCACCTCCGACTCCACTCGGAGCCCAGTACTCACGTAAAAACCTAGAACGAGAGCGCACGGGACGATGGCGGCGGCGAAGGCGGGGAAGGTCGAGGAAGGGCCGGTTGCTGCGCGGCTCAGGGAGAAGATTGCCAGCGGGTTCGCGTACATCGAAGACGTGATGTACGTGGGGCTGGCGGCGATGCTCGCGCTGAGCGCGCTGGTGTTGCTGGGGGCGACCGCGTGGACCCTGAGCAAGAGCGTGGCGGGCGGGGCCCTGCCCTCCAGCATCATCGGGCTGCTCGACCAGCTCTTGCTGGTGCTGCTGATCGTCGAGCTGCTCTACACCGTCCACGTGTCGTTTCGCGAGCATGTGCTGACGGCGCCGCCGTTCCTGCTGGTCGCGTTGATCGCCACCGTGCGGCGCATCCTCGTGCTCACGGCGGAGACGAAAACCGCCATCGAGTCCCGGCCGGAGATGTTTCGCGAAACGCTCCTCGAGCTCGGGCTGCTGACCGTGATGGCGCTGAGCCTGGTCGTCTGTCTCTACCTGCTCCGCGCCCGAGACGTGGCTCCGGCGACCGCCGAACGCCGCTGACTGCTACCGCGCGAGCGCGCGATCGAAGAAATCGACGATCTCGGGGTTCAACGTCGCGTGCAGCGCATCGCGATCGAAGCCCTTCGGGTCGCGCGCGGCGTCGCCCACCACAAACGTCAGTGCCCAGGGGTACCGCGCGATGAAAGAGAAGTGCCCGGCCCCTCTCACGAGGACGTATTCCCTCCCGGGCGGCAGCGTCTGGGCGAGGCGCTCGGCGTGGTACCTCACGAGGGTGAGCTCGTCGAGCTCGGCGCCATATATACGGACCGGAACGGTGAGCCGCGCGAGCGTCTCGCTGCTGAACGGGAGCGCGTTCGGCGCCATGAGCACGATAGCGCGCACGCGTGCGTCGCGGACGTCCGGGATGTCGCCGCCCGCCCGGGCGGAATCCCGTGCGGCCGCGCCGCCGAACGAGCAGAACCGGACGTCGTCTGGATGCTGCCGGCAGTGCGCGACGCTGGCGGCCGGACTCGGCTGCGCGCCGGCGACCGCCAGCGCCGTAAACCCCCCGTTCGAGTGTCCTACGACGCCGATCCGCCGGCGCGTGACGCGGGGCCCGAGCGCCTCGTCGGCCAGCACCGCGTCGATGACGCGGGAGACCTGTCGCGGCCGTCCCGCCCATACGGCAATTCCGGCGACGTCGTTGCCGGTTCCGCGCGGGTGCGTCAGGGCGGCGACGACGTAGCCGTGTGCGGCCAGAGCCATCGCCAGGTCACGGTGGTTCAGGGCGAGGCCGTTGGATCCGTGCGAGATGACGACCAACCCGAACTGTCCGTCGGCCGGGGGCGCATCGGCGGCGACTTGCAACTCGAACGCGATCAACCGGCACAGCATCACGGGCAGCCGGCACGGAGTGAGGGGCGCCGTCAGCAAGAGCGGCGCCGGCGTCGCGCGGGTCGGATACCAGAGAGCGACCGGAAACGGCTCGCCGCTGGTCGTCTCCTGGAGATCGATCCGACGATAGCCGACGTTGTACGAGGTCACGGCGCTGCCCGCCGCCGCGGCACCCAGCAACACCACTAGCAGGACGAGGCCGGCGGCCCTCGTGGTCAAACGAAGCGCGACATGATCTGCCCGCCGAGCACCTTCATGTAGTAGTGCTGCGTGTCCATGTCGGTCGCGCGAAGGCTGACCCAGATCTTGCGAGCGCCCGCCTCGGCGATCTGCTCGATGCGCTTGATCCAGTCGCTCGCGTTGCCGGCGAGCGCGAAGCGCTCGATCGCGTAGTCGGTGAGCCCGAGCGCGTCCATGCGTTTGGGGTTGCGCCCTTCCTGGAGCACGTGGTCGTAGAGCTCGTAGCCGTCGACGTACTCCTGCACCTTCGCTCGGAGCCCCTCTGGAAGATGCTTGCCGTCGAGCCCGAAGCGCATCGAGTGATTGAGGATCGACGACACGGACGCCTTCACGCCCTGGATCGCCCGGTCGCGGTCGTCGTCGAGCGAGGTCCGCGTCGTGAACCAGATGTCGACGTCGGCGGGATCGCGCCCGGCCTCGCGCGCGCCCGCGTGAACGCGCGCGATCGTGTCCTTGATCACCTCGGGCAGGAGGCCGGTGCCGGCGGTGACGCCGTCGCCGATGCGCCCGGCCAGATGCAGCATCTTCGGTCCCTCGGCGCAGATCGAGATCGGGATGCGCTGGCGCGTGACCGTCGATGCCCAGCGCACGCGCTGCGGCCGCCCTTGATAGGTGGCCTCGCCCTTGGCCAGCAGATCACGCACGCAGGTGACGTAGTCCTCGATGCGCGCGCGTGTGGCCACCTCGTAGCCGATGTTGAGCACGGCGCTGTCGCCGCTGGCGATGTCCATGAACGCCCGCCCGCCGGTCAGGCTGTCGATCGACGCCAGGAACGACGCCATGACTTGCGGCTCGCGCGTGAGCGGATTCGTGGGCCTGAGGCCCACCCGAGCCCGCGACGCGCCGAGCGCGATCAACGTGGCTCTGACGTACGCGTCGCCGCCGATGAACGCGGTGTCGTGCGTGCCCATCGCCTCGGCGCCGTAGTCGTCCGCCATCTTCGCCAGGTCGATGAACTTGCGGGTGTCCTTTTCCTGGAGCAGCGGGGTCCCCGGGCTCAGGCTGATGCCGAACGCGACTTTCATTTGGTCTCCTCGCGGTTGGCCGTGCGCGGCCCTCCGCTCACGTAGATCGTCTCGCCCGTCATGAAGCTCGCCTGGTCCGACGCGGCGAAGACGACGGCCCACGCGATCTCCTCGGGGCGCGCCAGACGTTGCAGTGGCACCTCTCGCGCGGCGTTGGCGATCATGGCCGGAGTCTTCCACACCTCGAGTACGCCTTCCGTCTCGGTGGGCCCGGGCGCGACGGCGTTGACGGTGATCCCGTATTTCGCCCACTCGGCGCCGAGGCTCTGCGTCAGCACCGTCGCCCCGGCCTTGGCGGCCGCGTAGGCGGCCATCCCGCGAGAGCCGCTGCGGCCGGCGACCGAGGTGACGTTGACGATCCGCCCCGCGCGCTGGCGGATCATCACGCGCCCGACCGCCTGCGAGAAGAGAAACACGCCGGTGAGGTTCGTGGCGATCATCGCGTCCCACTCGGCCCGGGGCAGCTCCTCGAGCGGAACGCGGATCCGGTAGCCGGCATTATTGACGAGGATATCGATGCGGCCGAACTCGTCCACGGTCCGGGCAACGGCGGCGTCGACTTGCTGCGTGTCGCCGACATCACACGGCACGGCGAGCGCCCGGCGCCCCTCGGCGCGCACGAGATCGGCGACCGGCTCCAGCGCATCCTTGCGACGGCTGCAGACGGCCACGTGCGCGCCGACCCGGGCGAGCTCGACCGCGATCGCGCGGCCGATCCCCTGACTCGCCCCGGTGACGATCGCGACGCGATCGCGGAGCGTGTCGGCCGAGAACGCCACCTACTGGATGACCGAGCGCGGCGTGGCCACCAGGCGCGTTACCTTGATCTGCTCGCGATCGATCAGGCTCGGCACCTTGGGCGCGATCTCGTTCTTCCAGTAGTCGCTCTGGTACACGATGTCGTAGAGGCGCTTGCGCTCGGCCTCGCTCTCGAAGCGGCGCAGCCAGACGTAGACGCTCTCGTCTTCCTCGCCGACGAAGCTGCCGAGGATGACCATGCCCATCTTCACCTGGAACGGAATGATCTCTTCCTCCATGCACTTCACCCACTTCTCACGCTGACCAGGACGGACATGGTACTGCCGGAGCTCGAAGATCATGCGGGCCTCCTTAGGCTGGCCCAGAGGGTACACCAGACCGAGACCTCGAGAGCGTGTATGATCGGGATCCTGTGATCCGGAACCTGATCGCGCTGTCGCCGCCGACCCTACCGGATGCCGCGCCCATCGAATACGTGCAGGCGGCGGCCGCCGCGGGCTACGAGGCGGTCGGGTTGCGCCTGGCTCCCTCGCCGCTGTTTCCGTACTATCCGATCGTCGGCGACGCGCCGCTGATCCGCGAGCTCAAGACGGCGCTCGCGAGCTCGGGACTCTCGGTGCTCGACATCCTGAGCTTCTATCTGCGGCCGGACACCGACGTCGAGGCATTCGCCCCCGCGCTGGAGCTCGGCGCCGCGCTCGGTGCGCGCTATGCGCTGGTGTGTGGCGACGACAATGACTGGGCACGCCTGCGCGGCAACATGGGCCGCTTCTGCGACCTGGCCGCGCAGTGCGGCATCGCCGCCGCGCTCGAGTTCGCGGTGATCCGGCCGCTCGCCACGCTGTCGCAGGCGCTCCGGCTCCTGTCCGAGCTCGGCCGCAAGAACGGCGTGATCTGTCTGGACCCGCTCAACTTCGTCCGCGGCGGTGGCAGCGCCGCGCTGCTGCGCGGACTCGAGCCCCGTCTGTTTCCCTACGCGCAGCTCTCGGACGGCGTGCTCGACCCCGGCGAGCCCGATCTCTCGAAGCTCGGCCGCATGAGCCCCAACCAGCGCCGCATGCCGGGCGACGGCACGTTGCCGCTGCGCCACATCCTCGATGCGCTGCCGCCGGGACTGCCGCTCAGCGTCGAGATTCCGATGCCGCCGACGGTGCGGCTTTCGGCGCGCGAGTGGGCCCGGGCTACGGCGGACAGCACTCGTCGTTTCCTCGACGAGTACTACCGCGCGAAGCAAGAGGGGCGTCCGTCCTGAGGTGAGATCGGCTCGCTGCGCCGGCCGCCATCAACGTGCGGCCCGCCTCGAGAAGGCGACTACACTCCTCGGCATGTCGTGCATCCGGCCGCGCGGTGGTACAGTCCGTCAACGACCCACGGTCGATCACGGCCCCTTCGCGCAGGAGGCACGATGAAGCGCAGCGACCAGCGCATCCTGACCACTCACGTCGGTAGTCTCCCCCGCACGCCCGCGCTCCGCGATCTGCTCGTGCGCCAGGATCGCGGCGAGAAGGTCGATGCCGCCGCGCTCGCCCGCGAGGCCGAGGCGGCCGTGCGTCACGTCGTGGCCAAGCAGCTCGAGGCCGGCGTGGACGTCGGCAACAACGGCGAGCAGCCGCGCGTCGGCTTCTCGACCTATCCGGCCAAGCGCATGCGCGGCTTCGGCGGCGAGAGCAAGCGGCGCATGTCCCGCGACATCGCCGAGCATCCCGACTACATGGCCCGCCTGTCGCGAATGCGCTCGGGCGCGGCCCGCATCAACGACGCGCCGCAGGCGATCGCCGAGGTCGCCTACACCGACCTCGGCGAGGCCACCGCCGAGTGCGATCTGTTCCAGCGCGGCACCGCCGGCACCAAGGGCTTCGCGGAGCCATTCATGACCGCGGCCTCGCCCGGCGTCATCGCGACGATCATGCTCGACGCGTTCTATGGCTCGCACGAGCGCTACATTCGCGCGCTGGCCCGCGAGATGCGCAAGGAATACGAGCTGATCGTTGCGCGCGGGTTCGTGCTCCAACTCGACTGCCCCGATCTGGCCATGGAGCGCGCGCGCTTCTTCCAGGACGAGTCGCTCGACGGCTTCCTGGCCGCCGTCGCCTTGCACATCGACGCGATCAACGAGGCGATCACGGCGATCCCGCCCGACCGGGTACGCTTGCACCTCTGCTGGGGCAACTACGACGGCCCGCACACCCACGACGTGCCGCTCGAGCCGCTGCTGCCGATCATCTATCGCGCGAAGGTCGGCGCGCTCTCCATGCCGCTGGCCAGTCCGCGCCACCAGCACGAGCTCAAGGCGTTTCGCCAGCACCCGTTCCCCGGCTCGTGGCTGTTCCTGCCGGGCGTCATCGATTCGACGGTCAACGTCGTCGAGCATCCGGAAGTCGTCGCCGACCGCATCACGGCGGCCGCGGCCGCCATCGGCGACAAGACCCGCGTGCTGGCGAGCGTCGACTGCGGCTTCGGCACCTTCGCCGGCTCGCAGCTCGTCGAAGAAAGCGTGGTGTGGGCGAAGCTGCGCGCGCTGCGCGAGGGCGCGGATCTGGCCAGCAAGCGGCTCTGGAGCTGACCGGACGGGCCGGCTCACGAGCCGGTCGGCGCGGATCCCCTCGATCCGCGCGCGGTCTGCTCGAGCAAGCCGAGGAAGGCCCGCGCGCTCGCGGTCGTCGTGCGGGCGATGGTACGGCCGAGCCCCGAACCGCTCGCGGCGCGCGCATGAGCCAGAAACACACGCAGGAGCCCGCGATGGGAGAACAGGCCATGGATCAGACCGCCCTACTGCGGTTCTTGCTGGATGCGAGTCGACGCGGCTACGCCGCCGGAAGCACTGCGGTCAAGACGCGCGAGCTCGATCACTCGATGACGATCGAGCTCGCGCAAGGCCCGTGGAGGTTCCACGACAACTACTTCGGCGGCGAGCCCTACGGCGGGCGCGAGGTCGTGTTCTTCGAGGGACGGCCGGTCTGGATGGCCGTCTACTACGGGCACGTGGACGGCGCGAACGTCGGCTCCGTGTATGCGTTCCTGCAGTCGGCCTTGCGAGAGGCGCCGGCCGAATTTCCCGTGCGCGGCCCCGGCGTGCTCACCAGAGGCCAGTTCTCCTATCAGAACGCGCATGCGGGCGGCATCGAGAGGTTCTCGGGCGAGGAGCGAATCCACGACAATGGGCGGCTCGTGTACTCGGCGCGGTATGCGGGCGGGCTGGTCGACCAGCGCGGCGAGTGATCCCTCGTCGAGTGGCACAGTCCCGATAGCTGCTACACTCACGGCCGTCTCAACGTGGCGGGAAGGAGCGAACGAGTGGCCGCTGGAGCACAACGCGCGCTGGACAGGAAGGCCACGATCATCACGGGCGCGGCAACCGGAATCGGCCGGGCGACGGCGATTCTATTCGCGCGGGCCGGCGCCCGCCTAATCCTGGCAGACACGCGCGCGGAGGAGCTGTCGCGGACGGTCGCCGAGGTCAAGAACGCGGGCGGCGATGCGCTCGCCGTCACCGCGGATCTCGCGCGGCCCGAAGACTGCGCCAGGCTGGTCGCGACCGCGATCGAGCACGCCGGCCGGCTCGACGTGGTGTTCAACAACGCCGGGGTCGGCACGATGGTCGTCGGCGGCACGGTGGAGACGATCGAGCTGGAGAAGTGGGATCTGGCGCTCGACGTCAACGTGCGCGCGATGTACCTGGTGAGCCGCGCCGCGGTACCCGCGCTCCGCCGCGCCGGAGGCGGCTCGATCATCAATACCGCGTCGGTGAGCGCGTTCCGCGGCTCGGCCTCGCGCCCGAGCCACGCCTACGCCGCGTCGAAGGGCGCGGTGCTCGCCCTCACCCGCGCGATGGCCGCTTCTTACGGGCGCGACCGCATTCGCGTCAACGCGATCTGCCCCGGCACGATCCGCACACGGCTGACCGCCGACATCATCGAGCGCGTCGAGCGCGAGGCGGCCGAGGGCCGGCAGATCCCGCTCGGCCGCGTCGGCGAGCCCGAGGACATCGCGCGCTGCGCGCTGTTCCTCGCCTCCGATGACGCCTCGTGGATCAGCGGCACCGAGATCGTCGTGGACGGCGGCGCGCTCGCCGCCGCCACCTGAGATCGCCAGGCGCTATCCGCGCTCCCCGCCGCTACCTGAGCTCGCTCAGCCGACGAACACGCCGCCCGACGGGTGCAGCAGCTCGCCCGTGAAGTAGGACGCGTCGTCCGAGGCCAGGAACAGGGCCGTCGCCGCGATCTCCTCGGGTTTGCCGTAGCGCCCCATCGGCGTCACGCCCATCGCCCATTTCGAGCGCGCTTCGTCCGCCCGGATCGCCGCGGTCATCGGCGTCTCGATGAAGCCCGGGCCGATCGCGTTCACGCGGATGCCCTGCCCGGCCAGCTCCTGCGCCAGGCACTTGGTCAGCATCCAGACGCCGGCCTTGCTGACGCTGTAGGGCGCGCTCGTCGACGGCATCTTCGACATGATCGAGGCGAGATTGATGATGCTGCCGGCGCGCCGATGCTCGGTCATCCACCGCGCCACCGCGCGATTGGAGAACAGCACGCCGTAGAGATTGACGTCGATCACTCGCTTGAACTGGTCCATCGGAATGCTCAGCACCGTGTGCGGCTGATATGACGTCGCGCCGGGCACGCGCACCGCGCCGATACCAGCCGCCGCCACGAGCACGTCGACCGCGCCGAGCGCGTCGACGCAGCGCTTCACCATCGACTCGTTCGCCGCCTCGTCGGTCGTATCCACTTGCAGCGCCAGCGACTTGCGCCCGGCCGCCTCGACCATCTGCGCGGTCTCCGTCGCGCCCTTCAGATCGAGATCGGCGGCGCAGACGTTCGCCCCTTCCTTCGCGAACCGTACCGCGCACGCCCGTCCGATCCCGCTGCCGCCGCCCGTGATCAGCGCCACCTTGCCCTCGAGCCTGCCGGCCATCTCGTCATCCCTCCCGCGTCAAGAGTGCGTACTCGCGCGCCCGAGCCTGCGGCCGAAGCCGCTCGTCGTCAAGCCGGTCGTATCCCTCGGTCTGAGACTGATCGTCCCGGCCGAGTCCCCGTCACGGAGTGTTGCCCAGGGCCCGTGAACCCAGTAACGTAGCGCCGGAACGACGACGAGGAGAGTGTGCGCATGGGATATCTGGACGGAAAGGTCGCGATCGTGACGGGCGCCGGCCGGCTGCGCGGGATCGGCCGCGCGACGGCCGTCGCGCTGGCGAGCCAGGGCGCCGACATCGTGGTCACGGGCACCGGGCGCGATCCCGCCTCCTACCCCGACGACGAAAAGAAGGTCGGCTGGAGGGACGTGGAGGGCACCGCGCAGCAGGTCCGCGACCTCGGCCGCCGGGCGATGACGTGGATCGGCGACGTGAGCCGCGCCGAGCCGGTCAAGGATCTCGTCGATCGCGTCATCGCCACCTTCGGCCGCATCGACGTGCTCGTGAACAACGCCGCGTACCCGCGCGGCAACGACCGCGTGCCGATCACCGAGCTCGACGAGGCGGTCTGGCACAAGGTGCTCGAGATCAAGCTGACCGGCGCGTTCCTGCTCGCCAAGCGCATCGTGCCGATCATGGTGGCGCAGAAGTGGGGCCGCATCGTGAACCTCTCGTCGGTCGCCGGTAAGCGCGGCAGCCCGAATACCGCGGCGTACAACGTCGCCAACTTCGGGATCCAGGGCTTCACGCAGTCGCTGGCCATGGAGCTCGCGCGCCACGGCATCACGGTCAACGCGGTGTGCCCCGGCACCATCGACACCGCGCGCATGGACGTGCTCGGGCGCGGCGCGGGCTGGCAGGCGCAGCTCGAGCGCATCCCGCTGGGGCGCGCGGCCAGCGACGAGGAGGTCGCGGGCCTCATCGAGTTCCTCTGCTCCCCGGCCGCCGC
>Ga0075423_10001357_pt1 | contig 21451 bp, 20 predicted proteins | sample SoiMethybrSBSTD2_FD_80114 | JGI IMG/M metagenome (GOLD analysis project Ga0075423, IMG submission 80114) | Bulk soil microbial communities from a Populus tree surrounding site in Tennessee, USA - Soil MetaG P. TD hybrid SBSTD2 | ecosystem: Environmental > Terrestrial > Soil > Tree plantation... | reverse complement strand
GGCGAGCACGGCGGCGGCGGCGAAGCCGGTCGCGAATCCCCAGAGCCGGCGGCCGATGGCGAACACCCCGAGCACGCCGGCCAGCGCGGCGGCGACGGAGACGAGGGGGGCGGAGACGTCCGACACGCGACCGCTCGGCAGCGAGATCAGCGCCACCGTCCAGAAGAACAGCGGTGGCTTGTTGAGATACACCTCGTCGCGCACGCGGGGCAGGAACCAGCGGCCGTGCTCGGCGACGTCGCGGGCGAGGATGGCGTAGCGCACCTCGTCCTGGTTGTAGAGGGGACGGCGGCCCACGGGAAGCACGAACACCACCGCGGCCACGAGCACGAGGGCGGCGACGGCGAGGGTGCGGCGTCCCAGCACTCAGAGCACCCCGGCGTGCCGCGCCCGTTCGAGGAGCTTGCGCGCCCGTGTCAGATGCGGCATGTCCATCATCTGTCCCTTCCAGGCGAAGGCTCCCGCCCCTCGGCGCGCGTGCTCTTCGAAGGCGGAGATCAGCGTCGCAGCCTCCTCGGCCTCGGCGCGGGACGGTGTGAATACGGAGTTTATCACCTCGATCTGCACGGGATGGATCGATATCTTCCCCGTGAACCCCATCGCCACGCCTTCCTCACACTCACGGCGCAGCCCCGCGAGGTCATGGATGTCGGTGTACACGGTGTCGAGCGCCTCCACCCCCGCGGCGGCGGCCGACACCGCGCACATCACCCGCGCATGGCGCGGAATGTCGAGGTAGCGGCCCTCGGCGTCGCGCACCCGAGGCAGCCCCATCGCGGCGGAGAGGTCCTCGACGCCCCATGACACCACCGCGATGCGGGGGCTCGCCGCGGCGACCTCTCGAATATTGAGGAGGCCTTCCGGCGTCTCGGTGGCGATGAGGGTGAGGCGCGTGGAGCCGTGGGGCAGGCCGTGCCGCTGCTCGAGCTTGTCGAGGATCTGAGCGATGCGCCGGATGTCGCCCGCGTGCCGAGGCTTCGGCACCACGTAGCCGTCGGGCCGGCCCGCGATGGTCTCCTCGAGATCCCGCTCCCCGTGGTCGGAGAAGATCGGGTTCATCCGCACCCAGCGCTCCCGGCCGCCGAAGTCGAGCTGCTCGAGCCAGCCGCGCACGATGGGCCGGGTGGCCGCCTTCCGCTCCGGGGCCACCGCGTCCTCCAGGTCGAGGATGAGCCCGTCGGCGGGGCCGGTGATGGCCTTGGCGATCATGCGCTCGTTGCCGCCGGGCACGAAGTGCAGCGACCGCCGGAGGCGAGCGGCCATCAGGCCCCCCGGCGCCGCATCATCGCGGCGCGCCGGCAGCGCATCACGAGATCGCCGTGCTGGTTCTTGGCGCGATGCTCGAAGATGACGATCCCCCACTCCGGGCGCGAGCGCGACTCGCGCTTCTCCACCACCTCGGTCTCCGAGTAGATCGTGTCGCCGTGGAACACCGGCTTGGGGAACTCGACCTTCTCGAAGCCCAGATTGCCCACCGTGGTGCCGAGCGTGGTCTCGCCCACTGAGAGGCCGACCGCCACCCCCAAGGTAAACAAGCTGTTGACCAGCGGCTTGCCGAACTCGGCCTTCTGCGCGGCGTGAAAGTCCACGTGCAGGGGCTGCGGGTTCATGGTGAGGCAGGAAAACCAGATGTTGTCCGCCTCGGTGACGGTGCGGCCGGGCTGATGCTGGAACACCTGCCCCGGAGACAGTTCCTCGAAGAGCTTGCCGGCCATGGGTCCTCTCCTTCGGGTGAAAAGAGCGGGCGAACGTGGATCAGCGGGGGGCGGGACGGACGAGGGCGGCGGCCAGCTCGGCGCGTACCTCGTCACTGCGCGCCACCCGGCCGAGCAGCCGCGCGAAGTTCTCGCAGGTGGCCTCGTGCAGACGCGCGCTCGCCGCGCCGCAGCCGTCCTCCACGAGCAGGGCCTGGAAGCCGCGGTCGGCGGCGTCGCGCGCGGTGCCCTCCACGCACGAGTTGGTGGACACGCCGGTGAAGCAGAGCTGGTCCACGCCCCAGGCCCGCATGAGGCGCTCGAAGCCCGAGGAGTGGAACGCGCTCATGGTGGTCTTGTTGAGCACGGGCTCGCCGGCCGCCGGCGCGAGGTCGTCCAGGATCTCGTGCTCGCGGCGGCCCGCGGTATTCCCGATCTGCTCGGCGAAGGGGCGCATGTGCGGCAGGAGATCGCTGAAGTCCGGCATCTCGGAGCCCACGGTGAGGTAGACGACGCGGAGGCCGCGCTCGCGGAAGAAGGCGAGCAGCGCCTGGATGGTCGGCACCACCACGGTTTCGATCCGCTCGAAGCGGTAGGCGCCGGAGGTTTCCTGTTCGCGGTCCTTGAGGAGGCGGCCCAGCCCCTCGCGCCGCGAGGCGCTCGCGTACTGCATGTCGACCACGACCAAGGCCGCGCGGGCGGGGTCGAGCGTCCAGGGGGGATTGAACTGACGCGCATAGTCTGGCGAGCCGCCGCCGGAGGCGAGGCGAGCGGATACATGATCAGGACGTGGGGTCTCGGTCATGGCGGGCCCCATGTTACCCCAGGCGGGGGGACGGTGGGGCGGGGCCCGTATGGCCGGATTCGTCATGGCTTTGGCGTTGCAGCCACAGCGCCTCGGGGCGCATCCTCGGGGGCATGCGACAGGTCACGGTGCTCGCGTTCCCCCGGGTCCAGCCGCTCGACGTCACCGGGCCGGTGGAGGTGTTCTCGATCGCGAGCCGTCTCGCGCGACAGGCCGACCAGCGTTATCAGATCGAGGTGGTCGCCCCGACGGCGGGGGCCGTTCGCACCTGGAGCGGCCTCGGGCTCGTGGTGGATCGCGACCTCGCGCACGCCACGCGGCCCGTCGACACGCTGGTCGTGGCGGGTGGGCCCGGCGTCCACGAGGCCGCGCAGGATCGGACCGTCGTCGGCTGGATACGCCGCGTCGCACGGCGCGCGCGCCGGGTGGCCTCGGTGTGCACCGGCGCGTTCCTGCTCGCGGAGGCCGGCCTCCTCGACGGCCGGCGCGCCACCACGCACTGGTCGGCCTGCGACGAGCTGGCCCGCCGTTATCCCCGCGTCCGCGTGGAGAAGGACCCGATCTTCGTCCGCGACGGCGCCATCTCCACCTCGGCGGGCGTGACCGCGGGCATCGACCTCGCCCTGGATCTGGTGGACGAAGACCTCGGGCGAGCAATAGCCCTCGAAGTCGCGCGGTGGCTCGTGCTGTTCCTCCGCCGGCCGGGCGGCCAGTCGCAATTCAGCGCCCAGCTCGGGAGCCAGCTCGCCGAGCGCGACGCCCTTCGCGAGCTCCAGGGTTTCATCGCCGACCATCCCGCCGAGAACCTGTCGGTGCCGTCGCTGGCTCGGCGCGCGGGGATGAGCACGCGCAACTTCGCCCGCGCGTTTCGGCGCGACCTGTCGTTGACCCCCGCAGTCTACGTGGAACGCACCCGGGTGGAGGCCGCGCGACGCCAGCTCGAGTCCAGTAGCGCAGGGTTGGCCGAGATCGCGCGCGACACGGGCTTCGGCACCATCGAGACCATGCACCGGGCGTTCCGCCGCACGCTGCGCGTCACCCCGGGGCACTACCGCGCCCACTTCCGCGGCGCTCGTGAGGCGTGAGCCCATGAAGATCGCAGTGCTGCTCTTCGACGGCATGACCGCGCTGGACGCCATCGGGCCGTTGCAGGTGCTCTCCGCGCTGCCGGGCGCCGAGGTGTTCCCCGTCGCCAGCGCGCCCGGGCCCAAGCGCACGGACGCCGGCGTCGCCCTGCTCGCCGAGCACCCCGTCGCGGCGGTGCCGCGCCCGGACATCGTCCTCGTGCCAGGCGGAATGAACATGCGGCCCGTGATGGCGGACCCGCTGGTGATGGAGTGGCTGACGAGCGCCCACGCCACGACAGCCTGGACCACATCGGTGTGCACGGGCGCCCTCCTGCTCGGCGCGGCCGGGCTATTGCGAGGCCTTCGCGCCACCACGCACTGGGCGGCCCTCGGCGCGCTTCGCGCGTTCGGCGCTGAGCCGATTGAGGAGCGTATGGTCCGTGACGGCAAGGTCATCACCGGCGCGGGCGTGTCGGCCGGCATCGACATGGCCCTGCGTCTCGCCGCGCTCGTGGCGGGCGAGTCGGTGGCGCAGACCATTCAGCTCATGATCGAATACGATCCCAACCCACCGTTTCGTGCGGGCTCGCCGGCCACCGCGCCGGCCGAGGCGATGGACCGGGCGATGCGCCGGTTCGCGCGCGCGTCGGGCGCGGCCGCCTGAGTCGACAATGAGGAGACAGGAATCATGACCCAGCTACCCGCAATCAAGCGCGTCGCGGTGGTGCTCTTCGACGGCTTCACCGTGCTGGATGTGTACGGCCCCGTGCAGGCCTTCGGCGCCACGCGGGTGATCCAGCCGGATGGCACGCCGTACCGCTTCTTCCACGTCTTCACGGTTGCCGAGCGCACGGGGCCGATCAAGAGCGGCGAGGGTCCGTCCACCCACGCGGACTACGCCTTCGACGACGTGCCCGACTTCGACATCCTGGTCGTGCCCGGCGGCTTCGGCACGCGCACCGCGGTGAACGACGGGGCGTTCCTCGCCAAGCTGGGCGCGATCAGCCGCCGCGCCCCCATCACCACCACGGTGTGCACGGGCTCGGCGCTGCTCGCGCGCACCGGGCTCATGAACGACCGCCCCGCCACCAGCAACAAGATCTCCTGGGACTGGGTGCTCTCCCAGGGGCCGAAAGTGCTCTGGCGCCGCAAGGCCCGCTGGGTCGACGACGGCGACCTCGTCACCTCCTCCGGTGTGTCCGCCGGCATCGACATGACACTGGCACTCATCGCAAGACTGCACGGTCGAGACACCGCGCTTGCTGCCGCCCGAAACATGGAATACGTCTGGCACGACAAGGAAGACGACGACCCGTTCGCTTAGCGTGAGCGGGAGCCGGCGGACGCGTGCCCTTGTGGTCCGGCGACCCCGCGCCCGCCCGCCGCCGCCGCGGGCGCTAAGTCACGAGAGCGGCTACACCGCGGGTCTGGCCAGGACCACATTGTCGATCTTGCGGGTGAGCAGGCGACCGTCGCTCGTCGAGCCGAGCAGTTTGCCCCGCTCGGCGATGACCTTGCCGCGCAGGATGGTCAGCACCGGCCAGCCGGTGATCTGCCAGCCCTCCCAGGGGCTGTAGTCCGACACGTGGAAGTCGTCCTTGGCGAGGGTCTTCCGGATCGTCGGGTCGATGAAGACGATGTCCGCGTCGCTGCCCGGAGCCAGCACGCCCTTCTTCGGATAGAGGCCCATGATCCGCGCGGCATTGGTGGCGGTGATGTCGGCGAAGCGCTTGAGGGTCATGCCGCGCTTGCCCACCCCTTCGGTCCACGCGATGCCCAGGCGCGCCTCCGCGCCGAGATTGCCGCCCGTCACGTCCTCGATGGTCTTGCCCTTGAGCTTGAGCTCGAGGTTGGTGGGGTATTCGTCGGTCGCCAGCGTGGACACCGCGTCGTTGACGAGCCCGTCCCACAGCGCCTGCTGGTCCTCGGGGAACTTCAGCGACGGATACGTGTGCGAGCAGAAGCCCCGCGGGGTCTTGTAATACTCGGCGTTGAAGCAGGCGTACTGGTGGAGCGTCTCCGCGTAGATGGGCAGGCCGGCCGCGCGCGCCTCCGCGACGGCGTCCACGCCTTCCTTGGCCGAGGCGTGGACGAAGTAGACGCCCGCGCCGGCCGCGCGCGCCAGCGCGATCGTGCGGCGGAAGGCGAGCTGCTCCGAGAGCTTGGTGTGGACGAGGTGGAGGTTCGTCCCCTCCATGCGCTTCTCCTCGCGGAAGCGCTCGTAGTTGAACTGCACGAGGTCCTCGTCCTCGCCGTGCACCACCATCAAGCCGCCCGCGGGCGCGACCTTCTCCATGGCGTGGTAGATGCGCCCGAAGTCGATGCGATTGCCCGCGCGCTTGGGGTGCGGGGGCAGCACGTTGGTGGTGAAGACCTTGAACGAGGGGAAGCCCTGCTGTATGGCCTCGGGGATCTGCTCGAAGATGCGCAGCGGCAGCGCGCCCGCCAGCGTGATGTGGAAGGTGTAGTCCACATGGGAGTTGCCCTTCCACCGCGCCGCCCGCCGCTCCACCACCGGCATCACGTCGCCCGCGTCCGGCCGCACGTAGGCGAAGTCGATGTGCGTGGTGGTGCCGCCGCACGCCATGCCCTTGGTGTCCTCCTCGGGCCCCAGCGTCTCCGACGGCTCCTCGGGGTGCGACATGATCGAGTGCGCGAGATGCGCGTGGGGCTCCACGCCGCCGGGGGTGACGATCTTGCCGGTGGCGTCGATGACGCGCGCCGAGCCGGCCGGCAGCGTACCGGGGGCGGCGATGGCCGAGATGCGCTCGCCCTCCACGCCGATGTCCCAGAGGCCCACACCCTGGGGAGTGATCACCTGCCCGCCGCGAATCACGAGATCGAGTGCCATGGCTTGTCCTCCTCGCGAGAGACGCTACATGCCGAGATACGCGCGCTTCACGTGCTCGTTGCCGAGCAGGTCGCGGCCGCTGCCCTCCAGCACCACGCGGCCATTTTCCAGGACATAGCCGCGCCGGGCCAGCCCCAGCGCCTGCCGGGTATTCTGCTCCACCAGGAGCACGGTGGTGCCCGCGCGGTTGATGGCGGCGATGGTGCGGAAGATCTCCTGCACCACCAGCGGCGCCAGCCCCAGCGACGGCTCGTCGAGCATCAGGAGGCGCGGGCGCGCCATGAGGGCGCGGGCAATGGCGAGCATCTGCTGCTGCCCGCCGGACATCGTCCCCGCGGCCTGGCGCGCCCGCTCGCTCAGGATGGGGAACAGCGCGAAGACCTCGGCCAAGCTCTGCTGGCGGTACGGCCGGGCGCGGCGCGCGTACGAGCCGAGCTCGAGGTTCTCCTGGACGGACAGGCTCGGAAAAATTTTGCGGCCTTCCGGCACCTGCACCACGCCCCCCGCGACCACGTCATGGCTCGGGAGCCGGTCGATGCGTCGGCCGTCGAGCACGATCTCGCCCGCGCGGGGCCGCTGGAGGCCGGAGATGGTCCGCAGCATGGTGGTCTTGCCTGCGCCGTTGGCCCCGACCACGGTGAGGATCTCGCCCTCCTCGATACGCATCGACACCCCGCGCAGCGCGGGCAGATCGCCGTAGGCCACGTCCACGCCCCGCAGCTCCAGCAGGCTCACGCGGCGCCCCCGTCCTCGCCCAGGTACGCTTCGATCACGCGGCGGTCGCGGGCCACCGCCGCGGGCGGCCCCTCCGCAATCTTCACGCCGTGGTGCAGCACCACGAGGCGATGCGAGAGCGTCATCACCGCCCGCATCACGTGTTCGATGATGAGGAGCGTGACGCCGCGACCGTGAATCGCGCGGATCAACCCGACCATGGCCTCGATCTCGGTCGGATTGAGGCCGGACATCACCTCGTCGAGCAGGAGGAGATCGGGCCCGGTAGCGAGCCCGCGCGCCATCTCGAGGCGCTTGCGATCGGACAGCGTGAGATCGCGCGCGGGGACCGATCGTTTAGCTCCCAGCCCGACAAGGTCGAGGATCTCCTCCGCGCGCCGCCGGGCCGACACCGCGTCGCGCTCGCGGTTGAACGCGCCCACCATGACGTTCTCCACCGCGGTGAGGCCGGCGAAGGGCTGCACGAGCTGGAACGTGCGCGCGAGGCCGCGGCGGCAGATAGCGTGCGGCTTGAGGCCCACGATCGACGCGTCCTTGAAGCGGATGGTCCCCGAGGTGGGCCGGTGATAGCCGGCCACCAGGTGGAACACCGTGGTCTTCCCCGCGCCGTTGGGGCCGATGAGGCCCACGATCTCGCCAGGCTCGAGGATCAGGTCGAAGCCGGTCACCGCGGTGAGCCCGCCGAACTGCTTGCCCAGCCCGCGAAGCTCGAGCAGGCTCATCGCCCCGGGCGGCGGACGACCCGCCGCCAGCCCATCAGGCCCTGAGGCAGGAACGAGATCACGAGCATGAGGACCAGCCCGTAGAGCATGATGTCGGCCCCCGCGCGGCCGCGCAGCAGCGCGCGCGTCAGCTCGGAGATCGGCGTGAGCACGAACGAGCCCAGCAGCGGTCCCAGCACGGTGCCGGCGCCGCCCACGATGGCGGGGAGCAGCCCCTGGATGGAGATGGCGGGGCCGAACGTGATGGTGGGGTCGATGTAGGCGAAGTACTGGGCGTAGAAGGTGCCGCCGAGCGCGGTGAGGAAGGAGGACAGCGCCATCGCCGCGAGCTTGCCGCCGAGGGCGTTCACGCCCGCCGCCTCCGCCGCGTCCTCGTTCTCCCGCACCGCGATCAGCGCGTAGCCGAGCCGTCCTCGCGCGACCCCACGGGTGATTAGGAGGGCGAGACCGGTCATGGCGAGGATCACGTAGTAGTAGGGGAGCTTGCCCGCGAAGACGAAGAGCGACGGGGCGGGAGTGCCGGAGGGGATCACGAGGCCGAGCGACGCGCCCACCACCTTCGCGTTCACCGCCACCACGCGGAGCATCTCCGCGAAGGCGAGGGTCACGAGCGAGAAGTACGGCCCCCGGAGCCCGTAGCGGAACGAGAGATAGCCCGCGAAGAGCCCGAACGCGGCGGCGAGGGCCCCGCCCGCGAGCATGCCGAGCCAGGGCGACACGCCCGCACGGAGGAACAGCAAGGTGGAAGTGTAGGCGCCGATGCCGAAGAAGGCGGCGTGGCCGAACGAGAACTGCCCGGCGTAGCCGCCGAGGATGTTCCACGCCAGCCCGAGATAGGCGAAGAACAGGATGCTGATCAGGATCTCGAGTGGGTACTTCGGCAAGAGGGGCGGCGCCGCGAGCAGGGCGACGGCGGCGAGCGCGCCCAGCGCCCTAGCGGCCACGGGCTCCCCCGAAGAGGCCTTCCGGCCGGAAGAGAAGGACCAGCACGAAGATCACGAACACCACGAGCTGCTTGAGCGAGCCGGGCAACAGCGCGGCGCCGAGGGACTCGGCCAGGCCCACGATGAGCCCGCCCACGAGCGCGCCGATGAAGTTCCCCATGCCGCCCAGCACCACCACCACGAAGGCCATGATGTTGAACGACTCGCCCACGTCGGGGGCGATGTAGAAGAACGGCGTGATGAGGGCGCCCGCCACCGCGACGCACGCCGAGCCGATGCCGAAAGCGACAGCGCGGATGCGCGCCACGTCGATGCCCACCAGCATGGCTCCCTCACGCTCCTCGGACAGCGCGCGGATGGCCTTGCCCACGTCCGTGCGGCGGAGGAACACGAACAGCGCCAGCGCGATGAGCACCGCGCCGCCCGCAGCGACCAGCCGCGACACCTCGACGAGCGCGTCCCCGATCACGAACGAGGCGTTGGCGTAGGGGACGCGGAGCGTCCGGAAGTCGCCTTGCCAGAGGACGAGGGCGAGATTTTCCAGAAAGAGGGCGAGGCCCAGTGTCAGCAGGAGCTGATTGTGCTCGGCAGCGGCGCGGTTGGGCTCGATGACGACCCGCTGAATGCCCATGCCGAGGACGAAGAAGGCCGGCGCGGTCAGCAGCACGGAGAGGTAGGGATCCACGCCCAGCCAGACCCAGAGCCAGTACGAGGCGTACATTCCCAGCATCATCACCGCGCCGTGGGCGAAGTTGATGATGCGGAGCACGCCGAAGATGAGGGTGAGCCCGCTCGCCACGACCCCGTACACGCCCCCGAGCAGGAGTCCGCTGACGACGGCCTGGAGGAGGAGCCCGCTCAATGCCTGGGCTCGGCGGGGCTTATCCCTTCCACTTGGGCACGGGGAACACCGGCTTGGCCTCGGTGTAGCGCGCCGGCCCCACCACGGTCGGTTTCCCGCTCTGCACCTGCAGCAGCGCCGGCATGGCGTTCGGGTTCTCGCCGGTGTCGTCGAAGCGGATGGCCTCCTGGGTGAGGATGTGATCGGTGAGATTGGTCTTGGCGATGGCGTCCCGCACCTTGTCGCGATCGATCGACGCCGCGCGCTCCAGCGCATCCTTGAGGACGAACGTCACCTGATAGCCCTGCACGCCGTGGTTCGACATGGGCGAGCTGAAGCGCTTCTGGTAGGCCTCGAACACTGCCTTGGCCCGCGCGCTCTGCGGATTGTGCCAGTAGTTACCGTCGAAGATGTGCTCCGTGAGCTCGCGGTTCTCGGCGATGAAGCGGGGGTTCGAGTACGCGGCATTGGCGAGTCCCACCAGCGCGTTCACGCCCACCCGGAGCTTGGCCGCGGTTTCCGCGATCAGCTTGGAGTCGCCGTAGTAGCCGCTGATCACGAGGAGATCGGGCCGGGCCGCCTTCACCTTGGCCAGCTCGGCGGTGAAGTCGGGCGAGCGGAGGTTGTAGGGCACGCGCTGCACCAGCTCGTAGCCCTTCGTCTTCGCGAAGGCCTCGACGTGATTGCCCATGGTGGTGCCGAAGTTCCCGTCCTCGTGCATCATGGCCACGCGCTTGATCGGCACGTTGGCCGCTCTCGCCATCTCCAGCATGTTGTCCACGGTCAGCGTGGCCATGGCCTTGCCGTTGGGCTGCATCCGGAACGTGTAGCGGAGCCCGCCCTCGGTGAGATTGTCGGCGACGGCGGCGAGGAGGAGGAACGGCGTGCGCGCCTTCTCGGTGTCCTGGCGCACGGAGAACGCGACCAGGCTCGAGAACGGACCCATCAGCGCGACGACGCCCTGGTCGATGAGGCGCTGGGCCTCGGACTTGCCGAGCTCGACCTTGTTCTGCGTGTCGCCGGAGAGCAGCGTGAGCTTGGCGCCGCCGAGCGACTTGATCCCGCCTGAGCCGTTGATCTCGTCCACCGCGAGCAGGATGCCGTTCAGCGCGAGCTGGGCCTCGAAGGCGAGCGGGCCCGTCACGGGCAGGATGTACCCCACCTTCACCGGCGCGGGCGCCTGGCCGCGCGCCACCGCGGGAAAGCCCGCCGCCGCGGTGGCCGCGCCGAGCGTCCCGAGGAAGCCGCGCCGGGTGATGGAGCCGTTCATCCTGCGCCCTCTATCGTCGCCCATTGCGAATCCTCCTGGACAGCTCCGGGGACTGCTCGCGTCGTGGTCACGGAAGGCAAAAAAGCGCGGTCAGGCTAGCACCCGCCTTCGGGAAGGTCAACGCGCGCCGGCGGTCGCGCAGTATCGTCGAGGCGTGCCCGCCGTCCTGTGGAGCTCGTTCTTGCTCGTCGCCCTCGCGGAGATGGGCGACAAGACTCAGCTGCTCGCCCTCACCCTCGCCTCGCGCTATCGGCGGCCGTGGACCGTCCTGGCGGGCGTGCTCGTGGCCACCCTCGCCAATCACGCGCTGGCCGCATCCGTGGGCGTGGGCCTGGCGAGGGCAATCCCCCCGCGGGCGCTCGCCGCCGGCGTCGCGCTGGGATTCTTCGGCTTCGGCGTCTGGACCCTCATCCCCGACCGCCCGGCCGAGCCGGGCACGCGCGAGCGCTGGGGGCCCTTCGTGACCACCACGCTCCTGTTCTTCGTGGTCGAGATGGGTGACAAGACCCAGCTGGCGACGGTGGCGCTCGGCGCGCGGTTCCACTCGACCGTGCTGGTCACGGTGGGCACCACGCTCGGCATGCTCGCCGCCAATGGGCTGGCCGTCTTCGGCGGCGCCGCGCTCGCCGCGCGGGTACCCATGCATTATCTGCGCTGGTCGGCGGCGGCCCTGTTTTGGCTCTTCGGCGTGCTCGCGCTGGCCTCTGCGTTCCGCGGGGCCTAAGCGGCTGTCCCCACATTACCCACCGCTTGTGGATGGATCGCCGCCCGGGCCCATCCCCTGGTGCCCCTCCGGCGGGGCAGGGCAAAAACTCACAATGTTGACAAGGGTTTAAGCTTAAGGTTACAGTAGTTCCCAAACGCCGCGCCCCGCACAGGCGGAGTTGCCCCTACGGAGGTAGGAGGGCGGAATGATCACGGTTCCCGCGCATCGGGTGAAGCAGTTCGGGGTCGAGTTCTTCCAGGCGTCGTTCTCCGCCAAGGACATCGACCGCCTGGTGAAGTTCGAGGTTCTCGGCTATGCCGGCAAGGACGCCCCCACCCCGAAGGCCAAGCGCGCCAACCGCGCCCGCGTGAACTGGGAAATGCTCGAGAAGCGCATCGGCGAGAGCGAGGCGGCCTATCAGCGCCCGGTGATCCGTCGCAAGATCGACGAGCTGGTCAGCTACTACCGCGACTGCAAGGAGGCGGGGACGCTGCCCGCCATTCCCGGCGCCGTCATCATCACCTCCGAGAAGCGCTTCACCTTCACCCCGATGGCGAGTCAGCACGATCTCGGCCTGCTGCAGATCCCCGAAGAGCACGGGGTCCTTCGCGTCCTGGACGGCCAGCACCGCCTCCTTGCGCTGCACGCCCTGACCCAGGCGGGCGAGAACCTCGGCATCGAGGTCCCTGCCGTGCTCTTCGACCGCCTCGACGCGCGGCAGATCGTGGAGCTCTTCGTCACCATCAACGCCAAGCACACGCGGCTGAACCCGTCGCACATCGTGAGCCTGGCCGGGCGCAAGCTCTACCCCGATCCCAACCAGGCTCTCGCCCACGACGTCATCCGCTCGCTCAACGAGGACCAGACCTCGCCACTGGCCGGCGAGATCAAGATGCTGGGCACCGGCCGCGGGCGCGTGTCCCAGGCGCCGCTCGCGGAAGAGATCGTGGACTTCCTCGAGACGGTGGAGAAGATCGGCGGCGGCGCCCGCACGAGCGAGCTGCGCAAGGAAGCCAAGCGCTTCTTCCTCAACTACATGAAGGCGGTGGCGGGGGTGTTCCCCACCGCGTGGGCGGGGCGCAAGTACTCCATCAAGACCGGCGCCGCCCTCCGCGCCTTCATCCGCGTGGCCCCGGACGTGATGGCGCGCGCCCGCGAGCTCAAGCGCGACGCCTTCGACTACAACGCCATCCGCGAGGCCGTGAAGCCCTGGGGCGAGCGGCTGCGCGACCGCCGCTTCGAGACCGAGGGCGAGTGGAAGACCAAGCTCGCCGGTGGCACCCGCGGCACCGTGGAGGCCCTCACCCGCGAGCTCCGCGAGGCGATGCGGAGCTAGCCGGCGCCGCTTACTCCCCCGCCAAGCGGTAGCCCACGCCCGGCTCGGTGAGGAGATGGCGCGGCCGGGCGGGATCCCGTTCGATCTTTCGCCGCAGCTGCGCCATGTAGACGTGGAGATAGTGGGGCTGGTCCGTGTAGGGCTTCCCCCAGACTTCTTTCAACAACTGACCGTGCGTCAGCACCTTGCCCGCGTGCCGGATAAGCGTGGTGAGGAGCCGATACTCGATGGGCGTGAGGTGCACGTCGTGCCCTTTCACCGTCACGCGGCGCTGCGTGAAGTCCACCGCGAGATCGTTCGACTCGTAGGTGCCCTCGTCCACGTCGCGCACCGTGCGCTCCGCGTGGCGTAGCAGCACACGCATGCGCGCGAGCAGCTCGCCCACCCCGAAGGGCTTGCCCACGTAGTCGTCGGCGCCCGCATCGAGCGCGGCGATCTTGTCCGCCTCCTGCCCCCGCGCGGAGAGGACGAGGATGGGCACCGCGGTCCACTTCCGCAGGGCGCGGATGATCTCGAGGCCGTCGAGATCGGGCAGGCCGAGATCCAGGATGACGAGGTCCGGCTGCCGCGTCTCGGCCGCTTGCAGCCCCTCCCGTCCCGTCTCCGCCTCCACCAGCCGGTAGCCCTGATCGGCCAGGGTCGCGCGCAGGAAGCGGCGGATCTCGGGCGCATCCTCGACGAGGACGACCACCGGGCCCGGCGTGGTGGCGGCCGGCGTGCTAGGAGGCATCGGGAGCACGCGCGCCGGCGTCCGGCAGCTCGAGGGGCTCTTCCCGCGGCAGCGTGAAGCGAATGATGGCGCCGCCGCCCGGACGATTCTCCGCCACGATGGTACCGCCGTGCGCCTGCACGATGGCCCGACAGATGGCGAGGCCCAGGCCCACGCCGCGCGTGCCGGCGGTGCGGCCTCGGTAAAATTTTTCGAAGGCGCGCGTCTCGTCGCCGGAGGCGAACCCAGGTCCGCGATCGCTCACCTCCACCACGACCTTCAGGCCCGCCGCGGAGGCGGCGATGTCGATGGGCGAGCCCGGCGCGGAATAGCGCGCGGCATTGTCGAGGAGATTCAGGAACACCTGCTCCATGAGGAGCGCATCGATGGGCACCAGGGGCAGATCGGCGGGCAGGCTCACCTGCACCACGCGATCCCGGAGCAGCGTGTCCAGCCGCTGGAGCGCGGCGCCCACCACGCCGTCGAGCGCCTGGGGCTCAGCTTTGATGGTCACCGCTCCCGATTCGAGCCGTGTCATCTCGAGCAGCCCGTTCACCAGGCGGTCAAGATGGCTGGCCTCGCCGTGAATGGAGCGGACGAGATCGCGCCGGGTGGCGGAGGACAGCCGGTCGCCGCCCTCGAGGAGGCCGCTGGACGCCCCGATGATGGTCGCGAGCGGGGTGCGGAGGTCGTGCGACACGGAGCTCAGGAGGGAATTGCGCATCCGCTCCGTCTCGGCGCGCAGCTCGGCAGCCTGGGCCTCATTGGCGAGCTGGGCCCGCTCGATGGCGAGCGCAGTCTGGTTGGCGAAGGTCTCGAGCTGATGGAGGGCCTCCGGCGCGTCGAAGGCGTGCGGCTCGGCCGGCTCGATCGCGAGCACGCCCACCGCTCCGCGCGAGGCCAGCAGCGGCACGCAGAGCACGCGCGCGCCCGGCACGGTCGCGGTGCCGAGGCCCGCCACCTCACGGTGCTCGAAGGCCCACTGGGCCACGCCCAGATCCGTCGGGCCCAGGGCGAAGGCCTCGGGCCGGGCGCGGCGCGGGGTCAGGTGGCCGGCGTCGGGCAGCAGCATGGCGAGCTGGCCGGCGAAGACCTCGCCGACGTGGCGAAGGGCCGTGTCCAGCAAGCTCTCGACGCCGCGCCCGCTCGCCAGCTCACGGCTCATGCCATAGAGGGCACCGATGCGCCGCTCGCGCAGGCGCGCGGCGGCGGCCTGGGCGCGGATGCGCACGGTCATGCCGCTCGTCACGAGCGCGACAGTCAGCATGACGAAAAAGGTGAGCAGATGCTCGGTGTCGGAGATCGCGAAAGAGAGATAGGGCGGGACGAAGAAGAAGTCAAAGGTCAGCACGCTCAGCACGGAAGCCAGCACCGTGGGCCCCCGGGACGTGCGCGTGGCCACCCCCACCACCCCGAGCAGATAGACCATGATCAGGTTGGACAGCCCGACGTGGGGGAACATCACCCATGCGGCCGCCGAGCAGCCCGCGACCACCGCCAGGGCCAGGGCGTAGGCGGTCCAGTCGGAGGTAGGGGGACGCGGGCGCAGGGGACGCAGGTGCGTCGGCGCACCTTCGCCACTCACGACGTGAATGTCGATCTCGCCGCTGCCGCGCACGAGCGCGTCGACCACGGAGCCGAGCACGATGCGCTTCCACAGCGAGCGCATGGGCTTGCCGATGACGATCTTGCTGACGTTGCGCACGCGCGCGTAGGCGAGGATCTCCTCGCTCATCGTCGCGCCGGTCAGGGTGACGCTCTCGGCGCCGAGGGACTCGGCGAGGCGCAGGGTCTGGACCACGCGGTCGCGGTCGATCTGGGAGAGCCGCGCGTGCGCTGGGGTCTCCACGTACGCGACGATCCACTGGGCCCCGAGCCGGTGGGCCAGGCGATGGCCGGCGCGCACGATCTGCGGCGAGAAGGGGCTCGGGCTCACGCACACCAGGATTCGCTCGGCCACCGGCCAGGTCTTGCCGATGGCGTGGTCCTGCCGGTAGGCCTGCATCTGCGCGTCCACCCGCTCGGCGGTGCGCCGGAGGGCCAGCTCGCGGAGCGCGATCAGGTTGCCTTTGCGGAAGAAGTTTTCGATGGCCTCCTGCGCCTGCGCGGGAACGTAGACTTTGCCCTCGTGCAGCCGCTCCAAGAGATCGTCGGGCGGGAGATCCACCAGCTCGATCTCGTCCGCACGCTCCAGCACCGAGTCCGGCACGGTCTCGCGCACCACCACGCCGGTGATCTTCGCGACGACGTCGTTGAGGCTCTCGACGTGCTGGACGTTGAGCGTGGTGTAGACGGTGATCCCGGCATCCAGCAGCTCGAGGACGTCCTGCCAGCGCTTGCGATGCCGGGAGCCCTCGGCATTGGTATGGGCCAGCTCGTCCACCAGGATCACCGCGGGGCGGCGCGCAAGGGCGCCATCCAGGTCGAACTCGCGGAACGTCGCGCCCCGGTACTCAATCAGCCGGGGCGGTAAGACGGTCAGGCCCTCCAGAAGCGCGGCCGTCTCGGCACGCCCATGCGTCTCGACGATTCCCACGACGACATCCACGTCGTCGGCGCGCAGCTCCCGGGCCGCCTCGAGCATCGCGTAGGTCTTACCCACGCCCGCTGCGGCGCCGAAGAAGAGTTTGAGACGCCCCTGGCGCTTGCGCGCCGCCTCCTCCTTGGCGCGGGCGAGAAAGGCGTCGGGGTCGCGCCGGTGGTCGGTCATGTCCGGCTGAACGGGGAGCCGTCCATCGCCACCAGCATGTGGCGGAGTCGCAGCCCCGGCCGAGCGCGGCCTCTTGCTGGCGGCACCGCCTATCTCCGTCGCGCAGCCGTGAAGCGGAGGCCCAGTATAGACACCGCGATGGACAACGTCCGCCACTGGTCTAGATCGAGCCCCCGCGCCTCTCCTTCCCAGACCTCCAGGCTTAGCCGGCCCTGATCCGTGAGAAGGGGAATGCGTCCACCGCCGTCCGGCAACCGCAGGCCGCGCGTTCCGAATCGCAGCGGGGTCTCGCTGGTCGGGAGGAAGGAGTCCAGGGACAGCTCGATCGGCGAGGGGTCGCCGGGCACCTCTCCTACCGACGCGAAGACATGGCCGCTCTCATCCCTCAGGGCCATGGCGCGAAACCCGAAGGCAGCACGAAGATCCGCGAGGATCTTGTCCAGATCCGCGCCGGTCTGCACCTGGCCGACGAGCCGGCGCAGCACGTCGAGCTCCTGAGCGGCACGCTCAGCCGTTTTCGACAGGCGTTCCCGCCGGGTGCCGAAGGCGGCCGCGATGAGACCGCACGCGGCGAGCGCGACGAATGCGATCACGTCGTCCGGCTTCTCGATTGTGAGTGACAGATACGGTTCGGTCAGGAAGAAGTTGAGGCTGATGGCCGCCATCACGGCGGTCACGAGCGCCGGAATGCGGCCTCCGAGCTCGGCCACCACAATCGTGAACGCCAGGAAGACGAAGGCGAGATTCGACGCGGAGGCCACCGTGCGAAGCGGTATCAGGATCACGCCCAGGGCGACCGCCCCAAGCGCTCCCAGCGGAATCCAGACCCCGAGCCGCTCGCTACGATCCATCTCGGTCCTCTAGTCTAGCCGAGTTAAAAGAAGGAGTAGTAGAGACTCAGGGAGATGGTGTCCAGGCTCTTCGACTGCGCCGACACCCCCTGCGAGGCGTCCGGCCGCGAGGTCCTGACCTTGAACACCTTCTCCGAGGCCGCGTCGTGCCGGTACTCCGCCCGCGCCACCAGCCCCTTCCAGATCTTGAACTGCGCGGTCAGCGTGGTCGAGAAGAGATTCACCTCGTTCCCGAACCCGGTCCGTGCCCCGTTCTCGTCCCGAAAGAACTCCTGCCGCAGTGCCAGCCGAAACCAGTCGGTGAAGTCGTACGCGCCGTACGCCGCCACCGCCCACCACACCGCGTCGTTGTTCTGTCGCGTCCCCAGCGACCGCAGGAATGCCTCGTCCTTCTCGAAGGCATAGTCGGCGTTGAGCGCGAGGGTGGTGTTTTTGAACCCGGTGTACGCCACCACCAGGTCCACCAGCGCCCGTTGATTGGCCGTGTTGTCGGTCTGCTCCGGCCCCACGATCCAGTTCAGGTTCGCGGTCAGGTCCTTGATGGGCGTGAACGCGAACTGGCCTGTGTACGACACCGCGTCGTTGTTGTCGCGACTATTGTCCCAGCCCAGCACCGCCCCCGCCGTGACGCTGAACTGCTCCCCGAACGCGTATGACAGGAGCCCGCCGGTGTGGGTGAGGGGGGTCCCGAGCGTGAAGATGTAGTCGCGCGAGAAGTTCAGGTTGTTGGGCGACTCGATCACCTCGTATCCGATCAGCGTCACGAACTTGCCACCCTTGACGATCAGCCCCTCCCCGATCGGGATCCGGACCGAGACATAGGCTTCCTGCAAGTCGTACTTCGGCGTGTTTCGGAAGGGGAAGGTGTCGTTGTCCCCGCGGAAAATCCCCAGAGAGTGGTTCTTCTGCGAGTCCAGGCCTGCCGTGACGACGAGCCCATACCCCCACCAGTACTTCTCGGACGGGTCCTTTTTGATGCTGAACTCTGCGATGTTGAAGGTGTAGCCCTCGTCGAAGTCGTAGTATCGCAGCTCGTTCGTTCCGCCCCGCCCCGCTCCCGTAAGGTTGAAGGTGTAGCTGTTCTCGATGTAGGCGAAGAGCTTGTGCTCTCCCCAGTACGTCTTCGGCTTCTCCTCCTCCTTCTTGTCCTCGGCCTTCTCGGCCGGCGCCGGCGTCTGCGCCAGCGCTGGCGCGGCGGCCAGGAGGAGCACCAGCAAGGCGACCACGGCGGCGGGCGTCACTTGGCGTCGAGTGAGAGGTTGAGGGCCAGGACATTGACCCGGGGCTCGCCCAGAACCCCGAATGTGCGGCCCTCGATATGACGCTCCACGAGCGTCCGCACGACGGCGGTGTCCAGCTTCCGCGCCTTGGCAACGCGCGGCACCTGGTAGAGGGCTGCCGCCGGGCTGATGTGCGGGTCTAGCCCGCTGGCTGAGGCCGTCACTAGATCCACCGGCACCGGCCCTCTGTTGCTCGGATCGGCGGCGCGCAGGGCCTCGACGCGTCCCTTCACCGCGTCCAGGAGAGCCGGGTTCGTCGGCCCCAGGTTCGAGCCGGACGAGGCGGCGGCGTTGTAGGGAAACGGCGACGTCGCCGAGGGCCGACCCCAGAAGTACTTGGGATCGTCGAAGGGCTGGCCGATCAATGCCGAGCCGACCACTTTGCCGTCGCGCGTGATCAAGCTGCCATTGGCCTGGAACGGAAACGCCACCTGCGCGATCGCGGTGACGAGCGCGGGGTAGGCAAGGCCCGTCAGCACCGACAAAACAACGAGCAACACGATGGCCGGACGAATTTGCGCACGCATGTCGTTGGCTCCTCTAGACCAGCTTCAGCGCAACCAGGATCATGTCGATGAGCTTGATGCCGGGGAACGGGATGATGATGCCGCCGATGCCGTAGATCCACACGTGCCGGCGCAGCACGGCCGCCGCACCCAGCGCACGATAGCGGACGCCGCGGAGAGCCAGGGGAATGAGCGCGATGATGATTAGCGCGTTGAAGATGACCGCGGACAGGATGGCGCTCTCCGGCGTGGCGAGGCGCATGATGTTGAGCGCGCCCAGCACCGGATATGTCGAGGCGAACGCGGCGGGGATGATAGCGAAGTACTTGGCCACGTCGTTGGCGATGCTGAACGTGGTGAGCGCCCCGCGGGTCATCAGCATCTGCTTGCCGGTCTCCACCACCTCGAGCAGCTTGGTGGGGTTGGAGTCGAGGTCGATCATGTTGCCCGCTTCCTTCGCGGCCTGGGTGCCCGAGTTCATCGCCACCGCCACGTCGGCCTGGGCCAGCGCAGGGGCGTCGTTTGTGCCGTCCCCGGTCATCGCCACCAGGCGGCCCTCGGCCTGCGTGTCGCGGATGAGCTTGAGCTTGGCCTCCGGCGTCGCCTCCGCGAGGAAGTCGTCGATGCCGGCCTCGGCGGCGATGGCGGCGGCGGTGAGCGGGTTGTCGCCGGTGATCATCACGGTCTTGATGCCCATGCGCCGCAGCTCGCCGAAGCGCTCGCGGATGCCCCCTTTGACAATGTCCTTCAGCTGGATGGCTCCGAGCACCCGCGACCCGTCCGCGACGACGAGCGGGGTCGCGCCCGCCTTCGCAATGGTGTCCACCGCCGCGCGGACTTCCGGCGGGATCGCGCCCCCGAGACGGCGGACATGGGCCTCGATGGCGTCGGCCGCACCCTTGCGGACCTGACGGCCGTTGAGATTCACTCCGCTCATTCGGGTCTGGGCGGTGAAGGCGACGAACGTGGCGCCGAGCTTCTCGACGTCGCGCTCGCGGATGCTGTACTTCTCCTTGGCCAGGACCACGATGCTGCGGCCCTCCGGCGTCTCGTCAGCGAGGGAAGCGAGCTGGGCGGCGTCGGCGAGATCCCGCTCGGGCACCCCCGGCGCAGGATGGAACTGCGTGGCCTGGCGATTGCCCAGCGTGATGGTGCCGGTCTTGTCGAGGAGCAGCACGTCCACGTCGCCCGCGGCTTCCACGGCGCGTCCGGACATGGCGATGACGTTCTTCTGGATCATGCGATCCATGCCCGCGATGCCGATGGCGGACAGGAGCGCCCCGATCGTGGTGGGGATCAGGCACACCAGCAGCGCGACCAGCACTGTCACCGTCACCGGCGTCCCCTGCCCGGCCGCGCTCACGCTGTAGAGGGAGAACGGCAGCAAGGTGGCGGTGGCGAGCAGGAAGATGATGGTCATCGCGGCGAGGAGGATATCGAGGGCGATCTCGTTGGGCGTCTTCTGCCGCTTGGCGCCCTCGACCAGCGCGATCATGCGGTCCAGGAAGGCCTCGCCCGGATTGGCCGTCACCTCCACGACGAGCCAGTCCGACAGCACCTGCGTGCCGCCGGTGACCGAGCTCCGGTCGCCACCGCTCTCGCGGATAACCGGTGCGCTCTCGCCGGTGATGGCGCTCTCGTTGACGGAGGCGACTCCGTCGATGACGGTGCCGTCGACCGGGATGAAGTCCCCGGCCTCGACCAGAACCACCTGCCCCTTTCGGAGGGTGGTCGCGGACACCAGCTCGAATGCAGCGGCGCGCTGCGGGCGCGCGAGACGCTTCGCCTGCAGCTCCCGGCGCGCCTTGCGTAGCGAGGCGGCCTGCGCCTTGCCCCGCCCCTCGGCCATGGCCTCGGCGAGGTTGGCGAAGAGCACGGTGAACCAGAGCCAGACCGACACCCAGAAGATGAACCAGCCCGGCGCCTCCCCCTTGCCGGCCACCGCCTGCAGCCATAGCAGCGTGGTGAGGATCGAGCCGACGTAGACGACGAACATCACGGGGTTACGCACCTGATGCTGCGGCGTCAGCTTTCGGAACGAGTCGAAGATGGCTTGCCTCAAGATCGACGTGTCGAACAGTGAGCGACTCTTGACCGTGCTCGCCATGGGTGTCACGACCTCACTTCGCGGCAATCAGGGTGAGATGCTCGACGATCGGCCCCAGCGCGAGGGCGGGAACGAACGTCAGGGCACCGACGAGAATGACCACTCCGACCAGCAACCCCACGAACAGCGGCGTGTGGGTCGGCAGCGTGCCCCCACTGGCCGGAACCAGCTTCTTGCGGGCCAGCGCGCCGGCGATGGCCAAGACCGGAACCGCCAGCCAGTAGCGGCCGAACAGCATCGCGAAGCCCAGCGCGGTGTTGTAGAAGGGCGTGTTGGCCGACAGCCCGGCGAAGGCGCTGCCGTTGTTGTTGGAGGCC
>Ga0075423_10001355_pt1 | contig 21464 bp, 20 predicted proteins | sample SoiMethybrSBSTD2_FD_80114 | JGI IMG/M metagenome (GOLD analysis project Ga0075423, IMG submission 80114) | Bulk soil microbial communities from a Populus tree surrounding site in Tennessee, USA - Soil MetaG P. TD hybrid SBSTD2 | ecosystem: Environmental > Terrestrial > Soil > Tree plantation... | reverse complement strand
CGAACAACATGTTTCAGTGCTCTCTGCGAGCCGATGAATTGTAAATGCCCTTCTCGGCCTCCCGGCAGCGTTTCCGTACGCGTTTCAGTGCTCTCTGCGAGCCGATGAATTGTAAATTCGGTTGATCACACTTTTCACACATACCGAAGGTGTTTCAGTGCTCTCTGCGAGCCGATGAATTGTAAATTTGCTGCAAGTCGTCGTGGTCCTGATCGGATTGCGTTTCAGTGCTCTCTGCGAGCCGATGAATTGTAAATCCAGCTGCGCATGCTGGGCGCGGCTGAACTTTTGCCCTGGAGCACCGGTTAGGTCGCGCAGACGGTCGCTGGCGCGGGCGCTTTTGTGCGGTTAGCCGCGCATGATCTGGCCTGCTTCGCAACTCGGCTTTTGCGCCAGAAGCGTGTCAAGTTGCGAAGGCCGCCGCACTGCGCGCTGATGCCCAATTGGTGCTCGATAACGCCGACAACCATACTCACACCAGCGCCGTTGGCCGCTCCCGCGCCGTTGAGTTGCGAATCACTACGCTACAACGCCGCTTTTGGCTGATCATACCACATCATTGCAAAATCGTCGGAACTCGCAGCTCACACAGGCTCGGCGGCTCGTCGGCGGGTTGGGCATCCGCTCGCCGGCGATCATGTCCTGCATTGTCGCAACCGCTTGGCGCAGTGCTATGTTTGCAGCTTCTGCCGCAGTGCCAGCGTGAAGTTTCGATCCTCAGCGAGGATTTTCCGCGTTCCAAACTTCAAACAATGTGGGGCAGCCGCTACAGGAAGATATAGTAGGTTTCGATCCTCAGCGAGGATTTTCCGCGTTCCAAACCAGTTGAATATGCCCTGTGTGTGCTGCTCAATCGCTAGGTTTCGATCCTCAGCGAGGATTTTCCGCGTTCTAAAGCAAGCGCAATGGTACGCCAACAGATGCCAGTTACTAGTTTCGATCCTCAGCGAGGATTTTCCGCGTTCTAAAGCGGATTATGCGCGCGGTAGCAACTCGATTCGATCGTTTCGATCCTCAGCGAGGATTTTCCGCGTTCTAAAGCACGCAAAGCACTCATACTCGATACAGCAAGCGGAAGTTTCGATCCTCAGCGAGGATTTTCCGCGTTCTAAAGCGCGGGCGTTTCTCGGCCCGGCGATGCAGCAGAACGGTTTCGATCCTCAGCGAGGATTTTCCGCGTTCTAAAGCGGGCCAACTCAAGAGCGACACGATCGTCGCGGTCGTTTCGATCCTCAGCGAGGATTTTCCCCGTTCTAAAGCGATAGTCGCGTCGGGGGTGTAGCCGGCAATCGAGTTTCGATCCTCAGCGAGGATTTTCCGCGTTCCAAAGCGGCACTCCAGGCTGTAGGACTCGATCCAATTCAAGTTTCGATCCTCAGCGAGGATTTTCCGCGTTCCAAAGGCTCAACTGGGTCAAGGTTGAGTGGATCTGGTTCTGGTTTCGATCCTCAGCGAGGATTTTCCGCGTTCCAAAGCTAACACGAACAGGAGGACTGTCTTGATCGAGCGAGTGTTTCGATCCTCAGCGAGGATTTTCCGCGTTCCAAAGTCGACGAATACGCCAATCTCACTCGGCTAGATCAAGTTTCGATCCTCAGCGAGGATTTTCCGCGTTCCAAAGCTGGCCGTGCGCGACGAGCTGGTGCGACTGGGCCGACAGTTTCGATCCTCAGCGAGGATTTTCCGCGTTCCAAAGAAGGCGAAGACCTTGCAAGCGTCGCGGCGACTTGGAGGCGTTTCGATCCTCAGCGAGGATTTTCCGCGTTCCAAAGTGCTGTGCCTGCCTGAATTGCCACAACAACATCCGCGTTTCGATCCTCAGCGAGGATTTTCCGCGTTCCAAAGCGGCCTCGACCAGTACGTCCTCCCGCGTTAGGTACCTGTTTCAATCCTCAGCGAGGATTTTCCGCGTTCCAAAGCGAGCAGCCACCCTCGTTATTTTAGCACAGCAGCTGTTTCGATCCTCAGCGAGGATTTTCCGCGTTCCAAAGCAGAGTCCGAGCGCGGTCATCCAGATCGCGCGCGAAGTTTCGATCCTCAGCGAGGATTTTCCGCGTTCCAAAGTTGCTCGGCGAATGCGCGCCATTCTTGGAGATTCATGTTTCGATCCTCAGCGAGGATTTTCCGCGTTCCAAAGGCTGGCCGGGAACAAGTGGTTGGTTAATCATTGTGAGTTTCGATCCTCAGCGAGGATTTTCCGCGTTCCAAAGCCTCAGTCAGCCGAAGCCGAAAGCGCCGCCCGCCGACGTTTCGATCCTCAGCGAGGATTTTCCGCGTTCCAAAGAGCTCGCGCAACGCTTGCATCTGTGCGGCATCAGGGTTTCGATCCTCAGCGAGGATTTTCCGCGTTCTAAAGGTCCTCTCACACTCACGGACCTTCCAGGGCCTTTTGTTTCGATCCTCAGCGGGGATTTTCCGCGTTCCAAAGGGGGTCAGCCCGTCCACGTCAAGCGTCTTCGTCGGGTTTCGATCCTCAGCGAGGATTTTCCGCGTTCCAAAGGGTGTGTGGGACGGCTGGCCCTGCGATGCGTTGATTGTTTCGATCCTCAGCGAGGATTTTCCGCGTTCCAAAGCTCAATCAGCAGCAGGAGCTGGGTCGAAGCGTTCATGTTTCGATCCTCAGCGAGGATTTTCCGCGTTCCAAAGCTTGGCGATGTCTCGGTCACGGTCGTGCCCGTCGGCGCTGTTTCGATCCTCAGCGAGGATTTTCCGCGTTCCAAAGCGCTGCCTCGTCGAGGTGCGCGAACTTCTGCGCGGTGATGTTTCGATCCTCAGCGAGGATTTTCCGCGTTCCAAAGGTTGTTTGCGCAGGATGGTGAGATCTCGGTCGTGGGGTTTCGATCCTCAGCGAGGATTTTCCGCGTTCCAAAGCTCTTGTTGTGGCTGGTTGAGCGGAAAAGCTATTCGCACAAGTTTCGATCCTCAGCGAGGATTTTCCGCGTTCCAAAGCCTTCGTTCATACAGCGCTTCCTGATGCGGTAAACGACCGCTGTTGCGAGCGGCAGCGCCGTTGGGTACGTTTTGCACGAATAAGCGCCAGTTGCACGCTGATTATAGCAGCAATCTGGCACGTTGTATAGCCCAATCGCTCAGATCGAGCGCCGCCCAGTAAAACACTCCATGCTGCGCCGCTCCATCTTTTCCCAGCCGCGAACATCATACGATCACCCTCACACTCTCTTGCGGACGCTCGCTGCCGACCGTGTACACTTTGCCCTGGCAGGCACGACAGAGCGGATAGAAGCGTATGCTATCTTCTTGGGGGCGCAGATGCCGCGCCAGCTTCGCCTGGAGTTCGATACAGCGCCGATAGCTTGTCTGATAGCCAAACACCGGATGTTGCGCCCGCGTGTTCAGCCGAGCAAAACCGTGCATACACCAACAGCGTTCGGTCGCTTGACGACGCCGATCAATCGCTGTACGATAAAGCAGCAGCGCACTATCGCCGATGTGCCGCTGGCCTTCCCCTATGTATCGACCGTCTCCTCATCACCACCGGCAAGCGTCCTGGTATGAGTGCGGCGGATTAGGTTTGCTATATCATACAGAAAGGCGAACACCATGTACGAGGAGCCTGCCCAGACCAGCCTGCAAAAGCCCGATATTGTGCGCACCGTCAAGCAGATTCTCATCCAAGAAGCGCGCGTCAACATCACACCCGACATGCTCGCGGATGACGAGCCGCTCAACGCGGGCACCCTGCGCATCAACTCCCTATCCTTCATTGGCATCGTCCTGGCGCTGGAGGAAGCGCTTGACATTCGCCTCGAAGACGAACTCTTTATGAAAACGAAGTTTACGACGGTGGACGATCTGGCCGATTTCATTTATCATACATACCGCGGCATCGCTCAGCCGGGCAGCTAGCCGGAGCGCCGCCGACGGCAGATCGCCTAACGAGATGAGGGAGCCGCTGTGCAGAAGACCGTGATCATCACTGGTGGCACAAAAGGGATTGGTCGCGCTATTGCTTTGAAATTGGCGCGCGAAAACTATAATTTGGTATTGAACTATCGAGCTGATGAAAAAAACGCGCATGAGACACTAGCGCTGTGTAAAGAGATCAATCCGCACATTCTTTTGTGCAAAGCCGACATCGCGAATAAGCAAGCTGTCGTGGAGATGGCGCGCAAGGCAATCGACGCTTTCGGCACGATCGACGTTCTGATCAACAATGCGGGACTAAATATCGATAAACCGCTGCATGATCTGACCGAAGCCGACTGGGATCGCGTCGTCGATACGAATATGAAGGGCGTCTTTTTGTGCTCGCAGATCGCCTCGCACTATATGCTTCAACAAGAGCATGAGGGCATTATCATCAACATTGGTGCGACAACCGGCATACGCGGCAGAGTTAATGGCATAAACTATTGCGCTTCTAAAGCCGGCGTGCTGATCATGACCAAATGCTTGGCTTTAGAGCTGGCCCCCAAAATCCGCGTCAACTGTGTCATCCCCGGCATGACGCGAACCGAGGAATTGGTGGAACGCTACGGGCTTGACGACCCGGAAACGGAGCGAAATGTCTTGAAAATGGTCCCATTAGCCCGTGTCGCTATGCCGGAAGAGGTTGCTGACCTCGTTCGCTTCATGATTTCGCACGAAGCTAGGTATATGACTGGCCAGAAAGTCATCATTGATGGCGGACAGTTCATGTTTTAGACAAGGTTTCGCCTGGTAAGGAGCCAAGAACCGCGTAGCATGTAAGGATGGTGTAATGAAAGCAGTTGTGGGCACGACGGCCCTTGCACAAACGAACGGGGCGGATATCTTGGGTCAAGCGGAAGATACTGAGATCGATCTTGATGCCTATCTGCGCTGGCTCAACACCAACCATCCCATCATCACCAACATTATTGCCGACATGCAGGCGATCAACCCAGCCGAGCGCGCCGCCAGAATCCGCGCGCTCCTGGCATGCGCCGAGTTTTCAGCGCATGGTCGCGGCAATCAGTGGGCCACGACGATCGATCACCATCTTGAGGTGCGCAAGGCTGGTGCCACCACCCTGCTCAGCGCGCCGCCGAATCTGCCTCAGCGCGCGCCGAGTGCCGACGAACCGCCATATTTCCTGCTCGACGTGTTCGGCGGTGCCGGGTTCATCGCGCAGTTCGCGCAGGACAGCCTCGGCTTTCCGGGCACAGTGATCACCAGCGACCCAAGCGCGCTGATGGTCCGCCTCACACTGAACAAGAACCTGCCGACGCTCTGGCAGCGCGCCCAAGACCTGCTGATGACGCGCAGCGATTCGCTCGACGCGGTGCTCTTCGCCTATGGCACACACCATGTGCCGATCGCCGAGCGCCTACAGAGTTTCAAAGAGGCTTGGCGCGTACTCAAACCCGGCGGCGTGCTGCTGTTCCACGATTTTCCCGAACAGGGCGTGGCCTCGCGCTGGTTTGCCGAGATCGTCGATCCGTATACCTTCACCGGGCACAAACACGCGCACTTCAGCATCGCGGGCGTGACCGACTATTACACAGCGGCCAATTTTCACATTCACTCGCTCAGCGAGATCGACGATTGTTTTCAATTCGAGGGATCGAGCCGCGAAACCGCGCTGACCGAGGCGATTGAGTTCATGGGCGGCGCGTATGGGCTGGAAAAACTGGAAAAGTCGCCTGCGGGAACCAATTTTCTTTGGGAAAAAATCCAGCAGATCTTTCCCGTCGAAGAAACACCCGTCGCTGCGTCGCCAGCGGAGCGCTACCGGATCGTGATCCACCGCCCGGCCCTACTTGGCGTCGGGATCAAGCCCTCAATACCTTGAAAATAACGTCGAGCAACCTTCCGGGAAGCTAGCAGGCAGCCTACGAAGCGCGAGATCAAGCTTCCCGGAAGGTCAGGCGAAAGCTATTTGGATGGAGAGCGCCGCTCATGGTAGAATCGTTTGGCCTCCGCTATGATTCTGTTGATTCAGCCTATTTAGACTGCCTGAACGATAATCTCGCCGTGCTGCTCTTGCATGTCGGCGTTGCGGATGTGCGCACGCCGTTCGCCTGCCAGTGGTATTTCGATGTCGATCTGGCGAGCCCGACGCGTCTGATCACGGTTGAGCACACGCCCGCCGAAGCGCTGATTCGCCAGCAGACCGGCTGTGTGCTCGAATGGCACGAGTTCGAGCGCGACAGCTTTACGGCCACATGCGAGAGCTTTGTGCGCGATAACCAGCCGGTGCTGATCTTCGGCGACGCCTATTTCATGCCCTGGCTGCCCTATTTTGGGCACGAGCATATGGAGCACACGTTTATCGTGGATGGTGTGAGCGCCGATCAGCGCTTGCTGCATCTCGTGGACGCCTACGCGAACAAGACCGAATGGGGCGAGGCGACGCCAACCGAGACCTATCTGCCGGCTATGGCGCTGGCGCGGATCGTCCAGTCGCTCGATACCGCGCGATCAGGGGCGTTTTTGCTGGTCAAGCAGGCCGAGCAGCCAGCGGTGATCGATCATCCAGCCCTGCTGCGGCACAACGCGGCGCAAATCCTGGCGCAGCTGCGCGACAAGGCACGCTTGAGCGACTTCAGCCACTATTATGCGAGCAATGTCGCCGATGTCGCGGCGATCAAGCAATTTGTGCTCGATTGCTGGCTGATCGCGCGGAGCCGGGCGCTTCACGGCCTCTGGCTCGCCGATGTCGCGCGCGATCAGCCCGATCTGCTCGATGCCGCGTTCGTCGAGGCGTTCGCGCAGGATGTCGTCACACCATGGCAGCGCGTCAACGAGTTCGCGTATATCCTGTTCCGACGCGTGAGTCAGGGCCGCGCCGCGCCCGATGCCTGCTTTCGCATGATCGAGCAGACGATTCAGCCCAACGAGGTGCGTGTCGCGGAGTTGCTCGCGGAGCGCCTGCGTTCGGGCTAGCGCTGCTTGGCCACTTTTGACCACACGGGAATCATTAATCAGGAGCATACAACGATGTCGGACAGCCCCGATGCTCAATTTATTCAGATGATCCGCAGCCACCTGAAGTATTTGAAACCAGGTGTGGAGCTTGCGGTAGACCAGCCGCTGAAGGCGCTCGGTCTTGATTCGATGGCTGCGGTGGATTTGCTGCTCGATATCGAGGACAACTATGCCGTGACGCTGCCCGATCAGTATCTCACCGAGGAGACGTTCTCGACCGCGCAAGCGCTCTGGCTGGTCGTTCAGCAGCTGACCGATAATGTTGGGACCGAGGGCTGAAGCAAGTGGCAACCGCTTGACTCAGGCTGGCTGCTCGGCGCAGAGCAGCGCGCCCACAGCCGTGGCATAACCGGCATTCGTCGGCAACATGAGCGGCATGCCGTAGTAGTCGCCGACGCGCAGCAATACCTGACGCACGCTCGGCAGATCGGTGAGGTGGCCGATGACGACGATCTGCTCGGTCTGCTGGGCGCGGGCGGCGTTGATCGCGATCACGGCGAGCACCTGGCCGACCAGGGTGACTAGCGCCGCCGCGAGGTCTTCGCGCTTGAATGCGCGGCTCTCGCGGGCCACGCGGCCAAAGTTGACGGCAGTGGCATCGGCGGGCAGCGCGCCGATCGGCCCGCTGATCACATCGCTCAGGCTAAGATCGGCACCGTTCGGGTCGCCGCGCAGCGCCAGTGCATCGATCTCGTGCGGATCGGCGGTGTTCAGCAGCAGCCGCCCCAGCCCCAGCAGCGTGCCGCCGCCGACGGCGCTGCCCGTGACGTGAGCGAACGCATCGCCACGCGCCACCACCACAGCCGTCCCCGACCCGGCACTGACAATCAGCAACGCAGCAGCGCGCTGCTGGTTGGTCAGCTCTGCGAGCGCCTGCCCGCCACGCCCGATCGCCTGCACCTCGCCGACCCGGATGATCGCGCACTCGCCGATCTGTTGTGGCAGCGCACGATGACGCCCGCCGGTGACGGCGATCTGATCCAATCGGCTCAGATCGAGGCCACCCTGTGTCAGCACCGCTCGCAGCAACAGCTCATCGGGCGCTCCGTCCGATGCGCGTGTCCAGCGCCGAATCTGGCCGTCGATCCGCGCTACCGCATCGATGTTGCTGATCCCGAAGTCGATTGCCGCATGCATAGCTGCTCCGCGCGCTGCCGGGAGGTTCAGACTCGATTACAGAGGATTTCACCAGCAAGACACCAAGACACCAAGCCTTGGAGCCTTGGTGTCTTGCTGGTGAAAACGATCGGCATCGTTCAGCCGGAGTGTAGGGGAGATCTGGTGGGGACGGAGGGAGTCGAACCCTCACGGATTGCTCCACAAGTTCCTAAGACTTGCGCGTCTGCCATTTCGCCACGTCCCCATTGATGACGCGATAATGCTATGATGCCGAGCGGCCAGCCGCCGATCAAGCGGCGCAGATCCTGCTGGACGATCAGCGAAGTGTAAAGCATTTCGCGCTTATTATTGTAGCATAGGCGGATGAGTCGCGCAACCACTATGGAATGCGGGTGTGCTACAATGCGCCGGGCGATCAAGACAGCATGGAGTTGGCTGCAATGCGTGGATTTCTGTATTGGCGCACTTTCAGTAACGACGATGGTTGGCGCGCCGAAACGGCCGCAGGCGACGACGGCGCGCAGGTGACGACACTGCTGGGTCCGCGGACCTTGGCACCAGCACCCTTCACCGAAGTCATCCCATCCTGGAGCGCTCAGACTCCCGCCGGGAGTTGGATCGAGGTGCGGCTGCGCGTTCGCCGCGACGAGCGCTGGACGCGTTTCTACCGTATCGCGCAGTGGGATGGCTTGCGCGTCGGCAGCGTCCGGCGTAGCTTCGACGCACAGACCGACGACGATGGCCGAGTGGCGACCGATACGTTGATCCTCGCTGGGCCAGCCGATATGGTCCAGCCATGCCTGCTGCTACACGCCGCGAATGGCGCGCTGCCAACACTGGATGCGCTACAGCTGGCGTTGAGCGCTCCAGCCGCGTACACAGCGCAGCCGCACAGCTTCAGCCCGCGTGAGTTGCCGGTCCCGCCGCGCTCGCAGATGGTCTATCCCGACGGCGGCAGCGTCTGGTGCAGCCCGACCGCGCTGACGATGTTGCTGGCCTACTGGCACCTGCGCAGCGGCGACGAGCGGCTGGCCGCGTTCGCAGATGTGGCTGCCGTGCCGCGCGACGTCGTGCCGCATGTCTACGACCCGGTGTATGCGGGCCATGGCAACTGGGGCTTCAACACCGCCTTCGCAGCCAGCTGCGGCCTCGACGCCTACGTAACACGACTCAACCGGCTCGCTCAGATCGAGCCGTGGATCGCTGCGGGCGTGCCGGTGGTGATCAGCGCCGCCTGGCAGCCGGGCGGCTTGCGCAACGCCGCTGTGCCGTCGAGCAACGGCCATCTCCTGATCGTGACCGGCTTCGACGAGCACGGGCAGGTGATCACGGCTGATCCGGCAGGTGCCTGCGAACGCGAGGTGCGCCGCTGCTACGCTGCCGCCGAGCTTGAGGCCGCCTGGCAAGCGAACTCGCAGGGCGCGGTCTACCTGATCTATCCACACGGCTGGCCGACTCCGCCGCCAGCCGGCGCGCCCTGGCGCTGATGCGGCGCGCTTCTGGCACGCGCCCTGCTATGGCAAAGGCAGAACAGCAGATTCACGAGGAGTGTTTATGAATACCGAGACAGAGAAGCGACGCGCGTATGTCGAGGCGCTCTTGAGCCGGCTACAGCGCCAGTACGCCGAACGGACGCCGCTCCCCGCGCACGATGATGGGGAAGCGCTCTCGCTGGCGCTGCTCCAGCGGCTGTATCGCCATATCATGAGCGAAGGCTACGGCGAGTAAGCGCTGAAATAGGCCGATAGTTTTAACCACGAAGACACCAAGGCAGCAAGCCTTGGTGTCTTCGTGTCTTGGTGGTATGTCAGGGCTACTGCAAAGTCCATGGAGCTGTGCCCCACGCCCCACATTTGGTCGGTTCTGGGCGGCTTCGCCGCCCAGAACCGACCAAAATATTCTTCGGGGGCGGCTTCGCCGCCCCCGAACCCCCACCAAAGACGACTTTGCAATAGCCCTGGGTGGTATGTTCGGTCTGTGACGTTCAGAGCCGAGATCGCGTGTATAATTGCTGTAGTGTTCCCGATCATTCGTAACGTGTCACTCAGGAGACAGCCGTGACCACCAGGGACAATATCCACCCGATCGGCGACAGCGACCTCGACGCGCACCGCAACGACGCGGAGTTCCGCATGCAGAACATTCCGATGCGCGGGGTCGCCTATGATCTGCTGGCCGAACTGCGCAAGCTGCCGGGGGTTGGCGGCTACCTATTGAGCGAGCCAGTCAACCATGTGTTGCATGCGATCCGACGCGGATTATGCCTGTACTACGAGCTTTACGAGGAGCTGAGCGCGAAAATCGACCCGCGCCAGGCGACATTTCTGGGCAGCTACGCGCTGTTCGGCATGGCCGCGCTGGTCGCCCACGAGCTGCCCGCACCCGAAGGCGAGAACCTGGCCACTTTCCCCAAGCCCGACGACGGGTTCTTCAAGGTCGGGCTTGGCCCCGACGACGATCTCAAAGCGCTGCTCTCCTTCTACCTCAAGGCGGTGACGCAGACGGCTCGCGACGGCAGCTTGATCGTCGAGTCGCCGGCAGACTTGCTCAACCTGACGCGCGACTACTTCGCTGCCGCCCGCGACCAGGTAATAGCCGACAGCGACACGCACGCGCCGGAGCTGCTCGCGCAGGTGGACGGCACGGCGATCCGCGTCGGCGAACTGGAGCTGCATGGCTTCAGCGCCGCCGCGGAAGGCCAGGCTGCGAAGGTCGAATTCACGCCGATGCTGCCAGAGCAGATCGTCGGCAACAGCGCCGCCAAGCGCGCGCTGATTCGCTACGTGGACCGGCTGGCGCTGTACGACGCCGCGCAGGGCTTCAATCCAGTGCTGGAGCTGGGCGGTCTGCCGAGCACCGTGCTGTTCGACGGCTACCCCGGCACCGGCAAGACCTCGCTGTTTCGCATGGCCATGACCCGGCTGAACCAGCGTGGCGAGCAGGCCGGGCTGCCCGTGCGCTTCGTGATGATCGACCCAGGCATTAAAGACGAGTATTATGGCCGCACGGCCAAGCTGCTGAACGAGAAGCTGGCGACGGTGCGCGACCAATCTGCGCTGGTGCTGGTCTTCTTCGACGATGTGGATCTGCTGCTGCTCTCGCGCGGCGATCCGGGCATGGGCGGCGCCGACAAAGATGTGCTGAATATCACGATGCAGTTTCTCGACGGTGCCTTCACCAAGCCGATCGGCAACACGCAGACCTACGCCGCCACCAACGAGCCGACCGCGACCGACTCGGCACTACGGCAGCGCTTTCACCACCGCGAGCTGATCGAGGGGCCGGAGACCTGGGAGGACTACGCGCGGCTGGCGCAGATCAAGCTCGCGCGGCAGATCAAGCACGGCCTGGTGCCGATCGCCGGCGAGGTGCTTGCTCCCAAAGCTGCGGCTGCCGGCGTGCCGGCGGCAACTGGCGATGCGCGGTTCGCGCTGCGCAACCCATTCGCGGGCAAGAAACAGATCAGCTGGCGCGAACTGGGCGAGCTGTGCATGGAGTTCAAGCGGAAAGACCCGCGCTTCACCGGGCGACCAATCGAGAGCGTGACCCAGAAGCTGCTGGCCGAGAGCGCCGATTTCGACGTGCCCGAGGCGTGGTTCGCCGACCCGTCGATCTATCTGGAGAAACCCTACGACGAGAAGGTCGCACTGCTGGCAACGCTGTACCGCCCGATCAGCGGCGAGATGATCGCTGCCGAATTGGAGCGCTATTTCGCATCCGAGCAGCGCTACGCCACCGAAGCCAAAGCGCGCAAGACCGAGCAATTCGCCACCGATCTTGAGGCGCAGCTGGCCGCGCGCGAGCTGGTCGCGCAACGGAGTGGGGCGGAGTGAGCGCAAAGGGACGCAGTTATGAGTAAGCTTCCCTCGGATGGGCCACTTTTTCCAGTTAAGGGCCACCTGGCCGAGCGCTATGCGCTGGCGCTGAAGCACGCCCGCGGCCTAGCGTGCTCGCTGAACGAATTCAGCGTTGATCGCATGGGTTGGAGCCCGCAGCTGGCGGCCACGCTCGGCGACGACTACCTCAGCACCGAGGCGTTGCGCTACGCGATCATTCTTTCGCCCGATCAGGCCGGCGCTGCGCTGCGACGGCGGCGCTTCTCGTACGAGGCGGCGCTGATCGAGCTGGTGTACTTCGATGCGCGGGCGACGCTGCTCAACCTGATCGAGTACGAGCCAATGCTGGTCGAGCTGGACAACAACCTGACATTCTGCCGCAGCACGATCGATGTGGTGGGCATCCGTGAGGCCACGGCGCAGATCGAGACGCCGCGCGGCACAGTGGCCAAGAGCCGCAAGGCGCTGGAGCTGGCGCGCGGGCTGAATGAACAGGCGCGGCTGCTCGACGACAGCTATATCGATCAGATGCTCGATCTCGTCAAAGATGTCGGCGACCCACGGCGGCGCGCGCTGCCGCCGGATCTGCGCATGGCCGTCGGTTCGCTGTGGGCCGAGGTCGCCGGCGCGGTGTATGTGCTGCGCCCGCCAGCTGGCAAGCCGGGCGAGACGATCGTGATCGCCACGCGGCTCGACGCTGGGTTGAAAAGCCTGCCGGTGACGGCGATCGAGCTGGGCGACCCGCGCACGGTGGAGCTGTTGCATGCGGCAGGATTTCTGCGCTACGCGAACACCGGCACGCAGCTTCGCAAACGGCTCGGCGATCTGGAGCTGGAGGCGTTGCTGGCGACCGGCGAGTCGGCACCAGCGAACGACGGCCCGGCACGACGGCGGCAGATCAGCAGCAGCGCAGCGGCGCAGGCGGCGCTGTCGCCGCTGTACTGGGAGCTGGACGCCGAGCAGAAGCGGCTGACCGCCGGCGCTGCCTTCGAGCCACGGCGGCTGTCGACCGAGGCGCGTTGGGCGCTCTCGACGCCCGCGCGCGATGCCGATGTCGTCGGCCACCTGCTGACGCGCTTCGTGCGCTTCGACTATCGCCTGATGGTGCATCACCACCACCGGATCATGCAGGCGGAGTGGAGCCGTTACAGCGCGGCCAAGCAGCGTTACCTGGAAGCGACTTTTCCGTACATGACGCAGGGCTTTGTGCGAACAACCGATGCCCCGGCCAGCCCAACAGCTATCGACGCGGGCAGCCGGGCACCAGCGTAGGAGGCAGGCGCGCGCCTGAACACAGACATGGACGAACTCATTGGCCAGGCGGTCACTCATTTCTTTGTCGGGTTTGGGCTGGCGTTGCTCAACGTGATCGTGTGCTATCTCGCGCCGTTTGTGCCGCGCGTGATCTCGGTGTCGCACTGGGGCTTCCGGCCACGCGTGCTCATCGTGATCTATTTGATCGCGCTCGCCGTGCAGCTGCTGACCTCGCCGCTGTTTCGCTCGCTGCTGCACAGCGTCTATGGCGAGCTGGCATGGTCGCCCTACCAGGCGCTCTTCACTGTGCTGGGCATTGTCGCGATGGATCTGCTCGTGAGTCTCTGGGCCAAGCTGCGGCAGGGGGCCGAGGCTGGCCGCAAGCAGATCGATGTAGTCAAGGCTCACGCGGCGGATAGCTTGGAGGGCCTCGGCGTGCCCGTCGGTGCCACGCCCGAGGAGCGCGCGGCGCGGCTCAAGGCCAACGAGGAGGCCGAGGCGCAGACGCTGGCCGAGCGCAAACAGCGGATTGATGACCGCCTCAAGGATTATTAAGCGATACTGCGCGGCTTCTAGACCTGCAACAGCGTGAACTTGGCCCTATTCTTGCTGTACGATAACGGGATCGGCTGGAGCAGCCGATTACAGGAGCAAGAGAGGAGCGATTTTCATGCAGAAATATATCCTATGTCTCATGGTCTGCGCCGCTATCGCGTTGAGCGGTTGCGGTGCTGCACAGGTGACGAATGAGGCCGGCACAGCGGTCTCTGGCCCCGACGCGGGCACGGCGATTAGTCAGGGTGCCGATCAGCTCGGAACCGCGATCAGCGCGCCCGAGACCGGCACGGCGCTCAGCCAGGGTGCCGATCAGCTCGGAACCGCGATCAGCGCACCCGAGACTGGCACGGCGCTCAGCCAGGGTGCCGACCAGCTCGGAACCGCGATCAGCGCGCCCGAGACCGGCACGGCGGTGGCAGCGGTTGGTAACGCGCTGACGGCGGCAGAGGAAGATGTGACGGTCAAGCAGGGCGAGCAGTTGGTGCTCGACGCCACCAAGTCGGTCGGCGACATCAACGATTACAAGTGGACGATCCAGCAAGCTCCCGCCGGTGCCGAGGCGGTTGTGGGCCAGACGATTCAGGAAAGCTCAAGCGGCAATGTCTCGTTGAGTCCCGACGATTACGCCAAATACTTTCCCAAGCCGGGCACGTATACCGTGCGGCTGACCGTCACCGATGCAACCGGCGGCCTGTCGTACGACGATTTCTCGGTAGTTGTGCCGTAGCACAGCCTCGTGTAGATCACGAGCTCATTCAAAAGCGCAACTCGCTTCAGAAACCTTCCGGGAAGGTGCATGGTCTCGATCATTGGCCAGCAGCCTTCCCGGAAGTTTGGCGTCCGCATATAGCCCAAGGAGTACGCCATGCCACGCACGCTGATCCATAACGGCACACTGATCGACGGCAACGGCGGCGCTCCACTACCGAAGGGTGCCGTTCTGATCGAAGAGAATCGAATTGTCGCGGTCGATCACGCGAGCCGCCTTGGCCAGCCCGACGGCGCGCTGCTGATCGACGCGCACGGCGGCACGATCATCCCCGGCCTGATCGATACCCATGTCCATGTCATGCTGGAGCAGTTCGACCTCGTCAAAATCCTCAACACGCCCTTTTCGCTGCGCTTCTACCATGCCGCCAAAAACCTGCGCCGCACGCTCGAGGCCGGCATCACCAGCGTGCGCGATGCCGGCGGCGCGGACCTGGGCGTCAAAACCGCCGTCGAGCAAGGACTGATATCCGGCCCGCGCATGCAGATCAGCACCGCCGTCCTGTCGATCACGGGTGGCCACGGCGATTTCCGAACGGTCAACGGCACCGACCCGCTGATCTTCCCGGCCTACCCCGGCATGCCGTCGGGCGTCTGCGATGGACCAGACGAGGTGCGCAAGCGCGTCCGCGAGATCCTGCGCGCGGGGGCCGACGTGATCAAGGTCTGCTCGACCGGCGGCGTGCTGAGCCCGACCGACCACCCGCACTACACCCAGTTCACGCCGCAGGAGCTGGAGATCATGGTCACCGAGGCGGCCTATCGCGGTGCCTACGTGATGGCGCACGCGCAGGGAACCGAGGGCATCAAAAACGCGATTCGCGCGGGCATCCGCTCGATCGAGCATGGTATGTTTCTCGATGAGGAGGCGATCGATCTGATGCTCACGCACGACACGTACCTGGTGCCGACGCTGGTCGCGCCGCTCGGCGTGATCGAGCAGGCCGAACGTTTAGGGAACATGCCCGAATATAGCCTGCGCAAGGCGCGCGAGACGCTGGAGGCGCATCAGGAAAGCATCAGCCGCGCGATCGCGGCAGGCGTGCGCGTGGCGATGGGCACCGACGCCGCCGTTGTGCCGCACGGCACCAATCTGCGCGAGCTGGGCCTGATGGTGCTCAGTGGCATGACGCCGATGCAGGCGATTGTCAGCAGCACCAAGGTCGCCGCCGAGTGCATGGGCTGGGATTCCCAGGTCGGCACGCTCGCGGCGGGCAAGCTGGCCGACATCGTGATCGTGAACGGCGACCCGCTGGCCGATATTCGCATTCTGGAGCAGTCGGAGCGGATCGCGCTGGTGATGAAGGATGGCAAGATCGAGATCGATCGGCGCGGGCAGGGCGACCGAGTGACCGAGTGAGCGAGTGACATGTTTCAAAGGAGCAGCGCACATGTCGGAGGGTAGCGCACAGCCGGTCGCGAGCGTCGGCGCAGACAATGCGGCTTTTTTCGCTGGACTGGAGCACCTGCGGCAGGCCGACCCGATCCTCGCCGAGCTGATCGCTCGCTTTGGCGTCGTGATGCGCGAGCGTGAGCGCCCGCCGTTCTACGCGCTCATGGCGTCGATCGTCTCGCAGCAGATCTCGGTCAAGGCAGCTGCTGCGATCATGGGGCGGCTGCTCGCGCTGTTTCCCGCAGGGCTGGCAGTTGGCCCGGCGGCGCTCTTGGCCGTTCCGCCGGAGCAGTTGCGCGCGGTCGGACTCTCGGCGGCCAAGGTACGCTACATGTACGATCTGGCCGAGAAGGTGGCCGGCGGCACGGTCAATCTCGCTCAATTGCCGCAGCTTTCGGATGAGGCGGTGATCGACGCGCTATGCCAGATCAAGGGGATCGGTCGCTGGACGGCCGAGATGTTTTTGATGTTTTCGCTTGGGCGACTCGACGTGCTGCCAGTTGACGACCTCGGCCTGCGCACGAGCATTCAGCGCAACTACAGCCTCGACCAGCTCCCCAAAGCCGCCGAAATCCGTTCGCTAGCCGAGCCCTGGCGACCCTATCGCTCGATCGCGACGCTCTATCTGTGGGAAAGCCTGCATAATATGCCGAAGCTCTGAGACGAAAATAGCCGATTGCAGATTGCAGATTGCAGATTGCAGATTGCAGATTGCCGAGAGCTGTGGCCATTTTCATGCATCAGTGTGCGGCACAGCCACATGGACATCTGAGATGCAAAACGTGCCTGCGATCCTAGCTCGCAGGCACGTTGCACGATTCACGCGTCATTTACAGGAGTTAGGCAGCCAGAAGCTGCCTGGCCCATGAATGGGCAGGCTACGTGTACAAAGGCCACCTCCGTGGCCTGCATGAGCCCACGGAGGTGGCCTTTGTAGCCGTAGCCGAGGGCTTCAGCCCGACGGTGCCGACCCACTGCGTAACTCCTGTCATTTACTGGCGGCGCGATTAGTCTCCCGCAGATATGCCATCCATGCGGTATAATTCCAGACAGTAGGTACCTGAAGTCCACTAGGATGGGGAACAATGAGGCAGTGGTGAAACTGGAACGCATCTTATGAAGCAATAATTCTCGAATATCTGGAGAGAAATGACTCAATAACAAATAGAATGGCGCGCCGAATATGTTATATCGATGCAGATTACAAAGTGCGGCGTATATTTGCGCGCTTGGAAGACCGTGGACTAATCGAGAAAATACCCGGTCTCATCTAGGCCTTAACTGCGTATCGGAAAGGCCCAAACTTTCCTGATTGGAGAAATAAACTAAAATAAGAAGGGTTGATCGTCATAAAGCTGTGCCAGCGTGGCCCAACCCGCCATTCCAGCCGACGCCGTTCATGTCCGCAAGATCGCCGCTATTTTGGCGCCTTCTGGTAGAGCGCGCCTTCGTCGGCACCTGAATGCCAAGCCGTTCGGCGGCACACAAGCTAACAACAAAAATCGTCAAATACACCAGGCGAAAAATGCTAGAATACGACCAAAGAGCGGGAGAACACGGCATGAGCCCAGAGGTGGCTAAGCCTGGTCGCACCTTGAAGCGACATGAGTTGAGGCAAGCACTCGCCATAATCGAACAGAATCTCGCTACTTGTTGGAGGAGTGGCATGGCTACAAGCGCAAAGCAGGCTGACGAGCAAGTCCCCGTTCGGCACTATAAAGTTCAGTATCCGATCTCGGCCTACACCTTTCCCCGTGAAGCTCATATTCATCAGGTCCGGTTTGACGATGAGTATATGCATGTCGAATTGACGGATGGGCGGGTGCTCGCCGTCCCACTATGGTGGATCCCCACTCTGCATAATGCCTCGCCTGAGGAGCGGACGAAGTATGAGATCAGCCGCGATCGGACGATGCTCATTTGGGATCCGGACAAGTGTGCGATCAATGATGAAGTGCGGGTAGCAGATTATCTGGGTCCCTTCGGCGACCAGTCAACCGATAAGAGCTGAGTTGACGACGCAAGTTGCCGCCCAACCCGCTCTTGCAGCCCGACCGCCTTCGGCGCACGAGATTGTGCTTTTTTTGATGCCATTCTATGTCGCGCGCCTCGGCGGCGGCTGATGCGCAATCCGTTCGGCGGCCCATCACTGCTTGTCCTAACCGAAAGGCCAGAAGCACTTCTCAACTGGGGTATAAGGTGATATAATTCGAGACCACCCCCTTATGAATGATCGCCATCGACACGAGTCGGAACATGTCGGGTCAGACGATATTTAACTTCCTCCAATGGTGAGACAATTACCGAGCAGGCATGACCGCAGCACATATATTCTGGCATCACAATTTCGTCTTCCGATTTGTAAAAGCCCGGTTTACAAATTATAAGAGGGGCAGCGCCAAATGAGCGACATAGAATATGCAATCAAAGTGATTGAAGGTTTAGGAGCAATCGTTGTAGTCTTTACTGGGGTAATTGCTGCAATTACCGGATTAATTACGGCTGTGGCGGCTTTAACAGGTCAATTAGAACAGATGTACAAGAAGGTGTTGTTACCACTATGGCGAAGAGTATTGTGGCCATTACTAAAATCTGTTGCTATATTACTTACGTTGGTTGTCCCAAATGGAGTAATTGTCTGGATATTTATTTACTGGATTGCAGAACAATTAACCTCGGTTATAAAGAACATTGATGTCTTTCTATTTATGGTCGTATCCTTGACCTTGGTTATCTCTATCTATTCATTATTTTGGGGATTATGGCTTTATCCAGTTGGGATGCGTAGCCCTTTCAGCAGAAGTAAACCTCAAATGTTATCCAATGGAAATTGAGTGACTGAGATTTAGACCAAGATCTAAATACGATATCGGCAGATAATATCAGCAACGCCAAGTCGACCACAAAACGATCAAGAAGAAAGGAAGGGACACTATGAGGCTATGGCAAACCATCATAGCTTTCGGCCTTGTGCTCAATCTACTGCTGGTAGCTTGCGGCCCTTTCCCATCTCAGCCACCCGATGATCCCTGCTTGTCCGCCAAAATCGTATCCCCTCGAGGTGCTGAATCGGACAAAGATGCATCACATCCCGACTATCGGGTAACGAGTGAGATAGCAATTTCGTGGCAACCTGATAGCTGTGTGATGACAGTTCAATCATACCAGAAGAAGATGCCAAAGCCAATCCATGAGTATAAAGGGGTGGTATCTGGTACAAAACTCAAGATTGGCAATCCCAGTTCGGGTGTGACAGAGATAAAACTCTGGAGGGAAGGATTTAACGACCCAGCGCACAGCATATGGGTAATGATAGAGTAAATGGAAGCGGAAATACGCGAACCGGCCGCCGCCGCTGCGCGGCGAGCAAGATCGGGGCGATTTTGCGCGTCAGTATCACTTATAATGCTATCACGATCTATTGGGCAGTGCCGCTGAACGCCAAACCGTTAGGCGGTTCACACCACAGCAGCGGACGAACGTCAATGACCACCAAGCCCCTCTGGGCCAGGCAAAAGGAGTTTATACATGACCTAGACAGAAGGCTAAGCTTTCCCATTTTGATCAATTCTCACTACCAATCTGATAAAAGGAGCATCAAACCTATGAAAGCCGTCCGTGTCAACGAATGGGGAAAACCCGTTCAACTAGAAGACATTCCTCAACCCGTACCGAACAACGATGAGGTTCTTGTGCGCGTCCATGCAGCTTCCATCAATCCGTTCGATACGGCGGTGATTGCGGGCTATATGTCCTTCATGGCCAGCCCACCCCTAACCTTGGGAACCGACTTTGCCGGCGAAGTCGTTGCCGTTGGTGCGGATATCACGCATGTGGGACCAGGAGATGCCGTCTACGGCCTGGTGGTTCTGCGCAGCGGCACATTCGCAGAGTATACAACGGCTAAAGCGCATGAAATAACCCATAAACCCAAATCGCTCGATTACATCCATGCTGCTGCATTACCATTGCCGTCGATGGCTGCCTGGCAATCGCTCTTTGATCTTGCTCAACTGCAAAGCGGCGAGCGCGTGTTGATTCACGGTGTGGCAGGTAATGTGGGAAGTCTGGCTGTTCAATTTGCGAAAGACAAGGGCGCGTATGTTTATGGTACTGACATCCCGGAAAAGGCCAAGTTTATCCAGGATCTTGGCATTGACCGGTTTATCAACACGAAGGAAGAGCGCTTTGAAGATATCGTCGAAAACGTGGATATCGTCCTTGATTACGTCGGCGGTGATTTTCTGGAACGTTCTTACACGGTGCTCAAACCCGGCGGGCGCTACGTTACCTCGCTCTTGATGGAAACACCGCAAGAAGAAGCCCATAGTCGCGGCATTCGCAGCCTTGGCCTTGCTAGTCAACCCAGAGCTGATTTACTTGCACAAGTGGCCGAGTGGATCGACGCCGGGAAGCTCAAAGTGTTCGTGAACCGCACGTTCCCGCTTGATCAAGTAGAGGCCGCAATGGAACACAGGCTAAAGACGACAGAGCCCGGCAAGGTTGTTCTGACGATCAGTAACTGAAGCGAGGAAAACACATAACGATTGCAGTTTGGCGTAATGAAGGCATGGCCCCAAGAGACAACGAGGCCAATTTAATCTCTGCGTCTGTTCAGCGAAGGGAGAGACGATGAGTAGCCCATTGATCGCAATTGTCGGAGACATAACGCACGGGCGCGCACTTGATCCCCCGTTAAAGGACTACGCCAAGGCGAAAAGGGCAGCGGAGGAGTTGGGGGCCGAGCTTGCAGAGCGCGGTGCGAGGCTGCTGGTCTACGGCGGACCGTACCTTGAGGCGGAAGTCGTGCGCGGCTTCGTCGCAGCCAAGCCCAAACAAGACCATAGCATTGAAATGAGATACACGAAGGGCAACGACCCACCGCCGTTTCCCGAGGAGGCAACTCACCCGAAATTATTCCGGCGGCACTCGGAGAGAGGTGCCGATTGGGAGATTGCGTTCTACCGAGCGATTACGCGCGCCGACGGCATCATCGTGATGGGGGGAGGCAACGCAGCAAAGATCTCGGGGCAGGTGGCAATCGGTACCCGCATGCCGATACTGGCGCTCGCCGAGTTTGGCGGTGGCGCGGCTAAGGTGTGGGAGACGCTTTCGGCGGGTGAAGACCTGCCGACCCGGGAGGAGATCGACCTGATGGCGAGGCCTTGGGCCGACGACTCGGCCGCGGCCTGTGTCAAGGCGCTGTTCGCCCAGTTCGAGCGGCGGCTGATTGCCGCGGGGGTGCCGAGTCCCGCTTTGTCGGTTCTCACCATGCTCCTGTTCCTGGCGGCGCTCGCGATCGTGCCGCTGGTCTGGGGGCAGAACGCGTTTACCGTGTGGATGCTGTTTGTCGTTCCACTCGTTGCCGGTGGTGCGGGTGCTCTGATCCGGCTGATGTTAGATCGGCAGCGGGGTACACAGGGCGTAGCGCCGGGGGTGTTAGTGACCGTCGTGTTGGGGCTCGTGGCGGGGGGCATTGCCGGCGTTCTGTTCGTAACCGCGCAGCTAACGGCAGACCCGAATTTGACTAACGCCGGCACAGATCTTGTTCCGTACGCACGCCGGTCGATTCCTTTCGCGCTCGGCGTCGGCTTCGTAGCCGGGCTCACCTCGGACGCCGTGTTCGG
>Ga0075423_10001354_pt1 | contig 21467 bp, 11 predicted proteins | sample SoiMethybrSBSTD2_FD_80114 | JGI IMG/M metagenome (GOLD analysis project Ga0075423, IMG submission 80114) | Bulk soil microbial communities from a Populus tree surrounding site in Tennessee, USA - Soil MetaG P. TD hybrid SBSTD2 | ecosystem: Environmental > Terrestrial > Soil > Tree plantation... | reverse complement strand
GATGAAGGGCTTCATCAAGCGCCGGGCGCTGACAGCAGTGTTATTTGTGATTCAACTTTGCATGTGACCCGATGGAAAGACCTCGTCCCTGGGCGTGTAAGCCCAGTGCGGTCGCAGGAATGTCCCTTGCACCTTGCGTGGTCGCTCGCACAATCCTGAACTGATCTCTGACCCAAATCCAGACGACGTCGTCGTGCAGCCGCACGACGGCGTCTCGATTCCGAATCCGACTGAGGTGAAGCCCCCATGGCCCTGTTCAGAAAGCTGATGAACGCGAGCGACGAGCAGCAGTCTGCAATTGCGGGAGATCTGAACGCGCAGATCGAGCGCGCTCGAGACGAGCGGCAAGCGCTCGAAGCACTGGTCGCCTCAGCGCAGGCTCACCTCGCACAGCTTCCCCAGGTCAATGCGTCGCTCGAGGAAACCGAACGCCGGGCCACCGGCATCGGGCAGCAGATCGAGAGCCTGGTGGCGCGCGTGGAGGACCTCGAGAACATCCAACGGCAGACGAAGGCCGCCGAAGCCCGCATCCTCGCCCTCGAGGGCATGGCGCAGACGGCAGAAACGCGGTTTCACCAGGCACTTGCGCGTGAGACACAGGTCGAAGAGCACAAGTCGGCGATCGAGCAACTGGTCTCGTTGGGCCGGAGCACGGCCGCGCAGCTCGACGGGTTGAAGCAGGAGAGCGTGGCCCTGAGGCAGCTCGAAGAACGGCTCCCTCGGCTTCGGAAGGAGCTCCAACCGCTCCTTGACCAACAGTCGGCGCTCAAGAACGACATCGACGGGCTCCGCACGGGGATCGCAGGGCTTGCACAGGATGCCGAGACAGGACGTGAGGCGGCACTCAAGGCGCGCGGTCATGCGACGAAAGCGACCGAGATCGTTGCTGACCTCCAGCGCAAGCTCGAACCTCTCTCCCAGATGAGCACGCTGGGCAAGGATACTGACGCGCAGCTGCGCACGCTGAACGCGCTGGCCGAGCATGTGGCGGCCAAGGTCAAGGCGCTGGAGAGCCAGCAGTCGGTCGTCGAGCACGCGCTGGTCGAATCCCGGCGGGTGCATGAAATGGTCTGGGACATGGAGGTCCAAATCAAAAAGCTGGACGAGGGGAGCAAGCGAGCTGCGAGCGTCGAGGAGACGCTCGGCACGCTCGAACGCATGCACACCGAGACCAGCACGCGCCTCGAGGAGGCCACTCGCGCTCGCGAGGCCTTGCGCCAGGAGACGACGCGACAGGAGCGTGACGCCCAGAGCCTGATCAACACCGTCCAGCGGCACCTCGACCAGCTCTCGGTCAACAAACAGGAACTCGAGACGATCCATGAACGGCTCCGTGTCGCGCAGACCGGCATCGCGGCAGCCGAATCCCGTGTTGAGACCGTGTTGGCCCGTGAACAGGAGCTCGCACAGCTCGGCGAACAAGTCCAGGGACTTGGAGCCGCTGTCGGCGAGTTGACGGGGTCGGCCGAATCGCTGCAGCGAAAGCAGGCATCGCTCGAGACGCTCGGGGAGCGGCTGGACGGCCTGGAAGCAATGGCCAAGCGCACGCAATGGCAGTTCGAGGGCTTGGCCGAGCAACGGAAAGACCTCGATAGCCTCAAAACACAGATTCAAGCGGTTCATGACACGTACGAGCAGACCGCGACGCTGCTCGGCAAGCTTCGCGCCGATAAGGGCGAGGTCGAGATGTTCCTCGATAAGGCTGGCACCTTCATGAGCCAGGCGTCTCAGATCGAAGCGAAAATCGATGGATTGACGGCCCAGATCGCTCAGGCCGAGGCCAGTGCGGGGAATGCGAAGAGCATCGGCGACGCCGTCGACGATCTCGCCGGGAGGCTTGTCGCACTCGAGCCACGAACGCAGATCGTCGAAGATCTCGAGGGGCGGCTGAACGCGCTCAACGAGTTGAGCGCCGATGTCGACCGCCGGTTGAGCGATCAGCTTGCGCGCCGGGCGGAGCTGGAGAGTCTCAACGTACAGTGCGATGGTCTCTCCGCCCAGATGACCGACGCGCAGCACAAGTTGGCGGCCGTCAACGCTGCGCAGGCCGAGCTGACCCCGACGATCGATCGATTGTCGGCGCTCCAGGATGATCTCGATCGAGCCCGCGCGGCGCTGCAGGCCCTCCAACGGGATGAGGATGCGCTCGCCGCACAGGACGGCAGACTGACGGAGCTGGCGGAACGGTCTCGCACGCAGTCACTGGAGGCGGCTCAGCGCCTCGAGACAGTGACCACGATCCAGGCGGACCTTGAGCGGGCTGGCACGCTCAGGGGGCAGCTGGTCGGCGAGCTCACGCAGATCCAGAAGCAGCAGCGTGACACCTTCGCACAGATCGAGGCCGCCGACGACCAGTTCAGGCGACTCGACACGTTGTGGAAAAAGATCGACGAACGGAGGACTCAGCTCGAAGAGGCCGAACATACGCTGGCACAGGTCGAGGGACGGATGGACCAGCTGCGCCGGCAGTCAGACGACGTGGAACGCAAGATTCAGGGAATCGCGGAACGAGAGCAGGTGGTCGACGCCGTGCGGCGAGGGATCGAAGGTGTCCACGCCCTCGGTCAGAAGAGCCAGGCCGACCTGGCAGCCATCTCGGAACGCCGAGCCGAGATCGCGCGCGCCACAGGGGAACTGGAGCGGCTTCGCGACAGCCTGGCGGGGACCCAGGAAAAGATTGTCGCCATCGAGAGCCGCCGTCAGCTCGTGGACGATGTCCAGCGCAAAGCCGACACGATTACGCACCTGCTCGGCGACGTACAGATCACGCTCGACAGCGTCAGCGAACAGAAAGCCATGGTCGACCACGTGTTCGCCGAACTCGCGCGCCTCGAGTATCTGCTGCAGGAAGCGCGCGGCACGATGAGGGCTTTGCAGGCCGAGCGGGACGTGGCCCAGCGCATCGTGGAGAACGTCCGTCAGATTCACGCGCGCGCGGCGATCGACGAGCGAAAGACTGCCTGAGACACCTGACTTCTGCAGTTTTTCGTGCCCGCGTCGCGATCCGCGGGCGTCAGAGCACTGCAGCGTCGATAGTCGGTCCGCTGAGATCCAATGTGTACATGACATCCGTTCTCAGCACATACTTCCGTCCGGAGATGACGGGTGCGCCTTCGTGCAACTGAGCGTGCCGGAATACCAATGCCATCCCGGTCTCCGGACGCACCGTCGCGCGCAGTTGCAGGTCGGCATCGTAGAAGTGCGTTTCCCCGCCGTCGAAGCCACTGTTCAAGTAGATCATCAACGTGAACTGACTCAGATCGGTCTCGCTCCGCTTGAAGCCGCCGTCGAAACGATTTCGGGCTCCCCGGCTCAAACCGTGGATGTACGGGAGGAGCCGCCATAATCCGCGGCACCAACAAGACGACACAGACACCGACGGCAGCACGGCGGGCGCGGGTTAACATGGGTTCTCACTCCAATCAGGTTCATGGGCACGCCACTCGGGTCCCAGTTCTTGACTGGTTGTTAACGTCCCAATTGGGCGAAACCGGATCACGGGCCTACTCAGCGTGAGAACAACCTCGACCCTTCCTGGCGCCGGATACGTGGCCACCATGCTGGTCGTGCTGCTGTGGGCGGCGGCTCTGGTCGCCGTCGAACCTCGCGACGAGGCGGCTGACCCCGCCGGCTATACGCTCACTGCCTGGACCGCGCAAGGCGACCTCTCGCTCGGCGAGGTCCTCGCGATTGCCGAGGACCGCGAGGGCTATCTGTGGCTTGGCACAAGTGGCGGCCTCGTCCGTTTCGATGGCGCGTCCTTCGTGAAACGTCCCCTCGACCATGAAGCGGGGGCGGCAGCCGATCGAGCAGTCAGCGCCGTGCTCGGCGCTCGCGACGGATCGCTCTGGGTCGGACACGGCGGAGCCGGCGGCGTGGAGCGGCTCAAGGGAGATGTCGTCACAGGCTTCACGTCCGATACAGGGTTGTTTGCGGGCTCCGTCGCTGCGCTTGCAGAGGACCGCGACGGGACTGTGTGGGCGGGTGGGCGCGGCGGCCTCGCTGCTTTCCGCGGGGGTAAATGGGAAAGAATCGTGAGTCCCTCCGAGTTGAAGAGTGGGGCGGTCTACAGCGTCTATCAAGATCGTGACGGGCGCTTGTGGATCGGCACATCGGAAGGGGTCTTCGCCAGCGGGCCGAACGGGTTCGAGCTGCGGTTTCCGCAGTCGACGTTCGTGCAGGACTTCGCTCAGGACCGCTCGGGTGCGATGTGGGTCACGGACACCCGCGAGACCATCGCCCGGCTGCAAACGGGTGAAGGGCCGATCCACACTGCCGGGGCACCGGTGCCACAGGCCGGATGGCGGATGGCAGCGGATCGCAGAGGCACGCTGTGGATCGCCGGGCTGGGTGGAGGGCTGTTGCGGCTCAACGATCAGACGGCCGACCGCCCCACGCTCGAGCGATTCGCCTACGAGCAGAAGACGTCGGGCTCGCCGCGGACGATCTTCGCGGACCGCGACGGCAATCTCTGGGTGGGCATGCGTGCCGGCGGCCTGCTGCGCGTGTCCGAGAATTGGATCCGCACGGACTTCCGCCTCGACGGCTTGACCAACGATGGCGTGCGCGCCATTCGTGCAGCACCCGACGGCGCCGTTTGGGTCGCGACCGGACACAGCCTCAATCGGTTCGCCGGTGGAACGCGGTCGGCGTTCCCGGTCGCCCAGACGCGCGCGCTCAACGTCGATTCCAACGGCACGTTGTGGGTTTCCACGGCGCGCGGTTTCGGACGATTCGATGCCGGCGCCGACCGGTTCGTCGCCGCCGACTCGCTGGACGACATCCAGTGGGAACAGATCATGGCGATCGCCACCGGCGGCGACGGCGCACACTGGCTGTGTTCGCAGCAGGGCGTGATCCGGCACCACGGCAACGAAGTGACGCGCGTCTCGTACGAAGCCGAACGCGGACCAGGCTGCAACGCCATCCTGCTGGACAGCCGCAAGCGTGTGTGGGCCGGGTTCAGTCCCGGCGGTCTCGCCGTCTACGATTCGGGCGGGGTTCGACGGTTCGCGGAGGCCGATGGCCTCGCCCCGGGCGCAGTGCTGGGCATCCTCGAGGACCAGACGGGAGACATCTGGATCGAAACCACCGCCGGGATCAGCCGCGTGCAGGACGGCCGCGTCACGACAATGACGCAGCGCAACGGTCCCTTCGCGAACTTCACGTCCGCATTCATCCAGGACGACGAGGGATACCTGTGGGTGGGGATCGATGCCGGCGCTGCGATCGTGCGGTTCCACCGGGGCGAGATGGATCGCGTTGCAGCGGACCCATCACACAACGTCGAGTACACGCTCTTCGACCGCTCGGACGGACTGCAAGGCGAGGTCGCATGGCAGCAGAGTCGTGCGCTGGCGGCCCGCGGCGCCGATGGCCGGCTGTGGTTCGCGTCGGGCGCCACGTTGATCGTCATCGATCCGCGCAGACTCCCCCCGGGTCCGCGCCCTGTGGCTCCACGCATCAACACCGTTTGGGTGGATCGCGCACAGCGTGCGCCGTCGGCGTCGGCGCGGCTGCCGTCGGGCCTGCGCGAGCTCTCGTTGGACTGGAGCGCGATCAGTCTCGGCGCGGCATCGAAGCTGCGGTTCCGATACCGACTCGAGGGATATGACCGGGAGTGGGTCTACGCGGGCGCGCGGCGCAACGTCACCTACGCGGGACTCAGCCCCAACCGCTATCTCTTCAAGGTGAGTGCGACCTACGATGGCATCTGGACCGACGGCGAAAGCTGGGACTTCGCGGTGCCGCCGCCGTTCTATTTATCGGCGTGGTTCCTGGTACCGGTCGCGTTTTCGATCGCCGCTGTCGTTGCCGGAGCATGGTGGCTGCGGGTCAGGGTCATTCGCCAGCGGTACGCGCTCGTGTTCGCCGAGCGCGCGCTCGTCAGCCGCGAGATTCACGATACGCTCCTCCAGAGTCTGGCCGCTATTGGCCTCGAGCTCGAGGGCGTGATGCGTCAACTCGAGATCGAGCCGCAGCGCGTCCGGCTGGTCGAAACGCTGCGTCGCTTGCAGCACCAGGCGAAGCATTCGCTGAAGGAAGGGCGGGACCTCGTCTCGGCGCTGCGCCGCACGGGGATCTCGAAGGCGCCCGGCCTGGTCGAGACGCTCCGGGAATTCGCCGCGCACGCGAGCATCGCACGCAGCACGTGTGTTTCGCTGACGGTGGACGGCACTGAGCGCCGCTGTTCGGCCGACGTCGAGCTGCAGATCCTGAGAATCTGCCAGGAAGCGGTCAACAACGCGATCGTCCACGGTCACGCGTCGACCATCGAGATTGCGCTCTCATTCGCGCCATCCGAAGTGGCGGTGCGCGTGCGGGATGACGGGCGTGGGTTCGACGTGAACGCCGCGCCACCCGATCATCAGGAGCATCTCGGGCTGCTCGGAATGGAAGAGCGCGCCGAACGGATCGACGCCCGGTTGTCTATCCAGAGCACGCCGGGCACCGGAACGCTCGTCGAGGTGGTGGCGCCAGTCACCGCGTAGGCTGCGATTACCATTTGCGGTAGTTGACCCGCTTTCTCACGGCCGGTACCATGCGCCATCTCCGCACGACGTCGAGCGATTCCGTGACATCACCAGAAATTCGATTGCTCTGCGTCGACGATCACCGCCTCTTGCGGAAGGGGGTCGCCCGCCTGATCGATCTCGAAGACGACATGACCGTCGTGGCCGAGGCGAGCAACGGTCAGGAGGCCGTGGAGCAGTTCAAGCGGCATACGCCGGACGTCACGTTGATGGATTTGGAGCTACCGCGCATGGATGGGGTCGAGGCGATCACCGCAATCCGGCAGATCCGTCCCACCGCGCGCATCATCGTGCTGACGATGTATCAGGGTGACGAAGACATCTACCGGGCCGTGCAGGCGGGTGCATCCGCGTATCTGCTCAAGGACACGCTTCCCGAGGTGCTGATCCAGGCAATTCGCAGCGTCCATGGCGGCCGCCGCGTGTTTCCGCCACAGATTCTGGCGGCGATGGAGAAGCGTGCCGGACAGACGCCGCTGACGACGCGCGAACACCAGGTACTCGAACTGCTGGCGACGGGAATGAAGGCGAAGGAGATCGCGGCGACGCTGGGTATCACGCTCGACACCGCCAACGCACACACCAAGAACATCTACTCGAAGTTCGGTGTGCGCGGCCGCACCAACCTGGTGGGAGAGGCTATCAGCCGGGGATTCATCCGGCGCGAACGCGGTCAGGACGATACGTAGTCTCATTCACGCGCCAAAGGGGACCGAATCATGAGCATGCGTAGTTCCCAGAGGGATCGACGGACATTTCTGCGCGAGTCGGCGCTGATGACGGCCGGCATTGCCGGAGGCGTGGGGTTGCGGCCCATACCGATCGCCGCGCGGGCGCAGCAGGCGCGCACGGCAGCGGCGCGCAGCCAGGCGACGAAGTCCCTCAGCCGGCAGTTCGCGGAATGGGTCGTTCGTCTGCGCTACGAGGATCTGCCCGCGGCCGTCGTTGATCGCGCCAAGGGGCTCACGCTGCAGAACCTGTCGTCCGCATTGCTCGGGTCGCAGGTGGCGTCCGCGAAACAGGCGATGGCGTTCGTCACGGAAGAGGAAGCCGGCGTCAGGAACGGCGGCACCGTCATGGTGTCGGGCGCGAAGGTCACCAAGGGCGGCGCCGCGTTCGCGAACGCGGAGATGATGTACGCCGGCGGCAAGTGGGACACATTCCGCATGCTCACGCATCCGGGCACCGCGATCATCCCCGCCGCGCTGGTCGCGAGTGAGAATGCGCAGGTGCCAGGACGCGCGTTCATCACCGGCGTGGCCGCGGGCTACGAAGTGATGGAGCGCATGGCGGCGGACTGGATCCCGACGGTCATGGCCCGCGGCTTTCACGCCGGGCCGGTGTTCAGCCTCTTCGGAGCAGCGATCACGGCGGCAAAGATCATGGGCTTCGATGCCGACCAGGTGCACGCCGTGATCTCGCTGTGCACCAATCTGGCTGGCAGCAATCTCGAGAGCCGCGCGCTGCGCGAGGGCGCCGCCGTCCGCAACGCGATGCTTGCCGTGGCGCTGGCGAAGAGCGGAAGGGTCGGTGGTGGCGAGGCGGTGCTCGAGGGACCGGCCGGCTTCTATCACGCGTTCGCCGGGAACAATACCGGCGAGCTGACCTACAGCTTCACTGGCGACGACCACACCAGCCTGGATCGGCTCACTGCCGATCTCGGCACCTCGTGGATGTTCCTCGAGACGTTGTACCGGATCTACTCGATCCCCGGCTACAACATCGCCCACATCGACGTGACTGCCAAGCTGTGCGAGGAACACAACATCCGCTACCAGGACGTCGATCGCGTCGAGGCCGTGGTGAACTGGATGGAAACGCAGTATCCAAGTCCGGCATTCCCGACGCAGCGCGAGGATATCGGCGAACCGCGGCGCGGGGGCACGCGGTTCTACAGCGCGTACGGCGTCGTGAAGCGCGGGTTCCCCATGCTCCCTGGCACACCGGATCCGCCGGAGGTGCTGGAGCTGATGAAGCGGGTGACGATCATCCCGTCGCACCAGATGACGCTGTTCGGTCCGCGGATCACCGTCTTCACCAAAGACGGCAAGAGCTACACGCAGCAGGCCACCGGCCGCGAATTTATCTGGGATTTCGACGAAGAAGTACGGCGCATCCGGCCCGTGGCGCCAGGCCTGCCGATCCCGTCGGCGCAATTCGAGCGCCTGATCGCAGCGTGCCGCGATCTGGACTCTCAACCGAACACCGCCAGCCTGGTGGACCTGACCATCGTTAGATGAGCCGGGTCACCAGAACCGGTAATAGAGATGCCCGGAAAATCGACTAGACTCCTCGTTTTTCTGCCTCGACAGAGCTGAGATGCAATCCCTGGCCGCTGTCTTCACACATATTCTCGGGCTGATGCTCGTTTTCGCCGGCGCGGCGGATGCGCAGGACGGCGCCGCCGTGTTTCAGGCGAGCTGCGCGACCTGTCATGCCGCGGCCGACGCCCCACAGCCGACCCGAAATCCCAATATCGACACACTCCGCCGCCTGACGCCCGAAGCCATTCTGAACGCGCTGTTGAATGGAAAGATGCGGATTCAGGCCGTCGCGCTGAGCGATGCCGAGCGCCGTGCAGTCGCGGAGTTTCTGGGAGGCCGGGCACTCGAGGCTGCGAACGCGGGGTCGTCGGTCAAGCCGTGCACCGCAACCTCGCCCTTTCGTGGCCCGACCGGCAGCAGCGAGTGGAACGGGTGGGGCAACGGCGTGAGCAACACTCGATTCGCTAAAGATGGCGGGATCGGCGCCAAGGACCTGCCGAAGCTGAAGTTGAAGTGGGCCTTCGGCTACACCGGCGTGACGTCGGCGCGCGCACAGCCGGCGCTGGTCGGCAATCGGCTTTTCGTCGCCAGTGATACAGGCGATGTGCATGCGCTCGATGCGAAGACGGGCTGCGCGTACTGGAGCTATCGCGCTCAGGCGACGGTGCGCACCGCGCTCCTCGTCGCGCCCTACACCCCGTCGTCCGGAGGAAACGCGTGGGCGGTGTTCTTCGGCGACCTGAGAGCCAATGCCTACGCGCTGGATGCCTCGACCGGGCAGGTCATCTGGGTACGCAAAGTCGACGATCATCCCTACGCAGCGATCACCGGCGCGCTGACCTACGACTCCGGTCGCGTGTTCGTTCCCGTGCAAGGTCTCAACGAAGAGGTGCAGGGCGGACGGCCCGAGTACGAATGCTGTACCTTCCGGGGAAGTGTGTCGGCGCTCGACGCCGGTACCGGCTCGCCCGTGTGGAAGACCTACACGGTTGGCGAGAAGCAACTCCGCGCCACCAATACGCGCGGCAAACGGCAATGGGGACCCGCAGGCGGCGGAATCTGGTCCTCTCCAACCATCGATCCGCGGCGCGGCGCCGTCTATGTGAGCACGGGCAACGGCTACGCCGATCCGCCGCAGCCGATGACCGATGCCGTGATCGCGCTGGACATCCAGAGCGGGAAAGTGCGGTGGGTACATCAGCTCCTGGCGAACGACGGCTGGACGCTCGGCTGCCGGGCGACGAACACAGACAACCCGAACTGCCCGGCGACGCTCGGGCCCGACTTCGACTTCTCCGCGTCGCCGGCGTTGACGACAATCGAAGGGCGCGATCTCCTGGTTCTGCCCCAGAAGTCCGGGATGACCTACGCGCTCGATCCGGAGAAGCAGGGGGCGCTTGTCTGGCAGCATCGCATCGGCCAGGGGAGCGGACGTGGCGGCCAATACGGCGGCGCGGTTGACGAGCGCTACGCCTATTTCGGTGTGGGCGACGCCACGACGAACGCGCCGGGAGGTATGGTCGCGGTCAATCTTGTGACGGGCATGCGCGCGTGGCACATGCCGCCTGAAAAAACTCTGTGCGGTGCACCGGGCCGCGACTGCAACGCCGCGCAGGGCGCCGCCGTCACGGCGATTCCTGGTGCCGTACTTTCCGGCTCGTACGACGGCGGTTTGCGCGCCTATGCCGCAGACGACGGATCGCTTTTGTGGCAGTTCGACACCAACCGCGAGTTCGCAACCGTAAATGGGGTCAAGGCAAACGGCGGCAGCATGGATGGTCCCGGTCCGATTGTCGCAGGCGGACTGCTGGTCGTGAACTCGGGATACGGCGGCATCGCGGGACGGCCGGGCAACGTGCTGCTCGTGTTTGGCGTAGAGTGAGCACGCCGCACGAGTCGGTTGGGAGACGCACGTGAAGCCTGACATGAGCGAGTTCACCCGGCGTCGTCTTCTGCGCGATGCGATGACCATCGTCGGCGCAGTCGCAGCCGGTGTCGTCCCGCATCCGGTGTTTGCGCGTCAGCGCGGCAACGCCGACCCTGGCGGAGCCGCCGTTGACAACACGCTCGCGCTGGCGCGCGCCGTGAACCGCATGCGTTACGAGGATCTTCCCGCGCGGGCGGTCGAGCACGCGAAGATGATCCTCGCCAGCACGTTTTCGAGCGCCGCGCCGGGAGCCTTGATCGACTCCGCTCGCATCCTTCGCGACATCGCGAAGGAACGCGGCGGCCGGCGGGAAGCCACGGTGTGGTTCGATGGCGCCATGCTTCCTGTGACCAGTGCCGCGCGCGTCAACGCCGGTCTGAGCGACGCCGCCGCCTCCGACGACAGCGACATCCGCAATACCGCCCACTTCGGCACCACGCTCACATCTACCGGGCTAGCCATTGGCGAGCGCACGGGTGCGACGGGAAAGGATCTGCTCGGCGCGATGGTGATCGGCTACGAGGCCGCCGGCCGCATCAACGACGCGCGGCGTGGCGGGCGCGGTGGTCTGCACGCCTCGCAACTCGTAGCGTTTGGCGGTGCCGTTGCGGTCGCCCGCTTAATGAAGCTCACCGACCAGCAGATGGCGCACGCACTGGGCATCGTAGCGACGACGATGGGCGGGCTTGCCATCGGAACGAACAGCTGGGCGCGGGAGTACATGGGAGCGAATGCGGCCGGGTGTGGCGTGGACGCCGCCGAAGCAGCGGCTCGCGGCTACACCGTCAACGACGACATGCTCGGCGCGCGCGGCGGGTTTGTCGAGGTGTTCGGCGGCGGCAGGGACGCAGTGCGCCTGCTCTCCGCCGATCTCGGCCAACGCTGGGACATCGTCGAGTTCCTGGCGATCAAGCTCTGGCCGGGAGCTCACCCGTTCTCTGGCACGCTGGAAGCGGCGGTGAACGCGGCGCGGCAGGCGAACGTGCCGGCGGATGGCGTCGCAAAGATCCTCATCGCTGGACCCGACCGCACGAACATCGGCGGCAGCCGACGTCCGCGCGACCTGGTCGAGGCGATCCACAGCCTTCCGTACTTCGTCGCCTCTGCGGTCGCCGACAAGGAGTTCACCTGGGTTCATGCAACAGAGGGGAAGATCTTCGACCCCACTGTCGCCAAGATGATGGGATTAGTGGATCTCGATCCCGCGCCACCGCAGGTCACTTACAAATGGAGCTGGGGGGGCAGCGTCACGGTGGTGACAACGTCCGGCCAGCGGTTCACGAGCACGGTGGACGCGCCTCGCGGATCCGGTCCGCGCGGCATCGAGTGGAGCGACGTGGACGCCAAGTATCGCGCGCTGATGCCCGACTCGAAGCTTCCGGCGGCGCGGCTCGGACAGATCCTCGACCAGATCCATCAATTCGAGAGCGTGAAGAGCGTTCCGGCGTTCATGCGGTTGTTGACGCCGGAAGGCTGAAGAGGTTGCGAAAGAATGTCGCCTTGCCGGCGGGGCGAATCGCGGCGAGACACGGTACACCGGCACTTGAGGAGGAGCATGAAGGTCATTTCACGATTACTGTCTCTGGCCCTTGTCGTTCTGTGCGGGTTCGGCATCTGGAGCCCGAACGCTTACGCGCAGGGCGCCGTTCAGGCATCGATCGCCGGCGTGGTGCGCGACACCTCTGGCGCCGTTCTGCCTGGTGTCACGATCGAGGCATCGAGCCCGGTGCTCATCGAGAAGAGCCGCACCGCAGTAAGCGACGAAACCGGGCGTTACCGGATCATCGCGTTGAATCCAGGTACCTACACCGTCACCTTTACGCTCTCCGGTTTCAACACGGTCAGGCGCGAAGAGATCGAACTGACCGGCTCGCTGACCGCGACCATCGACATCGAGATGCGGGTGGGGTCGCTGGAAGAGACGCTGACTGTCACCGGCGAAAGCCCGATCGTCGATGTGCAGAGCATCAAGCAGCAACGCGTCATCGATGACGAGGCGATTCACTCCATTCCGGGCCAGCGGTCGTATCACAACCTCGTCGTGCTGGTGCCGGGGCTGTCGGTTGGCAACACCCAGAACGTGGGCGGAATCAATGGCCCCGCCCCGTTGAACGTGGGCGGCCACGGTGGCGCCAACTCGGAAGGGCGGTTCAACGTGGACGGCCTCGGCGTAAACGGATCGAGCGGCGGCGGCACGCTCTACGTAACCGACACGCAGAACGTCTCGGAGGTCTCGATCGACATCACTGGCGGACTTGGCGAGGCCGAAGCCGGCGGCCCGGTGATCAACGTCGTGCCGAAGACTGGCGGCAATACCTTCAGCGGCTCGTTGTTCGTGGACGGAGCGAATGGGTCGCTGCAGGGCAGCAACTTCGACGACGACCTGGTCGCCGCCGGGTTGCGCGAGCCAGGGAAGCTGGACAAGTTGTGGGACCTCAACGGCGCGCTCGGCGGGCCGATCATGAAGGACAAGCTCTGGTTCTACCTGACGGGCCGCTATCAGCGCACCGACCGCTACGTCGCCGGCATGTACTACAACAAGAACGCTGGTAATCCGAACTCGTGGATTTACGACCCTGACTATAGCCGACAGGCGATCTCCGACGGACTGTGGCACGGCACGACCCTGCGCACGACGTGGCAGATGTCGCAGCGGCAGAAGCTCAATCTCTTCTGGGACGAGCAGGGCATGTGCCGCAACTGCACCGGCGGCGGCAGCGCTACGACGTCGCCTGAGGCGCAGGATGGGTCGCAGAACATCAACTTCATCCGCGCCTTCCAGGGTGCCTACACCGCGCCCGTCTCCGACCGGCTCCTCATCGAAGCCGGCTTCGGCGCGGTCGTTCCGGACTACGGCAACCCGAAGGACGGCTTCGACCGCTCGATCGTGCGCGTTGTCGATCAGACCGGAAACTTTCCGAACATGACCGCCCCGATCCCGAACATCGCCTACCGCTCGATGTTCTGGGATCAGGTGCACTCGTTCACGCCGCGGTACCGCGCGTCGATGTCCTACGTGACCGGACCACAGAACATGAAGGTGGGCATCGAGACCTACAACAACATCTCGACGCGCAACTACCAGCGCGGCGACTCGCTGCAGTACCGCCTCAACAACGGCGTGCCCAATCAGATCACGGAGCTGCTGAACGATTTCACCGAGAAGGCGTACGTGAAGAACATCGGCATCTTCGCGCAGGATCGATGGACGCTCGGCCGGTTCACGTTGCAGGGCGGCATCCGCTACGAGAACGCATCGAGCCGCTCGCCCGAACAGCAGATCGGGCCCTCGCGGTTCGTGCCGGTGCCGATCGTGTTCCCCGCGCAGGACATCGTCAAGGGATACAACGACGTCACCTACCGCGGCGGAGTGGCGGTTGATGTGTTCGGCAATGGGAAGACGTCCCTGAAGATCAACGCTGGCACCTACATGGATCCCGCACAGTGGGCGGGCATCTTCATCGAGCCCAATCCGGCGCGCCGGCAGTTCGGCGGTGGTGTGCCGCCGCAGACGACGCGCTCCTGGAACGACCGCAACCTCAACTACATCCCGGACTGCGATCTATTGAACACGGCCGCCAACGGCGAATGCGGGGCGGCCGCCAACCTGAACTTCGGAAAGCTGGTGACGCCGACGTCCACGTACGATCCGAACCTGATGGAAGGCTCGGGCGTGCGACCAGGCAACTGGCAGTTCGGTATCGCGATTCAGCAGGAGGTTTTCCCGCGCGTCTCAGTGGAAGCCGGGTATCACCGCCGGAATTTCGATTCCTTCATCAACACCGACCCGGTGACCTCGACGTCCACACTGACGACCACATTCACCGTGGCCGACAACCGTGCGGTGACGCCGGCCGACTACGATCCGTACAGCGTTCCAGTGCCGGCCGACCCGCGGCTGCCGCAGTCGGGGGGATATGTCATCAACGACCTCTATGACATCAGGCCCGCGTTGTTCGGCGTCACCGACAACTTCATCGCGCGTGCCAGCAATTACGGTTCGCCGACCAACTACTGGCATGGCGTGGACGTCCAGGTGAACGCACGGCTGCGCGGTGGTGTGACGGTTCAAGGAGGCACGAGCACCGGGCGCGTCGTGAACGACACGTGCGATCTCGCCATCGACAACCCGAGCCAGTACGACTGTCACAAGGTGTATCCGTTCCAGACCGATATTCGCGGCATGGCGATCTACACGGTTCCCAAGATCGACGTGCAACTGAGCGGAACGATGCAGAGCCGTCCCGGGCCTGAAATCACTGCGCTGTGGAACGTGCCGGCCAACGTGATTGCGCAGTCGCTCGGCCGTGCGCCGGCTGGCGGCGTGGCGAACATCCAGACCAACATCCTGACCGCCGGCGAGGTCTATGGCGATCGGATCACTCAGGTCGACATGCGCATCGCCAAGCTGCTGAAATTCGGCCGCTCGATGCGCGTCAACGCCGGGCTCGATATCTACAACCTGTTCAACTCCAACGTGCCGCTCACGTACGTGACGACGTACGGGACGACATGGGGGAGGCCGCAGTCGGTCCTCGATGCCCGCTTCGCGAAGTTCAGCGCGCAGATAGATTTCTGATACGAAAACTCCCAACCTCCAACTCCCAACTCCCAAACCTGCTTGCTTGGGAGTTGGGGCCCTGGGAGTTGGGAATTGTCAGGATTGCTGCGGCGTGCGTTCGCCCGCGTTCGGCGGGCTACTCGCGCGTGAACGCGATGAACGACAGCCTGCCGCCGCGCTCCACCTGCAGTACCACGGCATCACCGGGGGCGATTCGTTCGACAGCCGACCGGAGACCGGCGACGCTCGTCACCGCGGCCTTGTTGACCGAGCGTACGATGTCGCCAGGCGCCAACCCCGCGTCGTCGAACGACGGTGTCGCGACACGCGCCGTTACTACCACGGCGTAACCGCCGTGCGTCTCAACCTGGTCGGATGGAATCGCCGACGCGAGTACGCCGAGCGGCTCCACGAATTCGCCAGGCGACGAGTCCAGCGTGGCTTCCCTGGTGCAATCGTGGGGCATCGCAACGGCTGTCAGCCTTGCGTTCATCGCCGCGCCATCTCGATTGAGCGCGACATCGAGCGCCTGACCGTCGCGCAGGCTCATGATCTGCAGATAGAAGTCAGCGAGGGAGAGACTCTCGAGGCGACGGCCGTCGATCGCCGTGATCACATCGCCCACTCGCATGCCGGCAGACTCCGCCGGGCTGTTCGCAACGACGTTTGCGATGATGAGGCCCATATCGCTGTCGAGGCCGAGGCCCGCCTTGAGTTCAGGCGTCACGTTCTGAACGGAGAGCCCGGTGATGGCGCGGTGCAGATGCCCGTAATCCCTGAGCTGCGGGAACGCCAGGGCAACCAGCGCGCCGGGCAGCGCGAAGCCGAGTCCTTCGCTGCCGCCGGATTCGGAGCGGATGAACGTGTTGATGCCCACGAGATCGCCTGCGATGCCGACCAGTGGTCCACCGCTGTTTCCGGGATTGATGGCTGCATCGGTTTGAACGTACGGAATCGGGCTGTCCTCGTCGAGCTGGCGAGAAACGGCGCTCACCATGCCCATCGAGACCGAGTTCCGCAGACCGTCGGGACTGCCGAACGCAAACACGATCTCGCCCTGAACGAGCTGCGTGGAGTCGGGAATGCGCAGCGCGTGGAGGCCCTGAACCGGAATCGAGAGCAGCGCCAGATCGATTTCGTCTGCGCGGCCCATGAGTGTCGCTCGGACGACGCGGGTGGGCGGGTGATTGCTCTCGCCATCGCCGGCCAGCACGACCTCGATTCGCTCAGCCCCGTCGATGACATGGGCGTTGGTCAGGATGTAACCGGCGGGATCGACAATGACGCCGGAACCGATCGAACGCGTGCGTGCCAAAGCCCTGTCGCCGTTCGAGTTTGTGACGGGCCGATAACCTGTGACCGAGATCTGCACCACGCTCGGAGACACACGCTGTACGAGTGCGCCGATCGAGCCGCTGGCCTGCTGTAGCAGGCTTTCGGCCGCCGCGGTCCGATCGCCGGCGGCTGCCGGACGCCCAGCGAGCATGATGCACGCACTGATGATTGTGATGACCTCGACACGGGCTGTTCTCATCGTCTTCCCTCGCATATCCACTCTGACCAATCACCCGTGGCATGGAGGTGTCAGCGCTGTGAAACGCCCAAGGCGAGAAGGGCCGTGAGGGTACCTACTTCAGCTCGGCGTAGATGACTTCGATGTTGTTCTTGACGCTGTCGGGCTGCGGCGCGCGGTAGCCCATGTATTTCTCCGGGAACTTGTAAGCGCTCGCCGCGTCTTCAATTGACTGGCCTGCCTTCTTCGCCGCGCGGACGTACTCGAGGAACGAGCGGTTGAATTCGGAGTACTCCATCAGGTCCGCCGGCGTCATCACGGTGCTGTGCCCGGTGATGATGGAGTCCACGTCCTTGACCTTCGCGGCTCTGGCAAGCGTGTCAGCGATCTCGACGCCGCTGCCGCCATTGTTGCTATCGAGGAGCGGCACGAGCTTGCCCGAGAAGATGTCGCCGGCGTGCATCACGCGCAGCGAGGGAAAGACGACCCACGCATCTCCGTTGGTGTGGCCGCGCCCGAAGTAATACAGATCGATCCGATCCGCACCGTTGCCGATCGTCATCGTGTCCTTGAAGGTGCGATTGGCCATGTTCTTTCCGCCGTTCGCCTTGAACACGTCTGGCGGGACGCGGCTCTCCGCGCCTTTCGGCGGCAGCCCCTTCTCCATGTTGGCGCGCGTGTTCACGTGCGCGACGAACTCGACCGTGGTGGGGAAGTCGACGTTGCCGCCGACGTGGTCGTAATGGGTGTGCGTGTTGATGATGCGCACCACCGGCTTCGGCGTGATCTCTTTGATCTTGGCGATGAGCGGCTGACCCCATCCCGGGATCTTCGTGTCAACAACAGTGACGCCGTCGGCGCCGACGAAGACGGCCGTGTTGCCGCCGCCTCCTCTGAGGAGGAAGAGATTGTCTTTGAGCTTCTCGACCTGAATGACTTGCGCGGCTGCACCTCCGGCGCGTCCCTGCGCGGCAGCGCCCTGGAATGTGGCGACGGTGGCCGTCGCGATCCCACACGCGAGCAGAAGGCTCAGCGTGATGACCCGTCGATTGTGACCTTTCATGTCGACTCTCCTCCGACTTCCTCGCGAGGTCCGGCTGCCATCTTCGCCCCTTGCGCTTGGCCAGGAAAGCCGGACACTACGATCGATCTTCTCGACTCATTCCGGCTTCGTGAACTTCGTGTGTGCGCGAGTGTACAGCACACGTCGATGTCGACAGAGTCCATTACTGGTAATTGACAACCCTCGTCGTGACGGAGAAGACTCCGCGCCCGGGAGCGGGATCGTACGGAGAACCCCCCGCGAATACGGAGGTGCAGATGAAGACGCGCGAACCACGTGGTCTGCGTGTGTCGCAGTGGATGAGGCATCTTGGGGCGATTGTGCTGCTGATAACCGGCGTTGCCGCGCCCTCAGCGGCGCAGCAGGACGCGAGCATCGTCGGTGTGGTGACCGACGAAAGCGGCGCCGCCCTGCCTGGCGTGACCGTGACGGCAACCAGCCCCTCGCTGCAGGTGCCTTCGGTGACGACGGTGACCAACGAGCGGGGCGAGTATCGCCTCACTCCGTTGCCGATCGGCGTCTTCAGCGTCGTGTACGAGTTGTCCGGGTTCCAGTCGGTCCGCCGTGACGGAATCAAGCTGACAACCGGTTTCGTTGCGACGGTCAACGTGCCGATGGGCATCGGCGCGGTGCAGGAGACTCTGACCGTCACCGGCGCATCGCCGGTCGTGGACGTGGTGTCCACCGCACCCGCCACCCGGCTCACCCGTGAAACGCTCGATCTGATTCCGTCCAGCCGCAATGGCACCGTGTCGCTGATGTCGCAAGCGCCGGGTGCGCGTCCCAATCTCGATATCGGCGGCGACAGCGTGACCAGTCCACCGCAGTTCCGCGCGTTCGGGCAGGCGAATCAGCCGTGGCAGCAGATCGAGGGCGTGCTCGTGAGCGCCGCGAAGTCGGGTACGCAGGGCGGCATCTACTGGGATTACACCAATGTCGAAGAGGTCAAGGTCGGCACGTTCGGCAGCCCGGCCGAGATCGGCACGCGCGGCATCGCGCTGAACGGCATTCTCAAGTCGGGCGGCAACACATTTTCGGGGACCGGCTTCTTCGCGTTTCAGAACGACTCCCTGCAGAGTAACAACATCGATGACGAACTGCGCGCGCAGGGAATCACGCGCGGCGATGAGCTCGATTCGCGCACCGACGTGTCGGGCGACGTCGGCGGCCGCATCGTGCGCGACAAGCTCTGGTTCTACGCCGGTGCACGGCGCCGGGCACAGCATCTCGATACGCTGGAGTGCTTTCAGCCGAACGGCGAGGTGTGCTACAGCCTCGACCGCCAGATCTTCAACACCCAGAAGATCTCGTGGCAGATGACGCCATCGCAGCGGATCGTCGCGTTCCATACCTACACCCGCCGCCGCGGCATGGGGAGCGGCAGCCGGCTTGTCGCGTGGGAATCGCGCCTCGGCCAGACGCTGCCGTCGCACGTGGGCAAGGTCGAGTGGCAGGCCATTCGCGGCAACTCGATGGTCATCAATCTCATGGGCGGCGATATGCGCTGGACATCGGCGTTCCGCGGCTACGCCTACGGCAAGGTGTTGAAAACCGACCTCGTGCTCGGCACGACCACCGGTATGTCGGGCACCGACGGCGAAGACCCCGTCGACTACAACCATCAGGCGCGCGGCAGCGTGAGCTGGTACAAGCCCGATCTCTTCTACGGCAGCCATGACATCAAGGTCGGCGGCGAGTACATGCGCCGGCGCTCGGACCGCTTGCGCATCTCGCGGGCGGAGACGTGGAAGGTGGCACAGGAGATCAACTTCGACGACGTGCCAGCCGGCTACGACTCCGGCAACTACCAGCTGCAGTTCCGCAACGGCGTGGCCAACCGCTTCATCGCCTTCAACTATCCGGCGGAGCCGACCGACCTCGAGGACTACACCAGCGCCTACATCCAGGATTCGTGGAAGGTCGGGAACCTGACGCTGAACCTGGGTGCGCGTTTCGCGCACGACAACGGGTACGCGCCGGAGCAGTGCCGGGTCACCGCCGATCCGCCCGGCGACGTCGCCAACCCGGCGCGCTGCTGGGACAAGGTGCAGATGAAGATCTTCAACTCCTTCGTGCCCCGCCTGCACGCCGCGTACGACCTCACGCGTGATGGCAAGACTGTGCTCAAGGGCGGATGGGGGCGCTTCATGCTGATGCGCTACACCGACCAGACGCAGATCGCCAATCACAACCAGGCGAATCTCACCACCTACCTCTGGCACGATAACAACAACAACGGCGAGTACGAGATGGGTGAGGTGAACCTCGATCCGAACGGCCCCGACTACCTGTCGACGGCGCAGGCCGGAATCGGTGGCGGCGGGACGACGTCGCTCGGCATTCCCAACCCGGACGAAAAGCAGCCCGGCACCGACGAGTATTCACTCTCCCTGGAGCGCGAGGTGATGGCGAACCTCGCGGTGCGCGTCAGCGGCATCTACTCGAAGACGTTCAATCAGCACCGCCTGCTCAACACCAAGCGGCCCTACGAGGTCTACAACATCCCCATCACCAACGTCGATCCGGGGCCTGACGGCGTGTTACGCACCGGCGACGATCCCGGGCGAACGATCACGTACTACGACTTTCCCGCCGCCTATGCGGGGGCGAATTTCCAGACACCGATGCTCGTCAACGATTCGGCGGCCAATCAGAGCTACAAGAGCGCCGAGTTCGCGGTGACCCGCCGGCTGACCAACCGCTGGTACATGTACGGGTCCTATTCGTTCACCAAGAAGCACATCCCGCTGGTGCCCAACGCGGGCACCCAGACGGGGGTGACCATCTACGTGAACACCGTCGATCCGAATGCCGAGATCAACAACGACGACAACACGACGGAGTGGATCGCCCGCATGCAGGGGTCGTATGCGTTCCCGTGGGACATCACGACGTCGATCAACTACGAGCACCGCAGCGGCGAGCCACAGCGACGGACGGTAATCCTGACCGGCGGCCGGCAGATTCCGCAGATCACACTACCGGCCGAGAACTTCGGAGAGGAATGGCGGCTGCCGAACGTCAACCTCGTCGATCTCAACGTGCAGAAGACCTTCCACGTGCGGCAGGGCCAAAGTGCCACCCTGCGCATGAACATCTTCAACCTGCTGAACGCGAATACCGTCACCGCGCGGACCATGCAGTCCGGGCCGGCCTTCGGCACCATTACCGGCATTCTGCTCTCGCGGATCGCCGAGGTGGCGGTCTCGTACAGGTTCTAGAGCGCGATTCCGCGGTATTTCGATCCATTACTGGTAATTGACAGATATCGCGGGCCGACGGAGACTCGCCTCCGGCCCATCTCGGGGACACGATGCACGCACAGCGACTCAACCTTGCGATCCGGATGGCAGTGGCGATCGCCGTCGTGTGGACGATCGGCTCACCGGCCGCTCACGCCCAGGCGCTGGCGAAGAGCGACAGCACCGCCGCGTACCGCGACGGCACCATCAAGGTCGACGGCCGCACCATCCACTATCTCGACTGGGGTCCCGAGGGGAAGCCAGCATTCATCCTCGTTCACGCGCTCGGACATTCAGCGCACAACTACGATCACGTGGCGCCACTGCTCAACCAGCGACACCGCGTCATCGCCATCGACCTGCG
>Ga0075423_10001351_pt1 | contig 21494 bp, 21 predicted proteins | sample SoiMethybrSBSTD2_FD_80114 | JGI IMG/M metagenome (GOLD analysis project Ga0075423, IMG submission 80114) | Bulk soil microbial communities from a Populus tree surrounding site in Tennessee, USA - Soil MetaG P. TD hybrid SBSTD2 | ecosystem: Environmental > Terrestrial > Soil > Tree plantation... | reverse complement strand
CGTCGAGCTCGATCTGTCGAATCTGGCCGGCGCCATCCCGATCGAGATGTTCGGCCACAGCGTCTTCCCGCGGATCGGCCGCGATCCGTACGTGATGATGATGGGCCCGTACAACTTTTACTGGTTCCGGTTGCGGTGGTTGTGAGGAGGAGATCGGAGAAACGGAGGGATCATCACACGGGGGCCCCCGCGTGATCGTTTCCCCGTTACCCCGATCTGCCTTGTGAGCCGGCGATGGCGCAGAACATCGTGGAGCAGCAGAGCACACTTCCCGACGCGTTACTCAAACAGCTGATCGCCGTCGGTCAGGTCGACATCCTCGTCGGACTGCCGACGTTGAACAACGCCAGTACCATCCTCGGCGTCGTCCGCGCGGTGCACCTGTCGTTCACACGCGACTTTCCTCGGCTGCGGACGGTGATGATCAACTCCGACGGCGGATCGACCGACGGCACGCCCGACGTCATTCGGGCCGGGTCGTTTTCCGACAGCGATATGGTGCAGACCTCCCACCCGCTGCGCACGCTGCACCGCGTGCTGTCGCCGTACCACGGTCTGCCGGGCAAGCACACAGCGCTGCGCGCGATCTTCGCGGCCGCCGAGCTCACGCAGGCCAAGACACTCGTGGTTCTCGATCCGACTGGGCCGGCCACGAAACCCGAACGGGTGACCGAGCTCGTCGGGCCGATCGCTCGCGGTGAGGTCGAGCTGCTTGCGCCCCGCTATCGTCGTCACCCTCGTGACGGCATGTTGATCACGCAGTTCCTGCGACCGGCGATCCGCGCGCTGTATTCGATCGGACTCGACGAGCCGCTCGGGGCCGAGTTCGCGTGCTCGGGACGCTTTTCATCACACTGTCTCGAGCAAGACATCTGGAGCCACGAATCGGCGAGGTTCTCCATCGATCTCTGGCTGCGCACGGAGGCGGCCGCCGAGCGTTTTGCCATCGGGCAGATCTGGCGGCCGATGAGCACGCTATCCGGCGCCCGCGCCACTCTGCGCGATGTCGTCCGGCAGGTGGTGTTGTCCTTGATCGAGAGCCTTCGCGCGCACGAATCGTTCTGGCTGACGGCCAGCCCGATCTCGGAGCTTCATACCTGGGGCATCGATCCACTCGAGGCCCCCGAGCCCGCGCCGTGGGATTACCCGGCGCTGGCCGAGCAGGCCCGTCACGACATCGCCGAGATCACACCGCTGCTCGAATCAGTCCTCGAGCCGGCTCTATTGGTGCGCCTCAAAGAAGTCACGACGGGCCCGCAGCCGCTGCTCGACGACGAGTTCTGGGTGAGGACCGTGTACGCATTCGCCGCGGCGATTCGCCATGGACGCGCCGCGGTGGAACATCTCGCCGACATGTTCGTGCCGATGTATCTGTGGCGTGCGTCGTCGTTCATGGCGCGGACCGAGGCCGAGCCGACTGCCGCCGTGCAGCAGCGGCTCGACTCGCTCTGCGACGCCTTCCAGCGGCTGAAGCCAGCCCTGGTCGCCAGCTGGAAGAACGAAACGTGAGGGCCCGATGATTCAAGAGATCGCGGATGCGCTCGTTCAGTCGTGGAACAACTTCTCCGAGGCGTTCGTGCTGTTCGTCCCGCGGCTGGTGGCGGCGGCCATCATCTTCGCCGGCGGCTTCATCGTCGCCGTGCTGGTGCGTCGGGTGACGCGGCGCGCGCTGGCGTGGTTGCAATTCGATCGGCTGACGCTGCGCAGCGGCGCCAACGAAATGCTGCGCGCCGCGGAGATGCCGACGGCCGAAGTGCTGATCGCCAAGATCCTGTTCTGGATCGTGTTGCTCGGGTTCACGGTGTCGGCCGTCGACACGCTGCAATTCGGGCCATTCCAAGGCCTGATGCAGGAGTTCTTCCGCTTCGTGCCGCGCTTCCTCGTTGCGCTGCTGGTGCTGTCGCTCGGCCTGCTGGTGAGCAACTTCCTCTGGCGCGCCACGCTGCTGGCCTCGGTCAACGCCGGCCTCCCGGCACCGCGACTGCTCAGCGGCGTGCTGCGAGTGCTCGTCATCGCCATCGGCGTGGTGATGGCGCTCGAGCAAATCGGATTGGCGACCGCGGTCGTGTTGACGGCGTTCGCAATTACGTTCGGCGCGCTGATGCTGGGCCTCGCGATTGCGTTCGGGCTCGGCGGTCGCGACGTCGCGAGGACGCTGCTCGAGGAACAATTGCGCGCCAAGAGGGAACGCGATTCAGACGCCGCTCCGCATTTGTAGTCCGGTCAGGCGATGTCCTTTCCACGTTCGAGTGGCGTGTTGCTCCATCCAACGTCGCTGCCGGGGGGCGCCGGCATCGGCGATCTCGGGACGAGCGCGCTCGAGTTCATCGATCTCCTCGCCGCCGCCAGGCAGCGCGTCTGGCAGGTACTGCCGCTCGGCCCGACCGGCTACGGTGATTCTCCGTATCAGTGCTTCTCGGCTTTTGCCGGCAATCCGCTTCTCATCAGCCTCGAGGGCCTTGTCGAGGAAGGATTGCTCGATGCCTCGCAGGCATCGGCGCTGTCGTTCTCTCTCGATGCGCGCACTATCGACTTCCCGGCGGTCATCGCGCATCGGCGCACAGTCTGGCCGCAGGTGCTCGATCGATTTCAATCGTCGGCGTCCGATGCGCTCCGCGAGCGGTTCGATCGCTTCTGCCGATCGCACGCGAGCTGGCTCGAGGATTTCGCGTTGTTCATGGCGGTGAAGGGTGCGCACGACCAGGCGCCGTGGACCAGATGGGACCGCGACATCGCGCGGCGGCGGCCGGCGGCGATCGCTGGCTGGACGGTCCGCTGCGCGCGCGAGATGCGCCAGCACAAGCTGACACAGTTTCTGTTTCACGAGCAGTGGCAGCGGATTCGCGACGCCTGCCGTGCGCGATCGATCGAGATCATGGGCGACCTGCCGATCTTCGTCGCGCACGACAGCGCGGATGTGTGGTCCCGCCCCGATCTGTTTCGGCTCGACCCGGATGGTGAGCCGCTCGTCCTCACCGGCGTACCGCCCGACTACTTCAGCGCCACCGGCCAGTTGTGGGGCAACCCGCATTATCGATGGGACGCGCTGCAACGCACGGGGTACGCCTGGTGGATCGAGCGCGTGCGAGCGCTGCTGGCATTGGTCGATCGAGTGCGGATCGATCACTTCCGTGGCTTCGTCGCATCGTGGGAAGTACCCGCCGGCGAGACGACGGCGATCCATGGTCGATGGGTGAACGGCCCAGGCGCATCGCTGTTCGAAGCGATGCAGTCGGCGCTCGCACTCGAACGGCTGCCGTTCGTCGCCGAAAACCTCGGCGTGATCACACCGGAAGTGGAATCGCTGCGCGAGCGCTTCGGTTTTCCCGGCATGGCCATTCTGCAGTTCGCGTTCGGCACCGATCCCCAGGCGCCCACGTTCAAGCCGCACAACTATGTTCGCAATCTGGTCGTCTATACGGGCACGCACGACAACGACACAACGGTGGGCTGGTGGACGGGTGATGTCGGGCACAGCACGCGCAGCGAGAAAGAGATCGAGGACGAACGCGCACACACGCTCCGCTATCTCGGCACCGAGGGCCACGAGATCCACTGGGACTTTATTCGCGCGGTGCAGGCGTCGGTCGCCGACACCGCCATCGTTCCGGCACAGGATCTTCTTGGTTTGGGGAGCGAGGCGCGCTTCAATCGTCCCGGCACCGCCAGCGGTAACTGGCGCTGGCGGCTGCGTCCCGGTCAGGTCAGCCGCGAGACGATGGAGCGGCTTGGAGTGATGACCGAGAGCTACGATCGCGCATAGCCACAAAGGACAGAACCTGCGAAGCATCGCACTCGATGGACGAGCGAAGGGAGATCAGCATGCGTACCGGAATTGCAGCGTTCGCACTGTTCATCTCGGGTGGAGCCATCGCGGTCTCGCAGACGCCCTCGACACCGCCAACGCCAGGGCCGCGGTTTGAGGTGGTCTCGATCAAACGGAATCAGACGCCGCTGACTCCGGGCGTCAATCCGATCTTCATCCAGAGGGCAGATGGTGGGTTCACGCAGACCCGCGTTCCAATCAGTTCGCTCATCGGTCGCGCCTACTCCACCGCGCCGATCGACATGGTGGGATTGCCCGAGTGGGCCCTGCGCGAGTATTACGACGTCAGCGCGACGTCGTCGCTGACCAAGGCGACCGCCGAGGACCGAACGGCAATGATGCGCGCCATGCTGGCTGATCGAGTGCAGCTGCTCGTGCATGTCGAGACACGCGAGCAGCCCGTGTACGACCTCCTCGTCGCACGCGGCGATGGAAAGCTGGGAGCCGGGTTGACGCCGATCGATGCCGACTGCGCTGCCAAGCTCGCCGCGGACCGCGCCGCAGCCGAGGCGGCGCCCAATGCAGGCGCGCCGCCGCCGCGCCCTGAGATGCCCGACTTCAACGCGCCGCCGCCCGCATGCACGCTTCGCACGGTCGCCCTTGCCTTGAAGGATCGCCAATTGAAGCCGGGCACGGGCGGCGATCTCATGGAGGGGGAGGCAACGATGGAAACGTTGGCGATGGGGCTGCGAATGTCGACCGGCCGTCTGATCGTCGACAAGACGGGCCTTCGCGGTAGTTACCGGATCAACATGCTCTACGACATGATGGGATCCCGACGAGGACCCGAGATCACACCCGCGCCCGATGCCGTGCCGACGGTGTTCACCGCGATTCGCGAACGGCTTGGTCTGAAGCTCGAGTCGTCGAAGGCCTTGCTCGACACGCTGATCATTGATCGACTCGAGCGGCCTTCGGAGAACTGAACACCAGCCGTACGACACTCGCTCAAAAGCGCTGATCGTCGGCCGACGGTCCGTAGAGTGCCGGCACGTGCGCGCCCATCAACCGCAGATACACCGTCATCTGCCCGCGATGATGCGCCCAGTGATTGATGGTGTCGCGAATCATCACATAGCGCGGCTGCTCCATCACCACCGTGCCGCCCGCGAGCAGACGCCAGTTCGTCATCAGATGTTCGTCAGTTGTCGACTGCAGCGCCTGGCGCGCAGCGTCCATCGCTTTGTCGAGCGCTGCGACATGTTCGGCACTCGTGTTCAGCGGCTGACGCGCGGGCCTCGCGCCGCCAGGATTGATGTCCAGCTCAGGCTGGTTGATCATCATCGTCACCCACGACGGCATCGTGGCCACCATGTCGGCGAGATAGCCGAAGATCATCGATCGATCGTGCGGCTTCCAGTCGTGCTTTCCTTCCGGGACGCGTTCGAGCGCACGCCGTGTGCGTTCGGTTTCGGCTTCCAGCTCTTCCAAGATGAATTGAGTCAGTTTCATGAGTCTCGTCTAGTCGGGGGTAGGCCGCTCTACACGATCGATCACTATCACATTGACGCCGCCGTTCTGTGACGCGCCCAGCAGCTGCGCGAGCGAAGCGTCAGCGCGTCGCCTTGAGCTCTTGATACACCTGCCGGACGAACCGCTCCCCCGTGGTGCCGGCCTGCTGCACCTTGGCATCGAGATCCGCCGTCACTTTGGCGGCGACGACTTCGTCTTCGCTCTTGCCTTGCGCCACCAAGGGCGCCACCTTGTCCCGAACGGCGAGCACGAGATCGCGATGCGCCACGACGGCGCCGCGATCGACGGTCGGCCCATGGCCCGGAATGATCTTCGTGCTCGGGCCGGCGCGGCCGATCACCATGCCGAGACCATCGATCAAACCCTGCAGCGATCCGCCGTTGTTGCGATCGACGTTCGGGTACTGGATGGAGCGATAGAAGTCGCCGGTCATGATGATGTCGAGACCGGGGAAGTAGACCATCGTGTCGCCGTCGGTGTGCGCGCGAGGCACCGCGATGAGCTGCACTTCTTCGCCATTCATGAACATCGTCAACCGGTCGCGATACGTCTGTTTCGGAAGGCCAACGGCCGCCGTCGGCACACCGGGCTGCCCATTGGCTTGCGGTGCCGGATGTGCCAGCCGGAAGCGCAGCTCCTCGCGCGAGATGATCGTCGCCCCCATCTTGCCGAAGTTCTCGTCGCCGCCGGTGTGATCCCCATGCACGTGTGTGTTGACGACGAACTTGATCGGCTGCGGCGTGATCTGTTTGATCGCCGCGGCGATCTTGTCGCTCAACGGCGCGAACTGGGTGTCGACCATGAACACGCCGTCGGGACCGGTCAGGACGCCGATGGTGCCGCCCTGGCCGTCGAGGGTGTAGAACTTGTCGGTGACTTTGTTGGCCTTGATCTCGACCTTGCTGAAATCCTGTCCGCCTTGCGCGTACGCGAGAGTCGCGACGAGGATGGCCGCGCAGCAGCCAACGAAGTTTCGAACGGATGTCATGTGAAGGCTCCTTGCAAGAGAAGAACGCGCGGAGCGTACATCACCGCCCCCGTCCGGGCAACCGCGGCTTGCTCGGCACCACGCCAAAACGCCGGTCGTCGCGCGCGATGCGCGCCGCGACGCTCGCCATGGTGGACTCGAAATCTTCATGAGCCGAATCGAGGAACAGCCACTTCTTGAGCACCCGATGTGGCTCGAGCGCTGGAAACTCAGCTCGAATCGACGCGTGATGCTCGTGATCGGTGCACACCAGCACGCCGTGCCATTTCCAACGCCCGGTTTTCGTCGGCTCGACGAGCACGAGCATCTGGCGCTCGAAGAGATAGGCCGCAAGCCCACCGAACATTCTCTTGGTGAAGAACGTCCGGTGGGCGGCAAACCGCTCGAAGATCCACTCGTGCTCGTATCGCTTCAGGCGTTGGTTCATCGGAAGCGGGGTCAACGAAGCGGAAGCCAGATCTGCGTCTTCAGCTCAGACGGTGGAACTGTTCGAGCGTCGTTCAAGTACTCCTCCACGCAGGGAGCATCGGCGGCCTCTTCACCACTCTGCGCGAGCCATGTACCGTACAGCCAGTTGTACGCGCGTCCGAGCTCCGCGTACGGACCGACATGCTGCACCACTGCGTAGCGGCCTCCGCGGATCTCACGCCGCTGCAGATCGCCGGCGGGCACCCACTCGTCGGGGACGCTCACGCACGCCTCCGAGCGACGCGCCTCCACAGGTGTGATCGACGGATCGTCGTAGTAGATCCCGAACGTGCGCGTGGCGGGACCGACCAACCCCCGTGCCCCGAGCACCGTCACGAGCCGTCCGAACGTCGTCGAAATCTCGTTGTAGTCCCCCTTGTGCGCAAGCGCAGCGACTCGAATGATCGGTGTTTCCCGTACGGTTGCCTGATACGTCATCGTGTCCATCGCATCCTCCATGCTGCCAGCAGGTGGCACTGGAACGAACGAGGCTCGATAGCGCGCCGGAGGAACGCCGTACGCGGTTTTGAACGCGCGCGTAAACGCCTCCTGGCTGCCGTATCCCGCCCTGTGCGCGATGCGCTGCACCGGCAGCTCGGCGACGATCAACTCCACCGCCGCACGATGCAGCCTGAGACGCCGGACGGTTTCGGCCGCGGTCTCGCCCTGCATCGCGTGGTAGATCCGGTGAAAGTGATAGGGCGACATGCAGGCAACGTCGGCAAGCCGATGCAGATCGAGGGCTTGGTCGAGATGATCGCGCAGCCACGTGAACACCCGCTCGAGGCGGATGGCGTAGTCGCTGCGACTGGCCTGTTCGTTCATGCCGCCATCCTAGAAGGCGCGGTTTGATTTGGGTTGCGGACTTCGGCGCCCGCCGCTTCCGGCGTGGGCGTCGCTGTCAAAGGCGCTTCGCAGCGGCGCGAGGGAAGAGAGCAGCGCACTCGTGCGTCTAACCGGCATGGTGAAACCGACGGTGACCATTTCCTTGGTTGTCCTTCTCTCCGTCACATCGGCCGCGCACCCTGGTACGGCTTTGGTCGTCGACAAGCGGAACGCGGTCTACTTTGCCTACTGGGGTGGAACCTGGAGGATGGACACAACGGGGCATCTGGAGCGTATGCACTCCAATGATTTGCACTTTCTTGCGATCGACTCGATCGGCGGTTTTGCGAATCGGAAACTGCCGGACGGTCTGCGAGTCACACCAGACGGTTCCACACCCGCCATCTTCGCATTTCCAGAGTATCCGGCGACCTTTCATACAGACGGCTCGCTCTACGTGGCGCCGTGGTCGATCGGCAGAATCCGACTGGATCGGATAAGCCCCAGTGGAGCCAGGAGCGCGTTCGTAGACGCGACGATAGACCCACGACTGGCCCGCGCACCCGGACGGCACGAAGGTGGGGTGTTGGCGATCGCTTCTGGGCCGAACGGATATCTGTTTGTCTCCGATGGGGCGTCGATATGGCGGATCGACGCGCGTGGAGTCGTGCTGCCGGTTGCAGAGCGCATTGTCGTCCCCGAGTGTGCGCCGGACTTGCCCGCCGAACTGCCAAAGCCTCACATTCGAAGTTTGGCAGTAGACAGCAGCAGTAACGTGTACGCGGCCGCCATCGGCTGCCGCGCGGTGCTTCGGATCGACACGACAGGTGGGGTCACTCCAGTCTTGCGGGCGGAAGCGCCGTGGTCCCCGTCCGCTGTCGTGATGGCGCAGGGCGATCTCTACGTGATGGAGTTCGACAATGCCTTGGCCGAGCGCCCGACCGACGGCCGTCCGCGTATCCGCAAGGCGGCACGCGATGGCCGTGTCACCGTACCCGTTGTCGTGGACAAGGCCAAGCGCTAGACTCTCGCGGGCGTCAGGCCTTACGGCATGTGAGGAGCAAACCGCGGTCGCACCTTTCGAATCCGCGGATCGATCCGGCGGAACTGGGCATCCAGGACTCGCTTCGTCGCCGGGCTGAGTCCACCCAAGAGCTCCACCTCACGGTAGGCGATCGGCGACACACAGCTCGCATTCTGCGTGGATACGATTGCGACCTCATTCAGGCGCACAGAATACGAGACGTCTCTCGCATCCACACGACTTTGCGAAAAGCCCGTGAACGTCCATTGCCCAACCGGACCCGGTCGTTCGAGTATCGCTTCGATCACTCGATCGGGGTCGGTCGTGTACAGGAATTCGGTCCGGCAGCTGCTGAGGATTGTGCGGCTCGCGGCGTGATCCGCGGTCGTGCACACCATCGCCTCGAGCTTGTTGTTCGAGAATTCCAGCGCTGCATCGGCCCAGATGCTCGTCCCATCGCGCGGCACACGCGTATCGCCGCCGATTGGGACCAACGCGTCTGTGATGTTGCGCCCGGCGGGAATCGTCTCGACGCGTGACGAGCACACCGGCGTCGTGGCTTGAATAATGACGATCGAATGACGAATGACATGGCCCCATGCCAACTCGATCGATTGGCTCGCCCCTGACAACGGGATACGTTTCAGATCGAGCGTCAGATGCGTGTCAGAGGTCGCGACGAGCGCCGATGTGACATCGCGAGTCCCGTCGGTTGTGACAAGCACGACGTGCGGCGCCGTCGACTCGAGATCGAATCCGTAGATGTCCACCTGACCCGCACTCGCACGCGGCTGTCTCGCGTCGATGGCGTACGGAACGGCATAGCAGACCAGCGGCTCGATTCGCAGTGAACTGTGCGCGAGCAACACATCTCTGAGACCCAGCATCAGCGCCCGTGCTCGCGCGCGCATGAACCCCGCGTCGCACGGGAACTGTGCGGCATCAGTTGGCACGCGAGCCATGAAGCCGGTGAGGGGCGCCTTGATCTCTTCTGGGGCGTCGTTCGGCAGGGCCGTCAGCGTTTTCGACACCACCTGCCGGTAGTCGGCGGCCACGGGTCCAAGGTCGCGGATGGCGTTATCGATGGCGCGGAACGTTTGAATGAATGTCTTGTCGGGCGGCGTTGTTGATGGTTGCGGGGCGGACCGCGGCGTCGCGCCCGACACAACGAGGCACACACCGATGACAGACACAAACGCCGGAAACCGACGCGTCGATTTCCGGCGTATCCACATCCCGTCACCCGTCGTGCGCCGAACCGTCACCGCGACTACGGATCCCTGACCGTCTCGCTCCACGACGCGCCGCAGACGTCCGCCTTGTTTCGTCGCGGATCGCTGAGGTCGAGGCAATTGACGTTGCCCTTCCCCTTCGCGTTCGGGTCGCGGAACTTGAAACGCCAGTTCAACAGCGATCCATTGTCAGGACTCTGCGAGATCGTGGCGTTCCAGATCGCGCCTTTGCTGCTGTCCATGATGTTTCCGCTGCAGCCGTTCGGGGCCTGGCCTGCGCCGGCCCATGACAGGACGCTGTTCGCATCACCGGTCGGCTGCCAGTCCGTGTTCTTCGCCGGCACGCTGATTGACTGCGTGCCAAGATTCACGAGAATCTCGCCTCCGGGTCCGCCGCCTTTGGGGCACGTAAACGGAATCCGCAGCGAACTGGTCACCGTCACCGTCGACGCCGGGTGACTTCCGCTGACAAACTTGAAGCTGTATCCGCCGGAGATCCAGTCGCCCGCTCGAATCTGAAGATGCCCTTCCATGCTGGACGGACCGATCTCCAGCATCTTGCCCGACGGCGTGCTGCTCCCGCAGTGCAACGTCGCTGGCACGTCGACGACGAATCCGGTTTCGGTGACGTCGTTGACCGTCAACGTCGCGGTGCCTGGGATGAAGACGACGTCATCGTCGGTCGGAATCGGAAGCGGGATGCCTGCGATCGTTTCGTCGAACACGCCAACCTCGCCGACAGTATTCGTATGAACCTGTCCGCTGACGGTGTACTCGAGGCCCTTGTACAGGATCTTGAACGAGTAATCGACGGTCACCGTTGCGCTCGCGGTGCTGGTGCCAAAGACATGCACGGTGTACTTGTTGTCGCTCGTGCAAGTCGCGTCTATCGTGACGGTCAGATCGCTCGTGACCGCTGAAGCCGGGATGACTGACGCCACCGTCCCGATCAGCGCAAGCGCCACCGCAACGACGGTCCTTCGCAGCATGCTGTGTCTCCTTGGTCGCTGAACGACCAATCGCAGCAAACGCGATGCCCGTCGAATTCCGGTCGTTTTCTCACGCTCAGCGGCCGACGGCCGTCGTATCCGTGGTCGATCTAACGGTTATGCAATGCGGGGACGCCGCCACTACACAAGGATTTCATTCCAATCTCTGAACGTAACCGTGCCCACCACTCCGTTCACGACGAACGGATCACCACGAGCGAATTCCTCGGCGGCCTGTCGCGATGTGAAGATGCCGACTGCTCCTTCGGCAGGGTTCGCCCACGTTCCAACCATGAGCAGCACGCCGCGCCGCGCAAACTCGTCGACTCGAGCCTTGTGGCCCGGGTAGTTGCTCGGCGCCTTCGAGAGTCCGTCAGCCGCGGGTTCGTAGAACATGACGCACTTCATCTCTGCGGCTCCTCTACAGCTTGAGACGGAATGTCAGCTCAGGGCTGAACGGCGCACCCGGCATCACGAGTCCCTGCACCGCATCGGTTTCGTAGTAGCGCTCACCGGTGAGATTCTTGAGATTCAGCTGCAGGTTCCACTTCGCGCGCTCGTATCGCACCAGACCGTCGACGCGCGCGTACGCGGGGATCTCCAGCGTCTCGAACAGATTCGCGACTCGCTCTCCAACAGCAAACAGACCGCCTCCAAGCGTCACCCCATGGAGATTCCCTTGACGCCTCGTCCACGTCATCCACGCCGAGCCGCTGTTGCGAGCCGCGTTCATCAGCGACTGACCGGGAAACCCAATTCGTTTGTCGCCGCTGTTGAACGTGTACGCTGCCATCAACGACCATGAACCGGGGTGGGCTCTGGATTCCAGCTCGAATCCATTCGATCGCTTGAATCCGTCGTTGCTGAATTGACCCAGGCGCCCGGTCGGCAACGGATACCCATTGGCCTCGATCGAGAACACTGCCGCGGTCGTCTGCAACCGCGCGCCAAACAGATCGAGCTTGACCCCGCCTTCGTACTGTGTGGCGCGGAACGGATCGATGTTGACGATGTTGATGTAGTGAATGAGCTGCAGCGGGTTGAACGAACGGCTGTAGCTCGCATACAGCGACGTCGTGCGGATCGGTTGAAACACGACGCCAAGCCGCGGCGAGAACGCGCTCACGTCTTCCGTGCTTTCGCGATGGTTGGGATCCAGGGTCTGTGTGATCACGGGCACTGTTCCCGAGCCTGGTGCCGGCAGCGACCCGCTGCCGCCTGCAGGAGGAGGCACAGGGCCGCCACCCGCGGGAGGACCAACCGAGACCGGTGGTGTTGAACCGGGATCCGGTGGCTGGTTGACGTGATCGAGGTACATCGTTCGCGCGAGATCCGCGCGACCGCCGAGGGCCACCTTCCACTTCGAGCTGATCGTCCACTGATCCTGAATGACGAGTCCGAGCGAGTTGGCTCCTTGATGACGGCTTTGCTGCGGCGGGTCAGGAGTCACCGGAAACGGCGCGCCGTACACAGGACTGAGCAAATCGATGGGCGTCGTTCGCAGCGCTGACAGGCCATTCTCGTACCGCTCGCGGCCAACTTCGAGCGAGGTGAGCAGCACGTGCGATTGACCGGCAATCTTGGGCTTGCCTACGAGATCGACACGGGCGAAGTGGTTCAACGCGATCTCGCGCTCGTCGAGCACTTGACGCGCGAACGTGCGCCCATCCGGCATCATCGATCCGTCGGGCGCGTACACCTGCTTTCGATAGGCGTCGGCGCGCAGGACCGATGCGGCTTGCGTCAACGACCATCGCTCGTTGAAGCGATGGGTCAGGTAGTAGGCGGCTCTCAGGTTCTGATTGCGGATCGAATCCTGATCCGGCTCGCCGACCGACAAAGAGATCGGCAAGGTGAACGAGACGGGATTGCTCGGCAGACCCGCATCCGGAACGCCTGACGTCTTCAACGCCTCACCTTCAACGGTCAGCGTCGTCCGATCGGTCGCCGTCCACGAGAACGACGGTCCGAAGAATCCGCCGTCCCGTGAGACGAAGTCTCGATGGCTGCCGGAATGTTGTCCCGCGCCGATCACTCTAAACGAGACCTTCCCCGTTGCCGAGACTGGACCGGTGACGTCGAATACACCTCGAGTGACACCATATCGACCCAGGGTGAATTCGGCACTCTGGTGGTGAACCGAGAGAGGCTGCTTCGTGACGATGTTGACGACGCCTCCAGGTTCGATGCGACCATACAACAGGGACGAGGGACCCTTGAGCACTTCGATGCGCTCGACGTTGGCCATGTCGGAAAACGACAGCAGGCTGCTGTTCTTGAATCCGTTCTTGAGTGCGTAGTCGATCAGCAGCCCGCGAATCATGAATTTGTCGGTCCACTCCGAATACCCGATCGCCCGGCCCATACCGCTGACGGTTCGAGCGACGTCACCTACCTCTCTGATCTCCTGCTGCTGGAGGATCTCCCCCGGCACGATCGACACCGCTTGCGGGACGTCCATCAGCGGCACGTCGGTGCGCAGCGCTGATGTCGCCGACTGCGAGTGAAAGCTGTCGGGACTCTGCGCGGCCACGGTGACGGTCTGCGTCAACACATCCACCGGGAGATCGAAATCGACAGTGCGGGTGCCGGCTTCGATCGCCAGCTCGCGCGATTGCCGCGCAAATCCAGCGCTCTGGGCGGTGATGACGTACCGCCCAGGAACAAACCGCTCGATACGGTAGCGACCGGCCTCGTCACTGGTGGCGGTTGCGACGATCTCGCCAGCTGCGGAGGTCATCGTGATCGCGGCGCGCGGAAGGGGTAACCCGGTGATGTCTCGCACAATGCCGTTGACCACTGGTGCCGTTTGTGCAGCAGCAGTCGACGCACCGATGATGAGACCGATGGCGAGGATGATGACTCGAAGGGCGACGGGTTGCGACGGTTGGTGCACGGGTCCTCCGACTGGCGTGAGACAGGCGACGTCCAATATGACGGCGACCCGATGCGGAGGCCGGTTTCAGTTGTGCAACACGTTGTAAGAATGTAACAGCGCGTGTGCGCTCGTGGGCGCGCCGACTCGATGCGTGGATGCTCGTGGCCGCGGCGATCGCCGTGCCGCTCCTTGCGGCGCTGCAGTATCGATGGTTGTCCGACCTCGCTGCCGCGCAGCGAATGGAATCGCATCAGAAACGGACGGAAGCCGTCGCGCGCGGCGCAGCGGCGATCAACGAGGACTTCTCGTCGTTCTACACGGCGACAGTCGCCGTCGCTCGAGCCACACCTGACACAACAGCCATCGATCGCGTCGCCAGACGCTGGAAGAACGAGGCACCGACGCTAGGTCCCTTCGCTCTGATCTATGCGCACGACGCTCGAGTCCACCAATGGGTTCCGCTCGCTGGATCGCCCGGGGGCGGTGACGACAGACCGATGCTCCGCCCGAGTGCAATCGACAACGGCATCCCATTCAGCGCCTCGTGGTTGTCGCCCGAGGGAGAACGCACATTGCCAGCGATGCACGTTTGGCTCGATGGGAGCAGGCTCGGCGTCGACCAGGTGTTGGTGACGTTCGCGAGCAGCGCGTGCATGCCGCTACTCCGCGCGATCGCAAACCGGTACTTCGACGATCCGAAACATGTTCGCCTGGCAATTGATGGGCCTGTGGCAACGTCGGTGTTGTGCGCCGACTCGGGCTTCGATCTCCGGACGGGCGAGGCCGCGCAGGCTCCAGTGTTTCGACTGCGTCCCCAGCCGCTGCCCTTCGTTCCGTTGATCGACGATCGGCGCGCCGTGGGCGTCGCGATGTCGCGGGGCACCGAAGGCGCCTCGTGGAATCTGCACGTGCAGGAAGCGAGCGAGTCGCCGCCCTTCGGCGCTCTCGGGGTCCAGACACGGAATCTGTGGACCGCCGCAGGACTCGAGCTCACGCTCGTCGCCGCTATTGTCGGCGTCGCGATGGCTGCGCGACGAGAACGGCGTACCGCGGCCGAGCACGTCAGAGTCTCCGCCGTCGTTGCGCACGAGTTGCGAACTCCGCTGGCAGCGATCAAGGTGCTCGCACAGAACCAAGCCCGCGGCGTGATCCGCAGCCAGCATCAGATCGAGCACTACGGCGCCACGATCGCCAGCGAGGTCGACCGCCTGCACCAGTTCGTCGAGCGCGTGTTGCAGTTCACGGAGCGCAGGAACGCGTACGGACCGGCCACAGATCAACCGGTCGATTTCGAGCAGGTGATCGTCGACGCCGTCCATCCGCTCGCAGGCCGCATCGCGGCGCGCGGCATCACGATCCAGTCGCACGTCGCCCCCGCGGCCCGATATGCCCGCGGCGACGAGACCGCCTTCGTGCTTGCCGTCCGGAATCTCGTACAAAACGCGCTCGACCACGGCGCAGGGGCGCACACGATCGTCATCGACGTCGACAAACGCCGACGGCACGTCGTGGTCGCCGTGACCGACGACGGTGTCGGCGTGGCCGAAGCGGACAGAGCCTCGTTGTTCGAGCCATTCGTTCGCGGCAGCGGTACGGGTCAGCCGCGCGTGCGTGGCTACGGAATCGGTCTCACGATCGTCCGCGACGTCGCTCGCGCTCACGGTGGACGCGCGTCGTACGAGCACACGAGTACGGGATCGCGATTCGTATTCACGGTGCTCGTTGGATCGGAAAGGAATCGGTGATGGGCCTCGACCTGCCACCACGACGCATGCTCATCGTCGAAGACGAACAAGCCCTCGCCCTCGGGCTGTCAGACCTGTTCTCGAGCGCGGGCTACGTCGTCTAGACGGCAGGCAGCGGCGAGGACGCCGCGATGCTGTGTACGGCGGAGCGGTTCGACATCGTGCTGCTGGATATCCGGCTTCCCGGCAAAGACGGATTCGACGTCTGCGCCGAGCTCAAGACCCGCTCGCCGCAGCTGCCGGTCGTGATGCTGTCGGCGCGCACGGCGTCCAGCGACAAAGTGCGCGGGCTGCGAATTGGCGCCGACGATTACGTTGCGAAACCGTTCGATGCCCTCGAGCTGCTCGCGCGCATCGAGGCCGTGCTGCGTCGCGCGACGCCAAGGGCACCGGCCGACGCTTTCGAGGTCGATGATCTCCGCGTCGATTGGCGGCGGAGCGAGGCGTCTCGCAACGGCGTTCCCCTGAAGCTGTCAGCGAGACAGTTTCAACTCCTGGCGTATCTGATCGAACGGCAAGGACAGCTGGTGACCCGCGAACAACTGCAGCGTGACGTGTGGGGCTTCGCCGACGACGTGAGCACGCGCACGGTCGACATCCACATCGCTCGATTGCGGAAAGCGATCGAGCGCAATCCCGCGTCGCCTCGGCTCGTCGTCACGGTGCAGGGCCTTGGCTATCGCTTTCTGGCCTGATTCAGTTGAACGAGATCAGTTCCTTCTCCTTCGGCCGCTGCATGCCTTTCTCGTGGTACTCCTCCCAGATCTTGGCCCACGGTCGCGCATACATGTCGGGCACCTTGAACGGAATCACCGCGCCGGTCACCACCGGCTTCGCGCGGCCGTCGACCGGGAAGATCGTCTGAATGCACTCGATGAAGGTGTAGGGCTCTCCCTGTTCGAAGCCGCTGATGCGCTCGAGCGTGCGCGTCATACGAATCGGTTCCACGAAGGCCTCCGGGTCGTAGAAGATGCCTTCCTGATCCAGGCCGATGAACTTCCCGGCCTTGTCGCGGTGAGGCGTGTAGATCTCGATCGCCTGCAGCTTGCCCGAGAACTCCGGGTTGCCGTGCACCTTCCACGCCTGGACGTTCGAGGTCCACGTGATGAGCGCGTCCTGATCCCAGAAGCCGATCGTGTCGCCGTACCACTTCGGCACCTCGGCGCCGAGATGCGGCATGGCCCCGTTCATGTCGAACGAACGGCCGATGTGAATGTTCGTGATGAAGTTGTCAGCATCGCCGGCGAGGACCTGCACGAGCGTTGGCGTCACGATGACCGAGTGCGGCTGGTTGGTGACGGCATGATAGTGCCAGCGCCGCATGAACCCTTCAGGCCAGCAGTACTGCGCCGGCCACTGCGGCGCATTCGTGTGCGCGTCGTGATAGGCCTCCTGCACCATCCGCTGTTTGTACTCGTCGGTGAGCAGCGAGAGGAGCGTCGGGTACTGACTCCACAGCAGCTCGGCGTACCAGTTCTGGCCGCGATGCCACACGTAGCGTCCGCTCCAGTCACCGGGCACGGTCGCATACGTGTGCTGTGTTGGCCCGCCACGCCGCTTGGCTTCGTCCAGCAACGCCTGGTAGTGCGCCTGCGCGGTCTTGAACTGGTACGGGCTGACCATCGCCTGGCGCGGATAATCGCGATCGCAGTAGCCCCACGCGGCCGACGCCGGCGGCGTCTTCCCGATCATCCCTCCGCGCCACTGCTGCTCGAGGCCATACGGGCTGTTGCAGCGGAAGTAGCGCTTGTCGGTCCAGAGCGCGCGATCGGCGTAGAAGTCCTTCGACGTGAAGACGTCGACTTTCAGCGGCTCGACGCCGTTCGGGGTCGCGCCGTCGCGCGCCGCGCCGAGGAAGCCCTTGAGACGATCGCCGGTGGCGCGATCGTCGAGTGGACCAACGAGCCAATGCTGTTCCGGATAGCCCTTGATCTCCTGTGGTGGAATGGCTTCGATGTCGTCAACGTTCCGCCACGTCTCCCACGGAATGGCGGGTGACACCGGTGCTCCGCGCGCCGCGCTCGTGACGTGGGCCGGCGGCGGCGTTCCGGCAGTTGAACACGACATCATCACGGCGACCACCAGCGCAGCACCGGCGGCGCGGCCGACTCTCGAGCGAATGATCTGCGGCATGGGCGCAGATCATATCCGTTGCGCTACCATGACGGACCACGCTCGCAGGGCGAACGTGGTCTCGCCGTAGCCGAGGGCGAAGGCGGAGCCTGAGGAGGGAATCAGCTGTGCGCACGACCTTGACGACCATGTGTCTCGTGGCTCTCGCGCTTTCGGCGGCGGCACAAACTCCAGCGCGACCCGCACCCGGCACGCAGAAGCCGGGCATGGCGCCGCGTCCGCCACTCGTCTTCAGCGAGAAATGGAAACTTCCGCCGTATGCGGGCGAGCAGACGGACGAGAACACGCGCGTCACGCCCGCAGTCGTCACCAATCCGAATCTCGAAGTGAAGCTGTACGGAGCCGACGCCAAGGTCATTCGCGCCGCGACACACGAGGAGCGCACCGACTTGTGGAATGGGCTAGCCACGTCACCAACCGCAGTGACGTTGCGAGACAAGCGCAACTACCTCGATCTCACGGAGGCCGCACGCGTACGCTGGATTGTGCGGACCAACGCGATTCACACGTTGCATCCCGTCGTGAAGCTCGCCGACGGGCGCCTCATCGTCGGCGATCGCGAAATCACGACGCACGGAGAGTTCCTGTCGCTCGAGATCGCGTTCAGCGGCATGCGCTGGTACGGGCTCGATCCCAACAAGGTCATCGTGCTCACCGAGGTCGTCAACCCGGACCTGGGCCGTGTAGACGAGGTCGGTCTGGCCATGCTTTCCCCCGGCGGCGGCCACGGCATTGCCGGCTCGGCAAACCTCTCGACTGTGGATGTGTTCGCCTACCCAGTTCCGCGGTAGGTCAGTGTGTAGGCCGGGTCTTAGACCTGCCGTCGTGAGCGTTCGACCTGGCGTCGTGAACGTTTGGACCGGGCGTCAATGTTTCCGAGCCGGACGGCGTATTTCGCAGAGCGCAGTATCTTTGAGCCAAGGGCCTGTGGATGCTACCCTCTGGCAACCGGCGGCACTATTTCTTACGATGGTTTCAGTGGCAACATAGATGCCGATCTCTATTTGACGGAGGCCAGGAATGATTGGGCGAATTCTCGGATGTCTCGTTGTGTGCGGGCTGGTGACCAGCGCCTCGCTGCAGGCTCATCATTCCCTCGCAGGCGTCTACGACATGAAAGCGGAAAAGGAGCTGAAGGGCGCCGTCGAGAGCATCAAGTTCTCCAATCCGCACGGCTCGTTGACGATCAAGGTCAAGGGCACCGACGGCGCGGATACCTCGTGGGTCTTCACGCTCGGCTCCGCAACCGGCCTCGCCCAGCGCGGCGTCGGCCCGACTGGACCGAATGCGCTTCACGCCGGGGACGAAATCAGTGTGAAGTTCATCCCCGCGCGGAACGGCAGTCCGCTGGGCTTCCTCAAGTCGGTCACGTATCCGGACGGACACACGATTCAGATCTCGGCCGGCAACGCCAACGATTAGTCAGCAGAGGTCGTCATGGCCTTTCGACGACAGATGATCGCGACGAGAGTCGCGATCGGCGTCGCTCTCGCCGTTGCCGCAATGGCGACAGCCAGAGCGCAGGCACCGGCTGGCGCACAAGCGCCCGCCGGCGCACCGGCGCCCGATGGACCCGGTGGTGGACAGGGCCGCGGTCAGTTCCGTGAGCCGCCTGCACCGTATCGACCCGCAGCCGGCGCGAAGGATCTGCGCTCGGTGCTCTTCAACTGGACCTGGTACCTCGGCATGCTGCGCGGCGTCGATGAGCACGAGTTGATCGTCTCGCTCGAGTACCAGGGCAAGGGCACGATACAGGTGGACGGACAGCCGTGCACCCTCACCAAGTATCGCGTCAGCACGAACTATCAGCTGCCAGGTCAGCGCATTCAGTACACCTGCACGAGAGCAAACGGGCAGGCATACTCGGCGATCGAGGTCCTCAGCGAGGGGTACGCCTGGAACGAAGATATTCCTGGCGCTGAGATCATCGCTGGAAAAGGCAAGGCCACGCCGATGCCCGCCGCCGTTCAGGAACGGATCATCCGCTTCTGGGCGAGCCCGCAAGGCGCGCCGAAGGCCGCGATCATGGCAGCAGCCGACGTCAACAAGGAGATGGGTCCAAATCCAGGCACGCTGCTCAAGGACGGCGAGACGACTGTAGGAAAGACGTCGCTCACGTGGGAAGGCAGCAAGCCGGTCGTGACGTTCCCGATTCCCGGCATCGCTGATGCGACCGCCACTGCAACCCTCGACGCAAAGTTCATGGCCGAGCGCGTGGTGGTGAAGCAAGGCGCGACGACCACCGAGTTCACCTACGGCAAGTACGCGGACTGGAACAATCCGTTGAACAAGGTCGAAGCGTGGTACGCCGGCACGATGACCGAGAAGAAGAACGGCGTCGTCGTTCGCGATCTCACCACGACCGAAACGGAAACGGGCAGCGTGTATGTCGTGATGCCCATACCAGCGAGCGTGAAGAAGGCGATGAAACCGACATCGCAGCCATCCGTGAAGGAGCTGCCGTTTCCTGCACCGGGTCCAGAACCCACTCCACGAACGGCCGACGGTCACCCCGACCTGACGGGCAACTGGAATTCCGCGGGCATGAACTGGCGCTATGGCAATCGCCGCTGCGGTCCGACGCAGGTCGACTGCACGCGCGCAATCAATCAGACGATGGACTTCGAGTTCGAGGCGCCGTCGCGCTTCGGGCCGAACCGCCCGCTGTACAAACCGGAGAACTGGGACAAGGTCCAACAGCTCGACATGTGGACCAACAAGGAAGATCCGGTCATGACGTGCCAGCCGCTGGGCATTCCGCGGCACGGCCCGCCGCGACGGATCATCCAGACGCCGACCGACATCGTCATGTTCTACGGTCAGTATGCCGATGGCGGCGGAGGGGCCGGCGAATACCGCATCGTTCCGACCGACAATCGCAAGCACGATCCGCGGCAGGCGGTCGAGGCGAGGTACTTCGGGTACACCGTGGGACGCTGGGAGGGCGACACGCTGGTGCTCGACTCGATCTCGTTCGTCGATTCCACATGGCTGGCGCGCGGCGGGTTCTTCCACTCCGCCGATATGCACGTCATCGAGAAGTTCACGCGTCAAGGTAACCAGATCAAGTACGAGGTCACCGTCGAGGATCCGCAAGTGCTCGTCGAGCCTTGGGTCATGACGCCGCGCATCATGCGGCTGAATCCGAATCCGGCGGCGGGACTACTACCCGAACGCGGCAACTGCGAGGTCTACGAGCTGAAGGACATCTCGTCGCAGATCCGCCACTAGCACTCAATCGATGCGGGCGAGCTCACGACTGTGTCAACAACGTGAGGTCGCCTCTCTCCTGCTCGCGATGTTGATCGCGACTGGTTCTCTTCCCGCCGCAAGTCAACAAACGCCTTCGGCCCCGCCGCGCAACGCGAACGCGAAGCCACCCGCGATCGTCATTCATGCCTTCACCGATGGTCTCTCTGGCGTTCACGCCGCCAACCCCGATGTGAAGCTGAGCGTCGGTCATGATTCCGCGCAGGGCGATGAGCCGTTCTTGATCGTCGACTACCCCACGCCCACCGGCGAGCCGGCGGCGCGCGACGTCGGCTGCGATGTGGTCAATCGAGACTGGTCGTCCGGGCGAGCGATTGCATTTCAGATCAAGCCGTCGCACGCATTGAGGTTGTCAGTATCGTTCGTGGATCGCAATCATGTGGTCTATACGGCGTGGACAGATCTGAAGGCTGACCTGTGGCAGCCGGTCAACATTCCGTTCGACGCGATCCGGCCCAACCCGTACTTTCAGCCGCCGGATGCAAAGGTGGGTTCTCGACTCGACGTCAGCGATGTGACGCGCATCGCACTTGCGCCGCAGGATGCAACCTCGGGGCGCCTGGCGATCACGACGGTCACAGTGATCAGGTAGTACAATTGAGAGACGCTAAACGCGGCTCACCTCGAGGGGGCGAATTTGGCT
>Ga0075423_10001348_pt1 | contig 21511 bp, 16 predicted proteins | sample SoiMethybrSBSTD2_FD_80114 | JGI IMG/M metagenome (GOLD analysis project Ga0075423, IMG submission 80114) | Bulk soil microbial communities from a Populus tree surrounding site in Tennessee, USA - Soil MetaG P. TD hybrid SBSTD2 | ecosystem: Environmental > Terrestrial > Soil > Tree plantation... | reverse complement strand
CGCTCTCGGCGCAGGCCGTGAAGCGGCCGTTCCGCTTCGGGGCAATCTACATCCCGAACGGGATCTACCCGCAGCTGTGGCATCCCGATACCGCTGGCAGCAGCTTCGAGTTCAAGCAGATCATGCAGCCGCTCGAGGCCTATCGCAGTCACGTCGTGACGATCAGCGGCATGAAGGCCCCCGATGGCAATCCCGACATGGGCGGCGTGCACATGGGCGCCAGCGCCGCATGGCTCAACGGCACGGGGCCCGTCACCGTGATGGCGAAGTTCGTCGTGCAGTCGAAGAAGAGCATCGACCAGTACATCGCCGACGCGGTCGCCGAAGACACGCCGCTGCGATCGCTCGAGGTCGGCACCGAGGACATGGGCACGTCGGCCGGTGCGTGCGACGGCTATCCGTGCGTGTTCTTCAACGCCATCTCCTGGCGCGACGACAAGAGCCCGCTGCCAGTCGCGATCAACCCGCGTGTCACCTACGAGCGCATCTTCGGTGAGACCGGCTCGAGCGCGCGGCGTCGCGCCAACATGCGGCGGAAGCAGAGCCTGCTCGATTCCATCGCGGAAGAAGCCGGCGTCATGAAGCGCAAGCTGGGTCCGGCCGACAACGCGATCCTCGAGGAGTACTTGACCAACATCCGCGACGTCGAGCAGCAGCTCAGTCGCATGGAAGCGCGCGCCGCGGCCACGCCCGAGGGCGCGGTCGCGCCGCTCGGCATCCCCGACAACATCGACGACCATCTGTCGGTCACGTACAACCTGATGCTGCTGGCGTTCCAGGCCGACATCTCGCGCGTCTTCACGTTCATGGTCGGCCATGAAGGCAGCGGCCGCAGCTACGCGCACATCGGCATCCCCGAGCCGCATCACCCGGTTTCGCATCACGGCGACACGCCGGAGGGGATCGCGAAGTACGCGAAGCTGACGACGTATCACGTCGCCAAGCTGGCGGAGTTCGTGGGCAAGCTGCAGGAGACCCGCGACGGCGACGCCACGCTGCTCGATCGATCGGTGCTCTACTTCGGCAGCGGCATGGGCAACGGCAACGCCCACGATCGCAACAACCCGCCGGTGCTGCTGGTTGGCGGCGCGAACGGCAAACTGAAGGGCAACCGCCACATCGCGATCGACAAGGACAAGAAGGAGCCGACGGCCAACCTGCTGCTCGCGCTCGGTGATATGGCCGGATCGGACGTCCAGCAGATCGGGCACAGCACCGGCAAGCTCGCTCTCTAGGACGTGGTGTCCGGCTTCAGCCGGACCGGATCGAGGGCCGCCGTTGGGCGGCCCTTTTCCTTTTCAACGCAGGGATCGCGGAGATCGGAGAGTTCTCTCACACGGAGAAACGGAGGAACGGAGATCGAACAGAGGCTGACTGATCCGCAGAATGTCTGCGTGGATGGGGCGCGCGCGAAGCGCGCGATGGGACGAGAGGTACGCACGAAAACAAGCACCATTCGATCACGTGGTGTTTGTTTTCGTGCGTACCTCTCGCCCCATTCGTCGGACGCAGTCCGACGCCCCCATCCGCGCATCGTCTGCCGCCTGCAGATAGCTCCGTTCATCCTCTGTTGCGCTGTTCCTCTGTGTGAGGGAACGCCTCGGTGTTCTCTGTGAGCTCTGTGTGAAAGAATCCTCCGCGATCCCTGCGATCTCTGCGTTGTATTGACAGGCCCGCGCCCTCGGGCAGATAGTGTCGCCACCAAGGAGCTGTCGATGCGAATCGTCTGTGGGGTGGTCATGGCGGCGGCGACGATCGCCCTCGTCTCGGCGCAGGCACCAACGCAGCCGCTGCATGACGCTCAGTATCCCGACGTCGACATCGCGCTCGGCGCCAAGCTCTACGCCGCGCGCTGCATCACCTGCCACGGCGCGCAGGGCGACGCGATCGGCGGCGTGAATCTTCGCAGCGGCAAGTTCCGTAAGGTCGTCACCGATCGCGATATCGCGACCTTTGTCCGCGCCGGCTCGCCGGCGGCCGGGATGCCGCCGTTTGCCCTCGACGACACCGACATGGCCGGCATCATCGCCTACCTCCGCAACATGAATACGTTCGACGCCGCGACGGTCAAGGGCGGTGACCCGTCGCGCGGCCGCGCGGTCTTCGAAGGCAAAGGTGCCTGCGTGACCTGTCATCGCGTCGGCCGCACCGGTTCGCACGTCGCCCCCGATCTCACCGACATCGGAGCGATTCGCAGCGCCGGCTCGATTCAACGCTCGCTCCTCGATCCGAACAGCCAGATGATGCCGATCAACCGCCCGGTGCGGCTGGTCATGAAAGACGGCACCATCGTCAACGGCCGGCGTCTCAACGAAGACACCTACAGCGTCCAGGTGATCGACGAAAAGGAGCGGCTGCGATCGATCCTCAAATCCGAGGTGCGCGACTACACGATCTCGAAGAGCTCGCCGATGCCGTCGTATGCGAAGACGCTCACCTCGGACGAACTCGCCGATCTGCTCGGCTACTTGCTTTCTCTGAAAGGGCAGTGATCATGGCTGGTACGCGAACTCTCGTCGGCTGCGGCACCGCAGCGTTGATTGCGCTGCTATCGATTCAGGTGCACGGCCAGGTCACGTCACAGCGATTGACCGCGGCAAACACCGAGCCGCAGAACTGGCTGACCTACTCGGGCAACTACTCGAGTCACCGCTTCAGCCCGCTCGATCAGATCACGCCGGCCAACGTGAAGAACCTGGAGCTGCAGTGGGTGTATCAGGCGCCGGTCGCGGGCAACTGGCAGACCACGCCGCTCGTCGTCGACGGGATGATGTACCTCACGCAGCGGCCGAACGACATCGTCGCACTCGACGCCGTCACCGGCCGCGCGTTCTGGATCTATCGCTACACGCCCAACCCCGATCGCATCGTCTGCTGCGGCGCCAACAATCGCGGTGTGGCGATTCTCGGCGACACGCTGTTCATGGGGACGCTCGACGCCCACCTGGTGGCGGTCGATGCGAAGTCGGGCCGTCAGATCTGGAAGACCGAAGTCGCGACCACGACGGCGGGCTATTCGATCACGCACGCGCCGCTGGTGGTGAAGGACAAGGTGATCGTCGGCGTCGGCGGCGGCGAGTACGGGATTCGCGGATTCGTCGCCGCCTACAGCGCCGAGACGGGCAAGGAATTGTGGCGCTTCTATACGATTCCAGGGCCCGGCGAAAAAGGTCACGAGACGTGGGAGGCCTGTCCGCAGAAATCGGATTCGTTCTGCGATCCCGACGCCTGGAAACATGGCGGCGGCTCGATCTGGATGACCGGCTCGTACGATCCGAAGCTCAATCTCACGTACTGGGGCGTCGGCAACGTCGGACCGGACTATGCCGGTGCGCAGCGGCCCGGCGACAATCTCTACACCGACTCCGTGGTGGCGCTCGACGTGGATAAGGGCACGCTGCGGTGGCACTACCAGTTCACGCCGCACGACGTGTACGACTACGACTCGGTGCAGGTTCCCGTGCTCGTCGACAACTGGGGACGTACCGGCATCGATGCGTTGGTGTGGGCCAATCGCAACGGCAACTACTACGCGCTCGATCGCGCGACTGGCAAGTTTCTCCTCGGGCGTCCGTTCGTGAAGGTGAACTGGATGAGCGAGTTCGACGAACGCGGGAGGCCCATTCAAACGCCGCAGCCGCCTGGGCAGCCGACATATCCCGGCAATCAGGGCGGCACGAACTGGTACTCGCCGTCGTTCAGTCCGCGGACCAATCTCTTCTACCTGTCGGCGTGGGAGGACTACGCGAGCATCTACGGACCGAGCCCTGTCGAGTACAGACAAGGCATCAACTTCACCGGCGGAGGACCGCGGCCTTACGGCCCTGTTCCGGGCGCCCCGTCGTTCCAGCGCGCACCGATCAACACGTGGACCGAGTCAGCGGGACACGGCGCCGTGATCGCGCTCGACGTCGCCAACGGCGATCAGAAGTGGAAGTTCAACATGACCGACGTCACCGACAGCGGCATCCTGACGACGGCGTCGAATCTGTTATTCGCGGGCGGACGAGAAGGATACTTCCAGGCGCTCGATGCGCGAACGGGCACGCTGCTCTGGAAGACCAATCTTGGCGGCCCGATCAACAGCGGTCCGATGTCGTTCCGTGTCGGCAACAAGCAGTACGTGGCTACCGTGTCTGGACTCTCGCTGTTCGTGTTTGCACTGCGGGAGTGAGGTTCATCGTTTTTCTCTCAACTTCCCGATTGCATAAGGGTTTTTCCGAATCCATATAGGGAATTCGGGTCGCGCCGAAAAATGGACCGGGAAGGCCCATTGACACTCCAGATCTATCTCGCGGCGTTCGAAGCCAGCAGCGGTGACGCCGCGTGCATTGTTGATGAGCGGGGGCGGTACGTGGCAGCGAACGACAGCGCCATCACGCTCACGGGATATGATCGCGCAGCGCTGCACGGCCTGACACACAACGACCTGATCGAATCCGAACGCCACATTCGACGGCGGGACGGCAGCCTCATTCCGGTCGAGATCGAGGTGCGCCCGCTTCCCGACAATCACCGGCTCGAGATCTTCCGCGACCACGCCGCTCGCGCCGAGTTCGAGCGGCTGCAGGAAAGCGAGGCCAAGTACCGGTCGCTCGTGGAGTCGGCCCGCGATCCGATGTTCATCTCCGACGCCAACGGCCGCTATCTCTACGCCAACGCTGCGGCGGCCGCCGTGCTCGGCACGACCTCCGACAGGGTCATCGGCAAGATGGCCGCCGACCTTTTTCCTCCGCAGTGCGCCGCGGCCTTCGTCGACGGGGCGAGACAGGTGATCGAGACCGGCGAAGATCGCATCGTCGAAGACAGCGCCGAGATCGGTGGACGGATCATGTGGTTCTACGCGATCGTCCAACCGGTCCGAAACCGCGACGGGCAAGTGGTGGCGGTCCAGGCCGTGGTGCGTGACATCACCGAGCGCAAGCGGATCGAAGACGCGCTCCGGCAAAGCGAAGAGCGGCTGCGGCAGGCGGTGCGCGTCGCCAACATCGGCATCTTCGATCACGACCATCTCACCGACGAGATGTACTGGTCACCGGAACTGCGGGCGATCCATGGCATGGCGGCCGACGAGTCCGTCGCCTATGAACGGCGCGCCGACGGTCTCCCGCAAAACGCCGATACCGCCCATCCCGACGATCGCCCGCGAGTGAACGCGGCGCTGCTGCGGGCGCACGATCCGGCCAGCGACGGTCTATTCGACGTGGAGTACCGCGTCAGACATCGCGACGGCGGCTATCGATGGCTGACGGTGCGCTCGCAGACGCGCTTCGAGGGCGAGGGCAGCGCGCGACGTCCGGTGCGCAGCATCGGTGCCGTGCGCGACATCACCGGTCTCAAGGAGGCGGACCGGGCGCTCATCGAGAGCGAAGATCGACTCCAGCAGGTCATCGACGTGTCGCAGATCGGCGTGTTCGAGCACCGGCACGTCGAGCGAACGATGTACCTGTCGCCGTCGATGCGCGAGTTCGTCGGCCTGGGCTCACAAGAAGACGTGACTGGGGCGCGATACGAACCGATCGGCGACCAGCCACCCAAGTTCCTTCAAACCGTCCATCCCGACGATCGCGAGCGTGTGGCCGCCGAGATTGCGCGCGTCCACCGCGAAGGTGGCGCCTACGAGGATGAACATCGACTCGTTGGCCCGGATGGACGCGTCCGCTGGATCAGCGTCCGCGCCCGGACCACGGTCGAGGGCGAGGGCGATGCGCGCCGTCCGGTGCGCACCATCGGCGCGATGCGCGACATCACCGAACGCAAGCGTGCAGAGGAGGAGCGCGAGCGGCTTCAGCTGCAGCTGGTGCAGGCGCAGAAGATGGAATCGATCGGGCGGCTCGCCGGGGGCATTGCGCACGACTTCAATAACATGCTCAATGTCATTTCCGGTTACGCCGATTTGGCGCTCGAGCAGCTGGCGCCAGGCGATCCCTTCTACAAGCCGCTCGACGGCATACGCAAGGCCGGCCGCCGCTCGGCCGACCTCACCTCGCGTCTGCTCGCGTTTGCGCGACGGCAGAGCGTTGCGCCGCGTGTCGTCGACTTGAACGAGTGTGTCGAGAAATCGCTCGACATGGTCCGCCGGCTAATCGGCGAACACGTTCGACTCATGTGGCAGCCGGATGCCGGTCTCTGCGCGGTTCGCGTCGATCCCGACCAGATCGATCAAGTCGTCATGAACCTGGCGGCGAATGCGAGGGACGCGATCCGGAGCATCGGTCACCTCAGAATCCGAACCGCGAGGGTGGTGCTCGATGCCGCCGCGTGTGCGCAGCATCCGGGCGCCGCCCCCGGCGACTACATCATGTTGGAGATCGCCGACGACGGCCGCGGAATGGATCCCGAGACCAAGCGGCACATCTTCGAGCCGTTCTACACCACGAAGTCGGAGGGATCTGGCACCGGCCTCGGCCTCGCCACCGTCTACGGAATCGTCACGCAACACGGCGGTTACATCTCGGTCAGCAGCGAGGTGAACGTCGGCACGACGATCACGATCCTCCTGCCTCGCAGCACGAGCGAGGTTTTGTCGGTCGTGTCCTACAGTGCGGCCGACCGCATGAAACGTGGAACCGAAACGGTGCTCCTCGTCGAGGATGAGCCAATGGTGCTCGAGCTGGGCACGCATATGCTCGAGGGCCTCGGGTACACGGTCCTGCCGGCGGCGTCGCCGGTCGAAGCGATGCGAATCGCGGACGCACGGGGACGCGAGATCGATCTGCTCCTCACCGATGTGGTCATGCCGGATATGGATGGCCCCGAACTCGCGCGTGAGCTTCTGACGGCGCATCCGCATCTGCGATGTTTGTTCGTCTCTGGATATTTCGCAGACTCGACGGCGATGCGCGCGGCGCTCGACGAAGGGATCGACATCCTGCAGAAGCCGTTCTCACCAATCGATCTCGCCGACCGCGTGCGTCGTACTCTCGATGCCGCCTAGGCACCCGTCCGCCGGAAGGGTCTGGGTTCCTCGCCTGCTCGTCGTTGACGACGAGGAAGGGGGGCGAGACATGCTCTCGCAGCGTTTGCTGCGGAGCGGTTTTGACGTTGACACTGCGGCCAGCGGCCCCGAGACGCTGGCGAAGGTTGCGGCAACGCCGTACGACCTCGTGCTGCTCGATATTCAGATGCCGGGGATGAGCGGGCTGGACGTTCTTCGCGCACTTCGCGTCGATCATTCGGCGGCGCAACTGCCGATCGTCGTTGTCACCGGCCGGACGGGGAGCGACGACATCGTCGAGGTCCTGACCCTGGGCGCCAACGACTACATTGCCAAGCCAGTGGACATGCCGATCACGCTGGCCCGCATCCGCACGCAGCTCTCGCGCAAACGCGCCGAGAAGGCGCTCGGTGAGAGTGAGGAGCGGTACGCGCTGGCGGTGAAAGGTGCCAACGACGGCATTTGGGATTGGCGATTCGATACCCACGAGGGCTACTTCTCGTCGCGGTGGAGAGCGGTCATCGGCTATACCGACGCCGACGACCTGACAGCGCTCGACGCGTGGTTCTCGCGCGTCCACCCCGATGATCTGGCGCGCCTCAAAGCGACGCTGGCAGAACACTGCACGGGGCGGACGGATCACTTCGAATGCGAGCACCGCGTGAACGGTCCCGGCGGAACGTACAGATGGGTGCTCGCCAGAGCCATTGCCGTTCGCAACAGCAACGGAGAGGCCGTTCGCATCGCTGGCTCGCTGACCGACATCACCGAAGGGAAAGTCGCCGACGCGCTGACCGGCCTGCCCAACCGGATCCTGTTCATGGACAGACTCGGACGGCTGATGGATCACGCGCGGAAGTACCCGGAGTTCCACGTCGTCGTGATGTTCCTCGATCTCGATCGGTTCAAGGTCGTCAACGACAGCCTTGGCCACAACGCCGGCGACGGTCTCCTGGTCAAAGTGGCTCAGCGTCTCGACACCTGCCTGCGCAGCGATGCCAGCACGCTCCATTTGCGCGACAGCACGGCGCGCGATGCCCTGGTTGCCGGGTCCACTGTGGCGCGCATGGGCGGCGACGAGTTCGGTGTCTTGCTCGGCGGGATGAACCAGCCGGCGGCGATGCGTCTCGCCGATCGCATCCATTCGGCGTTCACGGCTCCGTTCACCGTCGGCAGCGAGGAGATCTTCACCTCGGTCAGCATCGGCATCGCGGTCAGCGGCGAGAGCGACCTGGCGGACGGCGCCGACCTGCTGCGCGGCGCCGATACCGCGATGTACCAAGCGAAGGGACTCGGTCCAGCGCGCACCGAGGTCTTCACCTCAGGGATGCGGAAGGACGCGAGAGTGCGGCTGCAAACCGACACCGACCTTCGGCGTGCGCTCGATCGCAACGAGTTCGAGCTGCAGTATCAGCCGATCGTCCGCCTGAACGGCGAGAGCGCCGAGACGTTCGAGGCGCTGCTTCGCTGGCGGCACCCCACGCGTGGCATGGTCGGACCCTCCGAATTCATCAGATCGGTCGAAGACAGCGGCCTGATCGTCCCGATCGGAGGCTGGGTCCTTCGCCAGGCGTGCATCGATCTTCGGAGGTGGCAGGCTCTCGATCCGGCGAACGCCGCGATTCGCGTCGCTGTCAATCTTTCCGCTCGCCAACTCGCCGTGCCGGATCTCGCCCGGCAACTCGGCGACATCGTCATGGCGACCGGTGTCTCGTCGAACCACGTCGAGCTCGAGATCACCGAACACAGCGTGATGACCGACGCGGTGTTGGCCGCACGCACGCTCGAGCAACTCAAGGCCCAGGGATTCCGGTTGAGCATCGACGACTTCGGCACCGGTCACTCGTCGCTGAGCTACGTGCACCGGTTTCCGATCGACCGCATCAAGGTCGATCGCTCCTTCCTGTTGCGAGGGCGCGGCGAGAATGACACCGAGGTCGTGATGCGAGCGATCGTGGATATCGGAAATCAACTCGGGCTCGATGTGATTGCCGAGGGCATCGAGACGCAGTCCGAGCTGGCCAAGGTGCGGGCGATCAACTGCCAGTTCGGTCAGGGTTTCCTGTTCGCTGCCCCGGAATCGAGCGCGGCCATCGAACAGCAATTCGGCCGCTGGAGGCGTGGCGTCGAACGACGCCGCGCGTAGCGCGGTCGTCGCGCCAAGAGATCGTCACGCCCAGACGTTCAAGCAGAACGTGATGATGATCGCGTTCGTGAAGTCGACGAAGAACGCGCCGACCATCGGGACGACGAGAAAGGCCTTCGGGGCCGGACCGTAACGCTCGACGAGCGCTTCCATGTTGGCCATCGCGTTCGCAGTCGTGCCGAGCATGAAGCCGCAGAATCCACCGGCCATGACCGCGGACTCGTAGTCGCGTCCCATCGCTCGATGGACGATGGTGGCGGCCACCATCGCAATTGCCACGATCTGCATTCCGAGCAGGATCGCGAGCGGCAGTGCGACGCCGACGAGATCCCACAGCCTGAGCGTCATCAGTGCCATCACCAGGAATAGCGAGAGCGCCGTTCCACCAAGATCGTCGATCGTGCGCTGCGAGATCCCGATCGCCGTGCTCGCATCGTCCACATTGCGGATGACCGCGGCGACGAGCATCGCACCGATGTAGGCTGGCAGCGTGATGTCGCTCTCGCCGTTGCCGTTCAGATCCAGCGACGTGATCCAGGCGCTGACTCCCGATCCGATCCACATCGCGGTGAGAATCAGCACGAGACTCTTGAGCAGTCCGTACGATTCGACGTCCTCGCCGCTGGGCGCCGTCGGCGGCGGCTCGCCCATCGCGTTCTCGACGACGGCGGCGGCGATGCCGCGCGCGCCGCGAGGATGCACCTGACCATCAGTGAGACCGAGCCGCGCGATCAAGCGGGTGGCGACAGGTCCGCCGATGATCCCGCCGCCAACGATCCCCGCCATCGCTGCCGCGACGGCGAGCGTGGCCGCAGCAGGTACGCCAGCGGCTTCGAACTGTGGCGCGAACGCGAGGCCAGTGGCCGGTCCGCCAGTCAGCGTCACCGAGCCCGCCAGCACGCCCATGAGTGGATGCTGCCCCAGCGCATACGATGCGACGATGCCGAGCACGTTCTGCGCAATTGCCATCAGCGTTGACAGCATGAAGAAGAGCAGCACCGCAGGTCCACCCACGCGAAGCAGCGACAGACTTGCGCCGAAGCCGATGGTCGTGAAGAACGCGATCATCAGCGGCGTCTGCAGCGTGGTGGTGAAGGTCAGCGGCGTCCACGCCCACTGACGCGCGACGGTGATGAACCCGGCCATCAGCAATCCGCCGACCACCGGTGCCGGGATGTTGTAGCGCGAGAGCATCGGCACGAGCCGGCGAACGGCGTAGCCGACGAACAGCACAAGACCGGCGAGCGCAACGGTTTCAATTTGATCGAGAGTGAGCATCAGTCGTGTGGGGTCCGGCTTGAGCCGGACTGTAGTCGTAGTGTCCGCCTTCCGCCTTCGCTAAAGCTACGGCGGACCACCGTAGCCTTGGCGGAGGTGGTTAGGCGGACCCGGCCAGCAACTCCAGCATCGCCGACGACACCGCATCCGGCTTTTCGCGCGGCATGAAGTGCCCGACACCCGGTACCACGCGTCGAGCGATCAGCTTCTCGAATACCGCTCGTTCGTCAGGCGGTATCGCAGCCGCTGGCGCGCGAATGCCGTCGTCGCCTCCGTACAACGTGATCGACGGTGCCAGAATCTTCGGCCGCGTCGCAAGCGTGGCCTCGACATCCTTGAATCTCGCCTCACCGGGCGCGTTCATGATGCGATGGCGATACGAGTGAATCACGACGTCGACGAAGTCGGGATTCTCGAATGATGCGGCGGTGCGGTTGTAGGTCTCGTCGGAGAAGTGCCAGCTCGGCGACCACACCTGCCACAGGTACCGGCAGATCGCGCGGCGATTGGCCTCGAGCCCGGCTCGCCCTCGCTCGGTGTTGAAGTAGTACTGATACCAGAGGCGATGCTCGCCTTCAGGCGCCGCAGGAGGCGCGAGCGCCACCGTGTTCTGAATCGTGTAGCCGCCAATCAGCACCGTGGCGCGGACGCGATCGGGATGCAGCGCGGCCGCGATCGCCGCGGCGCGGCCGCCCCAGTCGTAGCCGACGACCGCGAAGCGCGGCAACTTCAACGCATCGGCTAGGTCGATGACATCCTGTCCGATCGCGGCCTGTTCGCCCGTGCGTGGTGCGGACGAATCGCGAAATCGCGTCGCGCCGTAGCCGCGGAGGTACGGCACCAGCGCGCGATACCCTGCCTTCGTGAGCGGCGGCACCACCTCGTCGTAGGCGCGCACGTCGTCGGGGAACCCGTGGAGCAGGATCACGGGAAACCCGTTTCGATTGCCGCTGTCTTCGTAAGCGATCGATAGCACCGCCGTCTGAACCATCGACACGGTGGTTCGCGGCGTCTCTTGCGCCTGGCTCTCCGCGGTCATGTCCGCGAGGATACCCGCACCGGCGATTCCCGCGACCTTGAGAAACGTGCGTCGACGAGTGGTGCTCATTTGTTGCGGATGCTATCACCGCGCGTCGAGCAGTCTGAACGAGAATTAATCTCGCCTTCATCCGAGCTGCATCTTCATGCGCTGTGATGGGATCGGCGCGCCATTACGCTCGGCGCGCAGACTGCGAGGACCATCATGGCCTCATCTGCTCACTCCATCGCTCCACACGATCCTATCCGCGAGGAGAACGGTGATCTGTTCGACAGCGCGGCTGTCTGGCTGGTGATTGTTCTGCTGGTGCTGGCAACGCTCGGTACGGTTGCCGGGCTGGGAGTCATCTATTACGGCGACAGCGTCGTCGCCCCGTCGTGGGATGAGCGATCGGTACCGCCGGCGAGAACGAGTTAAGCGAACTTAATCTCGGCCTCATGCTGGGTGATTCCGGCGAGTCGTCTAATCAAGTAGAAGCGCTCGCCGATCTGGTATCGCCCAGAGGAGGTCTTATGGGTGCCGTTCCTAAACATGTCATCGCGTTGGCCGCGGTCATGACGCTTCTTGCAGCGGTCTCGGCCAACGCTCAAGCACGACGCGGCGCGATCGTCGTGGCGCCGCGGGCCGAAATCGTCCGGCCGTTCTTCTACGATCCGTTCTGGGGACCGTGGCCTGCGTATGCCTACGCATATCCATACGCGGTTCGCCCGCAGAGCAACGTTCGCACGCACGTAACGCCGAAAACCGCGGACGTCTATGTCGACGGCTTCTACGCGGGCCAGGCCGAGGATTTCGACGGCGCATTCAAGAAGTTGCACGTGGCGCCCGGCGGTCATGCGATCACGATGTATGAGGCCGGATTCCGAACCGTGACCCAAGAGGTCTACGTCCGGCCTGATTCGACGTTCAAGATGAACGTCACGATGGAGCCGCTCGCGCGTGGCGAAGTGAGCGCACCGGTTCCGCCGCCGGCTCGACCGTCGCGTCGATCGTAGCCGGCCCAACAAGACAGAGGCGCGATTAACGAGAGTTAATCGCGCCTTCATCACCCGCGCATGCGCAGGGTGTGCAATCAGTGCTGGCCTATGCGTGTACTGGTTGTAGAAGACGACAAGAGAGTCGCGACTTTCATTCAGAAGGGGCTCGAGCAAGACGGGCTCGCCGTCGACGTCCTGAACGACGGCGACGATGCCGGCGCGCAGGCGCACGTCGTCGAGTATGACTGTGTCGTACTCGACTTGATGCTGCCGGGACGATCCGGGTTCCAGGTCCTGCGAGACATCCGATCGCAGAAGGCCGAACTGCCGGTGTTAATCCTCAGCGCGCAGGCATCGCCCGAGGATCGGGTCGTCGGCTTGAATGGCGGCGCCGATGACTACATGGGCAAGCCCTTCATCCTTGCCGAGCTCACGGCTCGCATCCGCGCCCTGCTGCGCCGGGGCAAGCCTCGGGAGACCAAGCTCCGCGTCGCCGACCTCGAGGTCGATACGGTGCGTCGACGAGTCACGCGAGGCGGACAGTCGATCGATCTCAAGCCGAAGGAGTACGCGCTCCTCGAGTTTCTGATGCACAACTGCGATCGTCCCGTCACGCGCAACCACATCATCGAGCACGTGTGGGACATCCACTTCGACAGCATCAGCAACGTCGTCGACGTGCACATCAACTCGCTTCGCAACAAGATCGATCGTGGCGCGGCGCGCGCGCTGATTCACACCGTCCGAGGCGTCGGCTACATGTTGGCCGACACACCCCCGTGAAGCCGCTCCCGCTTCGCAACTCCCTGACCATCGTCTATACGAGCATCCTGGCCGTACTGGTGAGCGCGCTCGCGCTGGCCACGCACGCGGTGTTGGTGCGCCAGTTGGACCGCGATGCGACAAGCCGCCTCGAGGAGAAGGCCCGCGGCCTGCACGGCTACCTGCAGTTCAAGAACGGCATGCCCGTGCTCGAGTACGACCGGAGCGACGCCGATTCGGCAGCGTTCGTCGACGATGCGACCGACTACTACCAGGTGTACGACGCGCAGAGCGGCCGATTGCTCGTCCAGTCGCCGGGGCTCGAGTCGCTGGGTCTGCAGTACACGTCAGGTGAAGTGGCCGAGTTCTTCAAAGATCCAGGTCCTCACGACGTGCACACGGATCGCGGACGGCTCCGTCTGATCAGCACCGTGATCTCGCCGAGCCCCGGTGAAACCTACGTCGTGCAAGTGGGCGACCTTCTCGACGGCGTCGACAAGACGCTCGCGGGGTTCGATCGACTCCTGCTGTGGAACATCCTGGGCGGCCTTGCCGTGGCCGCGTTCGCGGGCCGCTGGCTGGCCGGGCGCGCTCTGACCCCCTTGTCGCAGCTGGCTGGTGCGACGCAGGCCATCGGCATCACGAACCTCGATGCTCGACTCACCGTGCGCGGCGCCGGCGACGAGCTCGATCAAGTGGCCACTGCCTTCAACAACGCGCTCGCACGGGTCGAGCATTCGGTGAGCGAGATGCGGCAGTTCAGCGCTGCGCTCGCGCACGAACTGCGGACGCCGCTCGCCATCTTTCGCGGCGAGGCCGAACTGGCGCTCGCACCATCGTCGACCGACGACGACCGCCGCCAAGCTCTATCCCGTCAGATGGACGAGTGCGATCGGCTGACGCGCCTCATCAACCAGATTCTGATGCTCGCCCGCGCCGAAGCTGGGGAGATCACCATGGCCACCGACATCGTGGACATCGCGGCACTTGCGGCGTCGGTCGTCGAAGAGATCGAGCCGGTGGCGGCGGCGCGTGGCATCGTGATGTCATGCGGCGGCTCTGGCAACGTGCTGGTCCGGGGTGATGCGGGATGGTTGCAGCGGCTGCTGCTGATCCTGCTCGACAACGCGATCAAGTTCACCGGAGACGGTGGCCGCATCTCGGTCGTGTCCTCGCGTACTCGGGGACTGGTGCGTGTGGCCGTGACCGATACCGGCGTCGGCATCGCGGCGGATGCGCTGCCGCACCTGTTCGAGCGGTTCTATCGGGCCGATCGGGCGCGGTCGCACGACACACAGGGCGCCGGGTTAGGACTCGCCCTCGCGAAGTGGATTGTCGATCGGCACGATGGCGCCATCACCGTGACGAGCCGACCTGGGCAGGGAAGCACGTTCATCGTCAACTTGCGCGCGCTTCCACGGGCTGTCGATGAACCCCGCGAAACCAAGAACGCGTCTCGCTATTCGACTGGCCTTCCCATGAACGCGAGCTGAAGGCTCGATCAGTCGGCGCCGCTCCTCGAGGATCGCTCCCGCGAGGACGAGCCACACGACAATCAGAATCAGGTTGCTCGCCGGCACGGCGCGGGCCGGCAGGCCAATTCGTGTGACGGCAAAGATCAGGATCGCGCTGACGATATCGCCGGCGCGAACGAACACCGTGTCGGTGGCCTGCTTGGCCAGGTACTTGTTCCGGCGCGACGTCGGCAGCCACAGCATGTGGCGCACCGTGTTGTTCAACGAATAGTCGATCGCGCTCTCCGTGGTCTTGCCGATTCGCACAGCCATCAGCATGGGCCATGTCGCCATGAGCGAGGCATCGCCAAGCGCGACGATCGGAAGGGTCAGGAAGGCGATCCGGAAACCGGCGTGCGTAACGATGCGAGAGACGACGAGGCCCTGGAGCACGAGGCTCATCATGTCGGTCCAGAACGTGATGTCCGCGAAGACGCCGCCGATGTAGTTCGACACGCCGCTGACGTGCAGCACGCCTGTTGCGACTGCCCTGTGCGCCGCCTCTTCGACTGACCGCGCCAGCACGTAGTCGCCGTTTGTCTTGACGAGCGTGAACAGCAGCGAGAAGGCCGCAATGTAGAGGAGATAGCGATCGCCGACGAGGGCCCGGAAGGCGTCGCCGGCACGACCGCCCACGACGCTGGTGGCAACGGCCTTGGCTTCAGCGTTGGCGGCGTGGCTGATCTCGTGCGCATGCACCCACTCGAAGACGCCGGCAGATACGATCAGAAGACCAGCCGCCAGTGGCATCATCGACAGCGTTCCGATGCGGCCGATCAACACCCTCGCAGTCGCCGCGCCTGCGACCGCCCCGAGCGACACGCCGAACCCCAGCAACGGAAACAGCCGGCGACCAGCCTCCTCCGTGTACAGATCGCTCGCAAACGACCAGAACTGCGTCACGATCATCATGTTGAACACAGCAATCCATAGATAGAACGCCAACGCGTAGGCGCGCGACGACCCTGACGACAGCCCGACCGCGTAAAACGCGAGCAGCTGCGTCGCGAAAAACGCCGTCGCCCCCACCACCAGTCGATTGCGCGGAAGGCCTCGGCTCGCGCGGCTGTACGCCGGCACCGCGAGCAGCAAGACCAGCGCAGTGGCTCCTGCCATGTAGGCCTTGTCCTCGGCTCCTCCCGGGTGCGCGAGGATCAGCGCTTCGCGCACCGGCTTGATGCACGAGTAGGCCATCATCAGCACGAAGCCGTTCAGCGCCATGAGCGCTGCGGCTGGTGCTTCGTCGGATCGCACGTCGGCGATCAGGCGGAACACAGGTCTTCCCATCGACCCCATCAGCGTCTCCCCTCAGCGATCGATGCCGTCTTCGTGTTCTCGTGTTCTTCGTGTTCTTCGTGATCTTCGTGGCTCCGCACGAACATCAGAGCGATTCCACCGCGCAGCGGTTCTGGAACGAGCGCAAAGTTCGAGGCGCCGTGGCGTGTGACCGTACGCCCCACGACCGTGCCGAGGGCGGCGCCGAAGGCGACGTCACTCAAGTTGTGCACGTTGTCGTGGAGTCGCGATGTGGCGACGTAGGTCGCAAACGCATATGCCGGGAGTGAGATGCGCCACGAGTGATGACGATCGAGCACCGTCGCCGTCGCAAACGTGACCGCGGCGTGTCCTGATGGAAACGAGTACCCGGAACTGCCATCGGGCCGCGGTCTCTCCACCGTGTACTTGAGCGATTCCACGAGCCCCTCGGTGACGATCTGCGCCCGCAGCAGGTCCAGGCCGACATGCGCGATCTTGGAGTCGCCAAACGCGCGCCCGAGTCCATAGGCAGTCATCGACGCGCCCATCAGCGTCAGCGTGTTGCCGGCGATGTCGCCCGCTTTGAAGAAGCTGCCAGTGTCGGCGAGCTTCCTATTGACGTCGTCGTCGAGCGGATGCAGACCGATCGCGAGGCCGCCTCCAATCGACGCGACGATCGCCGAGTCGACCGACGGCAGATGCTTCATGTCTCCGCCGAGATCGCGGAACAGCGTGCGCAGCCCCGTCGGTGTCGACGAAGGTTTCTCTGCGCTCGCATCGGCATCTGTGGCTGCGGGCACGTCTTGGTCTGCCGACGCGAGAGCGATTGGAGCAAGAGCCAGCAAGGCAAACATTGCGCAGGCGATTTGATTCACGTTCATGACACACCAGCCGTCATTTGAATCGAGCGCCGTGAGGCGTCCGTGAATCGGTCATTAACTTCGATTCATGAAGCCCAGCTCAGACACATGAAACGGAATTAATGGGCCTCTCATGTGAGTCTCAGCGCGCTCGCGTCTACTCGCTTGTGGAGACCCTCATGAGCAGATCGAGTGTTGCCTTCGTCATCGCCGTTGCCATCGTGACGGCATCTCCGGCGTCGTCGCAGGCCCGGTCCGACGAGATCGAGCAGCAGAAAGACGACAAAGCCGCTGTCATCGAGCCTCCAACACGGGAGAACGGCGATCGCATCGTCACCGCCCTCGAGCACGTCTTCGTGCCCGAGCCGCCGTCGATCGCTCCGACGTTCGGCGACTTTCGGCCAGGCGCGGGACTCGCCTTCGGCGTTGCCTCAGTTGTGCCTGTAGGCGAGCGCGGAACTTGGCGCACGTCGACCGCATGGTCGCTCGAAAATTTCAAGCAGATCGAAAGCGTCGTTGACGTTCCACCGTTCGCAACCGATCACGTGCACGTGAAGGCGTTCGTCAAGTGGGACAACGCGCCGGAGCTCTCGTTCTTTGGGTTGGGCGCAGACTCGAAACCTGCCAATGAGGTGGGCTATGGACTCGACTCGACGGACGCCGGCGCCGAGCTTCGTGTCGGCGGCCCTCGCGGGTTCAGGTATGGCGCCGGCGCGAGCTATCTGAGCGCGAGCTCGCGCGATGCGATCGAGCTGCCAACCGTCAGTGGTCTCTCTGCGGCTGCGGCGCCGGGATTCGGCTCGTCACCCGAGTGGTGGCATCTGACGACGTTTGCCGCCTTCGATACGCGACACTCGCCGGGACACACGGACTCCGGCGGCCTGTACAGTGTTCGTCTCCACGACTATATCGACCGTGACGACGTGTTCGACTTTCGTCGCACCGAGATCGATCTGCGACAGTTCGTGCCTATCCTGCACGACAACTGGATCATCGCGTTGCAGGCCCGCGCCGATCTCGGCTCGCCAGCGAACGGGCAGCTCGTGCCGTTCTTCATGCGGCCGGCCATCGGCGGTCGCGACACACTTCCCGGATTCGCCAACGACCGTTTCATCGACAACGACAGCCTGCTTCTGAGAAGTGAATTGCGCTGGACCGCGTCGCCGCTCGTCGACATGGCGGTGTTCGTCGACCAGGGAACGGTTGCGCCGACAGCGGGAGCGCTGAGTGTCACCGATCTGAAGCGAGGTTGGGGCATTGGCGCCCGCTTTCATGGCGACGACTTCACGGCGCTTCGCATCGAGGTGGCGCACAGCATCGAAGGCTGGCGCTACAACATCGCGCGCGGCGTCAGCTTCTGAGGTGATGTCATGACTCGAACGTTGATCGCCGCCCTTGTGGCGTCTGTTGTCGTCGCTCCCACAATCGCTGCCGCACCGAAGTTCCTTCCCGACGATCCGATCGGTCGCGAGCCGGATCCGGCGGACGCCTCTCACGTTCAGCGGTTTCCCATCCACTTGTCGTGGGATCTGATATCGAGCCTCTTCACCAGACACGGCGATCGATCTCGTGATCGAGCCGCCGACATCAACACCATCGATGAAGTTCCCGATTCGAGCTGGTTCACGAACCGGGTCGGCGCTCGAACGTTGACGGCCGCCGATGTGGCACGAGGACCCGACACGACCAACGGACCTGTCGGCCGCTGGACGATTGTCTCGGGCAAATCCGAAGGCGTCCGGCCGGGCTTCACGGTGAAAGACGACGCCGGCATCACATGGTTCGTCAAATTCGACGCGCCCGGCTTTCCCGAGCAGGCGACCGGTGCCGAAGTCGTCTCCACGAAGCTGTTTTGGGCGCTGGGGTACGACGTCGCTGAGACGCACGTCGCGCGCATTCGCCGCAACGACCTGTCGATCTCGCCGTCGGCGACGATGACCGTCCATGGCCGTCCGCGACCGATGACGTGGGCCGATGTCGATCGCGTTCTCGCCATCGTCGATCGCAGCGCCGACGGCAGCTATCGTGTGCTGGCCAGCAAGGCGCTCGAGGGCAAACCGGTCGGAGAGTTTCTGTACTACGGCACGCGCTCCGACGATCCCAACGACATCGTGCCGCACGAGAATCGCCGCGAGCTGCGAGCCATGGGCGTCTTCGCGGCGTGGATCGATCGCGTCGACGCGAAGGCGGGCAACACGCTGGACACGGTGGTCGTGGTCGATGGCAAGGGCGTCGTGCACCATCATCCGCTCGACTTCGGGTCGACGCTCGGCAGCGGAGGCATTGCGCCGAATGCGTGGTGGGAAGGCTACGAGTACTTGTCGGGGGCGTCGCTGGGCAAGAAGCTGCTTGGCCTCGGACTGCCGATCGAATCGTGGCGAAGGATCGACTATCCGGCGATCCGTGGCGTCGGCCGCATCGAAGGCGACCACTTCGACCCGGAGGCGTGGCGAAGTCGGGTGCCGAACGCCGCGTACATCCGCGCCGACGCCGACGATGAGTTCTGGGCCGCGCGCAAGCTGATGGCGGTGTCCGACGCGATGATCGCGGCCGCCGTCCGCAGCGGCATCTACTCCGATGCCGCCGCCGAAGACTACCTGACGCGCACGCTCATCAAGCGTCGGGACGCCATACTCGCGTCCTATCTTCCTGCGCTCAATCCGGTCGTGAACCTGGCGTTGAGCGATGAAGGTGTGCTGACCTGCGACAACGCAGCCGTCATGGCCGACGTCGCGGTGACTCCGCGTGCGTATCACGCGACGTGGTACGCCTTCGACAACCTGACTGGCACCAGCACTAGCCTCGGTGAGAGCGAGAGTCGACAGCCGACGATGAAAAGTCGGGTGCCGTTGGGCGAACGCGCAGGTTCGTTCGTTCGAATCGACATCACTGCCGACAGCGCCGACCATCCGAAGTGGAGTGTCCCGCTGCGGGCGTATTTCCGTCGGGACACAGGTGGTTGGACTCTCGTGGGACTCGAACGCGCATGACGCCCGCAGGACTCTCGCTCACATCAACCTTCCACCACCGTACACGGCCAGCCTCTCAGGCCGTCATCGTGGCACTGGCGTTCTACCTCTTCGCTGGCACCATCGAGGCGAGCCTGATCCGGATCGTGCAGCCAACGGAGATGGAGCTCGATTGGGTGAGCGACATGGTGTTGTCGGCCGCGCTCGGGACGGCGGTGTATCTGTGGTTGCACCTTCGAGCGACGCGGCTTGCGCTCACTGAACGCGAACGCGAGCAGCTGGTGATCCAGACGCAGTTGTCGCTGGCCGAAGGGATGCAGCGTCGCTTGCTGCCGCCCGTGCCACTGCCCGCACAGGGATTCGAGTGGGCGGCGACGTTGACTCCAGCTGGAAGCATCGGCGGCGACTTCTACGATTTCGCGGAGCCGAGCCCGAACGTTCGTGTGATGCTGATCGCCGACGTCTCGGGCAAGGGCATTTCGGCCGCGATGGCGCTGACGCTCCTGCGCGCGACATTTCGAAACGTTGCTCGCGATACAACCGATCCCGCGCAACTCGCCACGCGAATGTCGAGAGCGTTCTACGGCGAGTGGCATGGCGCGCCCTACGTCACCTGCGTCATCGCACGAGTCGATCTCTCTGAGCGAATGCTCACCTACGTCAACGCCGGTCACCCGCCCGGTTTGCTGGTGCGCGGAAACGGCGGTCGTGATCTCTGGGAAGGAGGGCCGCCGCTCGGCCTGATCGATGGCGCCGACTATCGTGAGGAGTGTCTGACGGTGCAGGCAGGAGACGTGTGTGTGCTCATGACCGATGGCGTGACCGAGTCGTTCGATGATCTCTCCAGCTCCTTCAGCACCCTTGTGGCTGGCATCGCGTCTCGACGTCCGCGCTCGGCCGCCAACATCTGTGACACGCTCATGTCGCGTGCGGTCGAAGGATCGGGTCCCCATGGAGTGCACGACTGGACTGACGATCGCACCGTGGTTGTCTTTACGCTCTCCTAACGCCTTCAAAAGCCCGCGATCGCGAGAGTGTGACCCACGCGGACGAAACGGCGATCGCAAAGACGCGCCTCAATCACTGTGTCAGAACGAATAGTGGGACAACAATAGGACCGGACAGGGAGGCGGACGATGAAGGCGATCGTCGTGACGGACCGGGGTGCGGGAACGGCCGGGATGACGCTGGTGGAGCGGCCCGAGCCGTGGGCAGCGATAAACGACGTCGTCGTTCAGGTTCATGCGTCGGGATTCGTTCCGACTGAGCTGGCGTGGCCTTCGACCTGGACCGATCGCCTCGACCGTGACCGGACGCCGTCGATCCCCGGGCACGAGTTGGCCGGAGTAGTCACCGCCCTCGGCTATGGCACGAGGGGGCTGTCGGTGGGACAGCGGGTGTTCGGCCTCACGGACTGGTATCGCGACGGCACACTGGCGGAGCACGCGGCTGTCGAGGCACGCAACCTCGCGCCGCTGCCGGGCGACGTCGACTGCACGGTGGGTGCGAGCCTGCCGATCTCGGGACTGACCGCGTGGCAGGGACTGTTCGAGCACGGCCGCCTTCAGGCGGGGCAGAGCGTCGTCGTGCACGGCGCGGCCGGCGCAGTCGGGTCGACGGCGACGCAGCTCGCACGTGAGGCCGGCGCCCACGTCATCGGCACCGGACGCGCCGCCGACCGTCAGACGGTGCTCGACTTCGGCGCGCAAGAGTTCGTCGACCTCGAGAACGACGTCCTCGAAGATGTCGGCGAAGTCGATCTGGTGTTCGAT
>Ga0075423_10001347_pt1 | contig 21521 bp, 14 predicted proteins | sample SoiMethybrSBSTD2_FD_80114 | JGI IMG/M metagenome (GOLD analysis project Ga0075423, IMG submission 80114) | Bulk soil microbial communities from a Populus tree surrounding site in Tennessee, USA - Soil MetaG P. TD hybrid SBSTD2 | ecosystem: Environmental > Terrestrial > Soil > Tree plantation... | reverse complement strand
GCTCGCGCGAGCGCGACACGCTGCTTCTCGCCGGCGGAGAGATCGTTCGGGAAGAGCGCCTCCTTCCCGCGGATCCCCATCTGGTCGAGGAGCGGATTCACGCGCTCGCGAATCGCCGCGCGATCCCAGATGCCCGAAATCTGGCAGGCGAGCGCCACGTTCTCGTAGACGGTCCGATCCGCGAGGAGACGAAATTCCTGGCCCAGCACGCCGACCACGCGGCGCAGCGTGCGCCCGCGGGCGGGCCTTCCGCCGCTGTCGGGACGGAGCCCTTCGGAGTCGACCTCGATCCTGCCGCTCGTCGGCCGCTCGGCCAGGGCCAGGACGCGAAGAAGCGTCGATTTGCCCGCGCCGCTCGGCCCGAGCACGAAGACCCACTCGCCCGGGTCGAACGAGAGCGTGAGATCGCTCAGCGCGATCCTCTCTCCAAAAGATTTCGACACGTGCTCCAGTCGAATCAGGGCCACGTCCACTCCAGGCGCCGGCGTCCGGCGCGGTTCGCGAGATCGGCTCCCACCCGAACGGCGGTGGCGAGGCCGGCGGGGTCGGGGCGGCGCGAACCCCCCTTCCACGCGCGGTCGAATGCAGTGCCATGATCGACGCTGCTGCGGACGAACGGAAGCCCCAACGTCACGTTGGCGGCGCCCCCGATCCCGTCACGCTTGGCGGCGATCAATCCCTGATCGTGGTACATCGCGACCACGACACCCAGATCGCGCCGGCCGACGTGCTGCGCGAAGAACGTGTCCGCGGGGTACGGCCCTTCGGCGGCGATGCCGCGCGCTCGCGCCGCCGCGATGGCGGGGCGGATGACGCGCTGCTCTTCGTCGCCGAAAAGCCCCTCTTCACCCGCGTGGGGATTCAGCCCCAGCACGGCCACCACCCGCTTCTTGCCCCAGCCGAAATTCCGAAGCGCCGCCGCCGCGAACTCGATGGTGCGGGTGAGCGGCTCCACGGAGAGCGCGTCCGGTACCTCGCGAAGCGCCAGGTGGACCGTCGCGAGCAAGATGCGGAACGGGCCGCCGACGAAGAGCATCTTCGTTTCGGGGACCCCGGCGAGCGCGCCGAGGAATTCCGTGTGGCCCGGGTATGGATAGCCGGCGGCGCGAAGCGCGACCTTCGAGATCGGCGCGGTGACGATGCCATCGGCACGTCCCGCCAGGGCGAGCCCCGCGGCCACCTCGATCGCGCGCGCCGCCGCGCGTCCCGACGCGGCGGTCGGGGCGCCTGGTTCCACCGCGCCCCAGCCGTCCCGGCTCGAGGCGATGACGCGCACGCCTTGCGTCCGGTCGTCGGGGTCGAAGCGATCGGGATCCACCGGCGGAAGGAGCTTGAGACGCGCACGCCGCGCGGCGCGCGCCAGCACGTCCGGATCCCCCACCGCCACCAACCGCGCCAGGCGGCGGAGCGACGGCGACGCGAGCGAACGTGCGACGATTTCGGGGCCGACTCCCGCCGGATCCCCCATGGTCACGAGCAGGATGGGTCGCCGCGCCGCCACGTCCGTGTGGCCCTCCCGGCTATTCCTTGATCTCGACGTTTACCGTCTTCTTGACCCGGTCGTACCACCGCTTGTAGGCGTCTTCGAGCTTCTTGTTCTGGGCCATCTTTCGGAGGTCGTCCTTGATGTCGTCGTACTTGTACTCCGATTCGGGCACCCGTCCCAGAACTTTGAAGATGTGATAGCCGGCGTCCCGCTTGAACGGGGTCGAAACCTCGCCCTCGCGGAGCGCGGTCAGCACCTCTCGCATGTTGGGCGCCAGCCCCGGCACCGGCACGTCGCCCAGGAAACCGGCCGAGTCGCGTGTCGCGGCATCCATGGAATAGCGCTTCGCCATCACGGCGAAATCGGCGCCGCGGAGGATCGAATCCCGAACCGCCATCGCCCGAACCCTCGCCCGCTCCTCATCGGCCGGGGACGGCTTGGTGGCGATCATGATGTGCCGCGCGTGAATCCGCTCGGGCAGGCTGTCGTTGGCGGCGAAGCGCTCCAGCACTTCGATCAGATGGAAGCCGTAGCGGGTTCGAACGGGAGTCGAAATCTCCTTCGGCTTGAGCTGGAACGCCACGTCCTCGAACTCCGCCACCATTTCGCCGCGCGCGAAGACTCCCAGGTCTCCGCCCCGCTTGGCGCTCGGGTCGTCGGAGAACCGCTGCGCCAGCGCCGCGAACGAGCTCCCCTTGCTAATGGCGGTGCGGATGCTGTCGGCCCGTTGCCGCGCCCGCTTCACCTGAAAGGAATCCGGCTCGAACGCGATCATGATGTGGGCGAGCCGTAGCGCCTCGGGACGCTTCCCGATCGAGTCGCGGTTCGCGACGTAGTAGGCGCGAACCTCCGCGTCGGTGACCGTCGTCTTGCTCTGCACTTCCTTCCCGATCGTCCGCATGATCACAAGTTGTTCCCGGACGTCCGGCTCGTATTTCTTGCGAAGCCCCGCCTCGGTCGTGTGCTCCTGGGCCAGAGCCTGCTGGTATTGCGCGTCGCCGCCGAGACGTTCTTTGAGCGCGTCGATTTCCTGATCGATCCCCTCGGACACGTCCTTCGGCGTCACGGTGATGCCCAGGCGGGTCGCCTCGGCCAGGATGACTTCCTTCTCGATCAGCTGGTTCAGGACTTCCTTGCGCAGCTTCACGAGGTTGACCGAATCGTCCGGACTGACGCCGTAACGCGCCGCGGCCTGCGCCATCTGCTCGTCGACTTCCGAGGACAGGATCACGGTCTTGTTCACGATCGCGGCGATCCGCTCGGCCGCGAACGCGGCCGGCGCGGGAAGAACGGCGAGGGTCAGGATCAGAGCCAGGAGCGGACGAACGGCTCGGGCGCGCCCGCCGCGCACGTTGGTGGGGCGGGTCATTGGGCCGCCGTTCCCGAACCGGCGATGGGTCCCTTCGCGAGACCCAGCTTCACCGCTTCGAGCCGCGCCGGAACGATCCGGACCGGCGTCTTGTCGCGCAAACGCTCCAACTGTGTCAGCACCCATTCGTTTTCCTTCTCCTCTCGCCAGTCGCGCTTGACGCGATCGATGACTTCGTCGAATGAATAGGGTCTCGCCGCCTCACGGTCGATGACGCGAGCCACGGCGTATCCCTCCAGGGTTCCCACCACCGGCGTGAATTGTCCCGGATCCAGGATTCGGACGGCGCGGCCCATGGGATCGGGGTCCCGATCGAAATACGTGACGCGCGCCGTATGCCCGGAGAGCAGATCGAATTGCTTGGCGTGCGGCTGTTCGGTGAGGCCGCGCGCGTAGAAGGCGGAATCGCCCGCGGCAGTGCCGTTCCACGCGAGGAGCGCCGCCGCCGCCGTGTCCCGATTCGCGAAGACCCCGACGCGCGCCAACCAGGCGGCCGGGCGCTGATAACGCGAGGCGCGCGTCTCGAAGTAGGCCCGGAGCGCCGCGGAATCGGGGTCCGGAGGTCGCGCGCGGGTCACCATGGCCACCACCGCTTCCTCGTCGCGGGCCAACCGAAGCTCGCGCGCGATCTGGGGCTCGGACGCAAAGCCGCGTTCCTTCGCGTCCTTCACCACCAGGTGCCGGTAGAACGCCTGGCCCATCAGCTCCTTGAGGTGCGCCTCGTCCCGAATCCGGAGCCGTCCCGACGTGCCGACGGTGAGCCGGGTCCGGTGATAGAAATCGAGGAACGTCATCGAGTCGCCGTCCACCCGGGCGATGATGCCGAGCGCCGGCCGCACGCCCCGCTTCGGCCGGGTGCCGTCCGGCGAGAGCGAGGCCAGGATCGAATCGCGCGTCTCGCTCCCGACGGTGAAGAGCATCGGCTTCAGGTACGCGGGGTCGGGGGCGAAGTGGTACTTGGCGAGCAGGGCCTCCTGGTGGAGCTGGATCATCCCGTTCGTGCGTTCGGTCCGCACCAGGCTCCGGAGCGAGTCGGTGGAAATTTCGGAGAACCCGCCGATCTTGTAGATCTGGTGATACGTGTTGCGTCCGGGTCGTCCCGAATAGAGGCCCAGCACGTCCCCCGGCTTGGCGGCGACGACATCCTTGTAGGAGGACGGGGCCAGATCGCGCACGAGGGTTTGGCCGAAGTGGCCTCCCTGCTGACGCGACGGGTGGACGCTGTAGATCTTGGCCATCGAATCGAACGACGCGCCCCCGCGAATCCGCTCGAGGATCTTGAGCGCGAGCGGCTTCTGCGCGCCGCGCTCGTCGTCGAGCATGACGATGTAGTAGAGGTCGACGGATCGGTAGAGCCCGGATTTGCGAAGGCTGTCGATCTGAGCGTCCGTGGGCTCGATCCCCGGGAGCAGGATCCTCTCGTGGGTCTCGCGATAGAGCCGCAGGAATTCGCGATCCTCGTAGCGGCGCTTGATCTCGGGATCGTTGGGCAGGCCGAGCCGCTCCGCCTCCATGGAGAGGAGTTCACGGTCGACGCAACGATCGAGGAGCATTCGGCGCCAGAGGGCGGGGTTTCGTGTGCGGAGCGGATCGTTCGCGAGAGCGGCGGCCGCCTGTTGAATGTCGATCGCCTCGACCGTTCGGTTGCCGAGCGTGGCGATGGGTCCCCTGGCCGCTGGCGGCAACGCGGCGAGCGCTCGAGCGGGCGCTCCGAGGAGCGCGGCGAGCGCGATCCCGAGCGAGAGCGCGGCGAGCGCGATGAGCACGGCCAGCGCGACGCGCACCGTGCGGGCGGTGACCGGGCGGCGATCGTTTGAACTGGGCGAAGCGGATTTCATGATTGGTCCCAGGGTGTTCTCGGATGTCGGTTCGGGAGGCCCCCAAAACGCGAGTTACCGCACTCACTCTGTACCCCGAACGGGGCCTGGGAGTTCAACTTCCGGAGGCGGGAAGGGGCGGACGCGATACGCTATCAGCGGGTGTAAGTTGTTGCAATAACTTTGTCGCCAGCCCCATGGGGTCCGCCGGCTTCGAAATTCGTAGCGTCCTCGCCCCGCTGCCCGCGAACTCGATCCTGACGGCCGAGGTCGAAACCAGGGCCACGATCCGCTCCCGCGCCAAAGGCACGGCCATCTCGATTTCGAGGCGGTCCGGGCCGACCCGAAGGCGCTCCGCTCCGGCGTCCCGCCCCATCAAGCGGAGGCCCTTCAGCGCCAGCAAGTGCTCCACCTCGGCCGGGGGAGGTCCGAAGCGATCTCGAAGCTCCCCGCGGAGCGATTCCAGCTCCTCCAGTCGCTGCAGGCCCGCCATCCTGCGATAGACGTCCAGCTTCTCGTCCCGGTCGGCGACGTACTCGTCGGGAACGAACGCCGGGAGGGGACTGGCGATCGAGGGCTCGGGGCGCCGCTCGACGGCCTGCCCGGAAAGCTCCTGCACGACCTCGTCGACCATGCGGCAATACAAGTCGAAGCCGACGCTCAGCATGTGCCCGTGCTGTTCCGGACCGAGGAGGTTGCCGGCGCCTCGGATCTCGAGATCCCGCATGGCGATCATGAGTCCGGCGCCGAGTTCCTCGTGCTCCGCGATGACCCGGAGGCGCTTCTCCGCTTCCTCGCTCAGGACTTTTCCGGGAGGCACCAAAAGGGTGCAGAACGCCTGGTGGTGCGAGCGGCCGATCCGTCCCCGCAGCTGGTAGAGCTGTGCCAACCCGAGCGTGTCGGCCCGGTGCACCAACATCGTGTTCACGGTCGGGATGTCGAGGCCGGACTCGATGATCAACGTCGAGACCAGGATGTCGGTGCGTCGCTCCAGGAAGTCGACCATGACCTTCTCGAGCTGGGTATCCCGCATCTGCCCGTGCGCGACGCCGAGCTTCAGTTGTGGAACCAGGCTCTGGAGGTAGTGGGCCATGGAGTCGATCGACTCGACCCGGTTGTGCACGAAGAACGACTGGCCCCCTCGGTCGGCCTCGCGGAGAAGCGCCTCGCGCGCGACGTCCTGGCTCATCTCCACGATCTCGGTCTTGATCGGGTAGCGGCCTCGGGGCGGCGTCGTCATCACGGACATGTCGCGGGCGCCTAGGAGGCTCATGTGGAGCGTACGTGGAATCGGGGTAGCGGTGAGGGTCAGCACGTCCACGGTCTCGACGAGCGTGCGGATGCGTTCCTTCTGCGCCACGCCGAAGCGCTGCTCCTCGTCGATGACGACGAGGCCCAGGTTCGAGAACCGCACGTCCTTCGAGAGGAGCCGGTGCGTCCCGATGATCAGGTCCACCTCGCCTCGGCCCAGCTTCTCGACCGTTTCCTTCTGCTCCTGCGCCGAGCGGAAACGGCTCAAGAGGTCGATCCGCACCGGGAAATCGGCGAAGCGCTCGGTGAACGTGACGAAGTGCTGCTGCGCGAGCACGGTCGTCGGCACGAGGAGGGCGACCTGCGTGCCGTCCTGGATCGCCTTGAACGCCGCGCGGAGCGCCACCTCGGTCTTGCCGTAGCCGACGTCGCCGCAGATCAGCCGATCCATGGGCCGCGGCGACTCCATGTCCCGCTTCACCTCATCGACGGCGCGGAGCTGGTCCGGCGTCTCGTCGTAGATGAACGAGGACTCGAGCTCCCGCTGCCAGGGCGTGTCGGCGCTAAAGGCGCGCCCGGGTCGCGCCTTTCGAAGCGCGTAGTGGCGAAGCAGTTCCTCCGCCATGTCGTGGATGGCCTTCCGCGTCTTCGCCTTGACCCGCGCCCACGTCGTGCCGCCGATCCGGTGCACCGATGGAGCGCGGCCCTCCTCGGCGGAGTAGCGCTCCACCATCCCGAGCTGGTCGATCGGCACGAAGAGCCGGTCGTTCCCGGCGTAGTCGATTTGGACGCACTCGGTCTCCTGGCCGTCGAGCGCGATCCGCTTGAGCCCGCGATAGACGCCGATGCCGTGATCCAGGTGGACCACGTAGTCGCCGGGGTTCAGGGTCAGGAGGTCGCGCATCACCGCGGCCGACGCGCGAAGCTTCCGCGAGCGCCGCCGCCGATACCGCGCGAAGATCTCGTGATCCGTGAAGACGGCCAGCCGGGCGCCGGGCAGGACGAAACCGCCGTTCAAATCCCCCACCTCGATCGCGGCGTCCGCGTCGCCGAGCAGCTCCTCGAGGCGTTCCGCTTGACCCTGGTTGTCGCAGAGGATCATGCGCGCGTACCCGAGCTCGCCTAGGCGCCGAAGCTCGCCGCGCAAGAGGTCCAGCTTTCGCCCGAAAGAGGGTTGCGGGCGCGCGTCGAGCGAGATGGCGCCGTCGAGCGCTTCCCCCTCGCGGGTCGCCAGGGCCGACTCGACGCGGCGAAACGCGCCGAGGCGCGCCAGCGAGCGTGCCGGCGCGTCGAAGAGCGCGTCGTGCGGTGGTAGATGGGGAGCCTTGGCGCGCGCGTCCTCCTCCAATCGCTCGGACTCGCGATCCGCGTTCTCGAGCTCGCGCTCCACCGCGCCCGGTTCGTCCAGCCACAGGACCGACCCGGGCGGAAGCGCCTCGAGGGCCGAGACGAGCGGCACGCCGAGGAGCGGGGCGATCCATTCCATGCCCTCGAAGTGGATCCCCTCGGCCACGAGATCACGAATTCGGTCGGCCTCGGGGGAACGGGGGAACGAAGGATCGTCGAGCGGCCTGAGTCGCGCGTCGGCATCTTCCTCGTAGAGGATCTCGCGCGCCGGAAGGATTCGGGCGCTCGGCCTGGGCCCGGTCGAGCGCTGCGACGTGACGTCGAAGGAACGGAGCGAGGCGACGACGTCGCCGTCGAATTCGAGTCGCACGGGCTGATCCATGCCGGGGCCGAACACGTCCACGATCCCGCCGCGCCGGCTGGCCTCGCCCGACTCGCCGATCTCCGCCACGGAGCGATAGCCGGCGAAGACGAGGCGGCGGAAGAGGGCCTCGGGCGAGATGGCGGTGCCGGGCGCCAGATCGACCGCGCGGGCGCGGATCGCTTGCGGATGCGGGATCAGTCGGTGAAGCGCCGCCGCGGGAATCACGACGACGGGCGGATCGGCGTCCCCCATCCGGAGGAGCGCGGTCAGTCGATCCTCGCGCACGGGAAGCGTGGCTCCCTGCGCGCTCCACGGGACCGTGTCGAGCGGCGGGAGGAAGACGACCCGCTCGGCGCCGAGCAGGAACGAGAGATCGTCGCGCCACGCCTCCGCCCGATCGAGGTCGGGCGCCACGATGGCGAGCGGCGACTTGAGGCGAGCGGCGAGGAGCGCCGCGACGAGCGCGCCGGCGCTGCCGGCGGCGCCGCGAAGGCGCGCGGGCGCGAGGGCCGCGGCGGGCGCACGGGATGCGGGGGCCGCCGCCGCGGTGGCGGCCGTCGCTTGTGCCGCGAGGCGATCGGCGAGCACGCCCACCGCCGGATGCGCGGCGCCCGCCTCGAGAAGGCGAGCGGCGAGCGGGGTCGGCGCTTCCAGCTCCGCGGTGCTCACGGCCGAATCACGAGCGCGCTTCCGAGCGCGAGCTCCGCGATCAGGAAGAGGGCGGCGCCGACCAGAAACTCCATCCAGACCTCGCGGCCGCGACGCGTGTCGCGAAGATGGGCCTCCAGCGCGCCCCGCGTCGTGATGACCGTCACCGCCGCCGCGCCCCGGGTCCCCGACGCCTCCACCCGGAGCGAGTCCGTCGACACGTTGTCCAGGTCGCTCTCGATCGGATCGGGGTTCACGGCGGCCGTGGCGATCGGTCGCCCACCCGACTCGAAGGTGTAGAAGCCCGGCGCGGGGGCGGGAGCGTCGGCGATCGCGCGGTAGAGCGCGCCCTCGGTCTCGACGGCGGCGGGCGAGGAATACCCCGCCGGCCCTCGCGTGAATAGCGCGCCCGACGGCGCCTCCGCGAGGGGCGCGGACGGACGCTCCCCCACTCGCGGCTCGCCGCCCGCCGCGGATCCGGCGCGCGCCGCGTGCGCGACCATGCCCCGGACCAGCGGGACGAAGGCGCCCGAAAAGGGAAAGTCGCCCCAATCGTCGGCGAGCGAGGAGAGGAAGACGGACACGGAGGGTGCCGTTACCAGAAGCGGATAGCCTCCGGTCGTCTGGACGACGACCTCCGCTGGCGCCGCGGCCCGCCCCAGCATGATTCCCGTGAGGCGCGCCTGGGTCAGGGGCGAGTTCACGCCGACGGCCAGCCCTTCGAGCGCGGCGTGGCCCGGAACGCGCGCGCGGAGTTCGAAGGCGCCTCCCTCGGGGGCGTGCTCGGCGCGCTCGAGCGTGAGCGAGACGAGTCCGGGAAAGAGATGGTGCGAGTAGTAGTCGGCGTCGGCGTGGGGGCCGAGCGCCACGACGAGGCCGCCGCCCTCGTGAAGAAACGAGCGCAGGCGCCCTTCGGCCGCGCCGGAGAGCGACGCGACGTCCTCGAGGAGCACCGCGTCGTGTCTCGCGCGGGAGAGCGAGAGGAGCGCCTCCGGCGCGGACGTCTCGACCGAGAAGCCGGAGCCGCCGTCTCCCGACGGGTCGAGCGCGAGCGCCGCATAGCGCGGCGGCGGCGCGCCCGCGCGGCTTTCGGCGATGCGAAGCACGCGAAGACGCCGCGGCGCGCCGAGCACGGCGAACCACCGGTCGTCGAGGGCGTAGGCGTCCTCGTCGGTCTCCGCGACGACCGGCACGTCGCCCGAATCCCGCGCGGCGCCCCACTCGAGCGGCATCGAGACCCACTTCGTTTCGCCGGCGCGGAGCGTCGCGTCGCCGCCCCCGACCAGCGCGTCGCCCCGCCTCACGCGGATCGCGAGCCGATCGCTCGGCGAATCGCCGTGGTTCGCGAGGCGAGCGCGGACCTCGAGGCCGCGCCCCTCCGGTCCCGGGCGCGTCTCGGGGTCCACCGCCTCGAAGCCGTGATTCGGCGTTCGCCCCTGCACCACCGGCAGCAGATAGACCCGGATCCCGGCGCGGACCGCCTCGCCGAGTTCGGCGCGCGCTTCCGGAGTCATGTTCGAGCGCTGAAAATCGGTGATCCAGTAGAGCTCGCGCTCCCGGAGCGCGCTTCGCCCGAGCGCCAGGCGGAGTGCCCGCGCCGCCTCCGCGAGGCGCGCGGGGACCGGCGACGGCTCGAGACGCTCCAGCGCGCGGGCGAGCCGCACCCGATCGCGGGCGCGGCCGGTCTCGGGGTCCTCGGGCCGGGTCGCGCGGGCCAGGTAGAGCTCGTCCCCCGCGCGCGCCGCCTCCGAGAGCGCCACGGCGCGGGCCAGGGCGCCCTGCATCCGGGGGCGGGCCTGCTCGTCCAACGCGGTCATGCTCGCGGAGTCGTCCACCAGGATCCCGACGGCGGCCGCGGCGTGCGTGACCGCTCCGCGGGGCGTGAGCGACGGCCGCGCGAACGCGAGAACGAGGAAGAGGAGCGCGAGCGTCCGGAGAAGGAGAAGGAGCAACTCTCGGAGCCGAAGCCGCCGGACCTCGTTCGGTTCGAGCGCCTTGAGGAAGCGCGTGGTCGGAAACGAGATCTCGGGGAGTCGTCTTCGGCTGAGGAGATGGATGATGACCGGGATCGCGGCGACCGGAAGCGCCCAGAGGAACGACGGATTCAGGAACGAGAAGACCGGCATCGGCTAGTCCGCGCCGCCCCGGATCACAGGAGACGCGCGCGCTTCGACAGGTACTCGAGCAGCGCGCGGTCGTAGGGCTGGTCCGTCGTGAGCGGGACGTAGTCGGCCTGTTTCTCGATGCAGACTTGCCGCAGCCGCTCTTTCCACGCGGCGACGCGGGCGCGGTAGTCGCCGCGGAGCTCCTGAGGCCGCGTGGTCACCCGATCGCCGCTCTCCGAATCGATGTAGACGGCCTCGCGCTCGAACGAGAAGAGCAGCTCTTGAGGATCCAGGATGTGGAAGACGAGGACCTCGTGCTTCCGGTGGCGAAAGTGATGGATCGCGGCCTCGATTCGCTCGGGCTCGTCGAGCAGGTCGGAAAAGAGGACGATGAGGCCGCGGCGCGTCATGCGCTCGGCCAGCGAATGGAGCGACGCGGCGAAGTCGGTGCCCCCCGCGGGAGCCAGGCGCTCGAGAAGGAGGAGGAGCGGCCGGAGGTGCCCCATCGTGGAACGGGGCGGAATCTGCTCGCCGCGGCCCTGCGCGAAGGCGAAGAGGCCGACGGCGTCGTTCTGCGTCAGCATCAGGTACGCGAGCGCGGCGGCGAGCTGCCGCGCATAGTCGAGCTTCGTGATCCCGGCCGACCCGTACGCCATGCTCGCGCTGGTGTCGACGAGGAGCGAGGCGCGGAGGTTGGTTTCCTCCTCGTACTGCTTCAGGTATTTGCGGTCGGACTTCGCCAGCACCTTCCAGTCGAGGTGCCGGAGCGGATCGCCCGGCATGTACTGGCGGTGCTCGGCGAACTCCACGCTGAAGCCGTGGTAGGGGCTTCGGTGGAGCCCCGTCAGGAAGCCCTCGACCACGAGGCGCGCCTTGAGATCCAGGCGCGACAGCTTGGATACGAAGCGAGGGTCGAGGAGGCGGGCGCGGTCCTGGCTCACGGCGCGTCGGCCCTAGGCGCGCGTGCCGTCGGCGCTCGGCGTGGCCTCGAGGAGCTTGGCGATGATGTCGAGGCTCGAGATCCCGTCCGCCTCCGCGGTGAAGTTCGGGATGATCCGATGGCGAAGAACCGCGGGCGCCACCGCCTTCACGTCGTCCGCGCTGGGCGTGGGCCGGCCGGAGAGCGCGGCGCGCGCCTTGGCGCCGAGCACGAGGTATTGCGCCGCGCGCGGGCCGGCGCCCCAGGACACCCAGTCGCGTATGAACGATGCCGCGCCGTCATCGGGCCGCGTCGCGCGCGCGAGGCGAACCGCGAAGCGAACGACGTGCTCGGACACGGGAATTCGGCGAACGAGGCGCTGCAGCTCGAGGATTCGCTCGGTCGACAGGATCTTCCGCGGCTCGGCCTCGTAGGCGCTGGTCGTGTTCGTCACGATCTGCTCCTCTTCCGACGCGCTCGGGTAGCCAACCGAGATGTGGAACATGAAACGGTCGAGCTGCGCCTCGGGAAGCGGGTACGTGCCCTCGAACTCGATCGGGTTCTGCGTCGCGAGGACGAAGAACGGGAGCGAGAGCGGATAGGTGGTGCCGCCCGCGGTCACGCGGTACTCCTGCATCGCCTGGAGAAGCGCGGCCTGGGTCTTCGGCGGCGTGCGGTTGATCTCGTCGGCCAGCACGATGTTCGCGAAGATGGGCCCGTGGATGAACTTGAACGCGCGGCGGCCCGTCGCGGCCTCGTCCTCGAGGATCTCGGTGCCGGTGATGTCCGAGGGCATCAGATCGGGCGTGAACTGGATGCGGCTGAACTTGAGATCCAGGATCGTCGCGAGCGTCGAGACCAGGAGGGTCTTCGCGAGTCCCGGCACGCCGACCAGCAGGCAGTGCCCGTTCGCGAAGAGCACCGTCAGGAGCTGCTCCACCACGACGTCCTGCCCCACGATCACCTTCCGGAGCTCGGTCAAAACGGCCTGGCGCGCGGTCTTCAGTTCCTCGAGAAGTGCGACGTCTCCCTGCGTGGCGGGTTGGGTCATGGTCGGCGAGCCGGATCGGCCTCCTGGGGTAAGTACTCCTACGGAAAACCGCGCCCGTATGCCCTGAACTTGCGTCTGTGTATAACCGAGCGCGACGCCATCGGTAGCTGTTTCGTAAAATTATGAAGCGGCTACATTTATCGAATTATCCACCGCAACCATCGACTTATCCACATGCGCATCCGGTGCAACCAGGACACGGCGCCTCAGTGAACAGGTCCTCCTACATCCCGTAGGATGCCCAGGATGCGCTCCAACTCCCCTTCGGAGTGGTAGTCGATGAGGACGCTGCCGGATCCGCCCCGACGCCGGGTGATTCGAACCTTCGCTCCCATGAGGCGCATCAGCTCGTCTTCGAGCGCCATCAATTCCGCGGAAAAGGCGCGGCGAGGTGTCCGTCGCGTCTTGGCCACCCGAGGAACCCCGGCACGCTTGACCCGCTCCTCCAATTCCCGCACGGACCAGCCGTTCGAAGCGGCGGCCGCCGCCATTTCGATCTGTTGCTTCTCGCTTTGGATGGAGAGAAGAGCGCGGGCGTGCCCCGCGCTCAACTTGTCCGACTCGAGAAAGCCTTGGACTTGACTTGGTAAATTGTTGAATCTAATTATGTTGGAGATGGTAGATCGATCCTTCCCGACGCGCTTGCCGATTTCCTCATGCTGCAGTCCATACTCCGTGGCCAGGCGGTAATAGGCCCGCGCCTCGTCGATCGGGTTCAGGTTCTCGCGCTGGATGTTCTCGATGAGCGCGATGAGGAGTGCCTCGCGATCCGTGAGGGGTCGGACGATCGCGGGGATCGAGTTGAACCCGGCCTCGCGGGCGGCGAGAAAGCGCCGCTCGCCGGCGACGAGCTGGAACCCTTCCCCCGACGGCCGGAGCAGCACCGGCTGGAGCACGCCGCGCTCGCGGATCGAGGCGGCCAGTTCCTGAATGGCGGCGGGGGCGAACTGGGTCCGAGGTTGCGCCGGGTTCCGGACGATCTTGGCGAGCGGCACGTGCTGGATATCGCCGGCCCTGCCGATTTCCGAGGTCCGGGTCCCCGGGACGATCGGCACTTCGCTTTCGACGGCCGCCGGAATCAGCGCCTCCAACCCTCTACCGAGCGCTTTCCTAACCACGTTCGATCACCTCCCTGGCCAGGCTCATGTAACTGCTCGATCCGGCACAATGCGGATCGTAGACGACGACCGGCTTTCCAAACGACGGAGCCTCGCTCAGGCGCACGTTGCGAGGAATCACCGTACGGTAAACGCGCTCCGCGAAGAACCGCCGGGTCTCCTCCAGCACTTGCTGCGACAGATTGAGGCGATTGTCGTACATCGTCAACAAAACCCCTTCGATCTGGAGCGAAGGGTTGAGCCCTTGCTGAACCAACCGGATCGCTCCGAGAAGGTGGCTCAACCCCTCGAGCGCGTAGTACTCGCACTGGACCGGAACGAGCACCGACCTCGCCGCGGTTAGCGCGTTGAGCGTCAGGAATCCGAGCGATGGCGGAGCGTCGATGAAGATGAAGTCGTAGCGGTCCTCGATGTCCTGAAGCGCCTCCTTGAGGCGGTACTCCCGTCGCTCCACCCCCGCCAGCTCCACTTCCGCGCCCACCAGCCGTTGACCCGACGGCACGAGGTGGAGGCCGGCGACCTCGGTTTCGACCAAGGCATCGGCCAGAGAAACACCCCCCGTCAGGACCTCATAGATCCCTCGGGTGATCTTGACGCCGGGGTGGCCCAACCCGCTCCCGGCGTTGCCCTGGGGATCAAGATCGATGAGGAGAACGCGCTTCTCACTGAGTGCCAGACCGGCCGCAAGGTTGACCGCGGTGGTGGTCTTGCCGACCCCGCCCTTCTGATTCGCTATGGCAACCGTCCTGGTCATGTTTTCTTGCCCTCGATTGAGCCCGAAGGGGGCCGTCCTTGTCGAGGAGGCAGCAGTCTACGAGACGGGCACGGTGCAACGCCAGCGGATTCCATGTTTCACGTGAAACGTGGCCATAAAAGAATGTTAAAGCGTCGGTTATCCAGGGGCCTGCAAATCTAGGCGCCCCCTCGAGGAGCGGGGACCTGAGGCAACAAGGGCTCAAGTCGCCGGGGGGTCGATCGACGGAAACCATCTTGTGAGCGACTCCTAGAAGGATCGGCGGCGTGAACCAACGGTTGCTTGATCTGAGAGGGCATCGTGGACTGCTCCGCGGCGGTTTCTCGCGCCCACGCTCTCACGGGGCCCAGCGTTGCTCGGTGGCCCCTCCCGCCGGGCGTGAAACACGAGGTTAGTTTCCGCGTGTCAGGGATATCTAACGTGTTTGCAATAGATTGCGGCCACGTTTCACGTGAAACATCGGCCCGAGGACCCTATTGCCTGGCAAAGCCTCCGGTGAGCAACCTCCCTCCGAAGGCGCCTGGCTCGACCCTGGCCGTGATCCCGAGTGGGGTGAGCGCGGACACCAAGGCGGTCTCGTCGGTCGCCGCGCCGAGGAAGTAGACCCAGGTCGCGTCGGGGGCGGCGCGCCGGGCGGCATGATGCAGCACGTGCGGCAGGTCACCGACGGCGCGAACGAAGACCGACTCGGTCGGGCCGACGCGCCAATCGCCCCCCTCGTCCTCCAGCCGCGCACAGACAACTCGTACGTTCTTGAGGCCGAGCTCCCGTACCGCCCGCTCTAGGAAGCCGGCCTTCTTCTCGCGCGACTCGAGAAGGACGACCGTCGTCGTGGGCCAGGCGATGGCCAGCGGGATCCCGGGAAAACCAGCGCCGCTTCCAATGTCGAGCGCGGAAGCCGGCGGTCGCTCGAAGAGCGAGAGGGGGCTAAGGGAGTCGAGGACGTGACGCGTGTAGACGGAGGGGCGGTCGCCGTCGGAGATCAGGGCGAGCGACGCGGAGGAATCGTGCACCAGGCGGCCGTAACGCTCGAGGAGGGAGAGCAGGTCCGGCCCCGCAAGCCCCTGAGCCGGGCTCGCGGATACTGCCGACTCAAACTGGCGGTAGTCCCACGCTAGGGTGGGCGGCTGGTTGCTTGGCGTCGAGGCGTCGCTCGCGTTCGGCATAGATGGCGAGGACGGCTACGTCCGCTGGGGATACACCGGGGATGCGGGCCGCCTGCGCCACGGTGCGGGGCATGAACCGGCGGATCTTTTCACGTCCCTCCCTCGATAGTTCAGCCAGCGGCCGCTCGAAAATCCTATCGGGCAACTCCATGCGCTCGTTCCCCGAGGCACGCTCGACCGCGCGGCGCTGTCGCTCGATGTATCCCTCGTAGCGCACTTCGATCGAGGCGGACTCTATCGCCTCCGGTCCCACCGAAGCAAGGAGCGCGACCAGCTCCGGGCGAGAAGCGATCTCCTCGATGGAGACCGATCCTTCCCGGAGCGCCTGGGCGAGCGACGGGCGAGGACCGCTCGCGGCCGTTACACGAGTCTCACCGAGCGTCCGGACCGCGGCGACGCGGCGCGCGGCCAGCTCGTCGAGACGAGCCAGTTCGTCGGAGCGGAGCATGCCGAGCGACCGCGCGTGGCCTGCCAGCCGTTCCGGCGCGTTGTCCTGGCGGAGGAGCAGGCGGTGCTCGGCGCTCGACGTGAACATGCGGTACGGCTCCTCGGTTCCCTTGACGACTAGATCGTCAATCAAGACACCAATATACGCCTCATCACGGCCGAGAACGAACGGGTCGCGCCCTTGGAGCGCGAGGGCAGCGTTGACCCCGGCCATCAGGCCCTGGGCCGCCGCTTCCTCGTAGCCTGACGTCCCGTTGATCTGTCCGGCCAGGTAGAGCCGCGGCACGAGGCGGGTCTCGAGCGTGTGACGGAGTTGGGTCGGCGGGACGAAATCGTATTCCACCGCGTAGCCCGGCCGGAGCATCACCGCCGACTCGAGCCCAGGGATCGTCTCGAGGATCGCTTGCTGAACCTCCTCAGGCAGACTCGTCGAGAGCCCGTTGATGTAGTACTCGCGCGTCGTCCTTCCCTCGGGCTCGAGGAAGATCTGGTGGGACGCCTTGTCCGCGAACCGAACCACCTTGTCTTCGACGGAAGGGCAGTAGCGCGGACCGACGCCTCGAATTTTTCCCGTGTAGAGCGGGGAGCGATGGAGGTTCTCGCGAATCACGGCGTGCGTCGCGTCGGTCGTGCCGGTCAGGTGGCAGCAGATCTGGTCCAGCCGAAGCGACTCCGTGAAGTGGGAGAAGGGACGCGGCGGCTCGTCGCCGGGCTGCTCGGCGCAGCGCGAGAAGTCGATCGACTCGCGCGCGATTCGCGGAGGAGTCCCCGTCTTCAGGCGGATGGTCGTGAAACCGAGGTCGGTGAGGCATTCCGAAAGGCCGCGCGACGGCGCTTCGCCGACGCGACCACCCGGCGTCGAGCGATCTCCGATGTGGAGGAGCCCGTTCAGGAACGTCCCGGGGGTCACGACGACCGCGTCCGCCCCGATCGTGGCGCCTCCGGCCGTGGCCACGCCGCGGACCGCGCCTCGGTCCACCAGGAACGCCGTCACCTGCGCCTCGATCAGCGTGATTTCGGGAGTCGCGTCGAGGCGCGCCCGGGCGAGGGAGCGGTACAACGCCTTGTCCTCCTGCGCGCGAGGCGACCAGACGGCCGGGCCGCGGCCCCGGTTCAGCATCTTGAACTGGATCCCGGCTTCGTCGGCGAGCCGGCCCATGATCCCGCCCAACGCGTCGATCTCGCGCACCAAATGTCCCTTGGCGAGGCCGCCGATCGCGGGATTGCAGGGCATGTGCGCGATCGCGTCGAGGCTCATCGTGACGAGGCCGACCTCGACCCCCATCGCCGCAGCGGCGCACGCCGCTTCGCATCCGGCGTGCCCGGCGCCCACGACGAGGAGTGGGTAGCGTGCCCGCGCGGCCGGTCGGTCCGTCACTTTCCGATGCAGAAGCGGGCGAAGATTTCCGCGATCACGTCGCGACCGACGCCGCGACCCACGATCTCTCCCAGAGCGCGGCGCGCGTCGGTCAGGTCGACCGCGATCAGATCATAGGAGGCGTCGGCCTCGAGCGAGGCCTCCGCGCGCCGAAGCGCGGAGAACGCTTCCGCGAGGAGCGCCTCCTGTCGCGCGCTCGTCGTGGGCAATTCGTCGCCGGCCACGTCCTCCAGCACGTGGGGAAGGGCTCGCCGCAGAGCGCCGAGGAGCGGATCCGCGCCGCCGGGGTGGATCGCGATCGTCTCCACCTCGGCGAGAGCCCCGACGACGCGAGCCGCCACGGCGAGACCGCCGCCCGCGGCGCCCGAGCGGGCGCCACCGGCACTTGCGAGATCCGCCTTGTTCCACGCCACCAATACGGGCAGGCGTGTCGCCACCGACTCGCCGGCCGCGGCGCCGGCGGCGACAGCCGCGCCCGCGCCGACGATCCCCGCGGCCCACGCCGCCTCGTCGTCCGTCCGCGTCGAATCGAGCACCAGGACCGCGAGGTCCGCCTCCGCGAGCGCGCGCTCGGCCCGCTCGACGCCGATTCGCTCGACCGCATCCTCGGCGCCCCGCATTCCCGCGGTGTCGAGGAGTCGAAGCTCGACGCCGTCGATCCAGATCGAGCCCTCGACGGTGTCGCGCGTGGTTCCCGCGACGTCGGTCACGATCGCGCGGTCATATCCGACGAGCGCGTTCAGGAGGCTGGACTTTCCGACGTTGGGCCGCCCGACCAGCGCGACGCGCACGCCCTCCTCGCGCCGGCGCGCCGACGGGATCCGCGTGAGCCACGCCGAGACCTGCCGGGCGATGTCCCCGCACGCGCGGGCCAGCGCGGCGCCGTCGATACGCTCCCCGACGTCGCTCGGGAAATCGATGCGCGCCTCCACTTCCGCGAGGAGCGAGACGAGGGCGTCGTCGAGCGCGCCGATACGGCGCGAGAGTTCTCCGCCGAGTGCCGCGTTGGCGGCGCGCGCCGACCGCGCGGATCGGGAGCGGACGAGCGCCGCCACGGCTTCGGCCTGCGCCAAATCCAGCTTTCCGTTTCGGAACGCGCGCTCGGTGAATTCGCCGGGGCGCGCGGGTCGCGCGCCGGAGGCGATCAGCGCCTCTACGATCGTGTGGGGAATCGCGCCGCCGCCGTGGGAGGAAATCTCGACCATGTCCTCGCCGGTGTAGGAGCGCGGCGCGCGGAAGACGGAGAGCAGGACGGTGTCCACCGGCGATCCGTCCGCGTCGACGAATTGGCCGAAAAGGATCCGGTGGGTGGGGCTTTTCTCGGGGGAGCGGTTACCGCGAAAGTGGCGTGCGGCCAGCGCGAGCGCGCGGGTGCCGCTCAGCCGGGCGACGGCGATGGCCGACTCGCCCGGCGCCGTGGCGGGGGCGACGATCGTGTCGTCTGCCACCGTCGATCACGATCCGCGCGCCTCGTCGCGGGCGGGCTGGGCCTGTCGCACGATGACGCGCTTGAAGTAGCCGTCGCCGATCGTGACGGTCTCCATCCCGGGGGCTTCCGCCACCTCCAGATGGACGATGCGGCGTTCGTTCGCCGGCAGAGGATCCGTCGTGACCTCGCTGCCGCTTTGACGAGCCTCGTTCATGAGCTCGCGCGCGAGCTCGCGAAGCCGCTCGATCTGGCGATCCCGGAATCCGGCGACGTCCACCTCGAGGCGGGGCGGCGGGTCGTCGGGATGGCTGGCGCGAATCATCCGCCCCAAGAGATGCTGGAAGGCGGCCAACGTGTCTCCGTCCTCGCCGATGAGGAATTGATCGCGCTCGCCCGCGTCGACGGCGACGCGGATGCCATGCTTCGTCTTTTCCGCCACGACCGAGGACGGGAACTCCATCGCGCTCAGGATCCCCTCCGTGATGCCGCGCACTTCGTCGACCAGCTCCGGCGTGATCCGTTCCGGGTCGAGCGGAGGCGGAGGAGGCCCGTACGAAACCGGCGCGGGCCCCCGCCGAAACCCACCGCCACCGCCGGCACCGCCGGCACCGCCGGAGCCGCCGCGCATGGGCCGCCGGTCGCCGTCGCCGTAGGAGGACCGTCGCGGCGCCCCGAGCCCGGACTTGCGCGCGCCGTCGGGCGCCGTGTTCGTGTCCCGGAGCCACGCCCGCACCTTCACCGGACGAAAGCCGAGGCTCGAGTTGGCCGAGGAGCCCGGATCCACGATCTCGACCGCCAGATCGCCGGGCTTCAGACCCAGCTGCGCGGCCGCCGTGATCACGGCCTCGTCGAACGTTTCGCCTTCAACTTGTATTCCCTTGATCTCGCTCATGATGTTCGATTCCGTTTCGGGTGGATGGAGGGGCGGCGTCCCGTCACGACGTCGCCGCCGCCTTGCGGTCCTCTGAGACATTGACGATGTACTGCTGCAGCGCCGATATGAGGTTGTTCACCGTCCAGTATAGGATCACGCCCGAAGGCAGGCCATACATGATGTAGAGCATCATCGCGGGCATGAAATACATCATCATCCGCTGCTGCGGGGCCACCGGCGTCTGCGATTGAAGCAGGTAGGTGCTTCCCGTCATGAGGAGCGGCATGAGGCTGAGCGGGAACCCACCGATCCGCATCAGCACGTCGGGCGCCGAGAGGTCCGTGATGTATCCGACGAAACCGGCGGCGCGAAGCTCCACCGCGTGGAGCAGCACCTGATACAGCGCCAGGAAGACGGGGAGCTGGAGGAGCATCGGGAGGCATCCGCCCAGCGGATTCACCTTGTGCTCCTTGTAGAGGGCCATCATCGCCTGGTTCAGCTTGGTCGGATCCTCCTTGTACTTCTCCCGCATCGCGTCGAGCTGCGGCTGGAGGCGGTGCATCACCTTCATGGTGCGCAGGCTGGAGTGCGAGAGCGGGTGAAAGATCAGCTTGGTCAGGATCGAGATGAGGATGATCGCGATGCCGTAGTTGGGGATGAAGTGGTGGATCCAGAGGAGCGCGCCCAGGAGGAGCTTGCTGACCGGCACGATCCACGGCCATCCCAGGTTCGCGGCCTCGTCGAGTCCCGCGCCGATGCGGGAGAGGTCCTCCACCTCGATCGGACCCGCATAGATCCGGGCGTGCCGCACGATCTCGGTCCCGGGCGGCGCCGCGCCCGCGAGCCAGGCCGTCGGCTTCTTGTCCCGGTCCGGTAGGAAGACCACTTCGGGGACCGTCGCGGAATCGGGAATCACCGCGGCCAGGAAGTACTTGCTCCGCTCACCGGCCCAGCGGACGTTGCCTTCGAAGCGCTTCATCCCATCCTTGGTGAGATGGGCGGCGGTGATCGTCTCGAGCTTCGCGCCCAGATAGGCGACCGCCGTGAAATCCTGCGGCTTCACGATCTGCTCCGTCTGGGGGAGCGGGCTGCCCCAGCCGATCCGGTAGCGAACCGGTCCCAACTCGGGTTCCGCGACGATTCGCACTTCCACGTCGAGAATCGCGGGATCGGTCGTCTTTCGGTAGGTCTTGGTGACTCGAATGCCCGTCGAATCGACCGCCACGAACGAGATCCGGCCCTCTACCTCGTTCTGGTCGGCGACCTGGAACGGGGCCCGCGAGTAATCGAAGGCACCTCCGCTGAGCCCGACCACGACGTGGAGCGCGCTCTGCCCGGGCGAAATCAGGTCCACCGCGGCCTTGGTGAGCGGATCGCGATACGAGCCGAGGATCCACGAGGAAACCGCCGCGCCCTCGCTCGAGATCGTCGCGTCGAACCGGTCCGTCTTGAAGCGGTGCTGGGTCGTCGCCGTAACGGGGACGCGGGGCCGAAGCATGGTCTCGCCCGGGGCCCCGGGGGCGCCTCCGACCGCTCGGAGCGCCGCGCCCGGCGGGGCCGACGCGGGAGGCGTCACACCCGGAGCGGTCGTGGGAGTGCCCGCCGGCGTGCCCGCCATCCCGGAACCGGTCGTGATGGCCCCGGAATTCGCGGTCCCGCCGCCGTTGGTCGAACCGGCGATCGAGTCGGCTCCGGCCGGAGGGTTCGTGCCGCGCGGTTTCGTCCATCGGGACCAGAGCACCTGATCCACCATGAGGACGGCCATGATCAGGAGGACGGCAAACAGGGTTCTTCGATCCATGAAGAGCGAGCCGGGCGCCGCGCTACGGCACCGGGTCGTAGCCTCCGGGGTGGAATGGGTGACAGCGGGCGACGCGACGCACGATAAGCCACGTGGCGCGGAGGACTCCGTGACGCTGGAGCGCCTCCTCGGCGTAGGACGAGCAGGAAGGCTCGAATCGGCAGGCGCGCGGCAACGAGCGCGACAAGGTCAGGCGG
>Ga0075423_10001346_pt1 | contig 21526 bp, 23 predicted proteins | sample SoiMethybrSBSTD2_FD_80114 | JGI IMG/M metagenome (GOLD analysis project Ga0075423, IMG submission 80114) | Bulk soil microbial communities from a Populus tree surrounding site in Tennessee, USA - Soil MetaG P. TD hybrid SBSTD2 | ecosystem: Environmental > Terrestrial > Soil > Tree plantation... | reverse complement strand
GGCAGCGCAATCTCGGGTCCGAACGGCACGATGAGCCGCCCCAAGCCGATGTCACGCGAGGCGACCACCTTATAGGCGAGCACCACGCCCGCGCTTTCGCTGGCGGCATCGAGGGCGTGATCGGCAACATTGAGGCGCAGCCCGCGCGTGCTGTCGATGCCATCGATGCCCGCCATCTGGAACCAATCGGACCAGGTGGGCACCACGCCCGGAAGATCAACCTGGATCAGCGTAAAATGCACGAGGTCCTTGGGCGAACGCAAGGGATGCGCGCCGTCGAGCAAGCGAGGGCTGCACAAGGGCAAGAGCCACTCGTCGGAGAGCTTTTCAACGTAGAGCTCGGGATGATTGCCGGAGCTAAGGCGGATGCCGACGTCGACGCCGTCGGCGGCGAAGTTGACGTAGGCCGAGCTCGCGGAAATACGCGTGTCGATATCGGGATGCCTGCCCAGAAAGCGGTAGAGCCTCGGGGCGAGCCACTTGGCCGTCAGGCCTGGCGTCGCGCTCACCACCAGCACGCGATCCTGCCGGCTGGGTTCCAGCCGCTCGACGGCAGCGCGTAGGCTTTCGAAGCCCGTTTGGATGCCGGGGTAGATCAGGCGCGCGGCGTCGGTGAGCTCGATGGCGCGCGCGCGGCGAAAAAACAGCTTCAGGCCCAGCAAGTCCTCAAGCCCGCGGATCTGGTGGCTGAGGGCTGCCGGTGTCACGTGCAGCTCAGCGGCGGCCTTGGTGAAACTCAGGTGCCGCGCCGTGGCCTCGAAAGCCTTGAGCGCATTGAGCGGGGGCATTGGGCGGCGCATTGATCGTTGAGCTTCTCTCATCTCTCGAGCGAGATATAGTCGTTTGTGAGTCAAGTGCATTAGACGTATCTCTAAGTGCCAAGACGCACAAGGCATGAGGATAGCTCAAATGATTGGGATACCGAACAGACGTCTTTCGGAGATCGCCCCTGAGGAGATCGCAGCGTTGCTGCGCTGGGCCCATCAGGAGCGTTCGCGGGCGGTCCGGGACGGGGTCGCCGCGACTGTTGGCTGGCTTGCCCGGCTGGTGCGCGAGGCGGGGGTGGCGGCCCGCTTGAGCGAGGCCCCCAAGCCCTATCCGGCGAGCGCCTATGCCCGCACGCGCCGGTGCGGCTGAAAAAAATTCGCGATCGAACGTGAGGAGATTGTCATGACCTTGAGCACGCAAACACTGCATGCCGGCGGCGCCACTGTCGCCTTTATGGCCGCCCGTGTAGGCGAGCTCGGCAAAGGCCTCTGGCGGGCCTACCGGCGGCGCCGAGCGGAGCGGGCAACCATCGCCACCCTCAACGCGCTTGGCGACAACGTTCTGCACGATATCGGTATCGACCGGAGCGAGATCGAATCGGTCGTGCGGACCCGCTCGAAGGGACGCCTACAGCGCTTCGAGGGCGTCTAATGGGTTTGCCGCGGGCCGACAGCTCGGCCCCGCCCCCGTGGACGGCCGCGCGCGCCCCGCGCCAATGAAGCCCTGGGCTAGGGCTTCATCGCCTTTTGCTTCCATAGTTCCCAGGGCCGCAGCACGACTTGCTGTTGGGTGGCATCGGTCTTCTCCCCCTCCTCCTTGTCGAGATAGGTGACCGGGCCACCGAGCGCAATCGCCTGGGCCTGCAGGCGCGCGTTCACGTCGGTGTAGATGGCCCGGTAGACCGCGATCTGGATGCTGGGTCCCACCACGACGTCGCCGTGGCCGCGCATGAGGACGACGGACTTGTCGCCCAGCGTGCCTGCCAAGGCTTTGCCCAGAGCGGCATCGCCGATCAGGAGATTGCTCATGCCGGCATGCTGGCGGATTTCGAACACGGGCACGCCCGCGGCGAGAAAGCCTGCCACGTGGAACATTGCCTTGAGGGGCACGGTGCTGTTGGCGAAGGGAATGACGCCCTGCGAATGGGTATGGATCACGGCCATCACGTCGGGCCGGGCCCGGTAGATTTCGCAATGGATGAAGCGCTCGAGAAAACTGGTCTTGCCCTGATCCCCCACGGGCCGGCAGTCGAAGTCGTACTCCATAATGTCTTCGGGCTTGGTCAGCGCGGGGGCCAGCGAGCGCGAGAGGAGAAGCCGCTCGGGGCGTTCGGGATGGCGCACGCTGACATGGCCGAAGCCGTCGAGCACGCCCTGATCGGCGAGGATGCGGTTGGCCGCGACCAAGTCCTCGATTGCGCACCCGGCTGCTCCGGTCGGCGGCGCGGCAGGCGACTGTGCCAAGGCGGGGAAAGCAAAAGCGGCAAGCCCGGCCAGGATGGCGGCGCGGCGGCAAAGGCAGTGGCAGCGGGATCGGAGGGACATGCGCACCTCGGCGGCGAAGCCGCATTTGGGTTCAGCGTTTCGGGTAGACGGCGATCATATCGAGCTCGACACGTGCTCCGGGGGTCGACAGCTGGTTGACGCAGACCGTTGTGCTCGCCGGCGTCCAGCTGCCGAAGTACTCCGCCAGCACGGCCACCATGCCGTCCATGTCACGCATGTCGGTCAGGTACTTGGTGACCTTGACGACATCGGTCCAGGCCAGACCCTGGTGATCGAGGATGGTCTTAATGTTCTCCATGGCCAGGCGCGTCTGCTCGCCTATTCCCACGGGGTGGTTGTGCTCGTGCAATTCGTGCGGGTGCTTATGGTAGAGCGGGGAGGGGGTGGCACCCGAGATGAACAAGAGGTCGCCCGGCGCCTCGACCCGGATCGCCGGCGCATAGGGCATGTCGTTGACGCGCTCGGGGCGCGTCTGGATCTCGCCGAGGCCGGGATTGCTAGGCGAAGTTTTGAAGGCCGCGCCGCGCTCGGTCATGCTAGGCTCCACTGGGGATGTGGCGTTGCGCGAGCATCCTGCCCGAGCCGCCGCCCAGCATCAATCCAGGTGCAGCAGGGTGCCGACGCGGCGCGAGTGCTGCGACCAGCCCGAGGCCGACTGGAAATAGGCGATGGCGTCGGCCTCGAGTTCGGGATCGATGTCGGCGCGCGGCTTTTTGCTGAGACCGGCGTAAGCGGCAACGGTTTGCCGCGGCCCGAGCACCAGGGTGCTGTCGCCGCGCACCAGTGCGACTTTCTCGTAGGTGCTGATGAAGGCGCGCGGCACGGCGTCCCGGTCGTTGAGCACATCGCGCCCGTAGAAGCGGCTGATATAGCTGGTATTGAGAAGCCCGAGCAGGACCGGGGCCACGTCGATCTGGCTGGCGAGACGGTCGTAGGTGGCGGGCGCCACAAAGCCGGGGGCGTAGAAGATCAAGGGAATGTGGTAGCGCGTCGGATCGAGCTCGATGCGGCCACTGGTGCCGGCGGTATGGTCGGCGACGAACACAAACAAGGTGTCCTTGAACCAGGGCCTGCGACTGGCCGCCTCCACGAAGCCGCCGATCGCGTGATCGGCGTACTTCACCCCGCCGAGCCGGCCGGTTTTGGAAAAGATGTCGATCACCCCATTGGGGTAGGTGAACGGTCGATGGTTGGAGGTTGTCATCACCAATTGGAAAAACGGCGTGCCCGCCGCAAAGGAGCGATCGGCCTCCTTGAGAACGCGTTGGAACAGATCCTCATCCGACACGCCCCAGGCATTTTCGAAATGGATTTCCTCGCTGCTGAGCGACGTGCGGTCGATCACCTCGAAGCCGTTGCCGGCGAAAAACGCGTTCATGTTGTCGAAATAGCCATAGCCCCCATATAAAAAGCGCGTGTCATAGCGGCGCTCGCGGAACACGTCGCCAAGCGTGAATAGGCCCGCGTTATGGGGGCGGCGCAGGATCGATTGTCCGGGCGTCGGCGGCACCGATAGGCTCAGCGCCTCCAGACCGCGCACCGTGCGCGTGCCGGTGGCCAGCAGTTGCGTGAACAGGAGGCCTTCGCTGGCGAGCCGGTCGAGATGAGGCGTGACGTTCTGCCGATTGCCGAAGTGGGCCATGTATTCGGCGCCCAGGCTTTCCATGCCGACGAGCATGACGTTCTTCCGCAGCATGCCGCCGTCGCGGCGCACGAGGCGGGTCAAAGGGTCTCGTCCCGGTGAGGTGAGCTGGGCATCCTTTTCGGCGAGCAACGTCTCGAGCCGTTTTGTCACCACCTCTGCGGGTCGCGTCCGATAGAAGCGACGGTACTCGATCTCGTTGTGGAAGAAGGCGTAGGTCAGGGCCCACATGCCATTGAGGGAGAGCTCGTTGGCGTAGGCATTGCTGCGCGTGTAGGCCAGCGAGGTCGGGGTGGCGGCCACCAGCACCACGGGAGCCATCAGGGCGCCGAGCGCCGGCAGCCAGCGGACGCCCAGGGCAGCGCCGTCGCCGGGCGGCGAGAGCCAGCGGCGCGCCAGAACCGTGCCGGCCGAGGTGAGGAGCAGGAGGAGCGTGAACAGTTTGCCGATCGGGTAGGACTGCCAAATGTTCTGCACCACCTCGCGCGTATAGATCAGGTAGTCGACGGCGATGAAATTGAAGCGCGTGCCGAACTCGGTCCAGAACAGGTGCTCGCCAATGCCGAGGATCAGGCAAAATAAGAGGAAGAGTGCGGCGCCCGCCAAGGTGGCGGCGCGGTCGAAACGGCCGCCTTTGAGGGATTGCGGCAGCAGGAGCCACCACAGCACCACGGGCACCGCGCACACGCAAAAGACCGCCAGATCGAACCAGGCGCCGATCAGGAACGGGGCGAGGAAGCCCCAGAGGCCGTCGGCGGCTTCGCCCTTGACCCTGAGCGCCAGGCTCAAACGCACGCCGAACTGGCTGAGGAAAAAGATGAGGGCAAATGGCAACAGCCTGGCGCCTAACGCTGCACCGGCGTCGCGATAGCTGAGCCCGTGCATTATGCCCGTCCCCACAATTCCCCTTGCCTTAAGGCACTAGGGACAGCTTTGCGGCTTTTTTCCGATGCCGGGCGGCTGGGGCGCGGGTGCTCAAGAATGCCGCAGGCGCTCAAAGCGCGCCGCGAGGCGGCGGCTCGCGTTGGCCGGCCGCAAAAAGAGGCCGCGACCGGGCATGGGCCACCCCCTGCCGTGGGCGCCGGGGCGTGTTAGGTTTTTGCCCTCAGCCGCCCGCAAGGAGGGGCAAAGACGCCATGGCCCAGGCGACACTTGAGGTGCGGCCGATCGCCGGGGCGATCGGCGCCGAAATTTACGGCGTCGACCTCGCCGGCGAGCTCGGCGCGGACACCGTGGCTGCCCTGCGGCGTGCCTGGCTGCAACACTGCGTCATCTTCTTCCGCGCTCAGCCGCTGCCGCCCGCGCGGTTCTTGACCTTTGCCAAGCGCTTCGGCGCCATCGTCGAATACCCCTTCATCAAGGGGATCGAGGGCTTCCCGGAGATCATTCCGGTCGTGAAGCTCGAGCACGAGAAGACCAATTTCGGTGGCATCTGGCACTCCGACACCTCCTATTTGGAGAAGCCGCCCATGGCCACCATGCTGATCGCGCGCGAGGTGCCGCCCAAGGGGGGCGACACGTTGTTCGCCAACACCTCTTTGGCTTACGAGGCCCTCTCGCAAGGCATGCAACGCCTGCTCGAGGGCCTGATTGCGGTCAACAGCTCGCGCAAAGCCGATGCGAGCCGCACGCGCGAGGATCGCGTCAAGGACATGAAGCGCGATGATGCCAAGCCCGAATATGTCGGCGAGCATCCGGTGGTGCGCACGCATCCCGAAACCGGGCGCAAAGCGCTCTACGTCAACGGGGCGCACACCGTGCGCTTCAAGCACGTGCGCGAAGCGGAAAGCGCGCCCCTGCTCAACTATCTCATTCAGCACCAGACGAGGCCGGAGTTCACCTGTCGGTTTCGCTGGGAGGTCGGCTCGATCGCTTTCTGGGACAACCGCTGCACCCAGCACAATCCCGTCAACGACTACCATGGCTACCGGCGCGCCATGCATCGCATTACACTTGCCGGTGATACCCCGCGCTAGAGAGGATGAGGCATGACAGAAGCGGCGCTGCGCCAGATCGAACGCGCGGACGAAGAGCAGCTGCTCAGAAGCATCGAGCGCTGGCTCGAACGGGAGGTCAAGCCGGTGGTCAAGGAGCATGACCACGCGGACCGCTATCCGCGCGAGATCGTCGAACAAATGAAGGCGCTGGGCCTGTTCGGGGCCACCATCAGCACCAACTACGGCGGCCTGGGTCTGCCGGCTCGCACCTATGCCCAGATCGTCATCAAGATCTCGAGCGTGTGGATGGCGATCACCGGCATTTTCAACTCGCATTTGATGTTGGCGCTGGCCATCGAGAAATTCGGCACCCCGGCGCAAAAGGCCAGGTGGTTGCCCCTGCTTGCCAGCGGCGAGGTGCGCGGCGGCTTGGCGCTGACGGAGCCCGATGCCGGTACCGATCTGCAGGCGATCCGCATGACGGCGCGGCGTGATGGCGAGCATTACGTGATCAACGGTACCAAGACCTGGATCTCAAACGGCATCGAAGGCTCCTGCGTGGCACTGCTGGTCAAGACCGAACCCGAGGCCGAGCCCCGCTACAAGGGGATGAGCCTGTTCATCGCCCCCAAGCAGCCCGGCTTCCGCGTCGGCAAGAGGCTGGAAAAGCTCGGCTACAAATGCATCGATTCCGCCGAGCTCGTATTCGAGGACTAGCGCATTGGCGCCGACCACTTGATTGGCGGCGTCGAGGGGGAGGGCTTCAGGCAAGCCACCGGCGGCCTCGAGCTGGGGCGCATCAACGTCGCTGCCCGCGGTGTCGGTATCGCCGAGGGGGCGCTCAACCTGGCGACCGAGTATGCCCAGATCCGCAAGACCTTCGGCAAGCCGATCTGCGAGCACCAGGCGATCCAGCTCAAGCTCGGGGAGATGGCGACCAGGGCACGCGCGGCGCGCTTGCTGACGCTCGATGCGGCCGAGGCTTTCGATCGCGGCGAGCGCTGCGACCTGGAGGCCGGCATGGCAAAGTACTTTGCCTCCGAGGCGGCACTGGAAAACTCAACCGAGTCGCTGCGCATCCACGGCGCCTACGGCTACGCCAAGGAGTACGACATCGAACGCCTCTACCGTGATGCACCGCTCACCTGCATCGGGGAGGGCACCAACGAGATGCAGCGCATCATTATTTCCAAGCAATGGATCAAGCGGAACGCGATCGCATGAGGCCGCTGGCAGGCTTGCGCATTCTCAGCTTCGAGCAGTTCGGCGCCGGGCCCTACAGCACGCTGTTGTTGGCCGATCTCGGGGCCGATGTCATCAAGATTGAAAATCCCGCCGTCGGCGGGGATGCCGCGCGTCACGTCGGACCGCATATGCTGAGCGAGGGGCAGAGCCACTACTTTCAGACCTGGAACATGAACAAGCGCAGCGTCGCGCTCGACATCAAGACGGCGAATGGGCGCAAGGTGTTCGAACAGCTGGTGGCGACGGCCGATGCCGTGGTCAACAACCTGCGCGGCGATCAGCCGGGCAAGCTGCGGCTCGACTACGCGAATTTGCGCGCCATCAACGGCAAAATCGTTTGCTTGCACATTTCCGCCTACGGCCGCGATAACGCCCGCAAGAGTTGGCCGGGTTACGATTTTCTGATGCAGGCCGAGGCCGGCCTGATGAGTCTGACGGGCGAGCCCGACGATCCGCCGGCGCGGGTGGGGGCCTCGATGGTGGACTACATGACGGGAGCCACCGCCGCGGTCGGCTTGCTCAGCGGCATCATGCGCGCGCGACAGACGGGCATCGGCTGCGATGTCGATAGCTCGCTCTTCGATGTGGCCCTGCACCAGCTCGGCTACTCCGCGGTTTGGTATCTCAATGAGAAGGATGTATCGCGCCGCCAGCCGCGCAGCGCGCATGCGGCGATCGCTCCGGTGCAGACCTTCCCGACCGCTGATGGTTGGATCTTCGTCATGTGCATGACTGACAAGTTCTGGGACAACCTGATCGGCGCCATCGGCCGGCCGGACTTGGGGAGCGATCCGCGTTTTTGCAGCCAAGCCCAGCGGCGGGCCCACCGCGGCGCTCTGACCGAGGTGCTTGATGCCGAGCTGGCGAAGCGCACGACCGAGGCGTGGTTAAAGATCTTCGCCGGCTTGCTGCCGGCCGGCCCGGTGCTGGACCTGGATCGGGCGCTCGATTCGCCCTTTGTCGCCGAAGTGGGGATGGTGGCAAGCGTGCCGCACCCGGCGCGGGCCGACCTGCGGGTCTTGGCCAATCCCTTGAAAATCGACGGCAAGCGTCTCCCGCAGCTGGCCGCCCGCGACCTTGGCGCCGACACCGAGGCGGTGCTGGGCGAACTGGCCGCGGCCAACGACCCCACGCGAGCGCGTGCATGAAGCTCGTCGGCCTGCGCGTTATCGATCTCTCCTCGTTCCTGCCCGGCCCGTTTCTGACGATGGCGCTCGCCGATCATGGCGCCGAAGTGATCAAGGTCGAAGAGCCCAGGGAGGGGGATCCTGGACGGCACATCGGCCTTGCCGATGGCGGCGCCACGGTGTTCTTCCGCAACTTGAACCGCGGCAAGAAAAGCGTGGTGCTCGACCTCAAGGTGCCCGAGCAAAAGGAGCTGCTGCTCGAGCTCGCCGACACCGCCGATGTGATGCTTGAGACCTTTAGACCGGGCGTCGCGGCGCGGCTCGGCATCGGCGCTGAGGTCGTGCGCCAGCGCAACCCGAAGATCGTCTACTGCTCGATCAGTGCCTTTGGCCAGGTTGGGGCCTATGCGGCGCGCCCGGCGCACGATCTTGCCTTGCAGGCCATCAGCGGATCCCAGAGTTTGACTGTCGGCAGCGATGGGCAACCCGCGATGACGGCCATTCCCATTGCCGATCAGCTGAGCGCGCTGCACGGTCTTTCGGCCATCCTGATGGCCCTGTGGCGGCGTGAGCGCACGGGCCGCGGCGATGTCATCGATATCGCCATGCACGACGCGATGCTCGCCGCATCGGCCAATATCGTCGGGCCAACGTTTGCGGAAAATCGCCAGCCCGAGCCGAAAGACGAGCGCAATACCGGCGGTGCTGCGTTTTACCAAATTTACCGCACGCGCGATGAGCGCCACCTGGTGTTGGCCGGACAAGAGCCCAAATTCATCGCCAACCTATTGGGCGCGCTCGGACGCGGTGACCTGATCGCGACCTGTCTCAAGGGTCCCGGTCCCCACCAGCGTCCGGTGATCGAGTTTTTGGCCGAGGTGTTCCGGCAGCAGACGCTTAAAGAGGCGGTCGCCTGGTTAGCGGGTCTCGATGTCTGCTTCGGCCCGGTGCATACGCTGCCCGAGGCGTTCGCGGATGCCAATGTCGCCGCGCGCGGCATGCTGCTGACGGACGAGCATGGCCGGCGCCACCTCGCCCCGGTGATCCGATTTGCCGACGAGCCCGCCCGGCCCGTCCTGTCCGAGCCTGCGCTCGGTGCCGACACCGAGGCTGTGTTGGATCGCCTGCGCCGGGAGAGGCGGCGCCAGGCCTAAGCGAGCACGGCCTTGGGATCCGCCCGGAATTGGCCGCGAGCCGCCCCGCCGCCCGTGCGCGATCCCAGGTCCGGCGCGGTGCCCTGCCCTCGCGCCACATAACTGCGGCGTCGCATCCGCCCTGCAACTGGGGTCTCATCCGGCGCGGCGAAAGGCCGTGGATGGAAGCAAAAAAACACTCTACGAATCGCGCCCTGTCGCTGTATGTTAAAGGCCCATGGCGCGGTACATCTTCATTACCGGCGGCGTGGTCTCCTCGCTCGGCAAAGGGCTGGCTTCAGCGGCCCTTGGGGCTCTCCTGCAGGCACGCGGCTATTCGGTTCGGCTGAGAAAGCTCGATCCCTATCTTAACGTCGACCCCGGCACGATGAGCCCTTACCAGCACGGTGAGGTGTTCGTCACCGATGACGGGGCGGAGACCGACCTCGACCTTGGCCACTACGAGCGCTTCACGGGCGTGCCGGCCCGCAAGTCCGACAACATCACCACCGGGCGGCTCTACCAGGACATCCTGGCCAAGGAGCGGCGGGGGGATTTCCTCGGGGGCACAGTGCAGGTAATCCCGCACGTCACCGATGCCATCAAGCAGTTTGTGCTGAGCGGCAACGAGGGCATCGATTTCGTCCTGGTCGAAATCGGCGGCACCGTCGGCGACATCGAGGGCCTCCCGTTCTTCGAGGCCATTCGCCAGCTCGGCAACGAATTGCCGCGGGGTGGGTCGGTCTTTATCCATCTGACCCTGCTCCCCTTCATCTCGAGCGCGGGCGAACTGAAGACCAAGCCGACGCAGCATTCCGTCAAAGAGCTCAGATCGATCGGCATACAACCCGACATTCTGCTCTGCCGCTGCGATCGCGAGATCCCGCGCTCGGAGCGGCGCAAGATCGCGCTCTTCTGCAATGTGCGCGAGGCAGCGGTGATCCCCGCCCTGGACGTCGCCTCCATCTACGAGGTGCCGCTCGCCTATCACCGAGAGGGCCTCGATGGGGAAGTGCTGGCCGCGTTCGGGATCAAGGATGCCCCGCTGCCGCAGCTCTCCAAGTGGCAAGCCATTGCCGATGCCATCGCCAACCCCGAGGGTGAGGTGACGATTGCCATCGTCGGCAAGTACACGGGGCTGAAGGACGCCTATAAGTCGCTGAACGAGGCGCTGTTCCACGGCGGCATCGCCAATCGCGTGAAAGTCAGATTGGAGTGGATCGAAAGCGAGGTGTTCGAGCGCGAGGATCCCGCCCCCTACCTCGAGAATGTGCACGGCATTTTGGTCCCCGGCGGCTTTGGCGAGCGGGGCTCGGAGGGCAAAATTCTGGCGGCCCGCTTTGCGCGCCAACGCAGGGTGCCCTACTTCGGCATCTGCTTTGGCATGCAAATGGCCGTGATCGAGGCGGCGCGCGACCTCGTCGGCGTCAAAGGGGCGGGCTCCACCGAGTTCGGGCCTACGCCCGACCCGGTGGTCGGGCTGATGACGGAGTGGATGCGCGGCAACGAGTTGGAGAAGCGGGCCGCCCATGGGGATCTCGGCGGCACCATGCGGCTCGGCGCCTACACGGCCAAGCTCGCCAAAGGCAGTCGCGTGGCCAACATCTACGCGGGCACGGAAATCTCCGAGCGCCACCGTCACCGCTACGAGGTCAACACGCGCTACCGCGAGCGCCTGGAGGAGGCCGGGGTCAGATTTTGCGGGATGTCGCCGGACGGCCTTTTGCCGGAAATCATCGAGCTGCCGCACCATCCCTGGTTCATCGGGGTACAATTTCACCCCGAGCTGAAGTCGCGCCCGTTCGAGCCCCACCCGCTGTTTGCGTCCTTCATCCAGGCGGCCGTGGAGCAAAGCAGGTTGGTCTAGGCGCGGGGGGGGCGCGCGCGGGCGTGCAGAGCAGCGCTTGGCTGGCGCGGGGGCGCTTGGCCTCGTTTGCATCAAGGCCCGCGGCTATCGCGGCCGTTGCTCTTCCAAGTGTCAGCGTGGCCGCGCCGGGTCTTCAGCTAAAGGCGTGTCACGTGCGCCGACACGCATTGCCAACGCCCATCGCGCCACTGCCAATCGTCGGTGTAGCGGCCCTCGCCCTTGCTTCCGTCGGGTTTTTGGTAGCTGGTGCGGGCGTGGATGATGGCAAAATCGCCGAGGATGCGGATCACCACGTCGTGTTCGCGGATGTCCTTGACCGACGAGCCTCGGCCGATCTGGGCCAGAAAAGCCGCGCGATCGACGAAACTACCGTCGGGGTTGGTATTGCAGAAGTCCGTCGCGAGGTTGGCGTCAAACCAGGCGACATCGGCCGCATCGACCGCGCGCACAAAACTGCGGTTGAGCTCGCGCAGCGCGGCGAGGTGGTGTTGGCTTTCTGCCATGCGTCGCAATCTCCTTGGCCGAGCCGCCGGCCGCAGTTGGGGCGGGGGCACGATAGCACGGGGGGTGGAGGGCGGGCAGAGATTGCGCGCGCCGTTCCAGGCGTGGCTGCGCTAGGCCTTGCCGCCGCGCAGGTTTGTCGTGCGCCGGGCTCGGCAACCAGCGGTGGGGGCGGGGCTTCCCGGTGCCGCGGCCAAATAGTGCAAGCAAGCATTAAACATGGGCGCGCAGGCTGCGGCGATTATTTGACCCTTAGCGGTTACTCCTCAAGGCTTGAGGCGAGATCATCGGCATTGCCCATCGCGCCGGCTCGGACGGCGGGGCGCGTGTGCGTGTCGACACCAGATCCTGCCGTCCGGCGGCGCGGGGGGTATGCGTGTTGGCGCTGGCGCCGACAGGCGCGGGAAGGGCCTGGTTTGCGACATTGGCGGGCCTGATCAGGCGGCGCGCCAGGATCCACCACATTTACTATGGGCTCGCCGCCTTCGATCTGGCGGCCGTTGTTTCCGGGCTGTTTCTGACGCACCACCTCAATTGGGTCCTTGCCAATACCGTCAAAACCAATCTTGTCTGGAGTGCGCTGCACGACAAGGTTGCCGAGCTGCGCCGCGGCGCCGGCCAGGTCAACACCCCCAGCAACGACGTGTTTGAAAGCATGCGGCGCGCGAACTCGAGCGCTTCGATGCGGCGGTAGCGGACTTCTGGCCGCGCCTCGACCAGCTCAAGGGCGAGGTCGGTGCAAAGATGGCCACCGATGGCGGGATCGCGCGTGCCTTTGCCGGGCTCGAAAGCAGCATGGATGCCATGGTGCGGCAAACCCAAACGCTGCTCGGTCACTTCGCGCGTGGCGACGAAGGTGCTGCCGCCGCCGAGATGGCGGCGATGGATCGCAGCTACAGCGACCTCCTCAAGCAGATTGATACCTTTTCGCGGACCCCGCGGCGCGCCGAAAACAGCATGGGTCTGGCCGAGCTCGAGAACACCAAGGCGCTGTAAGTCCTAGAATACGTGCTGGGCTGCGCAATTTTCATGATGGTCCTGGCGGCGACGGTCTATGGCCATAAACTCGGCGGCTTGTTCCAGCGACAGTGGGATGAGTTGTCGGCGTCGAGCGCCAAACTCAAGGAGCAAGAACGCAGGCTCGCGGCGCAGAATTTGCAGCTCGACGCGGCGCTCAACACCATGGCCCAGGGCTTGGCTATGTTCGATGCCGAGCAACGCCTGTTGTTGTGCAATGGCCGCTTGGCGGAGCTTTATGGCGTCGCCCCGAACGGGCTCAAAGCCGGCACCCCGCTGCGCCAGATCCTGAGCCTGAGCCTGGCCCAGACGCCAGGTAGTGGGCGCGACCCGAGTGCGCTGATTGAGACGATCCTCGCCCGGTTGCCGCGCGGTAAGGCGATTGGACCCTACACCAGCGAGCTTAGCGACGGCCGCCACCTTGCCGTCGCCCTGGAACCGATCACCAATGGCGGTTGGGTCACGACACACCAGGACATCACCGAGCGGCGCTCCGAGGCCACCATAAGTTACTGGCCTTGCACGATGCGCTCACGGGCTTGCCCAATCGCACGCTGTTTGGCAAGCAATTGGAGGAGGCGCTGCGTCAGGCACGACCCGGCGCCATGGTGGCCCAGCACCTCCTCGATCTCGATCACTTCAAGCACGTCAACGATACGCTGGGCCATGCCGCCGGCGACCGGCTGTTGATCATGGTCACGCAGAGGCTGCGCGCGTTCCTCAGAGCCGGCGATGTCCTTGCCCGCTGCGTGGCGACGAATTCGCATTCTGCAGACGAACGTCGGCCAGGCAGCCGACGCGGCCCAGCTGGCACGACGCGTCATCGAGCAAGTGGGGCAGAACTACGACATCGGCGAGCATCAGGTGGTGACCGGGACCAGCATTGGCATTGCGCTGGCGGGCGAGGAGGGCTGCAACCGCGACCTTTTGATGCGCAACGCTGATCTCGCGCTTTACAAGGCCAAGGCGGATGGCCGCGGGGCTTTGCGCCTTTTTGAACCCGAGATGGACGCCGAGATGCAGGCGCGCCGCAGCATGGAACGCGATCTACGCGTTGCCTTGGCGCAGGGCCAATTCGCGCTCAACTACCAGCCCATCGTCGATCTCCTCAGCAATGAGATCAGCGCGTTTGAGGCATTGATCCGCTGGCGTCATCCTGACAAGGGCCTGGTGCCCCCGTCTCAGTTCATCGGGCTCGCGGAAGAAATCGGCGCCATCGTGGCGCTTGGGGAGTGGGCGCTGAAAGAGGCGTGCGCGGCGGCCGCCGGCTGGCCGGCCAGCATGAAGGTTGCCGTCAATTTGTCAGCCCTGCAGTTCCGCAGCCCCGGGCTGGTCGATGTGGTAATTTGTGCGCTCGGCCAATCTGGGCTGGCGGCCGAGCGCCTCGAGCTCGAGATCACCGAGGCCATTCTGTTGCACGACAACGAAACAACCTTGGCGACGCTTTACGGCTTACTCGCGCTGGGCGTGCGGATTTCCATGGACGACTTCGGCACGGGCTACTCCTCGCTCAGCTATCTGCAGAGCTTCCCTTTCGACAAAATCACGATCGACCGGTCTTTCGTGGAAAACATCACCGAGAGCGTCAGCGCCATCAATATGGTGCGCGCGATTACGGCCATGGCCAAGGGGCTCGGCATGACGACCACGGCGGAGGGCGTTGAGACGGAGGAACAGCGCGCTGCCGTCGCTTTCGAGGGCTGCACGGAGATGCAGGGTTATCTTTTCGGCAGACCTTTGCCCGCCGCGGACATCGAACGGCTTTACCTGAGAAGCCACCGCAGCCAGGCGCCGGCCGGCGCTTCGGCGGCCTGAGCGGCGCCTCAGGCAATCGAGGCTGGCACTCTTCAGTCCTTGCCTTTGTCGCTTTTACTCTTTTCCTCTTTGCCCTTGCCGTTGCGGCCTTTGCCATCGTGCCGGTTGGTGAAGCGCGCGTTGCCAAGCCCGGTACCGATCGTCAAGACGCCCCAGTGCGTGCGGTCTTTGACGTTCGGCAGTTCGCTCAAGCCTTGCACCACGGCATCGTTGTGCATCACCGCCACGGTTTCGTGTTCGTCGATCTTGGGAATGCCCTCGCACAAACTTGCGGGCAGGTTGAACCGGCTGCTCTCCCAATTGCCCGGCAGGTTCTGGGCGCCGCGCGCAATGGAGCCATCCTCGTGGATCAGGCCGGGACAACCGATGCCGATGAGAGGGGCCAAAGCATATTTGTTCTTGCGGCTCCAATCGATCAAGTCTTCCAGCATGCCGATCAGCTCTGCGACGGCATCATCACGTTTGATGTCCTCCTCGCTGTGGCGCCACATGGTGGAGCGTGCCACTTCGGCTTTGCCGAGGTCGGTAGACTTGCCGAGGTGAAGATCGACCACGCCGGCGCGAATGTTGGTGCCACCGACGTCGACGGCGAGGATGGCATCATACCCCTTAAGCATCCATGCCGGCAGCAGGTGAGCGGCCCCGATCAGACCGGCATGATCCGGATCATTACGAATGAGTTCGAGGTCAATAGGAACGCCCTCGGCCTTGAGCAGCAGGCCGGCGCGCCCGACGGCGAGTTCGCCGATGCGGCTAGCGCGAAAGCCGCCGCCGATCACGAGGCACTCCGTGTCGCGCCAATCCTTGAGGCGAAGGAAACGGCGGATAACCTGGGCCAGCTGCTGGGCGAATTCCTCGACCGCGCTCTGCACCAGGCCGGCGGCGGTGGGATCACCAGCGTTGAGGAGGGTTGCGAGCTTCTTCTTGCCGATGTCCTCGCTGGGTTTATCGCCCAGGGGATCCTCGCCCAGCTCTTTCAGGGTTTTGCGCCACTTATCGACGATTTCCCAGAACGCGGCCTTGCTGGCCCTGTCGCCGAGAAAACCCTCATCGTCCTCGACCTCGAGATTATAGCTATCGACCTTGACGCTCGGCAGCACGGCGGCGCCGTGGGTCGGCAGCTGGAACTGGTCGTCGGCTTTTTTTGGCATACGCCTCGCTACCCCAGGGGATGGTCAGGAAGGAAGAAACGACGCTCGCGGGACGAGCACGGCGGCCTCCTCGCTCGGGAGGGAACGCGGCGGCTCAGCTGCCGGTTCCGGCCGCCGGCAACCTTGGCCGGCGTCCGCCGAGCCCGGCCGGACGGGCCCGCCCGGTCCAAAGCAAAGCTTTGGCCCGATGCCGGCCCCATGCCGGGCCGATGGCGGGCCCATGCCGGCCCTATCCCGGAATGTCGCTGGCCGCGGGGCGCCGAGAGGGTGTTGTCACCTGCGCTAGGGCAACCTGGCGCCGCGCCGGCTGCCGCTTGCCGGCGACCCGGATCCCTCAGCAGCGGTGCGGGCGCAACCTTGGCAGCGCGCAACCGAGGCGGGCAGCGGGGGCTGGCGCCAGATGATCATCCCGGCGTGCGCTTGACCCGCTCGCGACGCAAACCGACATTTCGGGTGCGCGCGCACGCGCGCCCCGCAGGTTGAGCGCTGTGGCGGCGGTCTTTGAAGGAGGACGAGCATGGGTTGGTCGTTCAAACTGTTCGATGTCGGTGCGACGGCCGTACGCATCCACATGACTTTCTTTTTGCTGCTGGCGTGGATTGGCGCGATCCATTGGGTGCGCGGCGGGGCGGGGGAGGCCATCGACGGCATCATCTTCATCGTGCTCTTGTTCGTCAGCGTCGTCCTGCACGAATTCGGTCATGTGCTCGCGGCGCGACGCTACGGCATCAGCACTCCCGAGATCACGCTCTTGCCCATCGGCGGCGTTGCCTCGCTGGAGCGCATGCCGGAGCGACCTTATCAGGAGATCGTGGTGGCCTTGGCCGGTCCCCTGGTCACCTTGCTGATCGTCATCGTCTTGACGTTGGTCTTGGGCGCCCGTTTCGACCTCACGCAGATGGCCCAGCTCGAGCAGGCGCAGTCGAGCATGACGGGCCGCCTCGCCGCGGCCAATGGTGCATTGCTGATCTTCAACCTCATTCCCGCCTTTCCCATGGACGGCGGCCGCGTACTGCGAGCGCTGCTGGCGATCCCGCTTGGCTACACGCGTGCCACCCGCATTGCCGCGCTGATCGGGCAGGGCTTGGCGCTCGCCTTCGGCTTCATCGGTCTTTTCGGCAATCCGCTGTTGATCCTGGTTGCGGCCTTTATCTTCCTGGCCGCCAGCGGTGAGGCCGGCTACGTGCAGGCGCGCGAGTACACGCGCGGCTACCTTGCGCGGCACTCGATGATCACGTCATTCCAATCGCTGACCCCGCTGGCGACCGCGGACGATGCGGCAGCCTTGCTGTTGCGCACGACACAACAGGAGTTTCCCGTGGTCGACGGAGCCGGCACCTTGCGCGGCGTGCTGACCCGCGATGCGCTGATTTCCGCCTTGCAGCGCACCGGCGGGCAAACTCCGGTGATCGAGATTATGCAGCGCGATGTCCCGACCGTGGCGGAGAACGCCTGCGTGGAGAACATTCTTCGGCTCCTGCAGGGGACGCGGCAGCGCGCGGTGGGCGTGCTCGACGGGCAGGGCCGCTTTGTGGGCTATATCACGGCCGACAATTTGGCCGAACTCATTATGATCGAGAGCTCCCGGGCGGCTGGACCCGGCGCGTCGCTGCCCAAGCAGCCGGCGGAACGCAGCGCCTGAAGGGGTGCCATTTGTGACAGGCAGGTGACCGGTCTGGCACGGCACCCTTGCCGCCGCGGCGCAGCTGGCATTGGCGATGCCGTCAAACGGCTGCGGCCGTCTGCGCCGCGATCCAGTTGAGGAACTCCGACGAGCCCGCGACAATGGGCAAGACGACGAGGGCAGGGTTGCTATAAGAATGCAGCGCGCGCACCTCGGCGATGACTTTGGCCGCCGCCGCCTGGCGCGTCTTGATCAGCATGGCGGTCTCGCTTTCGCGCTGGCGCTTACCCTCCCAGACATATATTGACGTCATGCCGGGAAAGATGTTGACGCATGCGGCCAGACCACGATCTATCAGCACCTCAGCGATCCGCTCGGCCTCGGCCACAGATGCATAGGTCGAATAGATCAGAACGAACGTTTCGTTAGCTTGCAACTGAGTAGACCTCCCAGGGACGGCGCCGGCGATCGAGCCTCGCGCGAGCGGCATATGACAGGAACGGCAGGCAAATTCGAGAAGATTGCGTTTGTGGCGAGCGACGTGCCGCAGGCGCTCGATGCCCGCGACCGGCTGGTAAAAATCTACGGCAATACCGATCCGATCAATGCCGATGTCATCGTGGCGCTCGGCGGCGACGGCTTGATGCTGCAGACCTTGCGCATGCATCTTAAGGACGCGATCCCGATCTACGGCATGAATCGGGGCTCGGTCGGCTTTCTGACCAACGAGTATAGCGAAAAAGACTTGGCTGGTCGCCTGGGCCGCGCCGAACTCAATGTCATTCACCCGCTGGCGATGACGGCACACGACCAACAGGGCGAGGTGCACAACGGTCTCGCCATCAACGAGGTTTCGCTCTTTCGTCAGACCCACCAGGCAGCAAAGCTCAGGGTCTCGATCGACGGCCGCGTGCGGCTCGATGAGCTTGTCTGCGATGGTGCCCTGGTGGCGACGCCAGCCGGTTCGACCGCCTACAACCTTTCGGTATTCGGCCCCATCATCCCAATCAAGGCGCCGCTGCTGGCCTTGACGCCCATTAGTGCCTTTCGTCCACGAGGCTGGCGCGGCGCGCTTTTGCCCAACGAGGCCAACATCGAGTTCGAGGTGCTGGAGCCGGAGAAACGCCCCGTCAGTGCGGTTGCCGACCACAACGAAACCCGCTCGGTCTGGCGCGTCGAGATCGCCCAGGTCAATCACATCGATTTGCTTTTACTGTTCGACCCCGGGCATAGCCTCGATGAGCGCATCCTCTCCGAGCAGTTCCGCTATTAGGGCGCCGCGGCCCGCCTCACCTGAGTGCGCGCACCGCCAGATAGCCGCCGAGAGCGAACAGGCCAGCGAAGAAGAAGGCGCGAAAGACGGGCGGCTTGAGCCGCAGGCGCAGAAGCTGGCCAAGGCCCATGCCGGCGCCCGCCATTGCCAGCGCCAACGGCGAGGTGGGTGCCAATCGCGCCGCTAAGGCCGGCGGCCAGCAAGTTGCCTGCTAACGCCAGCGTGGACAGGGTGAAGGCGCGGCCCAGCGCCTGCACCAGCTCGTCCTTCTCAAGCCCGATCGCTTGCAAATGGGCGACGGCGGGAATGACGAACACCCCGGTTGCGGCCGTGATCAGTCCGCTGGCGACGCCGGTGACGGGGCGGAGCCAAAGCTCCTGGGAGGCCGTCAGGGACCAACGCAAGGTGCGTACACCGCCCAGCGCATAGAGCATCAGTGCGACTCCGAGCAAGACGCTGCCGTACCTGCTGTAGTGCCCGGTCATCAGCCCCGCCCCCGCCAGGTTGCAAGACAGGCGCAGAAGCATTGGCCACAGTCGCCGCCGCAGGGCGGCTAGATTGCCACCGGTGAACATTTGCCAGACGTTGGTGAGGTGAACATTTGCCAGACGTTGGTGACAAGGGAAGACACGATCAGTAAGGCCGCGGCCTTGCTGGTCGGCATGATCAGCGCGAGCAGGCCCATGGCGATGGTTGGCAGGCCCAGGCCGATGAATGACGCCTTTGACGAAGCCCGCGAGAAGGAACACAGCGGCGATGAGGCTGAGATCGTGCAATTGAGCTTGAGGGCTTGAGCTAGGGAGCGGCGGCAGCGAGTTTTTGCGCTCTAGCGCGTCGATTGCCGCGGCATAAGCGTCCCGGCCAAAAAAACGTTGGCGACGCAAGACCCCTTCGCGCCGAGAGCCTCGATGTTATGCTGTGTGGGGCAAGGTCGGCGCGCAACGCGGCGCAACCAGTTGAGGTAACGATGCCGGGATTCTATCTGGAGGACTTTGTAGTGGGTCGCGTATTCGAGCACGAGATCCGCCGCACCGTGACGGAGATGGACAACACGCTGTTCTCCTGTTTGACGCACAATCCGCAGCCGCTGCACATCGACCACGAGTTCGCGAGCAAGACGGAGTGGGGCAAGCCCTTGGTCAACAGCTTGTTCACGCTGGGCGTCATGATCGGCATTTCCGTCAACGACACGACGCTGGGCACCACGATCGGCAATCTCGGCATGAGCGAGGTGAAGTTCCCCAAGCCCGTGTTTCACGGGGATACGCTGCGCGTGACGACCGAGATCGTCTCCACCCGGGAAACCCGCTCACGCGCCGATGCCGGGATCGTTGAGTTCCTGCACAGGGCCTACAATCAGCGCGGTGAGTTGGTGGCGGAATGCCGGCGCCAAGGCATGATGCGCAAGCGGCCAAAGGCTTGAGGTTTGAAAATGCGTTCCCTGCTGTTCATTCCCGCCGACGACGAAAAAAAGCTTGCCAAAGGCCTCGCGACCGGTGCCGACGGCTTGATCCTCGACCTGGAGGATTCGGTCAGCGCCGCGCAGAAGCCGGCCGCGCGCGTGCTGGCCAAGGCTTACTTGGAAGAAACCACCGCCCGCGAGCAGCGCCCGCAAATTCTGGTGCGCATCAACGCGCTCGACACGCCGTTCTGGCAGGACGATCTCATTGGCGTCATGGACGCGCGGCCCGACGCCATTTTATTGCCCAAGGCGCGCTCGGGTGAGGACGTGCACACGCTGTCCGTGGCGCTCGGCGGCGCCGAGCAGCGCGCCAGCAAGCCGGGCAGGGGCACGCGGATCATCGCGCTGACGACCGAGACGCCGATCTCGCTCCTGCAGATGCACAGCTATGTGGGGGCGAGCACGCGGCTGGTCGCACTCACCTGGGGCGCGGAGGACCTCTCCGCGGTGATCGGCGCGCGCAGCAACCGCGAAGACGACGGCCGCACCTGGACCTCGCCGTACCGCCTCGCCCGCGACTTGTGCCTCTTTACGGCCGCGGCGGCCGAGGTCGCGGCGATTGACACCGTGTTCGTCAATTTTCGCGACGAGGCGGGCTTCCGCGCCGAGTGCGTCGCGGCGGCGCGCGATGGCTTCAGCGGCAAAATGGCGATCCATCCCAATCAGGTACCCATCATCAACGAGGTGTTTACGCCCGATGCCCAGGAGATAGCCGTCTCCGAGGAGATCGTTGCGGCCTTTGCCGCCAATCCGCAGGCTGGTGTGATCGCCATTCGTGGCCACATGGTCGACAAGGCGCACGTAGCGCGGGCCGAACGGCTGCTGGCGCGCGCCAAAGTCGCGCACAGGTGATTTAGAGCCGTTGCGCGAGGAAGCGGGCGAGCGGCGGGCCAGCCATCAGCACGATCACGAGCCGCACGACCTGCAGGGCCATGACGAAGGAAAGGTCGACCTTGCTGGCGGCGCCGATGATAGCAACCGAATCCATGCCGCCGGGGCTGGTGGCGAGATAGGCCGTCAACGGGTCGATGCCGACAGCACGCACAAGCACGGCGGCGAGGACGGCGCAGACCGCGATCATGATGCCGATGGCGAGCGTGATCGGCAGCAGGGCGCGCGCCGCATGCCTTAAGATCTCGCGATTGAAGCTGAGGCCGATGCTCCAACCCAACACCGCATAAGTGATCGCCAACAGCCACTGCGGCAGCACAAGGCTCACAAGCCCCATGGCCTCGAGCACGGCCGCCAGGGCCATCGGCGCAAGCAAGGCCCCGGCGGGAATGCGCAGCATCATGCCGAGGAGGCCACCGCCGGCGGCGATCAGGAGCGTGGCGGCGAAGCCGCCCCAGGCTATGGCGGCAAAGCCGCTCCAGGGCGTGGTGGCAATGCTGCTCCACCAACTGCTCTCGAGGCTGGCGCTGGCCCCTTCGCCGACCCAGATGCGGGCGACCAGCGAGGC
>Ga0075423_10001345_pt1 | contig 21530 bp, 19 predicted proteins | sample SoiMethybrSBSTD2_FD_80114 | JGI IMG/M metagenome (GOLD analysis project Ga0075423, IMG submission 80114) | Bulk soil microbial communities from a Populus tree surrounding site in Tennessee, USA - Soil MetaG P. TD hybrid SBSTD2 | ecosystem: Environmental > Terrestrial > Soil > Tree plantation... | reverse complement strand
TTCTCCGGTGACTTGACGTCGGGATTGACGAACTCGCGCACGGCCTGCGAGATGTTGGACGGATCAGTCGTCAGCTCGGCGTAACCGGACAGGCCCTGGATGCGGGACTGGAAGACGTGGCCGGACGGCAGGCCGTGCGCGAAGAAGAGATAGTCCTTGAGCGTGCTCACGTCGAGCTGCTTGTTTCCGCCGCGCCCGACGACGACGTTGTGCTCGATCGCGTTCGCGATCTTCAGCACCGTGTCGATGCTCAGCTGTGACGAGATCTGCTCCTTCAGCGCCTTGAGGAACAGCTGCTGTCGCGCGTTGCGGTAGATGTCCGAGTCGAAGTGCCGGTACCGCACGTATGCGAGCGCGTTCGTCGCGTTCACGCGCTGGTAGCCCGGCCAGAGGTTGATCTTCGACACGCCGGGACAGTTGGTGGGATCGCACAGGTAGCGGTGGTCGACGTCGATCCAAACGCCGCCGAGGTTGTTGACGAGGTCCATGAACCCGCGGAAGTTGACGGTGACGAAGTAGTTGACTGGCAGTCCCGTCAGCGCGCGGACCGTTTCCACGCTTCCGGCCGCACCGCACTCCGAGAACGCATAGTTGATCCGCTCCCGCACGTCCGCATGGCCCGGGCACTTCACGTCCGTGATCAGGTCGCGCGGAAACGAGAGCAGGGACAGCGACTTGTTGATCGGGTCGGCCCGGACGAGGATCAGCGTGTCGGAGCGCCCGGTGAGGTCGGCCTGAAAGCCTTTGCGCCGGTCGGTGCCGATGACGAGCGCGATCGTCGGCTGGCTCGGATCGGCGAGGTCGAGCCGCTTCGCGGCAGCGATGTCGGCCTTCGTCTTGGGGCTGATCGCGTCGACGAACTGGTGCCCCTTGAGATAGGCAGCGCCGCCGGCCGCTGCGCCGATGATGAGCGCGGCGAGGACCGTCCAGAGGAAGATCGCCGCGACGAGATGCCACGCACCGCGCTTCGGCGGGTCGGGCTGCCGATACCGGCTCATGGGTGTCGGCGCCGACGGCGGATAGATCGCGCGGCCGTTGCCGTTCAGCTCGGCGCCGCGCCCCATACCTCTCTTGAGCGTGGTCTTCATCGGGGCCTGAAACAGGACGGCGCCCGTTGCGAGGGCGCCAGCCGACCAGGAGGATAGCCGACCGTCCGGCCGGCTCCGGCGATTAGCGCTTCAGGCGCTCGGCGACGAGCGTGGCCAGCTTGCGCTCGAGCGACAGCGGGATCGGCCTCGCCGGGGCGCCCAGCGAGGCGACCATCACGCTGCCGTCGGCCCGGCCGCGCGAGAAGGCGTAGATGTCGATCCGGCCGTCGATTCTGCGGGTGCCCACAGTCATGCGGAACTTGAGCCCGTACGTCAGCTGCCGCGGCGCGAGCTTCCCGATCTTCAGCGAGCCACTCGAGAGCATGGTGAACTTCACGCCGGAGCCGTTCGCGAACTCCTGCTGCATCGCCACCCGGAAGCAGCGATCGAACGGGTATGCCTTGAGGCGGTTGAACGCCGCGGTCGCCTCGCGCTCGGTCGCCCAGACCTCGCCGTCGGAGTCCTCGAAGCTGTCCTCCCAGCCGAAGTCCGGGTTCTTCGCCCGGCCGGTCAGGACGAGGTCGGAGAGATTCGGGTTCTTGCAGTAAGAGGGCGCGTTCGCGTCGCCCTGGCTGTCGAGCTGCTCGACCCGCCAGTCGCCGGGGCCGAGATCGTCGTGGCTGACAATGATCCGGTGCGCCCACGCCTGGTCGGCGGGGTTGAAGCGGTGCTGGGGCTCGCGCGGATCGCCCGCGAACGCGGCGGATGCCGCGGCGAGCGCCACGAGCGCGGCGACGGTCAGACCGAGGCGGCGGGCCATGTGGCCTGAATCGGCCTCAGCGGCTGGCGACTTCCTCCCTCGAAAGGGGTACATAGCCCAGGTTCGGGCCGAGCCAGCGCTCGGCCTCCTCGACCGACATGCCCTTGCGGGCGGCGTAGTCCTCCACCTGGTCGAGCCCGAGCCGGCCGACGGAGAAGTAGCGCGCGAGCGGATGTGCGAGGTAGATCCCGCTGACGGCCGCGGCTGGGCTCATGGCGAACGACTCGGTCAGGGACACGCCGGCCTCTTCGGCACCGAGGAGGTCGAAGAGCTTGCGCTTCTCCGTATGGTCCGGACAGGCGGGATAGCCGAACGCAGGTCGAATGCCTCGGAATTTCTCCGCCGCGAGCTCCTCGGTCGAGAGCTGCTCGTCCGGCTCGTACCAGGCGCGCCGCGCGAGCTCGTGCAGGTATTCCGCGAACGCCTCGGCAAGGCGGTCGGCCAGCGCCTTGACCATGATCGCCCGGTAGTCGTCGTGCTCGGCCTCGTAACGCGCGGCGAGCTCGTCGGCCCCATGGATCGCGACGGCGAACGCGCCGACGTGGTCGCCGTCGGGGCTGACGTAGTCGGCGAGGCATCGGTTCGGGCGCGAGTCGCCGTATGCCGACTGCTGCCGGAGGAACGTGAACCGCGTGCCCTCGTCGAGGACGACGTCGTCGACGTCGGAGTGCGCCGGCCACCAGCCATAGACGCCGCGCGCGTGCAACAACTCGCCGTCGACGATCTGCCCGAGCAGCTCCTGTGCGTCCTCGTACAGCTCGCGTGCCGCCGGCTGCTCGAGGATCGCGGGGAACTTCCCCTTGAGCTCCCAGGCGTGGAAGAAGAACTGCCAGTCGATGTACCGCACGAGCGTCGTCAGCTGCGGCTCGACCACCTTCGAGCCAAGTGACGGCGGCTGCGGCAGGTCATCGAACGGGACGCGCTCCTTGTTCGCCCGCGCCTCCTCGAGCGGAAGCAGCGGCTTGCGCTCCTTCTCGGCATGCTGCTCGCGGAGACGCTCCTGGAGCTCCCGGTTCTCCGCGTCGAGCATCTCCTTGCGCGCGGGGTCGAGCAGGTTCGAGACGACCCCGACGACGCGTGACGCGTCGAGCACGTGCAGCGTCGGCTCCGAGTACACGGGCGCGATCCGGACGGCCGTGTGCTGCTTCGAGGTCGTGGCGCCGCCGATCAGCAGCGGCAGGTCGAGCTCGCGCCGCTCCATCTCCTTCGCGACGTTGACCATCTCGTCGAGCGACGGCGTGATCAGTCCGGAGAGGCCGACGACGTCGCAGCCTTCCTCGAGCGCGGTGTCGAGGATCCTGTCGGCAGGCACCATCACGCCGAGGTCGATCACCTCGTAGTTGTTGCAGCCGAGCACGACGCCGACGATGTTCTTACCGATGTCGTGCACGTCGCCCTTGACGGTCGCGAGGACGACTTTCCCCTGCGCCCGCGGCCGCCCGTCGCCCCGCGCCTTCTCGGCCTCCATGTACGGCTCGAGGTAGGCGACCGCGCGCTTCATCGCGCGCGCGCTCTTGACCACCTGAGGGAGGAACATCTTTCCCGATCCGAAGAGGTCGCCGACGATCGACATCCCGTTCATCAGCGGGCCCTCGATCACGTCGAGCGGGCGGGGGTGCTTCTGGCGCGCCTCCTCGGTGTCGTCCTCGATGAAGTCGACGATGCCGTGGACGAGCGCGTGCGACAGGCGTTCCTCGACCGGTGCCTCGCGCCACGAGAGGTCGCGCTCGCGCTTTGTGCCTTCGCCCGCGACGCGCGACGCGTACTCCACGAGGCGCTCCGTCGCCTCGGGACGACGGTTGAAGATGACGTCCTCGACGCGCTCGAGCAAATCCGGCTCGATGTCTTCGTAGACGGCGAGCTGCCCGGCGTTGACGATGCCCATGTCCAGCCCGGCGACGATCGCGTGGTAGAGGAAGGCGGCGTGCATCGCCTCGCGGACGGCGTCGTTGCCGCGGAAGGCGAAGCTGAGGTTGGAGATGCCGCCCGAGACGCGCGCTCCGGGGCAGCGTTCCTTGATGATGCGCGTCGCCTCGATGAACGCCTTCGCGAACTCGGCGTGCTCCTCGATGCCGGTCGCGACGGCGAGGACGTTCGGGTCGAAGATGATGTCCTGGGCCGCCCAACCGTCCGCGGTCAGCAGCCCGTATGCACGCTCGCAGATCTCGACCTTGCGCTGGGCCGTGTCGGCCTGACCCTTTTCGTCGAACGCCATGACGACGACGGCCGCGCCGTAGCGGCGGACCCGGCGCGCCTGCTCGAGGAAGGCGTCCTCCCCCTCCTTCAGGGAGATCGAGTTGACGACGCCCTTGCCCTGCAGGCATTTGAGCCCCGCCTCGATGACGGTCCAGCGCGAGCTGTCGACCATGACCGGGATGCGCGCAACGTCCGGTTCGGTCGCGAGCAGGTTCAGGAAGGTCGTCATCGCCTGCTCCGAGTCGAGCAGGTCGGCGTCCATGTTGACGTCGAGGATGTTCGCGCCGCCGCGTACCTGCTCGAGCGCGACCTCGACCGCTTCCTGGAAGTCGCCGCCCTCGATCAGCCGGCGGAACCGCGCCGAGCCGGTGACGTTGGTGCGCTCGCCGACCATCACGAACGTCGAGTCCTCGAAGATGCGGAACGGCTCCAGGCCGCTCAGCCGCGGCACCGACTCGCGTGGCGGGAGACGTCGCGGGGACTGTCCCTGCACCAGGTCCTTGATCGCCCTGACGTGGTCGGGCGTGGTGCCGCAGCAGCCGCCGACGACGTTGACGAGGCCGTCCTGCGCGAACTCGCGCAGGTAGCGGCTCGTGTCGCGCGGCTGCTCGTCGTGCGTGCCCATCTCGTTCGGCAGGCCCGCGTTCGGGTGGCACGCGACCCAGGTCGGCGCGATTCGGGCGAGGTCCTCGACGAACGGACGCATCTCGCGTGCGCCGAGCGAGCAGTTGACGCCGACGATGAAGGGGTTCGCGTGCTCCACCGAGAGCCAGAACGCGTCCACGGTCTGACCCGACAGGTTGCGGCCGCTGCGGTCGATCGCCGTGAACGAGATCCAGAGCGGCAGCTCGGGCGCCGCGTCCTGCGCCGCGGCGATCGCCGCCTTCGCGTTGAGGGTGTCGAAGATCGTCTCGATCAGCAGGAAGTCGACCCCGCCCTCGGCCAGCGCGCTGATCTGCTCCGCGTACACCTCGCAGAGCTGATCGAACGTGTGCGTCCGGAACGCGGGATCGTCGACGCGCGGCGACAGCGAGAGCGTGACGTTGAGCGGACCGACGGAGCCGGCGACGAAGCCGTCCACTTCGTCCGCAGCCTGGCGTGCGAGCCGTGCCCCCTCGACGTTCAGCTCGCGGACGTGCGCCTCGAGGCCGTAGTCGGCCTGTCCGATCGAGGTCGCCGTGAAGGTGTTCGTCGTCGCGATGTCGGCGCCGGCGGCGAAGTACTGCCGGTGGATGTCGAGCACGATCTCCGGCCGCGTGATGTTGAGCAGGTCGGGATCGCCGGCGACATCTTGTGGGTGATCCTTGAACCGCTCGCCACGGTAGGCCTCCTCCCCGCGCACCTGCCGCTGGATCAGGACGCCCCACGACCCGTCGAGCACCGCGATGCGCTCGCGGAGAATGGCTTCCAGTCGTGTGCGCGCGTCCTGCATTCCCTACTCCGTTCTGCCTAGAGAGAACCGCGCCTTCCTGGGACGCGCGCGGGCTCTTTAGGCGTTTGGTAACCCGGTCGCCAAGCTGCCTTTCAAAGCTTTCCGGGGTGCTCCCAGTCTAGCGGTAGCCCTGTTCTGCGGCGTATTCCTCCACGAGGAACTTGGGCGCGCACATCGCCCAGGCGTTCTCGACCAGGTCGCGCATCTCCTCGGCGTCGATGGCGTCGAGCCGTACGTGAACCCAGTGGTAGCGCATGTCTGCCTCGCCGGGCAGCGAGAACTTGTCCGGTTCGGACTCGACCAGCGCGGCCCGCCAGTCCTTCGGGAAGCCGAAGCCCATCGTCTCGCCGTCCTTGGAGAAGGAGAGGAAGACGATCCGGCCCACGCGGAACTTGAGCCGGCCGCGGACGTACGCCTCGGAGGCACGGGGCAGCACGCGCGCGACCTCCTGCACCTCTGCCACCGTCACGGGCATGGCGTCAGACTAGGCGTCGAATTAGGGCATCAGGCGGCCGACGTGGCGTCGAACACGATCTCGTAGCTGAAGCCACGGCCGTCGACCGCGACGGGCGCCGCGAAACCGAGCAGCGCGGCGCTAGCCGCGGCCGGCAACAGCCAGCTGATTCTCCGCATGCTTGATCCGCTGTTCGAGCTGCCACCGGTCGGCGTTCGACTCGCCGCGGTCGACGCGCTCGAGCTCGGCCTGCGCCGTCTCGAGCTGCTCGCGCGCGCGGGCGTCGTCGACCTCGCTGGCGAGCACTGCGTCGTCGACGAGCGCGATCGCCCGATCGAGCTGGACCTGGAAGAAACCGGGGCCGGTGGCGTACTCGCGCATCTCGCCGGCCCGCTCGATGTAGACGCGCGTCGATCCGGCCTTCAGCGTCGCGATCAGAGGCGCATGCCGCGCGAGCACCCCGATCTCACCGGCTGCGCCCGGCACGATCAGCATCTCCGCCTCGCCCTCGAACGCCGGGCCCTCGGGCGTCACCAGCGAGACGTCGAACTTCACGAGACGCCGGCCGGCTCGGGCTCGGCCTCGCGCTCGGCGACGGCCGTGTCCTCGGGCGACGTCTCGTCAGCTTTTGGGCCCTCCTCCTCTTCGCCCGCGAGCCGGCGGCCCTTCTCGGCCGCCATCTCGATCGTGCCGACCATGTAGAACGCCTGCTCGGGAAGCTCGTCGTGCTTGCCGTCGATGATCTCCTGGAAGCCCTTGATCGTGTCCTCGATCTTCACGTACTCCCCCGGCGTGCCCGTGAACTGCTCCGCGACGAAGTTCGGCTGCGACAGGAAGCGCTGGATCTTGCGCGCCCGGGCGACGACGAGCTTGTCCTCGTCGGAGAGCTCGTCGATGCCGAGGATCGCGATGATGTCCTGCAGGTCCTTGTAGCGCTGCAGGATCTCTTGCACGCGCGTCGCCGTCGAGTAGTGCTCGGCAGAGATGATCCCCGGCTGCAGCGCGCGCGAGAACGAGTCGAGCGGGTCGACCGCGGGATAGATCCCCTGCTCCACGAGCGAGCGCGTGAGCACCACCGACGAGTCGAGGTGCGCGAACGTGTTCGCCGGCGCTGGGTCGGTGAGGTCGTCGGCCGGCACGTAGATCGCCTGCACCGACGTGATCGAGCCCTGCTGCGTCGAGGTGATGCGCTCCTGCAGCTGCCCCATCTCCGTCGCGAGTGTCGGCTGGTAGCCGACGGCGCTCGGCATGCGGCCGAGCAGCGCGGATACCTCCGAGCCGGCCTGGGTGAAGCGGAAGATGTTGTCGATGAAGAGCAGCACGTCCTTGCCGTCGTCGCGGAAGTACTCCGCCATCGTCAGGCCCGACAGCCCCACGCGCAGGCGAGCGCCCGGCGGCTCGTTCATCTGCCCGTAGACGAGCGCGACCTTGTCGAGCACCTTCGACTCCTGCATCTCGAGCAGCAGGTCGTTGCCCTCGCGCGTGCGCTCCCCGACGCCGGCGAACACGGAGAAGCCGCCGTGCTCGCGCGCGACGTTGTGGATCAGTTCCTGGATCAGCACGGTCTTGCCGAGCCCTGCGCCGCCGAACAGGCCGACCTTGCCGCCGCGAATGAACGGCGCGAGCAGGTCGATCACCTTGATGCCCGTCTCGAAGACCTCGATCTTCGGCGAAAGGTCGGTGAACGCCGGCGGATCTCGGTGAATCGACCAGCGCTCCACATCCTTGGGCGCCGGCTTCTCGTCCACCGGCTCGCCGATCACGTTCCAGATGCGCCCGAGCGTCGCCTCGCCGACGGGGACGGAGATCGGCTGCCCCGTGTCGCGCACCTCGAGCCCGCGCGCGAGCCCGTCCGTCGAGTCCATCGCCACCGCGCGGACCCGATCGTCGCCGAGGTGCTGCTGTACCTCCGCGATCAGCGAGCGCGCCTCCTGCCCGTCCTGCGCCGGGATGTCGATGCTCAGGGCGGTGTAGATCTCAGGCAGCCCTTCCGGGAAGACGGCGTCGATCACGACGCCTTTGATCTCGATGATTCGGCCGGGCTTCTGAACGCTCTGTGCGGGCATGGTTCTCCTGGCGACGCGTTGAGAGGACAGCCGGAGCGGACGCCCTCGGCGCCCCGAAGTCTATCGGCCTTCGCTAGAGCGCCAGGTGAGGGTGCGAGCGAGCTTGAGACGCTCGCTGGAGCATGCGCAGCTCCTGGTCCGGGAACCGGAGCTTCGCGGACGGAGCCGCCGAGCGGGTCGGCGCATGCGAGGACGCGGGATGCTCGATCGTGCCGACCGCGGCGCTGAGCCCCACCGTCGCCGCGACTGCGGCTGCGGCGGCCGCAACCTGGAGCTTCCGCGCGACCGCGAGGCGACGGCCGGGGACGACGATCGGAACCGTCAGCTCCTCGAGCGGCGTGTGGCGCAGGAGCGTCGACGCGCCCGCCGTCGTGTCCGCGTAGGCGCGGCAGCCCGCGCAGGCGGCGAGGTGCGCGTCCAGGCGTGCCTGGTCGAGCTCGGAGAGCTCACCGTCGAGCGCTGCCGAGAACAGCTCGCGCATCCGGTCACACGCGGTATCGAGAGAAATCTGCCCCACTGGTTCCACTCCAGTTCTGACGGCCTTGCCTAGGAGAAGTTAGCCATTTCTTCGTCTTTGGGGTCCGAATCTTTAGCTGAAGGTGACGAGGGCCCGATTCATCCGCTCCGCCCCCGCCAGGCAGGCATTCCGCCCGTTCGCGGCGATGAACGGGCACGCGAGGCTCTTGAACCGCCCGTTCGTCACGACCGAAAGCGTGGTGCCAAGCCACTCGTAGCAGGCGCCCTGCGCGCTGCGGCGCAGATCCGCGCACCGCTCGATCAGCTTGACCCGCCTCGAGCCCCGCGTCGTGGCGACGTTCTGGATGTTCATCCCGTACAGGCAGCTGATCGTGTCGGGGCCGTGGAGTCGAGCGCAGATGCGAATCTGAATGAAGGGATCAGCGGATGTGATCAGCGTGGCGGCGGCGACGCAGCCCGCCCGCTGCCGCGAGTGGAGCCCGACGCAGAGGCTCCGGACGCCCGCGGCGTTCGTCGGCAGCGTCTTCGGCGGGACCTCGAGGAAGTAGCGGTACCAGCACGGTCGAACGAACGACGGGATCGCGTGCGCGCAGAGGGCTCGCGCCGAGCGCGTGCCGTGGTGCTGCTTCGTCGTCGCGTCGCGGCCGGCGATCGAGAGCCAGTAGTCGTGGTACGCGCCCTGCGCGCAGTCCGGCGCCTGTGAAGCCGGGAGCGCGCGGCAGGCCTGCACCGCAAACGGGAGCTGCTCGTGGTACAGGCGCATGTACGCGTGCCCGAGCGTGTGCACGCACGTGTACGACCGGTAGCGCGTCGGTGCGCGCATGCACAGCTTGATCGCACCGTCCGGCCCGAGCCGCCCGATCTGGCTCCCGAGGGTCAGCACCATCCCCATCCCGAAGCCGGCGGAGCACCCCGGGTCGTTCGAGCGCGGGAGGTAGCGCTGCAGGTTCGCGAGCGTGACGTGGTGGCGCCGTGCGTACATCCGCCCGACCTGGTGCATCATCATGTGGCACGCGCTCTCGAGGTAGCCGCCGCCGGCCCGCACCTTCACGTCGATGCGCGGCAGCTCGTGCGCTGGATCGCCCGACTTCTGGACGTCCGCGAGCAGGCGCGTGACGTAGCAGTTCCAGATCTTCGTGTCGGTGCGCAGGAGGCTGCAGCGCGACAGATACGTCGTGCGCCCGTCGTTGTTCCCTTCGAGGAACCCACCGAGCGGCGGACCGGCCGACGCGCCGGCGGCCTGCCAGAGCAGCGCGCCGAGCAGCGTCGCGAGCAGGAGCCGTTTCATGACCACTCTCTAGGACGCCGGGCGCGCCGTTTGGTCAGGGGACCTTGACGTGGCGGATCGCCGGGCGGCTCCGGTTGCCGGCGCGGTCGAGGACGACGACCTTGACCGTATGCGTGCCCGGGAGCGGCTTCCCCATCTGGACGGGCTCGTCGGTGGCGTCCGTCCCGACGCTGAGCGGCGCGCGGCGATCGAGGGTGATGTCGTAGCGCGCGACACCGCTTCCGCTCTCGTGCGCCGTGTCGAGCGAGACCTGGACGCGTCCGCCGACGAGCGCCGCGGTGAAGCGGGGAGCACGCGGCGAGGTCGCGTCCGTCCAGCGGAAGCGGAGCCGTGCACGGGCGCCCGACGCCTGCAGCACGGTCATCCTGAAGGCACCGCTGTCGACGAACGTCTCGCCGTGGCGCAGCTCGGGCCGATGACGGCCGTCGGGGTTGCCGAGTAGCAGGTTCGGGATGCCGCTGCTCCCGAAATCCTTCAGGTCGGGGCTCGGGCTGACACGGATGACCACGCCTGCGCCGGCGGTCTGTTGGCCGTCGTCGTTCAGCGCCGCGTGCCCGCGGTATTCGATCCAGTACTGGTCGTTCGCGGTCGTCACGACGAATGCCTGCGGCAAGCGCGATGCGGTCTCGATCGGCGCGAGCTCGTACGCCCCGTTCTTCACTGGCCTGCTCACGTTCGCCAGCCAGCCCAGCTCGAACTTCCCCTGGGCGCTGAAGTCGCCGGAGCCGGTACCCATCGTGTCGTAGGGATCGCCGTACTCGAGCGCACCGCAGCCGTGGCGCTTGCAGTCGGTCAGGTTGGCGTGGCCGAGCCCGAAGGAATGCCCGAGCTCGTGCGCGACCAGGTGGGTGGTCACGGCGCCGTTGAGGAAGACGGTCGCCGCCTGTGTCGCCCCCGACCACGGGCAATTCTGCTCGGGATGGACGAACACGACCCTGTCGTACTTCGACGGGTCGTACCCGGCGGCGCTCGCCGCGGCCATTCCCTGAGCGCGAACCTGCGGCAGGTTGCAGGCAACCGGCACGTCGAACGCCCGCAACCAGGGCGTCACCGCGCCGGTCAGCGACACCTTCCCGTAGGACATGCTGCGGTAGAGGGCGTCGGCGTCGTCGAAGACGATCCGACGCACGTCGTCGCGTGCAAACGGCTGCGGGCCCCACGTGACGAGCGCGACGAGGATCCGCTGCGGCCCGAGCACGTGGCCGCCGTACGCGGGCTGCGCGGCGGGAACCGCAACCAGGCTGAGGGCGGCGAGGGCGACCGGTACCAGCCGCCGCCCCACGGCCCGTCAGCTCGCGACGGGCTTGGGCTCTTCCACGATCTGCAGCGGCTTGACGATCTCGGCGAAGTGGCAGGCGCTCGGGTGGCCCTGGCCGCGGTCGATCAGCGGCGGATCTTCCTCGGCGCAGATCGGCTGAGCCTTCCAGCAGCGCGTGCGGAACCGGCAGCCCGAAGGCGGGTTCGCCGGGTTCGGGACATCGCCTTCGAGCACGATCCGCTTGCGCTTGCCTCGCTGGCCCGGCTCCTCGATCGGGATCGCCGAGAGCAGCGCCTGCGTGTACGGATGCGACGGACGCTCGTAGATGTCGTCCTTCGTCCCGATCTCGACGACGCGGCCGAGATACATCACGGCTACGCGATCGGAGATGTGGCGGACGAGAGAGAGATCGTGCGCGATGAATAGGTACGTCAATCCGAAGTCGCGCTGCAGCGACTCCAGCAGATTGATGACCTGCGCGCGGATCGAGACGTCGAGCGCGGACACGGGCTCGTCGAGGACGACCATCTGCGGGTTGAGCGCGAGCGCGCGCGCAAAGCCGATGCGCTGACGCTGCCCGCCGGAGAATTCGTGCGGGAAACGGTTCGCGTGCTCCGGGCTGAGGCCGACGGTGCGCAGCAGCTCGTCGATGCGGCCGCGCCCCTCGCGCCCCTTGTATAGGCCGTGGACGCGCAGCGGCTCGGCGACGATCTCGCGGACGGTCATGCGCGGGTTCAGCGACGCGTACGGATCCTGGAAGACGATCTGCAGCTCGCGCCGCACCTCCCGCATCCGTCGGCGCGTGAAGCCGGTGATGTCCTGGTCGTTGAATATGATCTTCCCGTCGGTCGGCTCGAGCAGCTTGATCACGGTGCGCCCGAGCGTGGTCTTGCCGCAGCCGGACTCGCCGACGAGCCCGAGCGTCTCACCCGCGCGCAGCGCGAGGTCGACCCCGTCGACGGCGTGGACCTGGCCGACGCGCCGCTTGAAGATGCCGGCCGTGATCGGGAAGTGCTTGAAGAGACCCTCGATGCGGAGGATCTCGCGGCCTCGCTCGGCCCGTTCGTGAACCTTCTCTTCGGGTGCGCGTGCTTCTGCGGTCTCGCTCACGTTCCGGCTCCTACCGGCTCCGCAAGGTGGCCCGTCCGCCCTTCGAGCTCCTCGGCGAAGTGACAGGCGGTCAGATGCACGGTCTCGTCGATCGGGCGCAGCGGCGGCTCCTCCTCACGGCAACGGGCACGTCCCTGCGAGAGGAAACAGCGCGGATGGAACGGGCAGCCGGGCGGACGGCTGATCAGGCTCGGCGGCTGCCCCGGGATCGGCCGCAGCCAGTCCTCTTCGGCCGTCAGCTTCGGCAGGCTGTCCATCAGCCCGATGGTGTACGGATGGCGCGGCGAGGCGAAGATCGTGCTGACGTCGCCTACCTCGACGACCTTGCCGGCGTACATCACGATTACGCGGTCGGCGAGCTCGGCGATCAGCCCGAGGTCGTGCGTGATCAGGATCGTCGCGGCATGCGTCTCGTCCTGCGCCTTCTTCAGCACCTCGAGGATCTGCGCCTGGATCGTCACGTCGAGCGCGGTCGTCGGCTCGTCGGCAATCAGCACCGACGGCTCGTTTGCGATCGCCATCGCGATCATCGCGCGCTGGCGCATGCCGCCGGAGAACTCGTGCGGGTACTGGTCGACGCGCCGCTCGGGATTCGGGACGCCGACGAGCTTGAGCAGGTCGACGGCGCGCTGCTTCACCGCGTCGTCCTTGACGCCGGGATGGTGCGTCTTGATCGTCTCCCCGATCTGGAAGCCGATCTTGAGCACGGGATTGAGCGAGGTCATCGGATCCTGGAAGATCATCGCGAGGTCCTTGCCGCGGATGCGCCGCAGGCTCTTCTTCGACATCTTCAGCAGGTCCTTGCCCTGGAAGATCGCCTCGCCGCGGACGATGCGGCCCGGCGGCTGCGGGATCAAGCCCAGCAGCGACATCGTGCTCACGCTCTTGCCCGAGCCGGACTCCCCGACGATGCCGAGGGTCTCGCCCGGATAGAGGTCGTACGACACACCGTCGACGGCCTGGACGACGCCGTCCTCGGTCGTGAACTCGACTACGAGGTCACGGATGGAGAGAACGGGATCGGGCACGGGATTCGGAGTCCGATCAGGCGCGCACGCGGCGCTGGGTGGGATCGAGGGCGTCGCGGAGGCCGTCGCCGACGAAGTTGATGCAGAGGACGATGACCACGATCACGATGCCGGGGAAGGTCACGAGCCACCACTTGTCGATGCCCTGGTCCTGCCCCTCGTTGAGCAGGGCGCCGAGCGCCGGCGTGGGCGGCTCGATCCCGAAGCCGAGGAACGAAAGCACCGCCTCGAGCAGGATCGCCGTGCCGATCGTCAGCGTCGCCGACACGACGATCGGGCCGATCGTGTTCGGAATCATGTGGCGGAGCATGATGCGCAGGTCGCCCGCGCCGGCGGCCTTCGCCGCCTCAACGTACTCCTTCTCGCGCAGCGACAGGAAGCTGCCGCGCACGATACGCGCGATCTGCGTCCAGATGAGGAACGCTAAGAGCAGCGCGAGCTTCGTCGGCGTGCTGTGCCCGAGGTACTTGGCTGCCACGAGCAGCACGGCTAAGAGGGGTAACGTCAGGAAGAGGTCGGTCACGCGCATCAGCAGGTTGTCCGCCCACCCGCCGTAGTAGCCGGCGAGCCCGCCGACGATCGTTCCGATCACCGTCGAGAGGATGCCGACGAGCACGCCGACGCGCGCCGACGTCCTGATGCCGTAGAGCACGCGGCTGAGCGAGTCGCGCCCGGCGCTGTCCGTCCCGAACAGGTGATGCAGCGACGGTTTGGCGCTCAGCGCGTCGAGGTTGATCTCCGTGTAGCTATACGGCGCGAGGAAGTTCGCAAAGAGCCCGGCGCCGAAGATCAGCAAGAGCACGATCAGGCTCCCGAGCGCGAGCCGGTGGCGAAAGAAGCGCCGGCGCGCGTACGCCCACTGGCTTCGGGCCTCGATCTCGAGGCCGTACTGGTAGGTGAGCTCCTCGGAGGGATCGGAGGGCCCCTCCGCCGGCGGCATCGAGTACTGCGTGCCGGGAGGCCCGATGCTCAGCTCGTCGCGCACTCCAGGGCTACTCATATCGAATCCTCGGGTCGAAGACGCCGTACAGGATGTCGGCGACCAGGTTGAAGAGGATCACCATCGTCGCGACGACCATCAGCCAGGCCATGACGGGATAGGGATCGCTCGCGAACAGCGAGTTCACGAAGTAGTAGCCCATGCCGTCGAGGGTGAAGATCGTCTCCGTGACGATCGCGCCCGCGAACAGGCCGCCGAAGTCGAGCGCGACGACCGTGATCAGCGGGATCAGGGCGTTGCGGAACGCGTGACGCATCACGACGCGCCGTTCGATCAGGCCCTTGGCGCGGGCAGTCCGCACGTAATCCGAGTTGAGCACCTCCAGCATTGACGCGCGCATGAAGCGGCTGTACGTCGCCGTGCTGAGCGCGCACAGTGCGATCACCGGCAGCGCGAGGTGCTGAACGCGGTCGAGCAGGAAGTGGAAGCCGTGGCCTGCGCCGACGGACGACGACAATCCGGACGTGTAGAAGATCCGCACGTGCCACTTGAGGAAGATCTGGACCATCAACACCTGCAGCATCAGCGCCAGCCAGAACACAGGCGTGGCGAAGCCGACGAAGCTCAGTGTCGTGGCCGTGTAGTCGAACAGCGAGTATTGCCGTAACGCCGAGTAGACCCCGATGCCTATGCCGAGGATCACCGAGATGATGATCGCGGTGAGGATGAATTGCAGCGTGTGGCCGATCACGCGCTGCAGGTCGGGCCAGATCTTGCGATTGCCGAACAGCGTCGTCCCGAACTGCTTGGTGAACGCGTCGTGGACCCAGTAGCCGTACCGGACGATCACCGGCTTGTCGAGGTTCTTCGAGTGCTCGATCGAGTGGATCTGCTCGGCGGTGATGTTCGGGTTGGACCTCAGGCGGCCGAGCGGGTCACCCGTGATCGAGACGAACGTGAAGATGAGAAAGCTCGTCGCGACGAGCACCGGGATGCTGTAGAGGAGTCTTCGGATGATGTAGGTCAGCATCGGGCCGTCCTCGCATTATGAACGGATCCCGCCTCCGGGAAACGGAGGCGGGATCCGGGGTTTAGCACGCAATCAGGGTTCGGGAGCGTCCCTTACCCCTTCGACCAGTTCTCCGCGTTGAACGAAGGGCCCTGGCTGCTTGCGTTGTCGACCATCCCGTGCACCGAGGTCTTGTAGACCAGGTACGTCGGGCGCTGGTAGAGCGGGATCACAGCTGCGTCAGCGGCGAGCTGCTTCCCGACCTTCGAGATCAGTGCCAGCCGCTTCTTCGGGTTCAGCTCACGGTCGGACTGGCCGAGCCACTTGGTGACCTGCCGGTTGCAGTACTCCGTGTAGTTGCTGGCGTTTCCGCAGCTGTAGCTAGCCACGTTGTAGTGCGGGTCGACCGTGACCAGGTAGGTGAACATCGCCAGGTCGAAGTCGTGCGCCGGCAGCTTGCTGCCGAACAGCGTGCCCGCCGGGACGAACGCGTTCCGGAGCTGTATGCCCGCCTTCGCGGCCTGATCCTGGAAGATCGTGAACGCGAGGGTTCGGAGTGCGTTGCCCGTAGTGGAGGCGAAGTCGAACGCCACCTTCGTGCCGTTGCACGTGAAGATGCCGTCGCCGCCCTTGGTGCAGCTGTGCGCCTTCATTGCCGCTTCGACCTTCGCGGGCGCGTAGTTGAGCGACGCGAAGTCGTTTCGGTAGCCGGCCTCGCCCTTGAGGCGGACGATGCTCCCCAGCGGACCGACGCTCGGGTTGAGCGTGCCGTACAGCGCCTTGGCAGCGCTGGCGCGGTTGACCGACTGCGAGAGCGCCTTCCGGATCCAGAGCTGCTTGGCAAGCGGGTTGCCCTTGGCTCCCTGCTGGATCTCGATGTGCTCGAACTGCAGACCGACGTGCGAGACGACCCGGAGGCCGGCCTGGCTGCGGAGGTCTGCGAGGGCGAGCTGAGGCTGCGGATAGATCGCGTCGACCTCGCCTGAGCGAATCGACTGGATCTCGGAGTTCGTGTTCGTGATGAAGCGGAACACGATCGAGTCCAGCTTCGCCTTCTTCCCGTACCACGCGTGCGAGTTGCGCGTCAGCGTGATGCCGGAGCCGCGGTCGAACCGCGTCAGCAGGAACGGACCGTCACCGATCGGGGCGTTGCCCTTCTTCGGGTTGCAGATGCAGTCGTTCCACACGGTGAGCATGTCCGAGCCCGCAAGCGCATGCTGCGGGAGGATGTAGCTGAAGAGGTTCTTCCACCCGGCGAAGTTGCGCTTGAAGGTGACCTTCACGACCTTGCCGCTACCGACGATGCTGCGGATGTCCTCCCACCCGAGCGGGTCGATGTGATCCTTGTATTTCGGGTTGATGGCGGTCTGCCACGTGAACTTCCAGTCCTTGCCCGTTACGGGCGTGCCGTCGCTCCACTTCGCGTTCTTGCGGATGTAGTACGTCACCCGCTGTGGACCCGTCTGGAGCTTGGCCTTCGTGATCAGGTCCGGCTTCCACGTGAACTTCGGCGTGAACAGGAAAGCGCCGCGGATCACCGGCGTCTGGAACACGACGTTCCAGAACGCGTTGCAATCCACGTCCAGGATCAGGTTCAGACACCAGTCCGGACCGCCACCCTGCTCAGCTCCGAAGACCAGGGTGCCCGCCTTCGAGGACGAGGCACTATCCGGTCCGCTCACCCTCGCCGAGCCGGTAGCCGCAAGCGCGAGCGCTGCGAGTACCACCCCGGCCAAGAGCCAGAGCTTACGTCGATGCATCTACTCCCTCCGTTCGTTCTATGACGACGCGGCCGCGTCGACATATTTTCGTCCCAACCCCCTCCTCCGGGGCGGGCCGCATTCTGACAGACAGAAAGACGCCGTTGAGGGTCCTTTTGTTAGGGGAGCGCCCTGAGGGACTGTCCCCGAGACATGTCCAGGCAGTGGACATGTCTTGGGGACTGTCCCTAAGCCCTGTCCCTGTAGGTCAGCCCGTCAAGGAGACATGTTCAAGGAGACATGTGTCGGGGACAGTCCCTAAGCCCTGTACCTGTAGGTCAGCCCGTCAAGGCGTCCGCCCCCGCAACCACTTCGAGGATCTCCTGGGTGATCTCGGCCTGGCGGGCGCGGTTCATGGCGAGGGTCAGGTTGTCGATCAGGTCGCCGGCGTTCTTCGACGCGTTCCGCATCGCCGTCATCTGGGCGCCGTGCTTGGAGGCGGCCGACTCGAGCAGCGCGCGGTAGAGCTCCGTCTCGACGTAGACGGGGAGCAGCCGCTCGAGGATCTCCTCGGGCTCCGGCTCGAAGATGAAGTCGCCCCGGAGGGCGTCCTCCTCTCGCTCCTCCTGGTCTGTCTCGAGCAGCGCCTCCGAGAGCGGGAGTAGCTCCTGCTCCGTCACCTTCTGCGTCAGCGCGGACTCGAAGCGGTTGTAGATGACGAGGACGCGGTCGACCTCCTCCTCGGTGTACAGCTCGATCACCTTGTGGGCGACCGCCTGCGCATCGGCGTACCGCGGGTCGTCGGTGAAGCCGGTGAACTCGCCGGCGAGGTCGAGACGGCGGAAGCGCAGCGAGCCCACGCCTCGGCGACCGACCGCCACCCAGCGCACCTGCTTGCCCTCGCCCTGCAGCTGTCGGTTCACGGCCAGCGCGCGGCGGAGCACCTGGGAGTTGAACGGTCCCGACAGTCCGCGGTCGCCCATCACGGGAACGACGGCGACGCTGCGCACCTCGTCGCGCTGCTGCAGCAGCGGCAGGCCTCGAACGGACGCGCTCGCGCGCGCCGTCCCGGCCATCAGCTCGAGCATCCGGTCCGCGTACGGGCGCATGTCCTCGATCCGCGCCTGCGCACGGCGCAGCTTCGACGCAGCGACCAGCTCGAGCGCACGCGTGATCTTGCGCGTGTTCTGCACCGACCGGATGCGGCGCCGGATGTCCTGCTGCGACGCCATTTACGCGACCAGCGCCTCTTCCTTCTCGACGTTGAACATCTGCTTGAACTTCTGCAGCTCCGCGTCGAGCTTCTCCGTGGTCTCGTCGGAGAGGTCGCCGGTCTCGCGGATCTCCTTCAGGACCGAGCCCTCCGTCCGCATGTGCTCGCGCAGCTCGTCCTGGAAGCGCGGGACCTGTGGGACGGGGATGTCGTCGAGGAAGCCGTTGACGCCTGCGTACAGCGCGACGACCTGCTCCTCCATCGGCCATGGGTCGTACTGGGGCTGGTTCAGCGTCGCCACCATCCGCTCGCCGCGTGAGAGCGCCTGCTGCGTCGTCTGGTCGAGCTCCGAGCCGAACTGCGCAAACGCCTCGAGCTCGCGGTACTGCGAGAGGTCGAGACGCAGACGGCCGGCGACCTTCTTCATCGCCTTCGTCTGCGCGGAGCTGCCCACTCGCGACACGGAGATGCCGACGTTCACGGCCGGGCGCACGCCCGAGAAGAAGAGGTCCGACTCGAGGTAGATCTGCCCGTCGGTGATCGAGATGACGTTCGTCGGGATGTACGCGGACACGTCGCCCGCCTGCGTCTCGATCACCGGGAGCGCGGTGAGCGAGCCGGCGCCCTGCTCGTCGGAGAGCTTGCAGGCCCGCTCGAGCAGCCGCGAATGGAGGTAGAAGACGTCGCCCGGAAACGCCTCGCGCCCGGGCGGGCGCCGCAGCAGCAGCGAGAGCTGCCGGTACGCGTCCGCGTGCTTGGAGAGATCGTCGTACATCACGACCGCGTGCTGGCCCTTGTAGAGGAAGTACTCGCCCATCGCGCAGCCCGCGAACGGCGCCATCCATTTGATCGGCGCGGCCTCCTGCGCGGGTGCGGACACGATCGTCGTGTACTCCATCGCGCCCTCGTCACGGAGCTTCTCGTAGACCTGCGCGACCGTCGACGCCTTCTGCCCGATCGCGACGTAGATGCAGACGACGTCGGTGTCCTTCTGGTTCAGGATCGTGTCGATCAGGATGGCCGTCTTGCCGGTCTGCCGGTCGCCGATGATCAGCTCGCGCTGGCCGCGGCCGACGTTCGTCATCGAGTCGATCGCCTTGATGCCGGTCTGCAGCGGCTCCTTCACCGGCTGCCGCGCGACGACGCCCGGCGCCTTGAACTCGAGCTGGCGCGTCTCGTCCGTCTCGATCGCCCCGACGCCGTCGAGCGGGTTGCCGAGCGGGTCCACGACCCGGCCGAGCAGCGCCTCGCCGACGGGAACGCTCGCGACGCGGCCGGTGCGCCTGACCGGCTCGCCCTCCTTGACGTGCTGCCACTCGCCGAACAGAGCGGCGCCGACGTCGTCCTCCTCGAGGTTGAACGCGAGGCCGACGACGCCGTGCTCGAGCTCGAGCATCTCCAGCGCCACGCAGTTCTCGAGACCGTAGATGCGGGCGATGCCGTCGCCGACCTGCAGCACGGTCCCGACCTCGGCCAGGTTGGTCTCGACGTCGTAGTGCTCGATCCGTTCCTTGAGGATCGACGTGATCTCTTCTGGACGCAGCTTCACTTTCGCTCTCTCCCTCTGACGAGTTCTCGACGCTGAGGCATCGCTCGCGATGCCGACCCTAGAGGCCGTGCCGGCTTCGACGGCGCGGCCGTCTGTGTTCTGAGGTGGCGCACGCCTAGCGCCCCTTCACGAGCTCTTGACGTAAACCTTCCAGGCGGCCGCGGACGCTCGCGTCGACGCGCATGGAGCCGGCCTGCAGGACGAAACCTCCGATCAGGCTCGAGTCGACGCTGCGCGTCGCTTCGATCTTGCGTCCGGATGCCTGCTCGATCTGTTGCAGCAGCTCGCGCGCCTCGGCGTCGGAGAGCTCGCGCGCGGTCGTCAGCTCGACGTTGAGGCGGCGCTCCTCGCGCGCCATCAGCCGGTCGAACTCGCGGGCGATCTCCTCGATCTGTCCGATGCGCCCCTTCTCCGCGGTCAGCCGCAGGAAGTTGCGGATCAGCTCGTCCGCACCGCCGAGGAGGTCGTCGAGCACCGCGACCTTGGTGCGCGGCTCGAGCTGGGGGTTGCGCAGGACGGAGCGCAGCTCCGGCACGTCGTGCACGGCCGCGGCGAAGTCGGCGAGTTCCTCGCTCACCTGCTGCAGGCGGCCGTTCTCCTTGGCAGCCTCGAACAGTGCCTCGGCGTAGGTGCGATGCAGGACGGCTATGCCCGGGTCTCCTCGAGCGCCGAGAAGTCGAGGTCCTTGACCGCGTCCTCGATTAGGCGCCGGTGGTCCGCGTCGTCGAGCACCTTCCCGGTGACCTTTGCCGTCGCGACGAGCGTGAGCTCGGCGACCTCGGCTCGGATCTGCTGCAGGGCACGCTGCGTCTCGGCCTCGATCTGCCGTCGCGTCTCCTCGAGCCGGCGCTGCCGGTCGGCCTCCGTCTCGTCCTTGACGCGCTGCCGTTGCGAGTCCGCGACCCGGCGCGCCTCGGAGAGGATCTCTTCGGCCTGACCGCGGGCCTGGCCGATCAGCGCGCGGTGCTCCTCGAGGAGCTTCCGCGCCTCGTTGCGAGCGTTCTCCGCGTCCTCGATCGACTGCCGGATCTGCCGCCGCCGCTCGTCGATCAGCCGCTGGATCGGCCCGAACGCGTAGCGCCTGAGCACGAAGAACGTGATCGCGAAGCACACGATCGTCCAGACCATGAGGCCCAGGCGGACCTCGATCAGCGGGTTCGAGGCGAGCAGGGTCATACGAGGACGTACGCCAGGATCGAGCCGAGCAGGCCGTAGAACACGACGGCCTCGGTGAGGGCGAACCCGAGCCACTGGATGCCCTGCAACTCGCCGCGCAGCTCGGGCTGCCGGGCGACCGACTGGATCATCGAGCCGAAGATGTTGCCGATGCCGACGCCGGCGCCGAGCGCGCCGAGGCCGACGCCGAGAGCGAGACCGATCGCCTTGCCGGCTTTCGTGACGTCGCCCGACGTTGCTGCGAGAAGCGTGTGCACGCTAGTCCCTCCTTTAGTGCTCGGGCTCGATCGCCGAGCCGATGTAGATGGCGGACAGTGCGGAGAAGATGAATGCCTGGATGCCGACGACGATGACGACCTCGAAGATGTAGAAGAGCGTCGCCGGGATGATGACCGGCAGCAGTGCCAGCGACTGGAAGATGAAGATCAGGCCCAGGAACGTGAGGATCAGGATGTGCCCGGCGAGCATGTTCGCGAAGAGTCGGACGCTCAGCGAGATCAGGCGCATGAACTGGCCGAGCACCTCGAGCGGCACGATCAGCGCGAGCAGCGGCTTCGGCGCCTCCGGGATCCAGCTCTTGAAGTAGCGCCGCGCGCCGTTCCAGCGGATCCCTTCGATGTGCGTGAAGACGAAGGTGAGCAGGGCCAGCGCGAGCGTCACCGACAGCGAGCTCGTGGCGGCATAGATCCCCCAGGTCGGAATCCCGTGATAGGTCTCGCCGGTCAACGGCAGTGGGATGAACCCGAGCAGGTTGACGACGAAGATGAACAGGAGCAGCGACGCGAC
>Ga0075423_10001343_pt1 | contig 21540 bp, 25 predicted proteins | sample SoiMethybrSBSTD2_FD_80114 | JGI IMG/M metagenome (GOLD analysis project Ga0075423, IMG submission 80114) | Bulk soil microbial communities from a Populus tree surrounding site in Tennessee, USA - Soil MetaG P. TD hybrid SBSTD2 | ecosystem: Environmental > Terrestrial > Soil > Tree plantation... | reverse complement strand
TCAATCAAGAAGTTCTTCAGCGTGATCGGTTTTCAGTGGTCTCCTAACGGCCAATTCAGCACTGAAGACATGCAGACGATCAAGTTCGTGGGCGAGATCAATTACAAGGAAGGCGACAACAGAGCGCAGCTGAAAAGCGTGCTCCGAGCTGCGTAATTGTTGCATTGCATTTCCTACCAGGTTGCTGGCAGCCCACTGCAAAGCACGTCTCAAACATGCGTGGCTTAATTGCAGACGTTAAACGGAGCTGCCAGCAGCACTTCGGTGCGCTGGTGCGGTTAAGCGTTTACAGATGGAGCAAGTTAAGTTGTCAACCTGCGGGACGTGCGTAGAAGGATGCTGTGTGGTGAGAGAAAAACCGATGCTCCTTCCAGCCAACCGAACACTCTTAAAGGATGAGGTAGTATGGAAATAGAGATTAAGGAAATATTCATTCCGCCCGACCGTCAACGAACCACAGTCAAAGAATCAGCAGTTGCCGAACTAGCCGTAAGTCTACAAGTCCGGCAGCTACACCCAATAGTAGTGGTTGAATTGGATCGTGTCCGGTTCCCGGACGCACCCAGTCACCTCAAATATCAGTTAGTCGCCGGTTACCGAAGGCTATTAGCGACTGCCTTGCTAAAACGCCCAGTTATTAAAGCCGAGCTACTCTCCAACCTTTCAAGAATTGAGCAAGAGGAGATTGAATTAGATGAAAACCTCCAACGCGAACAGCTATCGTGGCAGGACGAAATCAAAGCTAAAGCCCGTCTTGTTGAACTCCGGAAGCAGCTGTATGGGGACTCGATTAGAGATGTTGCGACGCACGTTGGAGAATCACGCGGCGAGTTGTGGGAGGACCAAAGGCTCGCAAAAGCAATCGAAGCCAACCCCGAACTCGCCAACTCAAAAAACAAAACCCAAGCCCAAAACAAACTTCGACTCTTACAACGTCGAGAAGTACTATCAGCCAAAGCCGCTGAGCTTCAGAGTGGGCGCGGCGATCCGGCACTTCTTGCTTATGAAAGTAAGGTGAAGCTTGGTGATGCACTCCAACTCGTAAAAGCCTGGCCGTCATCCGTCTTTAACTGCATCGTAACTGATCCGCCGTACGGAATTAACCTTGACGCCGGCGAAACAAAAAAAGGCAACCCTCACCCGACAGTCTACGACGATGCAACGTACGACATAATGGACCTTACCGCCCAAATCATTCCCGAAGCTTACCGAATCTTACAGGACAACACTCATGCGTATTTCTTCTTCGACATTAAACAGTATGCTCGTATCTTCCGCTTGCTCACTGATGCAGGATTCACAGTTGATCCTATCCCACTCCTTTGGGTCAAGCCCGGAAGTGGCCAGGTTAACCATCCTGACTCTCGTTGGGGGTCTGGCTATGAAGCCTGCTTCTTTTGCCGTAAAGGTAATCGTGCCCTACTTAAACAAGGCCAATCAAACGTCCTACTTCACGATCCAGTTCCATCCAATCGCAAAATCCACCCAGTCGAAAAGCCCGTTTCTTTACTTCGCCAGCTCATTGAAACTAGTACCGCCCCTGGTGAGACGGTTGTTGATTTCTTTGGAGGTAGCGGGTCAACAGCTGAGGCTGCCATACAGACTGGTCGTAACTTCATCTTATGTGAGAAAGACCCAGCTTACCATGCCGGAATCCTCGAAAGACTCAGCAAGGCTACTGCATCCGTTACTGCCTCAACCGACGACGAAGAAGAAGCGGACTGGGAAGAAGCGCGGGCTCGGAATAAAAAATCGAAAGGATAAATCATCATGCCACCAGTACCATTAACTCAAACCAACCGTAATATTAACGAGCGCTCAGCAGTAGAAATGGCAACAGCACGGCTCGAATGTGAACTCACAAACTTGAATGGCGAGATGGAAAATCTATACAGCCGCCTCCAGCCATATTTAGCGCAAGATGGCAAGGCCCAACCATCTGTTAATGCCCCGAGTCCTATAATTGGCTCATCGCCGGCAGTCCTGAAACTAATGGAGCTGGCAGATCGTATTTCACTTCTTGCCATAACAGTCACAAATGTGAGAGAAAGGCTGGAAGCTTAAATGCCGTACGTCAAAAAAATCCAGCGCCCAAAAATCGACGCCGCCCTCAAAAACCTCCTGATAATGGACGAAGGCGAGTTAAACTATGCAGCTTGCAACTTGTTCATAAGGTTTATTGACTCGCAAGAAGGCGCAATCAGTTATAAGAAAATCCAGGCTGGTATAGCTGCGTTGGAATTTGCCGCGCATGAAATTAAAGTCCGCGTCCTCCGTGGCTACGAAAAACAAAAAATTATAGAAAACGGTGATATCTTTCAGGACTTCATCAAACGTCATAATGTAAGGGAGTACAGTTAACATGACTCGAAAAAAGGTTTACAAACTAATAGATGAAGAGCGCGACTATCAACAGCAGAAGTGGAATGAACAAGTTTCAACTTCCAAAGGCCAGCACGCTACATGGGAAGAGTGGCTCATTTACATGGAGGATTATTTGGCTGAGGCGAAACGGTCTTTAGCTCGTACTCCTCAACCACTCTGTAACTTCCGTGCGGCATGCTCAGTCCGAAAAGTCGCGGCATTAGCTGTAGCTGGAATGGAGCAGCTTGGCGCTCCGTCGAGAAAAGAAGAAGGTTCCCGCCCGATGGGAGCACGGTACTAATTATTAACCGTGGAGGAAGAAAGCAGAACTTAAAATGATCCGTAAACGAATTAACTACAATCTAAAAGAAGGCCAGTCGTTGTGGATTTGCCCATTTAATGATGTTCACTATAATACCGATGAGTGTGACAAACCACGCTTTCATCGCTACATTCAGTGGGGAGTTAAACGAAAAGCTGCCGGAGACAAAATCCTCGGAATTGGCTTAGGAGATTACAATGACACACTCAGTCCCAGCGAACGAGCTGCAATCGTCTCTGCAAAAGGAGGCTATGGCCTTCATGAAACAACACTGCGCGAGATTGATAAGCTCATTGAGGGCCAAACACTCGCTTTTAGCAAAGCCGTCTGGCCGTGGAAAGACGATATTGAAATGCTCCTCGAAGGGCATCACTATAGCTGTTACTCTGGAGGCTATTACAACAAGCGATTTCGTGGGAACACTACAACTGAGCATTTGTGTACCCTCCTCGGAGCCACTTATGGAGGACAGCTGGGAATACTCGATCTCAATTTCGGCCACTCGTTACGACTCGTTGTGGTTGCAACTCATGGCTACGGCGGAGCACGTACTCCAGGAGCTCGCGTCATTAAACGGGTCCGAATGAATGAAGTATACGAAGGAGATCTATACCTCATGGCTCACGATAACACTAAGATGGCCATTAGTGATAACGTTCTATTCCACAAACCAGATGGCACGTTCGTCGCACGCAAACGTACGTACTGTGGAGTGGGTTCGTTTCAGAAGGCGTATCCTGACAATAACCCACAAGGCGGTTACGTGGAGGCTATCATGCTTCCTCCAAGTGACCTCGGAGCTGTGCTCACTCAGGTTCGTGTGGAGCGGCGAGACGGAAAAATGCGACTAGACTGGCACACCTCCGTCTAAAAGTGGCAAAGCTTGAAAGCATAAAGAGGTTATATTTACTCCACAAAGCTCGGGATGCTGGCATGTCCCGTAAAGCACAACTATCGCCTGCTGCGTATAAGCACAAGCTGGAGTATGCTAAGGCGTGGGGAAAAAGAAATAGACACCGAACTGCAGCTGCAAGCCGGCGATACAGATCTAGAGTAACAAAACTTGTTGGAACTTCTAGCGCACACGGCTTGTGGCTACATCATATGTTGAAAGAGGCAAAAGATGCGGAGATTAGAAAACACCGAGCAACCACTCCCACGCCATTACCAAGGCAATTGGTAGAAACTAGAAAACGCTTATGATTCGTAAATGGCTGATTACTTGCGACGCTTACATTAGCTGGTGGCTGTGGCGCGCTGCAGAATGGCTACATTTTAAGTTAACAAAATGGCTCTAATCACTATCCCTGAAACGTTTAGCATTGAGTGTCCGCCTAGTCTCGTGCCGGGTGCGCGAGTTACCTTATGTGGTGAATCGCCCGGCCGCCAAGAAGTTGCTTGGCGCGTATGCCCGCAGTGTAATGCTGGCTTTGATAGACCTGGGAAGTGCGTTACGTGTGGTGTGCCACTCGTTCATAAACCGCAAGGATTTGTCGGTGGCTCCGGTCGGATACTGGAAAGGATGTTAAAACATGCTGGACTTACTTTCGCGCATTGCAATCGTACTAATGTCTGTAAACGTCGTCCTCCTGGCGATGATTTTGGCATTTTCTATCTTGACCCAAAACAACGTGAGCAACCTACAAAAGAGCTTGAATGGTGGAAGCAGCTCCTGTATGCCGAAATTACCCGATACCGGCCGCACCTTCTAATAGCAGTAGGAGGAGAAGCACTGAAAGCCTTCTGTCCGAGCGCGATCGGCATCACTAAGTGGCAAGGCTCGTTGCTGGAATCGCCAGTAATTCCTGGGTTGAAGGTACTTCCAATCGTTCATCCTGCTTACATCATGCGGGACAACTGGGAATATTATTACATCACCCAGACGTATTTGAAGCGCGCAGCTGTCGAATCAACTTCCCCTCGTATTGTACAGGAGGAACCTCGCAATGAGTTTATCACTAAGCCGCTTCACGCACAAGCCTTGGACTGGTTGGCTCACATACAGTTGTCAAACGTACCGTGGTACATTGACATTGAGACTCGTGGTGACACGATCATGTGCTTCGGTTTATTTTCATCGGCTAGGCCTGGAGCCGCGATTTGCATCCCGATTCAAACGACTACTGGCCCGTATTGGAGTGTGGTGGACGAAGCCGCAATCTGGCGTGCATTGTCTCTTGCCATGCGAGACAACAAGTTTCTTCGTAATCAGAACGTTGTTTATGACCTTGACTATCTCTTGGATTACGGATGCGAACCGTCAGCCATCGACTTCGACCCAATGATAGGGATGAATGTCCTCTGGCCGGAATTTCCAAAAGGCCTTGACTTCACCACAAGTATCTTCACCCGATATCCATACTATAAAGACGAAGGTAAAACATGGGGCAAAAAAGTACCGGACCAACAAGTCTGGACATACAACTGCAAAGATATGGTGGCGACCCCCGAAACAACGGAGGGTATTATCAAGGAACTGGTCGAGGTAAAGCGCTTCGATTTGTGCCAGAAAAGATCCACCGCGTTTATTCCAATTGTGATGGAGATGATGCGAAACAAGCTCCGTCTCGACCGAGCATGGCACTCTAAACTTGCCGGGATACTGGCAGATGAGCGAATAAAGAAGCATCAGGAATTAACGGCTACTATTGGTCGAGATATTAATGTTAAGTCATCACAGCAAATTCAAACCCTCTTATACGACGAACTCCGGCTACCAGTAAAATATAAGCATGGCACTCGCATCCCAACCGTAGATGAGTATGCCCTGAAAGAGCTAAGAGCCGAAACCAGTCACCCAATCCTTGCAATGATTTTGGAAGAGCGTCACCTTCGCACAAAGGAGTCAAACAGCATTAATGTCACTTTCGATTCTGATCCAGACGGCGAGCTATACCTTGGCTATATGGGTAATATCGGAGGCACTAAAACTGCTAGGTGGAGCTATAATAAAAGTCCTAAGTGGAGAGGCGCCTCCCCCCAAACCATACCTAAAATCATGCGACTCATGTACGCACCACCACATGGTAGTGTGTTTTGGCAGCGAGACCTTTCACAAGCTGAAGCGCGTATTGTGGCTTGGTTGTCTAATTGTAGGTTCTTGCTTGATGTATTCGATAGTCCTATTAAAATTCACAAACTTGTTGGTTCACGAATATTTAAAAAGCCCGCTGAAATGATCGTAGCGGACTCCCTTGAGTACGACATTTCCAAACGTGTCGTTCATGGCTATGACTACATGATGCAAAGCCGTAAAATAGCAATACTGGCTAATGTACCTTACGATTTTGCCGATGCTGCTTACAAGGAGTATGCGAAGGAGGTTCATGAAATCCCAGAATGGCACAACGAAGTTAAACAAACCGTGCTTAAGACTGGACGGTTGGTCACCCCAATGGGTCGTGTCCGGGAATGTTTCCAAGGTACGGGCGCCATTGCTAATCTTGGCCAACTTCCAGACAATACGTGGCGTGACCTCATATCTTACGTCCCACAATCTACCGTACCTGATGTGCTCAATGAAGGTATGCTTGAAGTATGGCAGAAATTACCGTGGATCCGATGGCACCAGCAAGGACATGATTCTTACTTGTGTAGCGGCGACCCAGCCCGCACGCAAGAAGTTTATGAAGTGGCTGAAAAAGCCGCAGATGTTCACTTCGAGATCCGTGGACGCTCCTGTCATATTCCCGGTGAATTTCAATGGGGTTACTTATGGGGTGCCATGCTGGGATACAAACCGGGAGAAGATACGTCACGAGAAGCGTGGGCAGCGCGTTGTGAAGCAGAAGGCATCTTTAATGAAACGAAGATTACCGAGAAACTCTATTCGTTATTCTAGTAGTTATCAAGGAGGATATTATCCAGATGAGTAATGCTAAACTAATCAAATCCGCGAACAGTAAGGGCAAGCTCGCAAAAGCTGTGATAGCTTATCAACGCACTTTGCATCATTACGCGAATGAAAGTAACTGGGCCGTACGCGGTGAAGATATTATTTGGGTTGGCGATGATGATCCTACTTACGCCGCACAAGTCAGCCTCGGCAAGCGGCGCCCGGATCCAACATACTTTGAACGCAACAAATTGTCCGGGAACCGGACGGAGGATTCTGATGCTAAAACCGACTGATAAGGAAAGTCTACTGCGATTCTTGAAAGACTGGGGCCGTGCAATGAATGAGTTAATGACTCAACGATTTGGTAAAAATAAAGTAGGCCACATCCTGATAGCCGTAGACACAGGAAATGACCCTACAGTAGTTTACGAGACTAACCTGCGCGAGCGGGACTTCCAACGTTGTATGAAGCTCGTTGCTGACAAAGTAAATAACAAGTCTATAATAACCCAGTAATAATGGTTTTAGGGCCGGGGATTTGCCCATGCTAGATCACACTAATGATATTTTGAGTTACATAACATGGCTACACGGCAACTCTCAAACTGGATCACTACCTACATGGAGTACACTCGTGGCACAGAATCTCCAGAAGCTTACCACTTCTGGACAGCCGTTACAGTTATTGGCGCCGCGACAGCACGGCAAGTCAGTCTGGACCTCAATTACTTCCGAATTTACCCGAACTTTTACACAATTCTGGTCGGACCTAGTGGAGTTAGAAAATCTGCAGCTGCAGGAATTGGGATTAAGCTGGCAGAGCAAGCTGGCATTAAAAAATTCAGTGACAAAATCACCGGAGCAGCCCTTATTAAAGATCTATCCCAGTGTACTGTCACGAGGATAACTGGCAATGTCGCACAGCTTTGTAGTCCGATGCTCATATATGCATCCGAGCTGGGAGTCTTCATGGGTCCGGACGCTTACGGTTCCGGCGTGGTTGCAGACCTTACTGATCTTTACGACTGCCCGGGTCGTTGGGAGAAAAAGACTATTTCGCGTGGAAATGAGGAGATCATCGGCCCGTTTGTTAGCCTTTTTGCTGCGACCACTCCTACCAGCCTCAAGGCCTGCATTCCGCCGGATGCAGTTGGACAAGGCTTTACTAGTAGGATATTATTCATCTGGGCAAGTCAGCGTCGCCAGCGAGTTCCATTTCCAGAATTCAGCGCCGGAGACGCCATGCTACAAAAAAGTCTAATAAAGGATCTGCAGCACATCTCAACTCTGAAAGGCGAGTTTTCATTCACACCGGATGGATTTGACTTTTATAAGACGCATTATTTACAGCGCCCTGAGCCAGAAGAAGAGTTTGAAGATGAAAGACTCCGTGGATACGCATCACGAAAAGACATGCATCTTTTAAAACTCTGCATGGCCCTATCAATCGCTGATCGCGATGATCTTAAAATTGGTGTGAAAGAAGTGGACGCTGCGATAGATGCATTCAAGTGGCTGGACGAAGGCCTGCCGGCTGTGTTTGCTGGCCAAGGCGCCTCTTCCAACTCACTCGACGTTACACGAGTTTATGAGCAGATTCAAAAAGCGTCAAGAGGTGGTGGTAGCATTAGCTTCGGCAATCTTGTAAAGCGCAACTTTAATTATACTAATCGTGATGGCCTTACTTCCACCTTACTTACGCTTATTGAAAGCAATGCAATAAAGGAGGAAATTAAGAATCTTGGTGGTGTCTTTTCAAGATGGTATAGTGTGACTAACGACGAGTTTATCAAACCTACGCGGGCTAACATGCCGCACAAACTAAGAGGAGCCCCATAATGACAGAAGCAGAACTCTCCGAATTAGGCCACTTTATTGAAATGATGCGCTCACACAAAGTAAACATGATTGAGACCCGTATTGGACCTTTTAAGATACACATGGAACGGATGAAAAAAACCATAGTCTTGAGATTACTGGAGGTGATTGCATGAAAGTTTACATCGCTAGCAAGTTCAGTAGCCGGTATCGTCTGCAGCCAATTAAATTCAAGCTGAAACAAATGGGCTTTGATGTATTGTCGGACTGGATAGATAACAATCCTCTCGATGAAACTATCGGAGGCGATTATGACAGTATTGGCAACCACCCAGACGCTTCTCATGATATAGCTGAGCGCGACCGGAAGCAGGTAGTGGAGTGTGATATTTTCATAATCGACACTCAAGACGTGAGTGCTACAGGTGGCCGGGAATGTGAACTTGGCATGGCACTAATGGCCAGTAAACCTTACATCTTCCGGATTGGCCCGATCCGCAATGTATTCCACGCACACAAAGCAGTACGAGTTGTCCGGTCGTGGGAGTCCATGCTGAATATTATGGAGGGGCTGGTATGAAGCGGAGTGACTTTAAGCCGACCAATCCAAAAGATCGCCTAGCCACTAACAGACTTGATTTGAGTTTATTTCCGGACACTGCAGTTGCGTACGGCGCTCTTGGAATGACGGAAGGAGACAGTAAATATGGTGGCTACAATTACCGTGTGGGTGGGGTCCTTAGCAGCGTTTACTATTCTGCTGCTCGTCGGCATTTGGGCAAGTGGTTCAATGGGGAGTGGGCTGACAAGAAAACAAATGTACCTCATCTGGCCTCTGCTCTTGCTTGCGTCGCTATCCTTATTGATGCAGTGGAGTGTAGTGTCCTGCGCGATGACCGACCTCCTAGCGTTAACTTCGATCGCTTGCTGACGGACGCAGAATCCCTCGTAGCACACCTGCATTCATTATTTCCTAACGGACCAGCGCGGTTTACTGAGGCAGTTCATGGCAAAAAACCAGCGAAAAAGAAAGTGCTCGCATTGCGCGGCGACAGCATCAATACACCGAAAAAGCGTAAGGCTCGCAAACTTAAATCTAAGCGGCGCCGCATGCGTTAACTGTGGCTGGCTCTATTTGCTAGTATTTAGAGGAGGTAAACTGTAATGGCGACTTGCCCTTATTGCTTCGATCCTAACGTAATGCAGTGTATATTGTGTCCACATAAACCTGCCCGCTTTGACTGTCCTCAGTGTGGCCAACGCATGCTTCCAATAAACTACGGCGGCTCCATTTATGAGTGTGGAAAGGTTATGCTCGGTGGTTGTATTGTGAGTTCGGGAGTTACAGTAATTCTACAAGTCCTTACTACTATCGGCGAGCCTTTTGTCGATCCACTCACCCAGCAGCGGGATTGTCGCACGTGCAACCACTCATGGTATGACCATATTGGCTGGCGGCGTGATACTCAACACGCTACTGGGTGTAGGATAGTGCGATGTGAATGTGAAGCTTATGAGCCGCGGTACTTCTAACCACCACCGGGAGGAAGTCTAAATTGCTCTGCATCTCTAATAACCCGTGGCATCGAACGAAGAACCCGCTCTCTAAGGGTTTGCGTTGCAGCTTGTGCTCTCGACTTGGTTCTTTCAGCTATAGCATCGCCAGTGATAGGGAACTCCGGCCACATCGAATTCCAGTTATCCACCTGCCCCTCAACGAGTTCCTGCATGTCATCACCGAGTGGAACTCCAGCGACTTTAGCTTGGCCATAGCGACTTGCGGCGTAGTTCAGTACTTCGTCCCGGCGTTGCTTCATCTCGATCATTGCAGAGACAGCAGTATCAATATTCGCTTCTTCCAGCGTCCGGAAGCCCAGCACTTTTTTAAACATATCGGTCAAATTAGCTTTATACCGGATATGCCCGAGTGGGTCGCGCAAGTTGTAATCACCCTCTATTAGTTGAGCGATTGCATTCAGCTCCCGTCCGACTGGCAAGCTATTAACCAGCGCATTGTAAACTCGCTTCCCTGCCTCTGGTTCTGGTGCATTCTGCGCGCTCGCTGCTCCCGTTACAGACCCCAAAATTGAGCCGATTGGACCTCCCATCATATTGCCAACTTTTTCCGCCCACCCATTCCCAAAAGGCGGATTGTACAGCATGACCGAGTTTGACATATCAAGACCTAGCAGTCCTGGCAGCCCTACATGAATAGTGTCAGCAGCGCGCTCGCCAAATTCCTTCTTAATTTTATCATAAGCTTCAAGAGTTAGCCAGCCAGCATTCCCGAAAGTAGCCGCTTTCATACCGCCGAGCGCTAAGTTTACGCCTAGCCATTTAGCGACGCCAGGAAACTGACGACTCTTCACCAGATCCATTACTAGCTCAAAGTTCTTTACTGGAAATCGCTGAAACATCAACATCATTCCAGTAGGATCTACACTTCTAAATGCTTTCGGCACGTCCGTTACGAGGCCTAAAAACTGACTGTGCAAGTTACCGCGCAATCTTCCGTACGCGGCGGCCTGATCGTCTGAAAGTCCTAACCTGCGTGCTTTGTCATACATCGTTAGGAATGAAACTTCTTGGTTCATTGCTTCCGTCGGACCGAGGCCTCTTTTAAATTCTTCAATCCTCCCACCAATACCCTTAACTCCATGCCGGCGAAGTAGAGCGTCTCCTGCCTCACTCTTCCACAGCTTCATAGCACTGAAGATTTCACTTGCACTATCCACAATAGGATATAGCGTCTGGGACATTTGTGTAGCGTTTAATGCATGGAAGCGCGGTGAAAACTTTAGGAAGGCATTAACTACACCGCCTCTCGCCATGTTAGTCCAGCGCTCCATGAAATACGGCGCGACCAACTTATTAACTCCAGGAATGCCTGCGAGCGTATTATCAACGTATTCTCCAATCGAACTGCGCTGTCCTTTCAATGCTTGCAGTGATGTATAAAGCATGTCAGTTAAACGGCGCAAACCACGATCCTGCAGCTCCTTCATTACTGGCTTGGCGTTGCGCTCAAAGTCATTCACATGCAGCCATTTCTCAAGAGTACGGTCGTAAAAGTTAAGTGCGTTCGTAACATCGCGTGTCATGCCACGAGCGTTCTGCCCGAGAAACTGATTGAAAAACTTGCTAGGTGCGTGCATGCTATAATCACCGCGGATAGCTGCTTCAACGTCTGCAGGCGACAAGCCTTGATTTTTTGCCAGTGATTCAAACGCCCGGCTTACACGGCCTTGAAAAATTCGGAGGGTATCTGAGTCAAATATCGCACGATGCGACACTTTAAAGTCTGATGCTTTCAATCCGCCAGCCGCCGCTAGATCATTAATCTTCATCATCGCTTCAGAACGGTTATTGGCACTTTCAATAAACTTGCCGCTTTTATCCGCAATTCTGTAATACGTAGGAAATACCCGCATTAGAAGATCGTCTATTTGCGAATTGCCAGGAATCAGCTTCTCAGCCCGTAGCTGTATTTGCCGGTCAAGTTCTGCTGGCGTAAGACGACTGCTAGCAGGTTTTGCCGCTTCAAGTTTTTCCAGTGAACTGCGAATCTTGACGGATTCCTGCTCACGTAGCCGCGGGATTAAAATACCCCTATCTGCATCAAACTTATTATTTAGGAATTGTGCCACCGCCTTTACATCATCAGCAATCTTCGCATTACTGGCAATTTCGTCAGCCGTCGCAACATTGCGCCACTTCACTGCATTTGCGATAGTCTTATCCCCTGCAACACCAAGTGCGCGTTGAGTCCGCAGCTCACGTGAATCCACTGCTCTCTTCAACTTCATTTCTGCTTCCGCCATGTCAAACATGACTTGAGCACCTTTCGGGTGAATTGCCGCAGCCCTTTCAGTAGGAGTGCCAAGGGTTCCAATCAGGCCTAAATCATACGGCTTGGTCACCTGAAACTGCATAATCTCACCTTGATTCAGCACCGGCCCAGGCGGAGGTGCACCACCAGGGAGGTCTGCCTGGCGTGCTTTGAGCCATTCGTCGCCTTGGACTTTATATTTTTTGAGTATGGCTTCAGCCGTTACTGGAGATTTTACGGCCATTGCAAGTTCTTCTGCTGTAGCCGATGTGCGTGCAAGCTGCTCTAGGATCGGCTCAGCTGCATCTACTTCCGGCCGGAGTGCTGCGTAACGAAGCTGCGGGTCCCGTTTGAATTGCGAGATTGCATCCGACGCTCCAACTCCTAGCACTTTCGCAAACTGCTGGCCGTACGCTCCGAGCTTCCCGGCCTTTGCTAGTAACCCTACACCTAACGTAAACGGAATTGAGCTGACACTGCCTGTCGTGCGGGCAGCTTCCTCGCTCAAGTAAGGCGTTGCTGCATATTCCACCGCGGCTTCTACAGGCGAAAGCAGCGTATTAACTGGGGCTCCGACTCCTTGCAGTAATCTGATTGCCGCTTCAAGTCTGCCCTTGCTGCCTCCAGTAATAGTGTCGATAGCAGCGCTAGGAATATCAAAAAGGCTTTCAACATTTTCTCCAACGCGGCGTGCTGTGCGCTGAAAGTAATTAGCTTGTGCTTCCGGATGTGCTTGCTCGTAGCTTTTGTCGGTAGGATCAAAGATGTTAGGCCCGCTTGGTGCATTAGTATCCGACGGCGCTTGCTGGCCCAGTTGCGCACCTACTGCCGCATTAATCTCATCATCAGTCATGTCGCGGTCTGATTCAATGCGGAAGTTCCCGCTCGGTGTTTCAACTCTGTAATTTGGCATTACTTACCTCCCATCCCTAACGCACGCTTAAACATACTAAGCACATCATCTTCTTTTGAAGCGACTGCCGGTGCTTCTCGTGTTATGCCTGGAATTCTCATTGCAGCATCCAGAGCTTCTTGCAGAAGATTTTTAACGCTCGGTGCATCCTTAAACTGGTCAATACCACCAGATCTTTCCCTACCAGTTAGTGCATTATGCAGCCAAGTCGCGCCTGGGCCACGACCAGTCGGCTGGCTTAAATAACTCAGTGCCTCATTAAGTGCGATGTCTGGTCTGCCTTTAGCCATGTGTTGTGAAATGATTCTAGGGCCAAACTTAGCATGGCTAGTAAATGGCTGTATTGCTTCTGCAAGCCGGCCGAGATCTACTGGCTGCCATGCAGCTTGAGTTTGACGGAAGCCAGGCTCATTCAAGAAGTGCGTTGCTTCATGCACTGCCATATCTGGCAGCCCTTCAATACCCTTCTGCTTCATGAGGTAGCCTTCTGGAGTTACTCCACGCATAGTATTCGGGTGCATCCTGACAGTCCCACCAAGAGTTCCGCCAGGCTGAAAATGAGCAAAAGCGCCTTCCATCGTAGCATTGATTAACTGCTCGGCGTTTTGCTTATCCATACCGCTCATTCCAGCCCCAGGGACACCAACATGCATCATTCTGGGTGACTGCACAACTTCTTTCAAAGTTTCGGGATCTCCACGAAAAAGCGCCTTGACGATCTTCTTCTGCGCTTGATTTATAGCTTTAGCGTCTCCAGGAGAAATATGCACTATTTCGCCAGCCTTTCCAGTCGCACTCAGCCGGCCAATTGGACCTAACATCGCGCTGCTTGGTCCTCCAATCTGACTCAGCGGATCGTTTGCACCTGTAAGACCGAGCAGGTTAGTAATCACATTGTTGACAGTATCGAATGCTGGAGCGTTTGGATCCGCATCCCGAGTGCCAGGATACTTTGTGAGCTCGTTCTTAACGAAAGATGCGAGATCATTGGTAACTCCCGGAGCCGTAGCTGTGCTAACGTTGTTAAGATACTCATTCACACCTTTTCCGGTCTGTGCGAGAAACGCTTTAAGTCCTTCTAAATCCATTTGTTTAGCCTCACTTGTTCTGCGACTCTCATGGCACGCAGCGGAGTTTGTTTAGCCCAATCGGACCTGAGCATTTCATTACTTGCAGCGGACCAGTTGCCTGTCGCCATATGTCCGAGTGTGATCTTAAAATTAAACAGCCGGTCTCCCATCTGAAAGTGCATATTGATGAGAGCACCGAGGCGTGGCTCTCCTATATTACGACTCCAAGGCAATTCCCGCAATACTGTATCTGTATGCTTCCGTATATCGTTGGCAAGTAGCAAGACAGCTTCTTCGTGCGTAATGCCTCCACCCCTTCTCACGTCGATTAGCCTGCCGAATCCAATAGTCCAAAATTTCTCGGGAGTGTTGTCTTGGTAAGCGTAAAGCGTCTCACCTTCATCACGCTCGAGCTGCGGTATTAATTCTAGCATGGTTATTCTCGCGTAATTTTAAATCCACTGCCACTTGCCGCAGGTTTGCCAGCTGGTGCTTTCGATGAAGGTGGTGACAGGTCAATTCCGGCTGACTGCATCAGCTGCATCAGTAACGGACCGATTTGCTGCCCTAACCTACCAGAAGCATCACTTTGCATCATCATCGCAAGTACTCTCATAAGCTGAATGTTGCGAGTATCGGCCCGTCCTGCAGTGTCGGTTTCTAATTTTCGCCGCGCCATTTCACTCTCTGCTGCTTGATGCTGGCCAGTCTGCATCAAACCAAGAGCTTTTAGCTGATTTGCGGCTTCTAGCTGTGGGGTTTCAAGGCCTTGCTTAAACGTTGCAAGCTCCTTCTCTTGTTCTAATCGTGATTTAACTGCCCCTACATCAATTCCCAGCCGCTTCATGACTTGGGCTTGTACGGCCGGATCAAGGCCTTTAAGACCTTCCATTATAGTCGCCCTGGCTGCGTCACGCTTGTTCAATGCCAGGACTTGTTCTTTTTGCTGCTGGCCATAATCAGCAGTCGCTTGCTGGCCATACGTCACACGCTGGTGAGGTTCCAGAAACTGCTGATTCGGCAACGGAGTCTGCAGGTACTGGTCGAATTGGCCTGGAGTAAAATCCACGCCATGAACTCTAAAACTGTGCTGTGGTTGTGCAGCAGGAGTAGTACTCGGAATATTAGCAGTAGGTGTTGTGATCGGGCGTGCACCACCAATTACTGAGTTCTGATTCTCCATTACAGCCTGCGGTATCGTCGGCTGTATGTTCTGCATGTCTTGGATGATTTGCTCCACGACAAAATCTTCTATCCCAGACATTTTACCACCACCCTTCCGTTACTTGCGGAACCCATTCAGAATAATCATGTTGATAAGCAGCACCACCTGGCTGGCCACCAGGACTAACGTATGGCGAGTCAATTGCGCCGTACCCGCCCGCAAACGGATCAACATACTGCGGCGGTGCAGTGCCAGTAGCGGTACTCGGTGTAGGCGGAGGACTCATGGTAGGAGTGCCACCTGAAACGCCACCACCACCAGCACTCGGTCTGCCAGTAAGCGCGGCTGTAATATCACTTTGCATCGGCGTGCCAAGTCCTAGCGAGGGAGGAATATTCTCCCATCCGCTCGTAGCGGTCGCACCACCTCTGCTGACTGACGGTGCTGATGCTCTTAGCAAGTTAGTCAAGGATTCAGCGGGGAGGAATTGATTCCGCTGCTCTTGGAGTTGGCCTTGCAATAATTGTCCCAGCACTTGTTGTATGACTTGGCCCATTAAGTCATTCGTCTGCTGGCCTTGATTTACTAGTAGCTTGTTGAAGTCCTGCCCGTAATTGCTGCTTCTCAGGCTGCCCGCAGCACGCGCTGCTTCCGTCAAATTTTGTTGCTGCTGTTGCTGTGGAGCTTTCAATCTTTCCAGCGCTGGTCCTAGCACGAGTTGGAGGAGCGGACTGTTCATCCCTCCCGCAATCATATCCTGCAAACTTGGAAGCTCCTCGCGAGTAGGGATTTGCTGCTGAGTGTTTTGGAATAGCTTCGCGAGTTCTGGGATTGCAAGCGGCGATATAACTTGACTGCCTCCTACATTAACCGAGCCTTTTCCACTGCTGCTTCCACCAGTGCTTGCGAGGCTTCCACCGCCAAAAGGATTATTAGCCATCTTTTTTAACCTCCTTTAAAGGTTGGAGAATTGGTTTTTTGTCCGGATCCCGGACGGTCGTTTCTATTTCTGGGCATTTATGTTCTGCGGCTGCTTCTGCCGCTTCTTTCAATTGTGCTTCGAGTTCTTGAATCCTCGCATGCTGCTTCTGGACTAGTTCATAAGCTTGCTCTTTCGCCCTCACCTCGTTTATGACTTCTTGCACCAGTTCTGCAAACGTTATTGGCATGATTCCTCCTCCTAATTTAACTGATTTATTGCTGTTTTTTGGACCGAGATTAGCTGGGCATCTGCATCTAAAATCGCTATCACGTCTTGCCCAATCTGCAATGCTTCTGCTTCACTCAATTGATTCTTTACGGTTGTGAATATAAGAATCATAACTGTCTTAAAAGGCTGATTAAGAGTGGTGCCCCAACCAGTGATTAGCGAAGTGTAAATGAAGCCTTTAGTATTCATATACTGCATTAACGGCACCCGGTATTGTGTTGGAGACCCAGCAGGAAAGCTAGTAATGATTCGGTATTCGTCTTTTTCTTGTGCCATTAATCACCTAATAATACGCCAGATACCTTAACGCGCCACCAATCAGACATGGAATTCTGCCTGTCGCTGCACCACCGCCGCCTGTAGGATCAGTATTGTCGGTTGGAAGAGCGAATACAAAATTGTTAGTCGCGCCAGACTGTGCGTCTATCTGCAATCCTACTGCAGTTGTGATGCTGGCGGATCCATGATTTTCAATCGTCACACCTACTGCAGTAGTCGGTTTGACGCTGCCATAAATCGGTGCAAGTGCTTGAATTGACCGGCCAGTTGTGACCGTCCCGCCGTTAGATCCGGTCTGCAAAATCGTAGCGAGAGCGACTAGATTCGTTAAAGTCTTTCCACTTGCTGGATCTCCAAACCCAAACCCAACGAATCCAATTCCAGTATTGATAGTGCTGGAAGGCTGGAAAGTTGCGAGCGCTCTGAATCCTCGCGCAACGGTCGGCGCTCCCGTAAAAGTCGGCGCTACGTTGACAGCCGCTCCGATATCCGTACTGGTAGCAACTCCAATTGAGTTTATTGATAGCTGACTGCCATCCGCATGGGAGGTAGATTTGAGCGTTAAAGTGTCAGTGCTACCAGTACCACCAATTAGCGTTTGGCCGCCAGCTCTCCCCGCAAGCAGAGCATACTGCGTGTGATCGTCGTCGCCAAGACCCGCTAGCAGTCCGTGGTCTAGTGCAGCATTCAGCGTTGCGCGAGTCACCCATGTTGGTGCAGCGCTAGCACCGCCACTGCTGAAAATGTCACCGCTGCCACCAAATGTCGCACCACCAATCCCCCACTGGCCGAGTGGACCTGTACGAAATCTTTCAGCAAGTGTTGTACTGGCATCTGCTTTGGTCATGAGTTGTATCATGCCACCGCGCTGATTTGCAGTTGTGCCGCTACTCTTAAATTGAATCGCGGCTACCCGATTATGATTGACTGAATTAGTCTTATACCGCGCGTCTACAAAGCCGAGTCCTGCATCATCGGCATCGGCTCTTGAAGATGCTAATTCCAACGCAACATTGGTGCCGCTTTCAATAGTAATTGCACGAGTGAAGCCAGCATAATTCGGTGTGACAGTCCCAAGGCCAAAATCACCCTTCTGATCGAGCGTAGCGCGGATTGCAAGTGTGATACTGCCATCCGGCGTTGTAAGGAATTGCAAAGCCCCTGGCATATCGCTAGCACCAGGCGTTCCATTGACTATCGCGTCTATTGCTGCAGCATCTCTGTACGCACCTCCATCATAAGCTTGTGAAACTATTCGCGAGATTCGATCTGCATCCGCGACTATCGACTGTCCAGCATGTGTGCCGCGGCTTCTTTGCAGATTCAAACCACCTGCATGACTAACCGTATTGCTGTGGGCAGTAGTACCAATAATACTGCTCGCGCCATCTTCATCCACCACAATGCCAGCATCAGTGCCGAAATGACTACCAGCATTTATACCGATCATGAGCTGGTCGTTCGTATCGTCCCAGTGAAAGTGCGGGTCGTCAGCTCCAAGATTAGTAGCTGAGGTCCAGAAAGCTACTGCGCCTGCAACTCCGCCACTGCCAGTAGGAATAGTACCTCCACCAGTACTGAGGCAAGTAACGTTACCTGCATCGTTCTTCCAGCACATCGTGCTGATGCCACCGCTATCAGTCGCATACTGCCTGATTTCATTAGCGGGAGGAGTTGCTGGAGCGGTAATCTCCTTAAACTGCATGTAGGAGTCGAGAGATTGCCATTCAAGGCCGTAGTAAAACATTAAATTAGATCCTTCAGCTTCTTCTGGATAGCAAGTCCTTTTTCATTCAGCGCACGTTGCCGGCCTTTACATTGTAAGCACTGTTTAATTCCCAGAGCATTCGTTAGTCTTTTCACGGCGTTCCCGAACATTAAACCTTCCGGCGTTACGAGCGAGTCGAAATCTTCCGGCGGATCTTGCGGACCACAATCCATGATACTTCCAATAATCCGTTCAGTTGGTAGTACACCTCTCACATTTTTATCGTGTGCTTCCGCAATGACCCGAATGTAGTTTGGCCCTTGCACTTTCAAACAAGCCATTATGCCCTCAAAATTATTGTGGCTTGTGTGCCTAGCGAGTCGGTAACTGTAACTGTAGCGCCGGCACTCAGACCACACGGAACACAACCTGCCGCTATCATCGGGCCAGTACGCTCATCTGTACAAAACGCCTTGTCAACTGATAGCACGCCACCAGGACAATAATCGGGAAGATTGCAGATTGGAAGGGTGCTAGAGGCGCAGCCTGCATCCCGGCAGCTAGCTGTGCCACCAGCGCAAGCTGGCGGAGTCCCACGGCATTCAGGTGCTATCACTGCATCATTGCACCCATAAACATTGAATACGAGCGCTGCTTGCACGCACGCTGCATTAATTTGACCTGCTGCCAGCGTGTAAGCGTTACCAGCAACACCACTTCCTGGATTCGGCGGCGGAGTTACGGTAGTTGTCGGGCCAGTAGATTGGCTCAGTACTACCGTACCAGTATGCGTCCAAACGTACGGCGCCCTACCACCACAAGCAATAAGTTTCAGGGATTTTGATGTGGCACAACTAAGGGAATTGTTTGCGGTGCAGCTCTTTATCGTAAGGTTTCCACCTACCGCAACACAATTACACCCACCAGCGCCAGTCCCGCCACCGCTGCCAATCCCACTGCCAGTACCAGGTCGGCTACTCGTCGGTTTTCCTTTACCTCCCGTCGGCGTTGTAGGGACTGTAATAGTCCGGCCATTTGTACCTCCAGCAATCGGCGCTTGAAATCCTTCATCGCCACTAAAACCTAATCCCGCCGGCCAGCCATCAATCTTACGAGTCACGTTTGGCGGAATAATGAACTCTATATTCCCTTCCCCTTCGTCACAATACTGCATTGATATAGAATTAATATCCTCGTCTGCAACCACTATCCATTGACGGCAGTGCCCTGCACAATTCAGAACTAGTGCTCCGTTGGTTGGACACGCTATACAATCGTCTGGTGCTAGTACGCGTCCACCTAGCACGTTTTCTATTCGTGCTGACAATTCATTAAACTCTTCCACTGGATCACCATGATTGACATTAAGGCGTGGAAGCGAGAAAGTGTCTAGCGAGCCAGCAGGTGGCAAGCAGCTTTGTGTCACGACAGTAACTACGGATGAGAATGAACTTCCGAGATCATCCGTTAGCTTGTACCAGTATCGCGTGCCTACCGCGACAGTAGTATCAATAAAAGAAGTAGTACCGACCGGAATATGATTGCCAAGCGCTGCACTTGTAATCGCACTAAAGCTAATTCCGTTCGTCGAGCGATATACATTAATGAAATTGGCACCTGCATACGTCCAACGAATGGTAGTGACTGTCAGGCCGTTTGATTCGACTCTGACGTTTGTTGGTGCAGCCATTGTTATGCCGCCTGGCCTCTATCCTTCTGATCGCCAGTTTTGAGTACGGATGATAGCTCAAATCCTATCTGCTGCAGCTCTACTGCGGTAGCAGCTACTGGATGAATGAACGTTAAGCGGATATTTGCAAACTCACACAATACTGGCGACGGCATTCTGTACGTTATCTCGACCATATCGTCGGTTGGTAGTGAGCCTCGAAGTTTGAAGATTTGAGCCGCGCGGAATGGACCAAAATTCGTCGCTATATCTACTTTAACCTTACCTTGCGAGGACTGCTCAAATATCATGCGAGCACCGTGTAGCCAGCCTTCCTCCGAAAATTTCTGCCAGCCTGTCTGCCACTGGCGTGTTATTTTCGTACCGTCATCATCAGCTCCAAGATCGAATTCTTCCACAAACCGACTTTCACTCGCAACCACGATGTCTCTTTCGGCGTGATCTGATGTCTGAAAAGTTTCCGCCGCGGTAATATTCTTCCCGAGCTGACCTTTACTGAACTCCTTCCCAGCGTAATGCAAGCTAATATAACTGTCAAGCAGCTGATTGCTGAGGCCTGTACGATCGTAGAAAAGGTAATACGTCTTTTCATTGTGATTTACGGTGCTCCTTGAAAGATGAAGGCGTCCAGCAGTTACGGCTGGCTTGATTAACTCAAATAGTTCATCGTAAGATATAGACTTTATTGCGTTCGGCGTAAGTAGGAGAAGTGTGTTGTCTGTGCCAAGACAAATTGCGGAAGTTTCGTCTAGCTTTTGGAGTGATAGCGGCGACATTATACCGACTTTATCTGTCATCAGCTCTTGTGTGAACCTTGCGCCGGTTGCTGTCGTGTGACGCAGCAAGACAAATCCATCTGACTTACATGCTATTACGGCTCGACCTAGCACGACTGATGCGTCCCAGCTGCCAGGCGTCTCATCTAGCACTATCAGGTCTTCTGTGCAGATTCCCCATGAAGTGTTCCATACATCGGAGAATCGTCCAGTCCTGTGCCCGTCGAAGACATCTGTAAAACTTCCGTTGTCAGATACATTTGTAAGAAATACAAAACCGAGGTAGTAAAATACCCCTTTCCCATAAGGGCTGGTACCACTAGCAATCGGTGCGGTGTTCCCGGTTCCGTCCCAGAATCTTGGTAGATCAATCCCGTTTGTGAAAAGTAAACTAATTGCATCGCCACTACCTCCTGCATCGTCAGCGAGAGTATATTGCGGACGGGTGTTTGCGTTACCAGTCAACGCTGTGCCAGTAATATCCGACCACGCACCAGCTATTAACGCCTGCACGCTTGTCGGCTGCATCCTGACTAAAATATGACTGCCATCAGCCTG